>OJHJ01000156.1_pt1 | contig 48733 bp, 59 predicted proteins | sample 1595201 | NCBI WGS metagenome assembly OJHJ01 (sample SAMN05416832, study PRJEB24817) | seawater metagenome | isolation source: Sea water | place: Canada:Atlantic | collected 2013-07 | reverse complement strand
GTCGCTGCCTAGATTTTCTAGGAATCTCCTTCCTTTAGGTGGGAGAGGATGTCAAGGGTTAACCTGTGTAAATTGTATGGGTGTTTGAATTAACTAAAAAAGGGAATTTTCAATGAATAAATTATTAATTACATTAGTCTTAGCTTTTAGCTTCTCTACGGCATTTGCTAAAGATACTTGGGAGTACAAAGTGGAATCTAGGGGTAGCTTAGGTATGACTAATTCAGAATATATCGCTCAACAATTAAGCAAAAGCGGTAAAAAGGGATGGGAGCTTATTGACATTAAACTAGACGGGAGCCGCTCTTGGTTCTTTTATAAACGTAAGAAGTAAAAGGCTTGAACCCCCGCTTTGAGAAATCTATTCAGGGCGGGTTTTCAAAAAAACTTTTTTATTTCCCATAATCTTAAATATGAAGTATCAAGTAACTAAAGACTTCCCACCATTAAATGCCCTTTCTTGCGCTTGGATGTTTTTAGAGCTCTCACGGTTGCGAGTGTTATTTTTAGCCATCGCTTGGCTTTTTGTTGGCTTGTTAATCGTTAAATCCGGTGGTTATAACGCTATTGAAAAAGCAATCTTTAACGGTTTTGAGTTCATCTTAGAAGCCACCATTAGCGCAATTGCTTTTATGCTCTCAACTTTATTTATTGTGGGGACAGCAGTTCTCTATTTTCGTAGTGGAGCAGATATAACAGACGATGAGCTGTTATACGACCCCATGCATAGTTATCACTCTTCTAATATTTACCATACTGATGATTAATTAGCTAACCAACCAACACTAGTGTAATCAATATTTCACTTCGCTGTTTTTGCTAATTTCCCTATATATGCCATAATCTAAATATGAACTACCAAGTAACTAAAGACTTCCCACCATTAAATGCCCTTTCTTCCGCTTGGAAGTTTTTAGAGCTGTCATGGTTGCGCGTGTTATTTTTAGTATTGGCGTGGTTTGGAATAGGTTTTTGCCTCTTTTTAAATGGTGGTCTGATGTCAATAATTACCTCAACTCACGATTTCTTTCTTGAGGTTTTCGTTACCATAGCGGGAAATGTTTTATCGTTTTCTTTTTTTGGCTTTGTTATTTGGTTATTGTTTAAACATGGTCTTCAAGATGACCCCGTAATTACCAACCCCCTATACAGTGAACATGAGTCCAACATTTATCATAATAAAAATTAATTATTAACTTTTTCCTTTCATGCTCGCTATTTTCCCAGCACCGCTTCCGCCCGCTCTAGTACCTTGATCCCCTGTCTGTTTTGCATTAGACGCGCCCGTTGATACTGAGGCTGCTGATTTATATCCAGCCCACCCTATCATTCCCATCCATAAACTTGGCATAATAACCCACATAAGAAACACCGCAAGATCCACATAAATCTCTCCTACACTTTTAGTCTCTATGGAATTAACCAAAGCATTTGGTGAAAATTGGTTAATCGCTCCAAATAAATTATTACCTATATACAACAGAACTGCGAAGATGGTTGTCAGGAAGCGAATTCCAAAGATAACGAATGTTGCCGTTATTATAACTTCCCACTTATAACCCCCCATTACTAACACGAACGGTAACAAAAAATAAATTGTCATTAATATTAACGCCTGCATCGTAGGCATTAAATTTTGAATTGTAATTAATGTTGTTTCGCTAATAAACCACGCAAAAGCGCCCGTGACCCCTGCAGTTACGTGCTTCACACCCGCTTTAGCACCACGAATTATCTCATTACTTCCTTCTGAGTTTAATCCTTGGAGGGCCATTCTATCTAATGAGTCAACTGTGACACTGCTATTTAGAAGTACTGTTTTAAGCGCATCCTCTCGTGTTTCAGCCAGCGTATTCCCTATTAGGGCTCCAAATTGAGTGAGGCTTGCATTTTTTGCTGCAGGAATCTCATTATTTAGCCGGGCATTTAAACCTGTCGTTGCGGTAGTCCACCAATCCTTACATGTAGGTCGGCCATTGGTAGGGGTGGCCACCGTTGAGTCATACTCTATATCTCTGGTTGCATTATAAGCAAAACCATCTACGGGGCTTGTTGCCCGTATCGAGTCATAATAGCCCGCTGTATTCGTAAAGAATTTTGACCCTATCCAATCCCTATCATCATCATCAAAAGTACCTGCATTGAAACTTGTCTCTGCTGCAGATGGATTCTCTGCAATCTTTGCCAGGCCTTCTAAATAGCACTCATTATGAAATTTTGAAAGGTCATCTTTTAAACTTTTGTCTTTTATCTTGGTATTATTAACTTCATATTGAACTTGCCTAACATCTACTGTGCAATTAATTCCTGCAATAACAGAATCATTTATAGCACCCGATAAATTCATGACCATGTACCACCATATTGGTACTTTTGCTACCGACCCACCAAGAGCGGTTGTAGTAAATATGGTGTCATATGTTGTTCCTGTAGCGCCACCGGTTACAGCAGGTGAGGCACTGCATGCCTCTGTGTAGGTTTGCGAACCAAGAGTTAAATTCATCCAAGGCGACACCACAATAATTACCGCCACAAACATTGCAATGATATCCAATTCCATGCGACGCTGTGAAACACTCGCGGCATCTTTCGCCTCTTGGCTCATGTACGGCTCAGAAAAGTTTCTAATAATTACCGTAAAAAATGGAATATAGGCCAAGCCAGTGTCACTCAAAACACTCCACACATTGTCATACAACAACCAACCAAATAACGTTGTATAAACCTCTAGAAAGCTACCGACACCCATCTTATAAAACCGCCATATCTAGCAGTTTAACTAAGATATTTTGAACAATTAACAGCTCCACAAGAACCATGTATCCGGCTATTTTCCACCGACTATTTAGCGCATGAGATAACTGATTCGAATCCCATTTTTGTTTGTCGGCGAACCATTTCATTAAAAAATCCCAATAGCCAAAAACCGCCACAAAGACTGCACCACGCATTAATAAGCCGATACCCTTTAGCTCCTGAAGCTTTGCTTGCAATGCTACGCCGCCCATTTGATATTGAAATAATATGGTTACAGATATAACAATAAAGGTAAGCACAACAAACCCAATAGCTATTTGCTTTATCATGGTTTTACCGCTCCACCTTTCATTTCTTTTCTATCGTTAGCAACTGACGGCCTTATAAGGAGTCCTTTAGCCTGTCTGTTTCTCTCCATTGCTAGTAATGTTGGAATAGTGTCACCCACTAACTCTTTTCTTATCCGTTTCTCAAATAAAACCGACTCAATCTGAACATTAACTTTATCTAGGATAGGCTTTATCTTCTCTTTCTTTAGCGCATGTGCAATATTTGGTTCGTCTGAACCCATGGTGATCATTCGACGTATTAATAACGCTTTTTCAATTAAGCGGCTCATCGCAATTTCTTCTGAAATTTTGTCTATAAAAATACTGCGCTCTTCCACCTTCAATCTATTTAACGCTACTATTGATTGTTTCGATAATCGAGTGCCCGGTGCTGCGATAGCTTCAAGATTAGCAACCGTTGCAGTTCCGGGGTTTGTAACCATAGGGACGAGTAAAGCCGCAATGATATTCTTCTCAACTTCTATAAAATGCAACAACCCTCTACCGGGGGTTGATTGGTTAACATGTCCATCAAATGTTTGAATCGCTTGCCTTCCGAGAAACTTATCTGAAAAACCCATCGCCAGCTCTACACTTCCCCAAAGATCTTTAACACGCCCTGAACCTGTAGGCGTGCCTGCAGCATAAGGAACCCTGTTCATAGCGATGTTATAACCAGCTTTAACAATGTCCGTTGGAATAAGAATTGGAGGTTGCCCAAGGCCACCTCTCGTGCCACCAACCCAATCAACGCCATTCTTACCACCGTTATTTTCAACCGTTTGTTTTGCACTGATGACGTTATTAGATGATGAGCCACTACCGCCTGTACCCATCTGAACTTTCCAGTCACGACCCGCCGCTAAAGTAGCCCATTCATCAAAAGGGTTAATACCCTGTGCAATTTCACTCTCCATTTCTTGACAGGTTTTTGTCGCCAACGTTACTTGCTCTTGAGCTGCCAATAAGCCGCCTTGGAAAAGGTCATACAAACCGGGGTTGGCTCTTTGTAAAATCAGAGCCGGTAATGATGCAATTGATGATGTTGCAGCACTCAACATGTTATTCATAAAAGCATCAGCACCCGTCTTAATATCATTTAAAACAGCACTCACACCAAGAACAGGATCAAACTTTCCGCAACTGTAATTCACTCCCCAATTCGCAGACGCATTTAAAGCCGTTGAGCCTTGATTTATGTTTGGGGCGACGCTTATAGACTGAGCACCACCTATTTGGTAATACCATTCACTTTCTTCCGGTGGCGCTTGGGTTATTGAATATGTCGATGTTGATACAACACCAAAAATCATAAAAGCTACAAGTTTCTTTTTGTTCATAATAATCATCTAAATAAATTAGGGGTATGCCATAAAATCTACGGAGTATAGAAATGCGCCTTTTACCTCACAGCACTTATACGGTCGCCACAAATTCCATGAGTACCGTCCAGACTTGGAGACTTTTCCTCCTCCCCAACCAGCCGTACTAGCCAAATCATTTGTTCCAAAAGCAGAACATGAGGACTCTTTAATGGGCGTTAACATTTGCCATGTTCCCGTTTTTGGGTCGCCTTCCTTTATTCCAGCGGGCTCCCAAACCTTCATACCATTCGAACCCATACTTGGCCCTGAAGGTACAGGTGTGTATACATGTGGTTGATAGGTTCTAGTAACAATATCACTAGCCCTTTGCGCAACCACTGCCGCCGCTTTTGATGGAGATGTTTGAGTTACAAAGCCAGAACGTGGATATACTGCCCCCCATGTATAACTAGGGAAGCTTCCAATTTCTCGCACACCTGGAATTAGGGCCTGAGGGTATAAACTTTCTGGCAATCCATATCTCCAAGATACAGCGTCGGATGAAGAAAGAATGTATGGATATAAGGGGAACGCCTGACTTGGGCATATATATCCGGTCGAACTTGCAAAAATTGGTGCAATAAGCGAGGGGTTTCCTATAGCCGCAACTTCTTTAAATATTAAATCTTTATGTGACTTTTTATTAGTAGTTCCCGCTCCACTAATTCTATCCATCCCACCGCCTTGAGCTACCCCACCTGACAAAGCCGCGTAGATCGAGCCAGCTGACGCCTCAATTCCATTCGCTTCATTCCACGGGTTCTCACCGACTCTATTATAGGCACTCACAACAAGGTCTGGGTTATAGTGACCGACCTTTAGAGAAACCTTAATGCTATTGGGGTATACATACCAAAAACACAAACCAATGATTTTATAGTTTAAGCATGCCAGACTTCCCGACGAGGATATTATCTCGGTGCTTGTTATTGTTTCAGTCGCCGAATAAGCTGGAGAAGAAAATACAATAAAGAAGAGAAAAATATATTCTTTTATTTTCATTATTGATTTAGCTCTTGATGAATTTTTATTCCTTTTCTGATATTGCTTACACCATAGATAACAGACTCACCATTATTGAAAACTAACGCTGGTATCTTTGTTACCTGATACTGCTTTGCTTTTAATACTCCTAAATAGGCATTAGCAATATGCTTCTCCATGTACTGTTTCGGCATTTCATGCACTTGTTTTATAACTGCATTAGTTCTTTGTTCATGGGTTATATTTTTTAAATCTATACCTTCGCTCAGTATTTTTTCAAATTTTTCTGGCCCACTTAAATCATAGACAATTACCTCAACAGGCTTTCCAAGTCGATTTGTAATTGTTTTCGTAACTATCACTTTGCTGTTTACAAAAACCTCTATGAGTTGTACCGACTCATATGAATAAGCATGGCTACTTAATAAAATAATGGTAAATGTTACAAGGCCCTTAAGCATGTGCATTCTCTTGTCGTTTCTTAATGATTTTCTGAGCGACAACTTCAGCAGCTTGCGCTTCTGTACAGCCTGTTTCATCCATGATTTCCATACGCTCCGACTTCTCTTCTTTTTCCGTCATGGCCAATGCAAGAGTTAATGCAGGTGGCACATTCCTAAAAGACAGATTGAGTGAATCAGTCAAAATCACACCCTCTGTATATTGCCCCGATGATTTTTTAGCTGAGAGCAACTTCCCCTTCTGTTCTGCGGTTAAATCTTTAAAACGAGCGATCTGTTCGATTTCATCTTTTGGCATAACCAAACACATCCACCACTCAAGCATATTCAACATTTTGCGACTGGCATCTGGAAAATCTTCTAAGTTTTGCGTTGCAATCCAATACCAAGCACCTAGCTTTCGCCACATTTTCACAATCTTTATAACGTAAGGCGCTAACAACGGATTTGTCGTAATAATGTGCCCTTCATCAGTGATTACAATCGTTTGTCGATTGCTGTGTTGTTCTCTTTCGACTAGTGAATGGATATGGTTCATTAAGCCGATATACGCGACTGTTAATTGATCCTCGTACCCTTCCCTTGCCAAGATACCCATATCAACAATCGTTAGGTCTTTATCCGGCCAAGAAATACCTTCTCTGTTAAAAAATTTACCCGCTAAACCCGTACAAAAAAGCTCCATCCCATCAGCCATTAATTCGGCTCGTTCTTTCCTTTTACCTTCCAAGCCATCTATATTCCTTAAACCATAGACAACATCTTCTGTCAGCGTTTGCTCTCTTCCTTCGCTTCTAGAATATTCAGCCGCGATAAAGATGGCTTTACGAATAAGTGTTAAATCAGGACGCATTAACGCAGCCGCCTCTTTTGGGTCGCCGCCAGTAATCATAATTCTTGCAGCAATCTCCATTTCTCCCAGTAAGTCGCGGTCTTCATCCTCATCATCATCTGTCAACTTAACGCCTTCCGCATCTAGCTCATCAAGTTCAACGCCTAATGAGAGCTCAAGTCCGATTGAACGCTCATCTAATAAGCGTTGAGCATCTGCAAATGGTGGCAAGCTGACATTAGCTGATTTGTTCAGTGTAATTTGATTAACACTAACATCATGCTCTTGAAGGTAATCACCTAGTAAACCAAAGGAATTACCTGCCTCAATAACAAAGATTCGGGGTCTATATATGGCTAGAGCTTGTTGAATAAGGTAAACCAAGGTTGCGGATTTGCCCGCTCCTGTTGGTCCGATAATTAAAGCGTGTGCATTCTTTGAACGATCTAAGCTGTTGAGGGGATCAACAGTGATCGGTTCACCACCCCGATTAAAGAAAGACCAGCCGGGGTTACCCGTCCCTCTTTCTCTGCCATAGATTGGCAACAAAGCTGCTATTTGGCTTGAGTACGCCAGCATTGAACGATGACTATTTTTTTGATCATGGATAGGGTCATAGTTCATGGGTAAGTTTCTTATATAAGAATCTTGTATCAGAACATCCGACTTTTCATAAATAGGCTGAAGGTTAACGGATAATAGTTGCGAGTAGACGTTACGCTCGCGCTCAAGTAACTGTTTTTTATTTTTGCCTTTTATGTACACCGCCATTTGAATGGGATACAACTTATTTGCTCTAATAATGTGTTGCTGGGCAATAGAGGCTTCTTCTGTTGCAGCTTCCGCCTCAGCACTATCTCCATAACTGGCTTGTTTTATTTGTGCTATATGATTTTGAAGTTCATCTTGTGGTTTTATTTGAATTGTAAAACTCAAAATACTGTCATCAGGAAATCTGTCGAATGAGGCAAAAAGATGATCGCCTTGTTGTCTTTCCCCAGTAATTAACCCTGTCTCTGGAATACGACGTAATGCACCAACCGTAATAGTTTTATGTGGAACACCATCAAAGTACCAAACGCCATCTTCATCTGATTCAGGATACGTATGAAGTAGCATTTCAGATAAATCATATCCAATAGGTAAACTTTCATCACCAGGGTATGGGCACATATCTAAAAATTTCTCGACATCCCCTTCTGTTGCTAATGGGTTGGGGTTAAACCACCTAAACATCCAGTCATAGAAAGACTTCCCATCGGTTCTCCATATATTGATCCCCGTGGTAGTTAATTGGTTTTTAAATCGATCTCCAATTTCATTAATTTCCTCTCGATCATTTTCCCACTCAGGCTCCATGTCATCAGCAATATATCTATAGATACACACACGAACACGCCTAACTTTTCCGGCCCACTCGGTACCTGTCGTTGCATGATCAACAAATAGCCCGCCATTTTGTGAAATCTGCTTGTAGTGCTCCTCAAGCTGTTGAAGGTACTCTTCGGTAAACTTTGAATTCTTCGCCCCACGCTTTACATAGCGACGTATCGATTGTATTTCTTCAGCTATGTTCGTATCGTCTTGGAGAAAAAACTGGACGACCCAGTTTGCGGCGTGATCTTCTGGAATGGTTTCGGTCAGCGCTGTTTGGATAACCCGCTTTAAATTCGATAGGTAATCTTCCGTAGCACCCTCTGTTCCGATCGCTCGAAGCTCAAACGCAATACCATGACTCTTGCCATCACTTAAAACAAACGTATTTGATTCAGCGTTATATTCATGCCACGGCAGTAGGTTAGTAAAGGAACTGGGGCTTTCATGCATTTTTTTAATGCGCGAAACTGTTGGTGGCTTATCCGTCTCACGCCTTTTATGCTGAACTACGGATTTTTCCTTATTATTATCAAAAAAACCCGTGACGTTATTTACGAAACCATTCTTCATTTATTGTGAAACCTCGCCCGGTAAAGCATATTGCACCGATTCATAGAATGAAAAACTGGTGGAATAGCCCGGCACAGGATGATTGGACTTCCCTGCTAAGTGGGGGTAGACGTACATCACCAATGTTGGGTTTGGGAGCGTTGGAAACTGGTTATTTATTTCCGTTTGAGCCGTTCTGGTATAGCCAACTAAGTCCTCAGAGCTAGTCTTTATTGTTCTCGACGGTAGTAACGCTCTCGGTTGATTTGCGTTAAGACTATTACTCATTTGACCTTTATAGATTTCAATCATCTTAGGGCCATTTTGTGGCAATAAATCATCCTTGGTTCCAGTCGCACAGCCGACTAGACCAATGCTAATCAAGAGTAGTGGTATGAGCGGTTTTAATCTGGTTTGCATAATTAAGTTTCCTGCCATTAGTTTCATAATCAATTGGTAATTCGATATCTATATGTAGAGCGACCTTTGCTCCTGAATTAACATAAATAACGTCGTATGTTTGTGACTGCCTTTCTTTTAACCAATCACCTAACTCGCTTGCACCGCCCGACAGAGTTTCATAGCCGGCATTCTTAAGCGCATTTCCGGTGATATTCGTGGCCGCTACACCAGTAACATTCGATACAACCGTTGTTGTTTCTGCATCTGCTACTGCCTTAGCACCAGCCTCAAAGCCTTTAGCTGCGACCCGCGCTAATAAAAAGCTCGTCGCATTGGAAATTCTTTTCCCCGTCACACATGGAATACCTCTTTCATCTGAGATCCACGCTAACGCCTTGGCTTTGGTATCACCGCCTGATTGGGCTGCTTTTAGAGACTGGTCATCTGAGGATAGTGTTTTGACCGTTCCATCCTCGAAGACAAAAGTGACCGACTCCATTTCGCCACGAACACATGAAAGCGTCCAGTCACCTATCGCTTTGCCTGAGAAAATCATATTACGGACACCAGGAACCTCATGACCATTAGCAGCAAGATTGTCCTTTCCAACAATAACTTTAAAAGGATATGGGTCTTCAATAGAGCCTTTTGATGGCACTCGTCCAATCAAAGCGGTCATTGATACAGAGCCTATTAATGTTGCATTACGGGGCACAGTGTACTTAGGTATCGATACTGGCCTTTTCAACAAAGCAGGGTTGGTATTACTTTGTTTTAAAAAGCCACCCGCCCCTTCTGTCGTTGCTGTTGGAAGAGTGAAAGATGATTTGTTTTTCCCAGAGTAGGATGCAGGTTCGACCCATTGATCCTCCCCTCCAGAATACTCATCAAGGCCTAGTCCTACGGGAACATCTCCCGTTCCTATTGTGCCTATTTTCGTTTCAAGCTCATTGTATTTATTAAGCAAACGTTGGTAAGGCTCATTCGTTGCACTGACCGCTACTTGCTTGTCTGCTTCAATCTGACCTCGAAGCCTCATCAACACATTATTCTCGACCGCTTCTTGTTGATTCAATAGTTCTTTTGCTTGGCCTGATAACTGCTGATTATCAGTTTTAAGCTGAGCGACGGTAGCCGTTAATGTTCTGATCGTATCAGCCGGTGAATCGGCTTCAGGGTTTTCGGCGACAGGATATTCACTTAATTGGGTTGTGTCCGAATCCGTATTTGTTTTTGAAAAAACAATAAAAGCGACGAGGAATACAAGCCCAACCAAAACGGGTAATAATTTATTGCTTGATTTAACAGCCATTACTTAGACTCCTCGTAGGGACGCTTGGAGATCAGATATAAGGTAGTCGTATCTTCTAGTGTGCCTTTAGCACCCAATGTCACATGTTGAAAACTGGCCGCCTCCCATCGTCCACGTATATCACGTGGGTCTAATACAATCTTACTGGCTGTTAAATTAACCAACTTAACGGCCGTTACATATAGGCCGTCTGACTGCCAACTGATCAAAGGCAGTGCATTTATAATCTGTCCTCTTAATAACGTGTCTATAGGCTCGACATCAAGCTGAACACGCGAAACACTAACGGGTGTTTTAATCAATCTTTCTGGCGCATACATGCTTTGTGCTGCAAATCTCGTTAATTGCACATAATCTAATGACGGCGCATTTGGGTTGGCTATTGGTGCACGATCAATGGTTGGTTTCCCACTCGATACGAGTATCTGAATATCACTGACCTTTGTTCTTTTTTCAGATGCCGCAAGGTCAATCATGACAATCTTTCCACTGTCTATTAACTGAACTTTTACCCTTTCGGCTTCAAACTCACTGTCCGCCTTCCAATACACAACACCATCATTGCTTATTGTTCTTAGTGTATGTGCAATTTGGGCTGGTACTTGCACCCTGACATCGGATGGAAATATGACCATTCTTTCTTTACCAACTGGCAAAGTAATGGCTATCGGCTTTTTTTCCCACTTAATTTTTTCTGCATCTTCTGCCATTGCTATTGCTGGTATGCAGATGGTGAGAATCACTAATAATATTTTTTTCACGTTAAATCCTATTTAGCTACGTCTTTTAATTCAAAAGGTGGTTGCGTATACCCATCTATTATTAAGCCCCAAGGGTTGGTATCTGGCTGTGAATCTATTTTCTTGATTTTGATTGGGTACCTAATATTTAAACGCTTGATTTCCAACCCTTTGACATGCTCCGTCAATTCGATATCCAACCAAACCACCCACGATGTATCGCTGATGATGTCAACATGCTGCTCATCATATCCAGCCAACAACTTTAACTGCCTAGTGCGCCCCTCAAGCTCTCCACGCGCGCCTTTTAGTTTTGTTTCTCCTAGCAACTTCTCCATGTAGGATTTGGATAGGTAAGCTTGTAACTTATAAATATTTTTTCCATAATCCTTTGAGCCATCAACAGGCCAATCATTAAGCATTTGAAAAATATATGAGGTGAAAGCGAAGACGTTAGCCGGGTGTGCTTTCCCCAATTCAACGGTTGCTCCTGAGCGTAAATCCGGTGGAATTGAAACCGATTGCGTTTTTATTGAGCCTTGTAACGAAAGCCACAACGCTGCAACCACAATGAACATCCCAAAAATAACAAATCTTAAGGTATTAATATGACTCTTAAGGTTTTCGTGCTCTGACCGCATCCCCATTATTTACTCCGTCCTAACGACCACTGACCGCTGTGCTTTATAATTCTTGATTTATCATCTAGTGTTTTTTTATGAACATGCTTGTTCATTGCAAACGCTAATTGATGTTGATAGTAATAACGTGGTCTTCCCCGTTTTATCTTCTGTAATAAAGTGCCAGACAATAGAACGGTCAATAGAATGAGCACCATTGCCACACCAAGCCCCATTGCAAAGTTTCCCAATAGACCCGCGATGACCAAACAGACCGGTATCCAAAAAAACAAAGCCACCTTAATCACCATGACAAGCTCTGAGTTAGAAAGACCTCTTAGCACGACAGGCTCAACATTAAGCCTGTCTGCTAAGATTTCTGGGATTTCTTTAACGTCGGACATTAAATAACGCCGGCCGCCTGTCCTAAGAAGTAAGAAACGAATAAGAACCCAGCCGCCCCAACAACAGCAGTTAAGCCCACTTCAGCCCATTCTTTTTTGCCACGACGAGCTTCGTTGATATCAGCAATAACCATCCACGATAACCACAAGAAACCTGCGACCGCGATAAACAAGCCGATAACCAAACCACCATCTTTTATATAACCTTTAATAATAGCTAACCAATCAGTTGCCGCAGGAGCGGTTGATGGTGCAACGGGGGCTGGTAGAGCTGCCAAAGCCTGCGCTCCATAGAAGCTAAATAACAACACAATATTTTTTACAATTTTTTTCATACTTATTTCCTTTATCTAATAAACCAAAAAACCAACAGCAACAGCCCTGAGGCTCTTACTACTGACCAAACCAGGTCATTCAAATCACCTGATGTACTTCCTTGACGCCAACTTTGCATTCGAAACAAAACCACCCAAGCCGCCCACAAAAACAAAGCCACAGCAATCATCGCGGCTATCGTTGTTGCGCTTGCAGCGGGTGTATACCCAACTGCAGCCTGATAAGCCGAGGATTGTGCGGTTGTCATTGCCATTAGCGATAGTCGCCTTTTAGCGCCGGATACGATCTAGGTTGAACCCTTGGTGACAACACATGTCTACGAATGCCCTGCTTAACAAGTTCTAAATCTACTTCTAATGCTTGGTAATCGAACTGTATGCGTTTAGTTCGATCTGATTGGGCTTTAGCTGTCTTCACTAAAGCACCCAATGCTGTAATTTCGTGGTCTATTTTGGCAAGCGTTTCAGCTTCAGTTGATGTTGATGCCAATGTCGTTGCGCTATGCGTTATGAATAGCAATAGCGCTGTAAAGATCAATTTGGATTTCAAAATTTCGCCCCTTTTTTATTGAGGCTTTATTTTCGCTAAACGTGATTTTGTAACAACAATAAATGGGTTTTATATTGCGTCAGTTTTGAACAATTAAAGGTATTTCTTAAATGAACTCGCTGTTATTGACACCGCTACAGCAAAGCAAATAGCAAACGGCAAAATCACATAATTGGGGTGAATAGTTTCTGGCATCGCAAGGTAAACAATCCATGGCATTGATAGAAATGGAAGGATGGTGCGCTTCGCATTGTGATATAAAAAAGCACTCTCTCGTCCAGCGCCCCATCTTCTTAAGTCGCGTTGAACTAAGCCATCGATCATGCCGACAACACCGAACAAAGCAAACGCTGGCAAAGCAAGAACCAATATGGATAACCGAACAGCAAAGAGTTGTATGATGGTAATCGCTGCTACGATGTAATCAGCAAACCCTCTTATGAGATCTTGTGCTGTAGTGACTAGCCATTTTCCAGATGTCTGAGAACCAAAAGACCATTCAAGCATGGACTTTATACCGCTTTTTTCAAAGGTATACTTAAGAAACGTCTCTGAATACGTTTGCGCCATTTGCCCCGGATTGTCTGTCACCAAACTCTTCTTAAAATCGTTGTTAACGTATCCGAGCTCAACCTTCAGCATATCTTGGCTATGATTGATTCCTTCATCCGGCCAATATGCTGTCATCCCCACCCATTCAATAATAATGGATGTTATCAATGAGATGAATAACCAAAATATAACCTTTAAGATGAATACAAAAAACCTACCAAGAACCGTATCAGGGCGTTGTGTTTGTGTCGTTGATGTTTCAGCCATTTAGTGACCCGTCCACCAATTTTCTCGGGTGCTGTAATTTCCCTTCATTTGCTCAGCAATTTCTTTTATATTTTGTGGAACATCTTCATCGGTCTCACCTTTTGGCAATGGAATTCGAATCTTCCATAAGTCCCCGCCATCTTTCAGAACAAAAGCCTGACCCTTGGACAACGACATGAGATCCGCAGGTGCGAGTAACGGCGACTCGACAACACTCACCCTGTCTTCATTCTTTGAGGTGAAGTCAACTTTTGATTCAACATCAGCAGAATCGTTCGCCCCACTGACCTCCATCAACGTATATAACTCTACTAAATCTAACTGTTCAGTAAGCAGTTCAGCCGTTTTCTTTTCCTTAACCCTGAGCATCACAATCGTATTAAAGTTACCAATAATTTGGCCGGCTTTAGCTTCACTTCCAATACGCGCCTCAATATCTGACATCGTTTGCGTATATGCGGTAACTTGAAAACCAGCACCGCCAGCTTTGTTTACCATCGGTATAAATTCATCGCCTATCAATTCGTTAAACTCATCAGCATGCAGGGAAATCACGGCCTTCTCTTCCGCTTTTTCTATCGCCTCTGGATATCCTTTCTCTATACCGTGTTTATATAAATCACCCGCTTCGGATACCAGATCTGCGAACATCGTGTTTCCAATCGTTGCAGCAACATCTAAGTCCTGCATTGCATCAAGGCCAATGTAAACCACACCCTTTTGACGTATCACTTGTTTCCAATCGAAAACTGGCCTTTCATCGTCTAGGTCTTCATAAATAGGTGAAACCAATTTTGATACTTCTCCGGTTATCAACTTCTCTAACAGCGGTAACAAAGAAGCAACAATTTTATCAAAATAGGTTTTATCGTATTCAAACGCAGACTTTAAGCCATTCGCCACCATGTCATTCATGCTGTGTTTATTCGAATACATCACCAATGCGATTGCTTCTTTATTCCTACCTCTCATTGGCATAGGCAAGTTTCTATCATTAATATTGCTTTTGATAGATTTAACGTCTTCTTCCCAACCCTCTTTTGCATCGTTACTAAACCAATGCGTGTAATAATCAATCAGTAAGATTTCTATCTGCTGGATGTGTTGTGCTATTTGCCCGTAATCTGGTCTACGCCCCAATGCAACCAAGGCTTGTGCCACGATATTTGTAAACCTCCACCCGAACTCTTTAAACGCCGTTGAAGAACCTTCACTTGCCAGTTGATTAGCTGTACGTGTTGCCACCTCTGTAATACGATTAAAGTTCCCAATCCCATTGTATCGAGCTGATATTTCTGGATGGCCCAGATGAAATATTGTTAGCTCATTCTCACGGCCAGCTTTTTTTGCTTCGCCTATCACTCGTTTCATCAAATCCGCGTCCCCTTTCGGATCAAACACTATCACTGTATCGCCACGCTTAATATCCTGTGAGATGAAGACTTCGGATAACCGTGTCTTACCCACTCGAGTTGTTCCTAGAACAAGCATATGCCCTACTCGTTCGAGCAATGACATAAAGACATTTTTTTCATTGTTGCCCACAGAATGTAATTGAGGCTTACCGCCGATTGGTGGCAGTGGTTTTACAGGATTTAATTTAGATTGCGACGCTAAAAATGACGAAATATAACGTAATCCAAACGTATGCTCCCAGGCCGTTTCTTTGTCTCTCGCCCATAAGTAGAGCGGTGGCATATCAATGTATTTTCTTGAGCTTGGGTGTAACGTTTCTTTAAGTCGCTGAGTATGCATTTGCGTCCATCTGAAACCTCGACCTAAATATAATTTATTCTTTGAAACGGGAATATCCTTAGAGGCTAAAGAGAACGTAGGCATTCTCCTAAGATTTTTTTGATACTTCCAAACCGTGACTAACTGCCTTCCTCGATAAATCGCAAATAGAAAAAGAAACACTGCTGTAGCTACAGCAACTTGTGGGGTCATCATGAGCGCCCACGGTGCCATTGCTGCTACTGCAGAAGCTGCCAAGCTTGATACAACAACCCAAATCTCAACTTTAGGTCGTAACATTACCTCTAGTGTATTTGACGACATTATTGCTCTATATGTTGCTTACTAATTAAAACCGGATAATGGGTGAGTTTTAATTGCTTTGCTAAATCAACTGCAGGTGCAGGTATGATCTTTAAACCCTTCCCCATTATTACTATTCTTTTAAGCTGTTCTTCAGTCTCTACATTCACCAAAATACCAATGGCATTAATTCTTTGGAGTAACGGCTTATTATTTTGTAACCATTTCAAGGAAAATGGATCTGAACCAAAAATAAACATCGGGTTTGATAAATAGGGTTGATTGATAGTGCGTTTAGTAACAAGCCCCGGTGTTAAGTTTGACGTTACAATTGGAAGTGGGTTAAATACTTTTAAAGGCAGTTTTTTCTTTGGGTTATATATTTTAATAATGTCTGTATAACGAGCTATGGACTCCGTATTACCAGCATCATAAATAACCGTCGGAGCCGCTAATAATGAAGACGACACGCATATACTCACTATTAATAGTGCTGTTTTAACCATCATTAAACGACCCTTCTATACTGTCTTGCTACGCGCTCTCTATACTGCTGCGCTCGTTCCTTTTGTGCGGCTTTTTGCCCTGGTGAATGATAGCGTCCCACACAAACCCACCATGTTTTTTTAGCGTCATAACAGGATTTAAGGATTTGCGCGCTAACACGCATATTATGAAATGGGTCAAAAGCTAACCACGTGGTTTTTAGTTTCTTTTTGTGCCACCGCCAGTTGACCTGCATTAGACCTATATCGACTATTCTTTTATCCTTAACGAATGAATTTAATGCCAACCATGCCTCTTTCCTCGTTGCGTATCTATAGGACTTACCCTCAACATTTAACGTCCAAGGCCACGGCATCACCTTTGTTCCATGGATACTTTTTCTACTTTCAACCAATGCAATAGAAAAGAATATTTTGGGTGGAATTCCATAAGCCCGCGCAACCTTCACATACCCTGTTGGCACGCTAATGTTTTTAACAGACGCTGACGATAGCCCTGCTATAAGAAATAAACACACACCAAAAATTAATTTGATCTTCACGCGGTTAACGGTGACTTTTGTGTGTCTTGAGGAATATATAGCGCTTGTTGCACTTGATCTAGGATTTTAGCAATCATCACCTCCCCCATCCATTGCCTTGCGGCATCTTCGTTTTCTATCTTAAAGGCCACTGTGATCTCGCTGAAAGTAGCACCCGGATAGACGACCCATTTACGTTTCATTGCATTAAAATAGATAGGCTCTTCATCGGTATATTCAGGGATGAGCTTTTCCAATATCACGAAAATATGTTTTTTGACCTGCTCTATCGTTAGTGCGTTTTTTACCTTGTTCACTTGGTACAAGCAAACATCCCAGATGACAGATAACTCCATTCTTCGTTCAATAATTACGCCCCAAGTAAACGGGTAATACCTGAGGTCTTCAGCGTGCTTGGTTTCTTTAATACCATTAAGGTTTCTTAGAGCGACAATATCCTTATCGTCTTTAGAAAAAACACGGCTCCAATTAGCTTGGAAATAATCCTCGCTTTGCTTATTTATGCTGATTATTTTAGTCATTTATATTTTACTGATCTGATCGTTTCTAATGACTGCTGCAACGGGTACTGTCGAGGTAAACCCGAAGTATTTGTTGATCAGTTTTTTATCATGATTAATGGTGATTTTGCCCTTGATCAACATCTTCCTGTCTAGTCCTACTCGTGTAGACCAGTCTCGAATTTTTTTATCATCGGTACCCTTTTCGGTATCAACAAAGAAGATATCAAACTGGACGTTCTTTTCACGTTTAACACTATTTTGTAACATCCGTGCTTTGACCTCACATGAACCACAGTTGTTATGTTTGATAAACAAAACCACCCTATCGCCTGATTGGATAGCCTGTTTGTTTGTGTTAGGTTTGTTTCTTATTTTATTGAGCTTGGTCATATCAATCATTTTGTTGCGATTATTGATTTGACGAGCCGCATCATCAAAAGCGAACTGAAAACGAAGAACACGTTCAGTATCCTCCTTCATCACCTTGGCCCATGCCATTGCGTACTTTTTACGATCTTGTTCTGATTCAGCATGAATCCCCAACACTTCTAATGGGGAAATATTATCTACACTTAAACTTCCACGGATGCCCTTCATCAATTCTTGATAGCGTCCCCACTCAGTTTCATCTAGACCCCACTGCGTTCGTATATTGCTATTCTTATCAACCGAGGTTTGCTTATAAGAAGACTGTTTCGTTTGGCTTTGTTCAACCGCAAATATTGATTGGTTGATCAGTGTCAACAGTAAAGCAATTATGAACTGTAACTTCGTTGTCATAAGCTTATGCTTGAGGCACTAGAACCATTAGCACCCCTTTGCTATTCACAAGGACAACTTTCTTCTTCGATATTTTATTTACTTCCCACCCATCAACAGACTCAGATTTTCTTAATAACCTTAGATTTCCCTTGGTATCCATTAGCTGTACATATTGATAAGCACCCCATTGGTCAACCCCAATCACTTTATATTTAGGCTTCGATACTGCTGCTACCCTCTTCTTCTTTCTCTTATATGTCTTTTTTGCTGCTACTTTTTTCTTTGGTTTAAAAAAATCAGTAACTTTGTTACTTACGCCACTTAATTGAATTTTGAGAGATTCAAATAAACCTGTGTTCTTGGTTACTGCTACCTCGATGTTTGAAACATTAGCTTCAAGCGCTGATATTCTTCCATCAACAGTCAAATTCACCTTTTTTTCGTTCGCCAATAAAGTCACTATTTGAGCTTTTAGCGCCTCAATTTCCTTTCTATTATCCGCGGGGGTATAAACGATAGCGTTTTCTACGGCAGGATCTTGTGCTGTTGTTTCTACGTCATCACTGCATGCGCTCAATGTTAGAAGACAAGCCGCTATGACAATAGTTGATAACACGTTGGTTAGCTTTTGCATGATTATCCTTTACTTCTTTTTATATATAATTGAGCGATATACATCGTTTTCTTTTAGATCAAAAGCCGGCCCCGCTAACATAGATAAGGCACTTCTAAGCGGCATTGACTGAATATTTCGGTGGGCTTCTGGTAGCGTGTTGCTCATCATGATGCGGGTTTCTTCACTTTGTTGACTAATATCTAGCAACGAGTACCCACTTCTCATTAACAAAAATTCGACAGCCTGCTTAACCGTATCAATATCGTTCGGGATTTTTGTAGAAATAACGACACTCAGCAAGTCTAGTTGTTCCGGTAATGGTTTTAGATCTACAGATGTATAGCGATCCGTTTTAACGCGCTTAGTGTCCACCAGATGTTGTTTAACCAGTTCTACTGCTGTGCCTTGAACAGGCTCGGTTATGTCTTGTGACGCTTGTGGTGATGTTTGTTGAGTTGTGGCACAGCCGCTAATAACGACTGTTAACAACATAAGTGTGAGGTGTTTTTTCATTAGATTATCCACTAAATATGAGCGGCTATAATCTAATTAAGGGAGCTTCCCTTCAATAATAAATGGGATTTATTTATTTGTGTTTTTTAACAATTTAATCTTTTTCGATGATGTATTCCAAAACTTCATCAGGATTATCAATCTTTTCGAAGATCATGTCGACCGTACCTGTTCCTGAAGACGAGAACATAAGTGTCCCTATATTAAGCAACCTATCGGAGTATGATTTTTTTAAGGTTGGTGTCTTTATGTCTTTGTATTTAATGATTTTTGTGTCTTTTGCCCAGAATCCATCTATGAGCCGCACTCCTTCCGCATCGATCAAATATGTTTTTGAGAAAATTGCATGTAAGTACTTTAAAAAGGTCAGCCCAAATAATGCTGCACCAATAAATTCAAAGCTACCGTTTATTTTCTCAACAATCTCAAGTATGCCTTTATTATTCAATATCTGGACAATGGCTACCGTAAACTCTTCGGACTTTACATAAATTAGAAGTCCAAAGACTAACGGAACCATATAACTTATCACGAGCTTATTTGATGGGTGCAGCTCCAGCGTTTCTCTAACGCTGTCCTTATTACTTGCTTTGATAGATGGCTCGCAATAGAACAGCCCATTCTCGTCTTGGGCTACTTTGTATTGATTCCCCGTTCCAGCAATGAGTGCATCTCGCTCACTTTCAGCTTTACTAAAGTCCTCGTGTTTTTTATTGCTCATACGCTAAGAGTTCCATGTATCAATACGCTCTCCGGGAATGGAGAAAGGTCCAAAATCTTGTATTGGCGATGGCGGCAATATCTCTCGATACGTAACCTCCTCTGGTTCGTATACCCCTGTTGCATGGTTTAAACACGTCCTTACACCATAACCAGCTGATAACAATGACATATATCGATGGGGTGTCCCTATTTTGTAGTTCACACATTGTTTTCCCGTTGAGTCAGAAAAACGTTGTACATCTTGTATCCACAAAGCCCCCCAATACGGTTGCTCCCATGAAATAATTTCACCAGGTGACATAGAACCTATTCTTTGTTGAACCTTACGCTCTAACCTTTCATCATAATTAACCGTATGACCAGGATAAGTCATATTATCCCTACCGCGTTGTGTTGATCGCCAGACCCCCATTGATGACACAATTAGGTAGCCCTTTTTCTTTAACTCGTCTTCTTTAGTATTCCCTGGTAACTGAACAAAGTTACTCAGCTGCGTAGCATCTAATATGTCTTGTGCTGTTTGCTTTACGTTCTCTGAAGCCAGTTTTTCACTTATATTAGTTTCTTCGTATGTTTTCACAACACTATCGATGGCCGACGTTGTTGCTTCTGTCACATCATTGACTGTAGGAACCGTTTGGCATGCTGTAAGGATTGGTAGCGCAATGGTTAGTAGAGCAAGTTTATAAAGCATTTGAACTCTCTCCACTAAACTCTTGTACTGCCTTAACAATATTTCTTATGTTGATTTGTTTTTCTGAGATGCTGTTAATTTCTTTATATATTTCTAAATAGGCCTCACCCTCTGGTAAGGGTGAATGTTTTAACCACAGGTTGTATACAGCAAGGGCCTCTTCATCTGAAAGTAAGCGTGGCCGACCAAACGCCTTCTCAAGTTGATATGCATTTCTAAGAAATTTATATTTTTTTGGAGGAAGCAAATACACCTCTTTCATGTAAAGCTTTGATGCTCCAGCCTTTACGAGCTCCTCAATGAGTGTTTGACGTTTATGACTCTTTTGGCGCTGATGGATAGCCATCTCCAACATTCTTGTATTTACACTGACTTTTACAATGTTGTTTCCCAAGGTATTGGTCAGGTGAACAATATCGATGTATGACAAGCTGCGTAGTTTGATGATTTCTTTTGGACTTAAGGTAAGTTCCAAGGCTTTTTCATCATCTAATTCTGATAAAAAACAAATGAAAGCATACTGCGCTTTCCTTTCGGGTAATAATGATTGAGCGTCGTTTTTATGTGGCTGGAAGGCATTGATCGGTTGCGAATTTATTTCGACATTGATAAGTTTACAAGCGCGTAAAGCTGATATTTTCTTAATATCATCCGGTCGTAATCTACTATCCCTGTACGCCCCTTCTGCCAAAAGGAAATGTATGACTTTTTGTTCAAATTCCATTTCAAACTCCATTGCTGACTTTTTTATTATCAATTAATTTTAATTGCAGTGCAACATTCACATTATGTTCATGTTTTCCATAATGGTGTCACGTGACACTATTTATCCTTTTTAAAAAAACGGTTCGTCAAAGACGGACAGTATATGAATATCTTATTTATTAATATTCTTTTAACTAATAGTAAAATTTAAAAGTCTGTAAATTCAACATGTTACAGAGGTTTTTAATTGTTGGAATCCCCTCGCCTATTGTTGGAATACCTAGTTTTGATTGTTGGAATCCCTTTTTCAATTGTTGGAATCCCCTGTGTATAAAATAACTGTGGATAACCTTTAAAAGTTGATTGTTTTTGTAACATTTCATATTAAATTGAATGTTTTTTTGTTTATTGGCAATTTCAGACATGTTTTTAAAGATTATTTAACTTCTTTGGTTAATTTATTGTGGTTTTTAATGGCATTGCAGCTCTACTCTTAATTGTTGGAATTTTTTAGGTATCATGCCCGCCTTATTTCTTACTGTATTTTTTTGATAGTTTGCTAGATAGTTCTCGTTCGGCCTTCTGCTTGAGTTTTTTATGTCTCGAGTTACTACCCACATACTGATCTTCTGCATCTACCGCGAACACAATCGTATCTTTATGTTTGCTGATAACATAACCGTGAATCTTGGCAATTTTTACAGAGTTGTCTTCTTCTTCGTCCTCTGGGTTACCTTCTTGTCTTTTTTCAAGAAAGTCATTTAGGGAAGCCTTGAAGTCTTTAAACTTCATTGATGATTGGACATCACCCCAAAGTGTTTTTATTGTCGGTGATAAGACATGTGATCGGTGCCCTATTTTCTTCCTACAATATAAATGTAAAGCAATCGCCATCGGACTTTGCTCACCCATTATTGATGGTGAGATGGTAAATAGGTTAGTAACGCTATCATCAGTAATACGGTTTACTAAATCTAAAGGCAACTCGAATTGAATAATAGAGGGCGTCTTCTGATTCTCTGATTTGACGCCAACACCTCTTAACTGCTGTATGAGCTGGTGAGTTGAAAACCCGTAACTTTGTGTTTTGAATTTTTTGTTTATTTCTTCTAATACATCATGGGGAAGCTCTTCAAATTTAAACTGTGTTTTGCTCCACTCAACAATATGACGCAAGATATTCCTACGATTAGCGCCCTTATTCTCTAGCCCCATCAAATATAAGATATCTTTGATGTGAAGGGTGAAGTTAGTTTGAATATGGGATGTTTCTAGTTTTCTGGTTTTTATAATTATCTCAACCAGTGTAAGCATCGCAATGACGGTTTTAATTGAACGTATGGTTGGAATCCTAGAATCAGATTGAGATGTAATTGTTACGGGGATATACCCCTTTATATATTTTATCTTCCCAGTGATGTGCTGAGCTTTACTTTGATCGTTTATGGGTAAAATGCCGGTGATAATTTGGCACCAGAAGTCATCAAATCGACGAGGCTGATTTTCCCTTAGCATTAAGTCAGATTTGGTATTTACCTTTATGGACAAATCGTAAGGAATAGCATCTTTGGTTATTTCTTTGTTAGTGTTCTCAGTATTGTTTTGTAAGACAAAGAGAGAGGAGGCGCGACCAGCTTTGGGGTTCTTTTTCTTTTCTAGTGTTGTCTGTATAAAAACGCCTTTTTTAATCAACACACTCAATCTTTTTCGTAACGCTGAGGTACTTAAAACACGAGTCTTCTGTTCGTCCTGAGATATGAAAATCTTCAAGGAACCAATGTCGATTACTTGAGACGATTCCATTGCGCACAAATCGTATACAGCGGTTACAAAACTTATTTCTTGGGCGGTTAATTCAAGGCTTTTGCTATTTAAAACAGAGGAGAGGTTGAAGCGTTTAGGGTCTTCGATAGTAAAGAAAGGAGCCTCTTGCTCCGGCCCCGGTGAAAAATGCACCCCCCCGTGCATTTTGTCATTATCCTTGTAAGTCATTGTTATAGTTATATAATTCTATTAATTAATTAAAATTTAATTAGGTTGCTACTTATTAAGTTTTGAAAAAATTACAATATACTGTATCTTATAAATCAAAGTAACGTTAACTTCAATATAAATAAAGGTATTTAACATGAGTATGTATAACGGTTTGCCTGTTATGGCCGTCGCCTTAAGGAAGGGAGGGGTGGGTAAAACGCTATTCTCTGTTTTATTGGCGCAGTATTTAGGACATGTTTCTAAGACTCCAAGGCGTGTCTTATTAATTGATTTGGATACTCAACAGAACGCCTCTGAAAGTTTACTTGATATGGGAGAGTCAAGTTCGGTATCTGGCGAATATAAGATTCCACCGACGCATCCTGATTACGATGAAAATGATCCTGATACGGAAGGTTGGAATGGTATTTCTAGTTCTGCTGACATCTTTTATGGTGATGACCCAATTATTGCTCCGTATCCAACACGGTTCGATAACCTTGAGATATTACCGGCGGTTGGTTCCGCTCTTCAAGCTGTTGAGATGGTCCGTTCGGATGAAGTAAAAGAAATGATTTATGAACGTCTAAAAGAATTCTTTAATGACCCAAGTGTTCAAGAATCCTATGATTTAATCATTATTGATACTCCCCCAGGAAAGGGGGCTATCAATAGGTCTGTTCTGCGTGCCGTAACACATGTTTTATACCCTGTTGTACCAGAAGAGAAACCAATGGATGGTCTGCGTAGCATGCTTCAATTTGAGAGGATGGAACGACGTTACCGTGATAGCCCTATTGAAGTGCTAGGTATTGTTCCTAACATGGTTAAGATGGGCACCAAACTCCATGCAGAAAATCTCGAAATAATGAGAAATGATCCACTCATCGGCGGGCTGATGACAGATTTTTATATTGGTCAGCGAATAGCGTTTCCAACTATAGATAAGCCGGGTATTTTGCCCGATACTATTTGGAAGTTTTCAAACTATCCCGAAGCAAAAAAGGAAGCTTTTCAACTGTGTGAGTTTGTTGAAAATAAGTTGTTTCCTAAATAACAGAGGTAAATATGGCTTTATTTAAAAAATCGTCAAAAACGCTGAGCACCGATGAAGTCGGGTCAGAAAACAAGCCTAAGCGAGCATCACGTCTAGGCGCTGATAAGATTAAATATTATGCGGAGCGCGAGCAGGGTAGGGGGAATATAGAGTTAATCTCCTTGGGAGAGATTGCATTAGATCCTGAGAACCCGCGAACCAAAGGGTTAAGTATAAAGCCTCTTTTATCTATTAAGAGAGGTTTCATGGTTATAGATCCTTCGCATGCCGATTATGACGAAGCTATCGTTAGCAAATTTGATGATGAAATGGCCGCTATGATTGAGAAGGTGTGCGCAAAGAGCCCGCACAAGGGTAGGGCAGAGGAATTTTTTAAACGTTTAATACCACTCAGAAATAATATTAGGAGTTTTGGTGTATTACAGCCGATAGAGGTTAAGAGCGAGGGGAGGGATAAATATTCAATTCGTTACGGTCATAGGCGGTATATAGCGTCTATATTAGCCGGTGAGCATGGGATTTTTTCAAGAATCGTTTCTAGCTCAAAAGGCCTTCTTAAAGCAACACAGTACTCAGAAAATGCGCACCAAGAAATCCTAACGTTGCATCAACGGTTAGATTCCCTGTCTCAAGCTATTCAAGAATTAGGTTATGACATTAACAAGGCGAAAGCTGTTGTGATTTCTTCTGAGCTGGGTATAGGGCGAAACTCTATGCAAGAAATGTTAGCTATTTTAAAGCATGGCTCAGAGGAGTTAATGGATGCGATAGCTAATGGGGTTATAGACAACAGGACTGAGGCAGCAAAGCTCTCAAAATTAAGCGATGCAGAATGTCGTCGAATTATTAATGAAAAGATGGGTGTTGAAGAGCCTAAAACAAATGTTAAACCGGAGGCAAAAGCCCCGGGCCGCCAAAGACGCTCAATATCTACACCCAAAATTAAAAACCCCTCAGTTTGCTTGTCCATTATGGAGCGCTTCGGAGAGGATATTTCAGGTGTTAATAAAGACTCGATTGGTGAAGTGCATGAAAGTTGGAATGCGTTTGTCGCTAAGTTGGAGCAGGAATGTCAAAAAGACAAGTAAAGTTCTTTAACCCTACTGGGTTAAAGCACGCGTTTTCTTTGTTAATGGTTGCTAACGATATAAGCGAAAGGAAGCGGTCTGTTTTTTTTGAAGAGGGGCTTAAGGCTTTTATAGAAAAGGGTGAGGATGTTATTTTAAATGGTATTGAGAATGAGAGTTTTGAATACAAAAGCAAAAAAATAAGGGACGGCGTGTTACTTTCAGATGATACGTCAGTGCTTGTGGACGGGTTAGTTTATCGTTTGAAATTGCTCAACCCGCTGCTTGAAAACATTAAATCACCTATATGCCGAGCAACAATGATTTTCATGATTAAGGATGACCGATGGTCAAGCGAATAGGAAAAGGCTTAAAAAAAGGGATTCCCGTTGGCGAAAAGCCAGTGCAGAATACGAATGTTGAGCTAGAGCGTTTACTGGCATCGTTTGGGGTGAAAGAAGACGAGGGTCCGAAACAAGATGAACTTCGTTACCTAAGGACTGAATTACTAGAGCCATGCAAGTCTCAGCCACGAAGATTTTTTGATGACACAACAATTGAAGAGTTGGCGGAAAGCATTCGTTCAACTCAGGGTGTGATCGAGCCGTTGGCCGTTTGTTCTTTGCCCAATAATCGTTATGAAATCATTGCTGGGGAACGGAGGTGGCGTGCCGCAAATATTATAGATTTAGAGATCGTACCCTGCATCATTAAAGATTCAGTAGATGAAAGAACAAAGCTTGTGATTTCTTTAGTAGAAAATATACAGCGTGAAGATCTTAATGTAATCGATGAAGCAGAAGGCCTATTTAGACTTGTTCAAGAATTTGAGTTATCACATGAGAAAGTTGCTGCGATCGTAGGTCGTTCGCGTAGTACGGTCACCAATATGTTGAGGCTGCTTGAACTTTCTGAAGAATGTAAAACAGCCTTGGCAAAAGGTGAAATTGAAATGGGTCATGCGCGAGCGATGTTGCCGCTGGATGTCGATGAGCAGGGGCAAGTTCTAAAGAAATGCTTGTCAGAAAAATTAACAGTAAGAGCGGTTGAAACGCTGGTTAAGGAAATACTTAAAGGTGTTGACATAGAGGCGTCAAAAGTCGTGGTTGTAGATGAAGAGCTGTTGTCATTAGAACAGCAATTTGCCCAAACATACTTATCGCCAATTCAGATAAAAAAACTGAAATCAGGTGAAATAATGGTTCGGTTTAAAAACGTTGATGTCTTTACTAAAGCGTTTAATAGCGAGTAAATTCATCTCGTGTTCCGCTTAATTTGATTGTAATTTTATCAGCAAGCCTTCAAATTCTTCGAGGCTTGAGAATTTAAAACTAATTTCTCCAGAGCCGGATGCTGAGTACTCTATTTGGGTAGGAAGTCCAACGGTCTGACCAAGCTCATTTTCAAGTTTTATAATATCCGTATCTTTTGAGTTTTTCTTAGGCCCTGGTGGGGCAGGGGATAGCAGCAACTTAACTCGCTTTTCTAGTTCTCTAACGCTCCATTGGTTTTTTACGGCGGCATTTGAAAGTTGGATATGCTCTGGTTTTGGAGCAGATAAGATGATTTTTGCATGTCCTAAACTTAATAGCTTGTTTTCGATGTGCGCTTGAACCTCTTTGTCTAGCGATAATATTCGTAATACATGAGTTACTTTTTTCTCATGCACATCATATATCTCTCCTATTTCTTTCTGGGTCATATTGAAGTCATCACTTAAGCGATGGAATGCATGGGCTAACTCCATCAATGATAGGTTTTCTCTATCTGTGTTTTCACTAATAGCAGCAATCGCCGATTGTTCATCAGAGAAGTGTCTAAGAAGGACAGGGATGGCGTGTATCTGAGCTTTTTGACAAGCGCGCCATCGCCGTTCTCCCGCGACAATTTCATAACCATCCTTTGTTTTTCTTGCCACAACGGGTTGTAACAAGCCATTGTGTTGTATTGAGGAAGCTAATTGACTAAGGGCTTCTTCATCAAACATTTTCCTTGGCTGAAATGCATTTGGTTTTAACTGGTCAACATCAAGAGTGATTAGGGTAGGGGTCATTAGTCTTTGTCAGGTTCCTGGATTCGATCTAAGCGATCTTTGGTTCGGTTATAAAGCTTACGTAAGGACTCAAGTTCTTTATTTGATGCTAAGGCTTCCTGCTTCAAACTCTCTTGTTGTTGCTCTAACGAATTAATTATTTCAATTTTGTCATTCAAGAGGGCCTCAATTAAACCATTTTATTGATTTGTAAATTCAGCGCTTCGCTCGTCTCGGCTAGCATTGCATTTTTTGTATCGATTGTTTTTTGTAATTCCGTTACGTTGTCTTGATCATGGGTCATATTGATTCCTCCAATTGTTCACTCGCTTTTTTTAATAGGTTTGTTTTCATGTTGATCTGTGCAAGAGCAACGCTTAATTTTTTTATGCTTTGATCGAAAGGCCCCATCCAAACATATTGCCAGAAATCATATCCATTCGACCAACCGATATGTTGGGTTGTTTTAAATAGACAGACCTCAATAAAGGGGATCACCTTAAACACAATAAAGGCCGCTAAAACCAACCTAAACCCCATGTTATCTAACACAGGGTAATCCATGAGCTTAAGTTCAAAAAAGTGCCCGGTACCATATATCAAGTACGTCACCACTAAGGAGGCGATGAGGATAGGTCTAATATTGGGCTTAAATGGATGTAAGGCAGGGATGGACGACTCAATGTTTCCCAATGGGTCTTCGACCGTTGTTTCAGGGTGTTCTTGCTGCTTTCTTTTAAGTTTGTTTTGGTAGATTTTATGAGCAACCTCAAGTTCAGTGTTAGCCTGATGTTTTCTTTGTATAAGGCCATCTGTTATTTGTTGATAATCTCCAATGAGAGCGAATAACCAATATTTGAGAGGGTTGTTTGTATGGGCGTTAAGTGGATCTTTAAGAATGAATACATCAAAGATAGGGATGACCAGTAACGCAAGCAACAGACAGCATCCTTCAACGAAGATATATTCAATATTGGTTAAGGCCAATGTTTGGCTTATTTGCTCGATTAACAAATACGTCAATAGGATAAGTCTTATGAATAAGTGGACCTTATGCTTGAATTGTTTTTTAAAAAAATCTTCGATGCGCATCTTTTCTTTCATCTACCGTTGTTCTCGCTGTTGTTTTGTAATGTAATGATTTGAATGGCCTTGTACGGCTAATATTTTTTCATCTCGTGTACGTTCCCACTCGTCAATTGGATCTTGTTTGTTCCAAGCCGCGTATAATTTCGTTTGACTAGGAGAAAGGGTAACTTCATAACGATCTCTCATGAATAACATTGTCCTAGCAATATTACCTCTAATGCCGGCTCTGGGTTCTGCCACTCTGCGTTTGTTGTCCACTTCAAAGTCACAGGCTCCGTATTGACGTTCTTCGCCGTAAATTGATCCGAAACGGTAATTTGATCGGTCTCTGTTGATTTCGCCATTACTTGGAACTAGATTTACCATATCCGCTTCCATGCGATTGAATTCTAGGTCGTGCTTTCTGCAGTTTTTACGACCACCATCTTTCCAACATTGGCGCTGCCTACCTAACCATGAAGCAGGCATTACATGCTCCCATTCGACTCTGTTGTATCGCGTATCTTTTGGTTTTCGAGAAATGTATTTGCAGTGTTCGTTCAGAGGTGACAACTTACGGCCAAGGCTGACGTATTCGCAGTCACAATAAAATGTTTTGGGGTTCGCTTTATATATATCAACGAGCAACCGTTTTGCTTCCCTAAATGTTGATGGTGCGTCATCTGCTACCGTTGCCGTGGCTACGAATATGCCCCATGCAAAAAGTGACATAACGATGATAATGGCTATTCGACGCATTCCTTGTCTTGGTTTCATTTTTTCCTCAGGTCTATATTTCTGTTGTATCACGCTTTTCCAATTCCGCAAGTTTGGACACTTGGCCGCTATTTTTTACACGGAAGGGTTTTTTCATTCTTTTTCCCTTTTGGTTTGAAGCTCTTTAAGTTGGTTGGCCAATTGTTCGCGTTCTTGCTTGGCTTCAAAAATGGTTTCCATCTGTGCGCTATTTTTTTGCTCGAGTTTTTTCATCGCCTCTCCATAGATATCTACTTTGGTATTGGCTTCGGTGAGAAGGGTGGATGACTCTTGGGCATTTTTCTTAAATAAGGCGGCATCACTATTGAGTTGATCGAGTTGTTTTTCTAGCGCTACTATTTTATCGTTTGAACGCTCGGCATCTTGTTGGCTTGTCATAAGGATGATGTTTGTCTTACCGAACTCTTCTGCTAATTCTTTATTTGCTTTGGTGAGCACAGATGACTCCATTGATAGCGTCGATAATGATGTGTCCTGTTTATTAGTTATTTCTTGAAGAGTAGTAACTTGTGTCCTGAGTGATTCGCTTTCTCGCTGTGAGGTTTGCATGGCGGTGTTTGCTTGTGAGAGCTGCTGATCCATCGCGTTACGTTCTTGCGCTCTTTGTTCTTGGATCGACTCACGATAATGATCTAGGTTTTCTTGAGACTGTTTAAGCAGGGTTTTTGTGTGCAGCGTTTCTTTCTTTGCATCATAGAGATCATGGTTAAGGGTTTTTATAGTATCTTTCTGTTTATCGACTTCTTTGCCCTGGCTGTCTAATTGGTCTGACAGTTGAAGACATTTCATTTTCATTTCATGGTGTTTATCTTGGACAACCTGTAACTCTTCTTGGGTGTCAGTAAGTCGTTGGGCCAATTTTTTTAGCTTGATTGCTGATTGTTCAGCGGCTTGAGTCGCCCGATCTTGAGCTTCAAGGATTTGCTCTGCCGCTTCTGATTGCATGCCTTCATACAACCCTTTCACGACAGTAATTAAACCCGAGGGTAGGCCAGTCTTTTGTTCACTGACCCAGCTACCGTTACGTTCTTTCCATTCTTTCAGTAGGGGAGCGATGGTGCTCTTGCTGCCCGTGCCGAGTATTTCACGTACAGCGTCTACCGTTGGGTTGATGTCTTTCTCCATCAAGTGGGTTGCTGCTTTGTGAACATCTAGTTCAGTAACGCCTGCTCGTGCCATACCTGCCTCTTTGTGTTTAACGTAACGTATTACATAATACATATTATAACATAATATAGAGGGCGTTAAAAATAATTAATTTTACGGATATATTCTTTCGATAAGAAGTGTTATCGAAAGTCAGAAAGAGGGCGTATACTTAACCAAACCCCAAATCCAGTACAAACACTCAGATGGCCGATAGTAAGAAACCAAGAGGCGTAATTGATACCACACCAGTACATAAGGTGGAGAACACAGAGTTAAGCCCTCAGATCGGCTCTTATGTGCATCAGCGTTATGTTAAAGCCGCCACCAGCGATAACACTCGACGCGCCTATCAATCCGCTATTCGACACTTTGGACAATGGGGTGGGGCGTTACCGACAACGCAATCGACCGTAATGAATTATCTGTTGGCCCATGCCCAAACACTTAGTACTCGAACACTGGCCTTACGACTCACCGCATTAAAAAACTGGCATAAGCTACAAGGCTTCAATGATCCGGTAACTGATGAAGTCAAAATTCTATTAAAAGGAATAGAGCGAAAGGAGGGTAGGCCTAAGGAAAAAGCGGCTACGTTCACTTTGAAGGACCTTACAAGGATGGTTCAGTGCATAGATAAAGAGAGTGATCTAAAAGCTCTACGTGACAAGGCGTTAATCTTAATTGGATTTTGGGGAGCTTTTAGACGCAGTGAACTCGTTGGTATTACAGCTGAAAATATTAAAGTTGTAGAGGAGGGCGTAGTGATAACAGTGCCCCGATCAAAGACGGATCAAGAAGGAGCGGGCTTAAAAAAACCACTACAGACCCTTAATAACTTATTGTGTCCAGTGACGGCCCTGAATACCTGGATGTACGAATCGGGCATTGAACAAGGCGAGGTGTTTAGGGGAATCAATCGTTGGGAGTTATTAAAAGACAATGGCTTAACAGCGACCAGCGTAAACCTCATTCTAAAAGATAGGGCGCGAAAGGCAGGGCTGGAAGAAGCACCTAATTTAAGCGCACATAGTCTCCGAAGAAGTTTAGCGACGACCGTGTACAAAGCAGGGGGGTCATTCTCTTCAATAAAGCGTCAAGGCAACTGGACCAATGATGCTACGGTGTGGGGGTATATCGAAGAAGCGAAGTTGTTTGAGGACAACGTGATGAATATGTTTACAAGCGATGTATTGCCGTCAAAGTGAGTGAAAAATACTTTTAGGAGGTACTAGGAACAAAAAGTTGATTATTTTTGTTGGGTAGAAACGAACTGTTTTGTACGTAACATCTTTATGTAATGCTGTTTTGTTAATGCAACGGTAATAAATAGGAATCTATTAAAGAGTTAAGAAGTGATTTTACTAATTCTTTAGTTCATTTAACAAGAGAGCGAACAGGCTCTCCTCTTCAAGAGAATGCCTCTGATAATGATCAGGAGTATTCTGCATTAGATGTTCTTTGCGAAATACTAAACTCTGGAAAAATACTAGGAAGTAATAACAAGGGATATGTTAAAGGTACTGAAACTGCTGTTTGCTTTACTGAATGTCCATTATCTTCTGTTAAATTATTTGCTAGTAATGAAGATGAGGCCAAGTATCGTTACTACGGAATCGCAATTAGCAAAGGTGCAGCCTTTGATAATGGAGCTAGGCCAGTAATATATCTACCTGACAATGAGGGAGCGTGGATTCCTGAAATACAAAGATGGCGGCAAGTGCGTTTTGAATATGGAGTTGTTGACTGGACGTTCGAGAGAGAATGGCGAAAGAAAGGCGATCTAGTGCTCAAACAGCTTCCAGGAATTTATATTATCCATTGGAATCCAAACGAAAAGAAGCAGCTTGAAAAAGCACTGCATAAAGATTTAAAAAAGAAAATTAGAGGCTATTTGCCCATGGAGCATCTTAATCAGATGTTCTAAAACATATAACAAGCTACTCCTATATAGTTCTGACGCATAAAATTACGCCTCTATTTTGGGTTCCGTATAGTAAAGGGTTAGGCAAGCATAAGCGCTGCAAAACCACTACTAATAACTCCAACTAAGAAGGAAATAGCAACTTCTTTAGTTTTATATTTTGATTTAAAGCGTGTTAACTTCGCTACCTTTTCAGGATCTATCAATGTAATTATTTCACTAAAGAGCTGAGCGGCTTCATAGTATTCAGAGATAGAAGCTGATGGGTCATTGCCTGTATTGTTTAGTTCTTTCTTCCTAGCACTTCTCGCGGTTTGTTCGGCTTTTTGAAATTTTGTAATGAGTTCACTTTCAGAAGCTTTAGATGCAAATGCTCGCATGTCTGGGTCTAGAATGATTTTTTCGGCCCTTTGTCTATACTCAAGCCACATGATTTTTACAGCATCCAAAGATGCTCGTTGCAGATGGCCATAAGCTTTTTCAATATTTTTTTCATAAAGCTCATCATTCGTCTTCGCAACAGCAATATGAGATAAAGCGGCCTCAAGCTCAAAAGCGATTTGTTCAGGTTTACTTCCTAAGATGGCAATTAAGTCTGCATATATAGGTTTAAACGTTTCCTCATGAAATTTATATAATTCTAGTTCCGTCATAGTTTTATATTGTTAAAAAAAAAGCTGGGTAGCCCCAGCTTCTTGTATTAATTTATTGAGTAGTTATATAGAAAGGTAAGAATCTATTTTTTCATCAAGCTTATCGTCCCGTTTACGGTACTTAAAAATGTTGCCGCGTGTAGGAACTGCGCTCGACTTGTATGCGCGTATGTGGAGTTTTTCATCCTTTATGGATTCAACTTCCTTATTCACTTCCTCTAAGTTAGCTTGAGAATCGACACTTTTGCCAATTAGCCTACTGAAAAAGCTTCCATAAATATTATTAGTCATATCTCTCAAAATATTAACGTTGAAATTGAGCAATTTACATCAATATGTAGAGTGTTGCTCAATTTTTAGCTTGTTTGCAACCTAGCATAATTGCTAAGCGATTGATATAAAAGGTGTTATTTCCTTTAACTTTGGGCAGTTTAACTTTATGATCAAAGCCTGTCAAGGACCGTGTAAATAAGGAATATTTGATGACCTCTAAAAATCAGGGGGGGGTAAGTAAGAAAATTCTTATATCCAAATTAAAGGAGTTTTTTAATAAAAAACCGAAACTAGGCCTTATGGGGGGCTCGTATGAATTGGTTGTTTTTACTTTTTTTTCCGAATTTAGTCGACAGTCTTGAGTAAGTTTAATTCTCAATCACAGTTTTCATTTGATCCAATGTCTGTTTAAAACCTTCGAGGCCATTATCAATCTCGTCCATATAATCTAGTTTGTACTTACTCATACTGGCTGTGACATGAGGATAATCTTTCACCATAAGACGGCGTAAAATTAAAATGTTTTTTTGCAAGTACCTTGCCTGCTTTTCCAAACTCTCGAATTGTTCACTCTGCTTGTTGAGTTGTTCAAATTCGCTTTGAACCGACGATAGTCGATTCTTATTCTTGTTTAATTCCTTTAATGGGTCGGCACCGCTATGCGCAGAAGCAAAAGCAGAAAAAAGTAAAAACGTTAAGGTAACAGTTAATTTGCCCATATGGCTTCCTCTTAATTAATTTGAATAGGACTTCAAACCTATCACTGAAAATAAATTACTAATTATTTAGAATAAAGCTCTACAACTAAAGATATCATTGATATCCGAAGGTAAATCACTACGTGTCAGCATTGTGTTAAATGTTCCTTCAAATTAGGCATGATTAACACTTATTCTAATACGAATAATAATCATTCTTATTTATATTTGCAAGAGCAAGCAATGAAGAAGGTGGGTATACAGTATTTGCGGATTATTGATAACAACCTAATAAACAAGTGCCTCCTGTAGTTTTTTGGTGTACTATTAAAACAGCTATGAAGATAAATCGTCACATCGTTATCCACTGTTTACTGGCTTTATGCTTGTTTATTCTGCCGTTGCAAAGCGCATGGGCAATGACGAGTATGGCTTCGTTTGGCATGGATATGGGGCCTCATCAAATGTCTGATATGGATATGAGCGATCATCATGACATGATGAAAACATCTTCTGTAGCTGATATGGGTGTATCTAGTTTGAACTGCGATGAAAACCATTGTGATAAGTGTTTTCATGTGGCGTCTTTTATTCTAACAACCGTAGTGCTTACTGATGACCAGCCGCATCAGCAATTTACAGCTCCTTCTATGGAGCATTTTTCCAGTTTTCTTGTTACGTTAGATTCTCCTCCCCCCATTTTTTCCTGATTTTTTTAATACTGTCGTTGAGTCAGCTGTTTCTGCTATAAAACGATAGAACCCTAAAAAAAACATTTTAGTCGAGCCGCCCGTGGCTGCTCAATAATCAGGAATTTACAATGTTAATTAAAAAATTATCCCCCCAGGGAAACATCAATTTACCTCGCCGTCGTTTTGTCACCGGAGTTGCAGCTGGTAGTGCGCTTATTGGCTTAGGTATTTCTCCAGCGGTGGTCGCTGAAACACGAATTAAACAACAGTCGAAAATATTGCGTGGCAGACAGTTTGACCTGACCTATAGCCCAATACCGGTCAATTTTACCGGAAAAAACCGTTTTGCTACGGCGATAAATGGCTCTGTTCCAGCGCCTACGTTACGCTGGAAAGAAGGTGAAGAGGTCACTCTAAATGTGACCAATCACCTAGCAGAAGACACCTCTATTCATTGGCATGGGATTATTTTGCCAAGCAGTCAGGACGGTGTACCTAATATTAGCGAAGGCTTTTCAGGTATTAAACCGAGTGAAACCTTTCAGTATAAATTTCGAGTCAACCAAAGTGGAACCTACTGGTATCACAGTCATTCTGGTTTTCAAGAACCCACGGGTGCCTATGGTGCCATTATTATTGATCCTATTGAACCGGAGCCATTTAACTATGACCGCGACTATGTGGTGACACTGTCTGATTGGAGTGATGAGAAGCCTGACAATATTTACGCGAAACTTAAGAAACTATCGCATTACTATAATTATCAAGAGCGTACGGTTTTTGATGCGCTAAGCGAAGTTGGTGAAAAAGGCTGGGATGGTTTTTGGTCCAGTCGTGGCATGTGGAATGAAATGCGGATGTCGGACCGTGATATATCAGATGTCACTGGATACACCTATACCTATCTAATGAATGGGCAAACGCCCGAAGATAATTGGACAGGAATTTTTAAACGCGGTGAGAAAATTCGTTTGCGTTTCATCAATGCAGCAGCAATGTCATTTTTTGATATTTCTATACCGGGGTTGAAAATGACGGTGGTTGCAGCAGACGGCCAGTACGTACAGCCGTTTAGCATAGATGAGTTCCGCCTAGGTGTCGCTGAAACCTATGATGTGATCGTAGAGCCTAGCGCTGAGCAGGCATACAGCATATTTGCTCAATCGATTGATAGAACAGGATTTTCAAGTGGCACACTGACACCTAATGCAGCAATGAAGGCAATACCACCTGCAATGGACGCATCACCTATTCTTGGTCATGGTGATATGGGCATGAGCATGGCCGGTATGGATCATGGCAAGATGGCTGGCATGGATCACAGCAAGATGGCGGGTATGGACCATAGCAAGATGGATCATAGTGGTCATGATATGTCTAATATGACGCCTAAGCCTGAATATGGCTCAGGGAAAGCGGGTTTTGGTAGTAATAGGCCGGTTATTCATAAAAGTACTGAATTTGGGCCACATGTTGATATGCGTGCCGATTCGCCGGAGTATCGAATTGATGACCCAGGTATTGGTTTACGAAATAACGGGCGCAAAGTACTGACTTATGCTGACCTCAGAAATTTACATAAAACGCCTGACCCAAGAGAGCCTGGGCGCGAAATTGACTTACATTTAACCGGTAATATGAGCCGTTATATGTGGTCGATGAACGGTATTAAGTTTGCGCATGCAAAACCATTAAAATTTAAATATGGTGAGCGTTTACGAATAAATTTCATCAATGACACGATGATGAATCACCCGATGCATTTACATGGTATGTGGAGTGATTTAGAAACAGGGGATCCTGATTATATTCCTCGAAAACATACCGTTATAGTGCAGCCAGGTTCTAAAGCGAGTTATTTAGTGACAGCAGACGCAATGGGGGGCTGGGCATTTCATTGTCATTTGTTCTTCCACATGTTGGGCATGTTTAGAAAAGTTGAAGTGAGTTAAGGAGGCTATGATGAAAAAATTATTCTTAATTATCTGTATTTCTCTTGTATCAATGGCATCCCATTCAATGGGTCGTGACGACCCTCTACTAACTAAGGTGATGGTTGGTCAATTTGAACTACGTAATACAGAAGGAAGTGATCCAATTGTTTTAGAGGCACAAGGCTGGGTAGGTAAAGACCTCAATAAACTTTGGGTGAAGGTGGATGTTGAAAACGTCAGCGGTAAAACAGACGAAGCTGAACTGCAGTTTTTATACAGCAAAGCTATCGCCCCATACTGGGATGTTCAAGTGGGTTGGCGTCATGACAAAATGCCAACTCCTAATCGAGACTGGTTCGCGGTTGGTTTTCAAGGTCTTGCACCGTATTTCTTTGAAATTGATGCAGCCGCCTTCATTGGAAATAATGGTCAAACCGCGCTTCGCCTTGAGGCCGAATATGAAATTATGCTAACGCAAAAGTTAATTCTCACGCCTGAAGTTGAAATCAATGCATACAGCAAAGATGACGAAGCAACGGGTGTGGGCTCAGGTCTGTCTGATATTGAGCTAGGCTTACGACTTCGCTATGAAATACGACGAGAATTTGCACCGTATATAGGGGTGAATTGGAACAAGACATACGGTGATACAGCAAACTTTTCCCGAGATGAAGGAGAAGATGTAAGCGACACTCAGTTTGTTGTGGGAATACGAGCTTGGTTCTGAAATTAAATTTTAAAAGTAAAAAGGAAAAAATAATGTTTAACAAAATAATCTATATCTCAATGTGGCTAGTACTCGTAGCCTTTACAACAACATCTATAGCGGGCGGTGAGTCTACACATGTTCATAAACACGGTGCTGATGAGTCGGTAAGCAAACCTATGCAAATGCCATCCGAGGAGCATTCTGGGCATCAGCATGATTCAGAAGGCAGTGCGGTGGGTCAACCAGCTACCGAATCTGCAGCGACAAAAACCATTGCCGTAACCACCTTAGACACAATGCGTTTTACGTTTTCATCACAGCCCGATCTGAAAGCGGGGGATATCGTGAAGTTTGTCATTACCAATAAAGGAAAGCTTCCTCATGAATTTTCCATAGGAGATGAAAAAGAACAGCAAGCACATCGGAAGATGATGCGTCAGATGCCCGATATGATTCATCAAGATGGCAATACGGTAACTGTTAAGTCAGGGGAAACAAAAGTACTGACGTGGGAATTTAAGAGCGGGGATGTAGTTTTTGCGTGTAATGTGCCAGGTCATTTTGAAGCAGGTATGTTTCACAAAGTATCCTTAAATTAACTAAATATGAGTGGGATATGCATTGAGCTGCCGAGTAACAAGGTAATCGGTTTTTAATATGAAGCGGGAGTTAACCAGATGATTGTTGAGGATATTATGACAAAAGCCGTTATTTGTGGGCAAATGACGGATTCCGTTGGAATGCTCGAACAACTAATGAACAAGGCGGGCGTACAGTGCTTGCCGATTATTGATAATGCAGCTCAGTGCATAGGTGTAATAAGTGCCATTGATTTAATTCAGCTACATGCTATTCAAGCATCACTAAGGGGTGATGTCCAAGCGTGGGAAATTTGTACCGAACCTGTTGTGGAAATTAGTCCTTACCAATCCCTTACAGAAGCAGCAGAATTAATGGTGAGTAACAAGTTACATCATCTGGTTGTCACCGGCGCTGAGGGTCTCTTGGGTATTGTTTCGTCAATGGATATTTTAGAAAAGAAGGTATTAAGGCAGGGGGCTCGTTAATTCAACAGTTATATTTATTACATGCTCACAATCATGACCTTATGTAATCAATAAAAATTACGGCTAAGAAATGATCTTAAAAAAAGGGAATTACCATGAAAGAACATATGGATAACGACCGAGCAACAAATTATCAAAAAAACAGCATGTCGCCTATAGAGGGGATTACAATGCCATAATGTAAGCTATTTTTTTACATATAGCGCATCAATAATCGAGCATTCTGCTACAGAACTATCGGCCCCTTTGCATTGAGAGACCATTTCATTGAGTGCTAACTTGAGTTTCTGCAAGTCATCAATTTTTTGCTGAACCTCAGTTGCATGTATCATTGCCAGTTCTTTTACCTCGCCACAATAATGATTGGGCTCATCAATAAACGTAAGTAGTTCCTTAATTTGCGCAATGCTAAAGCCAAGTTCACGACAACGGCGGATAAAACAAAGTCGTTTGATATGCTTTAGATCATAAAGCCGATGGCCTCCTTCTGTACGTGGCGGGTCTTGCATCAGGCCCGTTTTTTCATAGTAGTGCACGGTTTCTACTTTGCATTTTGCTCGTTTAGCGAGTTGGCCGATTGAGAAAAGGGTTCTTTCCATAACAAAAACCTCTTGAACCTGTAGTAACTACAGGTTGTATGATAACAAATGTAAAGAACAAGGAGGTGTAGATGAAAAAGGTCATTCTTGATTCAGAACTAATATGTCCTGAGTGTGGACATAAGGAGCTTCTTGAAATGCCAACAGATGCATGCCAATGGTTTTATGAGTGCCCAGCTTGTGAAGTTTTGTTGAAACCAATACAAGGAGATTGCTGCGTGTTCTGTTCTTATGGAAGTGTTGCCTGTCCTCCCATTCAGTTACAGCAGATGGGCGAAACAACGGAGGGCCCATGTTGTGGATAAGCTTAAATGGCAATCTAAGACAAAACTACGGTGGTTAACGCTGTTTATAACCAGTGGCACCCTATTGTGTTGTGCTTTGCCGGTTTTGCTTGTGTCACTTGGTTTTGGCACGGTAGTAGCCAGTTTGAATTACAACATTCCAGGGCTATTCTTTCTTGCAGAACATAAATTATTGGCACTTAGCATATCCGGATTATTATTAACCTTTCTCGCATGGGTTATCTGGCGACCTGATCAAGCCTGCCCCATTGACCCTAAAGGAGCGGCGGCTTGTAGACAGTCAAAAAAATGGAATAAACGTATTTTTTGGTTAAGCGTGGGCATTTGGATGATTGGCTTTTTCTTTAGCGTTTTATTGTTACCGCTGCGTCAATTATTGAATTTGTAGAGGAGATAAATGAGATGAAAAAAATATTTAATCTTACCCTTGCGATGAGTTTAGTGGTCGTTTTGGGGATGCTGCAAAGTGTTCAGGCCAGAACTGTAGAGATCGAGGTTTATGGTATGACCTGTGCCTTTTGTGTGGATAGTTTAGAACGAAAATTTGGCGAAATGCAAAGTATTTCAAACGTTGAAGTAAGTCTGAAACAGAAAAAAATACGCCTTCAAACTGAGGGCAACCAGCCCAGCATTGAGAGTATTAAAAAAGCCGTATTAGACGCAGGCTTTACCCCCGTAAAAATTACGATACTGGCAGATGAAAAATAACAATATTACCGCGCAGATAGCGATATTGTTATTAAGTTTTGGTATCAGTAATACCGTATATGGCATGGGGCTGCGCTCATTTGTTGCATTACCGGTTGAAAAAGACGGGGCAGTGGTGCGGCTAGCATTTGAACATACAAAGAAGTCAGATATAGATAGCATTACGACTAGCCTGGCATACGGTTTAAGTGCAAACCAAACTGTATTACTAGGCCTGCCTATCGGCTTTCACCAGCTGGAAAAGATAGACAAGGGGATGTGTCAGTTTTGTATCGCCATATTGCCTGGAAAAACGATAGTTTTATGGGCACGGATCGTTTTGGTGTTTTGGCAGGGCTTGTTGTGCCAACTGAAAATGATAGGGATACTGCAGTTCAGGCGGGGTTTGTATTTACACACTTCAAAAACCGTAATGAAATTGATGTCGATTTTTTGTATCAACTAGGAATTGATAATCGTCTCGACAGTGGCCGCTATGATCTGTCATGGCAATACCGATTATTTCCCGTAGATCGGCCTAATTGGGGCTTCGCATCAGAGCTAAATACGGTGGTGGAATTAAATGGTCGTTGGGCTGAAGATAATACCGTGACTCATCAATTGACCCTAGGTTTGCAGTGGATTCATCAAAAGGTAGTCATCGAGGGTGGAATGGTTAACGACCTAAACAATGCTAATGAAACACGCTTCATACTGAGTACTCGGTTTCATTTTTAACTGCAAAATAATTTCTCAATGGAAAAGCATCGACACTAATTAAAGATAACCAAGATATAGATAAATATATTCAGGCCTGACCCAACCAAACCATTTGGTTTAGCAATAACACTAATTTGACAACCTATAATTCAAAAGGTTAGACTGTCGAGAATGTTTCCGAAAAAACCTCATCGTGCTTAAACACGTAACCATACTATTACTGATTCTTAGCTCGCTAAGCTATAGCAGCGTTTGGGCAATGAACAGCCATGATGATATTGCTGGGAAACACCAACAGGCCATGTCACAACAAGCTGATTTACACAGCATTGATCTAACTAGTGATCAAGACAACCACCTAGATGATGATCACTGCTGTCATGCAGGCGCTCATTTGTTAGGCTTGATTGGTCTCTATACAAAAGTTTCGCCTCACGTGACTAAGCGTGACACCTTGACATATAACTCACTTTTTCAATCACACCAAACCAGTCCGCTCCAACGTCCTCCCCTTAGCTAATTCCTAATAATTTTGTCGGTTCTAACCGGCTATACCTACACGATTCATTAATTTAGATCGTCTATGTTTTATTTTATTTATAGGAATTTCCATGAGATTTTTAAATGTCATTAGCCTTTTTGCATGCGCCTTATTGTTACCTTCAACAGTTGGCGCTAACGAGCAACAGAAGCTCGAAAGTTGGCTAAACCAAGTTGTACAACATCATCCTAGATTACAAGCAGCTCAAGCTTCTGCTGATAAAGCAGCAGCTGAGCTTCGTGCTGCCAATCAACCTTTGTTCAACCCAGAACTTGAATTTGAGTATGAACGAGCAGGTGTTGACACAAAAACAGCCGGCATCACTCAGACCATTGACTGGGGTGATAAACGATTAGCGCAAACACATCTTGCAGATTACAAATTGCAACTTAGCCTTACTGAATTAACTGTCGCACAGCAAAAATTAACTGCTGAAGTTTTATTAGCATTGGTTACATATCAAGCCAGTATTGATACGCTGAAAATAATTGAAAAACGTTCAAATTCGATGTCACAGTTTTTCAGTATTGCCAAACAGCGTTATCAAGCTGGAGACCTTACCGAAGTTGAACTGGCTCTAGCCCAATTAGCAAGCAGCGAAGCGAATTTTGAGTTAGCTGATGCTCGTTCTGAGTTAATTATCAATAAACAGAATCTTTATGTGGTATTAGGGAGCGGGAGTAACTCTTTACTAATGTCATTACCAGTAATGAGTGACATACCTAGCAGCTCAGAATATCCGGTAAAAGATTCAAATCAAATACTTGATCGCTTACCAGAAATGCGTCTAGCCCTTAATCGAATGAACATTGCGCGTGCAGAGATTAAATTACGTCAGCGCGAACAACGCCCTAACCCAAGTATTGGAATAAAAGCAGGTAAGGAAGGCAACGATAATTTAACGAGCCTTAGTTTCTCAATGCCTCTGTTTGTACGAAATAATTTAAGCGCTGAAGTAGAAGCCGCCCAATTACTGCTTATACAGCGTGAATATGAAGCAACAAGTACGAGACAAGCATTACTCGCTCAACTGACTTCAGCAGAACAAACACTTCAGGTTAATCGTCAAGCATGGGCTCAGTGGGAAGCGACCGGAGGTCAGCATTTATTACGAAAAGAAAAACTGTTAGGCCGTCTATGGAAAGCAGGTGAATTAAGTACGGCCGACTATTTGGTGCAACTCAAACAATCACTTGATACCGAAGAAAGTGTCATTAGGCAGCGCGCTCAACTATGGCAGTCTTGGACGCAATGGCTCATTGCCTCTGGCGATATTGCTAAATGGATAAGCCCCCAAAGTAGCCTACAAACAAACAGCATCCCTAAGAAATTAGGCAGTGGAGAATAACAATGAATAAGTTTAATAGCATTTTTTTGATCGCTCTTTTAACTCTATCAAGCGCTCAAACCATCCATGCATCAGAAGATGACCATGACCACAAAACCGCACACACTGAAGAAGGTCATGATACGCATGAAGAAGACGGTGATGCCCATGAAGAAGATCATGATACGCATGAAAATGACGGCAAAAAACATGAAAAAGGCGGTGATGCCCATGAAGAGGAAGACGGAATTCATTTAACAGCTGCTCAACAAAAAGCAGCAGGCATAACCACTACGCCCCTCCAGTTAACGAATATAGACCTCAGCATTAGTGCACCAGGCGAAATAACCCTAAATGCTTATGCAACCAGTCAGGCTGTATCACTCATTAATGCTCAGGTTGTTAAAAGACATGCAAAACTAGGTGATTTAGTGTCTACGGGGCAGCCATTAGTCACGTTATCTAGTGTTGAAATGGCACAGGCACAGGGCGACCTTTTAGTAGCTGCTCGAGAATGGACCCGTGTTCGAAAGTTAGGACAAAAAGTAGTTTCTGCGGCTCGATACATACAAGCCAAAGTAAACAATGAACAAGCACGTGCAAAAGTGCAAGCATATGGCATGAACCAACAACAAGTGGAGGTCATGCTAAAAGCTGGTAATAACAGACTGGCCAACGGTCGCTTCCAACTATTAGCGTTGCAAAGTGGCACCGTAATTCAGGATCAATTTACATTGGGTGAAGTAGTTAATGCAGGTCAAATGTTATTTAAAGTTAGTGATGAAACGAAACTTTGGGTAAATACTCGACTAACCGCAAAACAAGTTACAGACGTGCAAATAGGAGCTATGGCCAATGTCATTTTTGGTAAAAAAACATTAAAGGGAACCGTTATTCAACGTCATCATTCTTTGGATGAAAGCACACGTACTATTGGTATTCGTATCGAAGTAGCAAACCCTGATGACGTATTACACCCAGGTGTTTTTGTTGACGTAAACATTGCTGCAAATAACGCAGAAAAAGTACTGTCTGTTCCTGCCGACGCGGTTCTCCGTAGCCCTGATGGCGATTGGATGGTATTTGTTGAGCACGAAGACAACCAATTCGAGCCTAAAGAAATCAATGTATTACGAACAAATAATGGACTGACGGTAATTGATGGAATTGAAGCAGGCACTCGCGTCGTAACTCATGGTGCATTCTTTTTACAATCAGAATTAGCAAAGTCTGGTTTTAACATTCATAACCATTGAGGTCATAACCATGTTTAATAAAATTATTGACCTCGGTATTAATAACCGTCTGCTGGTAGTGCTTTCACTGCTGGCGACTCTTGTTGGCGGAACATTAATATTACCTTCACTTAACCTTGATGCCTTTCCGGACGTAACCAATGTTCAAGTACAAATTAATACTGAAGCTCGTGGACTTGCTTCGGAGGAAGTCGAGCAACTAATCACCTTCCCTATCGAATCCGTGATGTATGCCTTACCTGATGTTGAAGAAGTTCGCTCAATATCTAAAACAGGGCTATCTGTTATCACTGTCGTTTTCAAGGAAGGAACCGACATCTATTTTGCCCGGCAACTTATTTTTCAACGCCTGCAATCGGCACGTGAGCAAATTCCAGATGGTATCGGAACCCCTGAAATGGGACCAAATACTTCAGGGCTTGGGCAAATATATCAATATATTTTACGTGCTGACGATCCTGAAAAATTTGATGCCATTGCCTTGAGAAGCCTAAACGATTGGGTGGTTAAGCTGCTATTAATGCCCGTTAGTGGGGTAACCGAAGTCTTATCATTCGGCGGTGAAGTAAGGCAGTACCAAGTGCAAGTACATCCCAGTAAATTACTGTCTTATAAACTAACCATTAAAGATATTGCTGAAGCTATTGAAGAAAACAACCGTAATGCAGGTGGCTGGTATTTAGACAGAGGTGCGGAACAACTCATTATTCGTGGTGTAGGCTGGGTACGAAGCGACAAAGAGGGTTTACGTGACATCGGTAATATTCCGTTAAAAAATATTGACGGCGTATCAGTACGAGTCAGTGATGTGGCAATAGTCGATTTTGGCCCTGAAATTCGTCAAGGCGCTGTGACTATGTCGACTCGTGATGTTAAAGGAAACCCAGTTGCAATGGGCGAAGTAGTAGCAGGGATCGTAATGAAACGCTTAGGCGCTAATACAAAAGCGACTATCGATGGTATTAAGGCAAGGCTACCCGCGATACAAACGGCGTTACCTGACGGTGTAACTATTGAGCCTTTTTATGATCAAGCAGACTTAGTCAATCAAGCTGTTAAGACGGTAAGCTCAGCATTATTACAAGCATTCGTATTGATTATTGTTGTCTTAATGCTGTTTTTAATGAACATCCGTGCCGCTTTTTTGGTGCTCATTTCAATGCCGATATCAGTCGGTTTAGCACTCATGTTTATGGCCTATTGGGGTATTTCAGCGAACCTGATGTCGTTAGGTGGTTTAGCCATTGCTATCGGTATGATGGTCGATGGTTCGGTTGTGATGATGGAAAATGTTTTCAGTCATTTAAGTAAGCCTGATAGGGAGCACGAGCAATACGCTCAAACAGTGCTAGCGGAAGGTGCACCCGATCCATATAACGTAGCTCAAGACCATCATGGGATTTCGCTTCGAATTCTAATAGCTGCCCGTGAAGTCGGCAGGCCGGTGTTTTTTGCGGTGATGATTATTATCATCGTATTCGCACCGTTATTTACGTTGGAAGGAGTCGAAGGCAAGTTGTTCCAACCAATGGCTATTTCAATTGTATTGGCTATGTTAGCTTCGTTATTGGTTGCGCTTATTATTGTGCCCGCATTGGCAACATACATGTTCCGTCACGGGGTTAAAGAAAAAGACAATCCAATTGTTACCTTTTTTGACAATATGTACCGCCCGCTGTTATCACGGGCTTTAGGTGCACCTCGTAAAATTGTCTTCGGCGCCGTCATCTTGTTTATTGGTTCACTCGCTTTAGTGCCTTTTCTTGGAACAGAGTTTGTGCCTGAATTGGAAGAAGGCACCTTAAACATTCGTGTCACACTAGCGCCTTCATCTAGCTTAGAAACTTCATTAGAGGTATCTGGGAAGCTTGAAGAACAATTGATGACCTTCCCAGAAGTTCTATACGTTTCCAGTCGAGCTGGGCGTGCTGAAATTGGCGGTGATCCTGAACCTGTATCCAACGTTGAGATATTTGTTGGCTTGAAACCTGTAGATGAATGGACAAGCTCATCCAACCGTCAAGAATTACAAAAATTGATGGAGGAAAAGATGTCAGTTCATCCTGGTTTGCTATTCTCATTTTCACAGCCCATTGCTACTCGCGTAGATGAGTTACTGTCGGGTGTGAAAGCACAATTAGCTATAAAGCTGTTTGGCCCAGATTTAGCCACGCTTGCAAGCACCGGTAAAAAAATAGAAGGCTTGGTGCGCAAAATTGAGGGTACTCGCGGCGTTGAAATGGAACAAATTGCGGGTGAAGCTCAATTGGCTATTCGTCCTAATCGCGATTCATTAGCACGTTATGGCATTCCTGTTGCGCAAGTAATGGATCTAGTCGCCAATGCCATTGGTGGCATGGAAGCAGGTCAAGTCATTAACGGCAACGAACGTTATGATATTACTGTTCGTTTGGATGCAGGTTATCGCAACAGCATAGAAGCCATTCAAAATATCACCTTACAAGCACCAAACGGTGCATGGGTTAAATTGGCTGATGTAGCTGAGGTGAAAATCGAATCAGGTCCACCACAAATCCGTCGAGATGATGTGCAACGACGAGTGGTCATTCAATCCAATGTTGAAGGCCGTGATATGGGTGGCCTTGTAGCTGAAATAAATCAGCGAATCAATGACGAGATTGATTTACCCGCTGGTTATACCGTTGTGTTTGGTGGGCAGTTTGAAAACCAAAAGCGAGCACAAGATAAGCTGATGATTGTCGTTCCCGTTTCACTGGGAATGATATTTTTAATGCTGTACTTTGCATTCAATTCTGTCGGGCAATCCTTATTGATTATGTTGAATGTGCCACTGGCAATGATTGGCGGTATCGTTGCATTATTTATCTCTGGCCAATACTTGTCTGTACCGGGTTCAATTGGCTTTATTGCCTTGTTTGGTGTCGCGGTATTGAATGGCGTGGTGATGATCAATGCCATTAATCAACGCATTGCAGATGGGCTTTCTAGTCAACAGGCCGTGTTTGAAGGTGCTGTATCACGTTTACGTCCCGTGCTCATTACCGCCGCAACCACAGCTCTTGGGCTTATCCCAATGTTACTAGCGACAGGGATTGGCTCAGAAGTACAGAAGCCACTGGCAACGGTTGTTGTTGGCGGGCTTTTCTCAGCGACATTGTTAACGCTGGTGGTAATACCTGCGTTATATTCGTATTTCTCAAAGCAACATAATGAAGGGTAGGAAATAACATGGCCGGATGTAATAGCTGTTCCAGCGATAAAATAGAAACGGCAACGAAACAACAGAAGCGCGTATTGATTATCGTTTTACTTATAAACGCCAGTATGTTTTTTGTTGAATTCGCGGCAGGCCTTATTAGTCACTCCACTGCGCTCATGGCAGACTCGCTTGATATGTTGGCGGACGCATTAGTTTACGCTCTAGGGCTATTTGCCCTAGGGCGTGCAACTCATTGGAAGAGTCGTGCGGCATTAACTAGCGGTATATTTCAGATGATATTGGGCTTAGGAATTTTAATACAACCAATCTACCTACTAAGCACTAACAATATACCTGATGCCTTCAATATGGGGGTTTTTGGCCTATTGGCACTTATTGCCAATACTATATCTTTTCTCTTGTTAATGGCCTATCGAGATGGCGATATAAATATGCGAGCAACATGGATATGCACGCGTAACGATATGATAAACAACATCGGTGTTCTAATTGCGGCCGGCTTGGTTTATTGGTTCTCCACGCCGTTACCTGACATTATTATTGGCTTGATCATCGCTGTGATAGTTATGCATTCTGCTTGGGGTGTTATTCGTGAGGCTAAGAGCACTTTAAACATAGACTTAGAATAGCTTTAAAGTGAGTACGAAAAATAAGTCTAGAGGCTCATTAACCGCAATCTTTTCAGGTACTCATGGATGACATTGGGAAAATAATATATCTTCACCAGTAGTGATAACACTTAAAGTAAAAGGTGGTTACTTATTCCCCGCATTGAAAAAAAACACGTTGGGTAAGCCTATTTATAGGTACAAAAAAACAACTCATATAACAATTGAGTAATTCAAGAAGAGCATTAATATGCGAATTCAATCATTAATTTTTAGTCTAATTATCTTTCTTTTTCCATTAGTAGGTTTTTCTGAAAGCTCTCATGACCACGGTTACGGCACATTACTGTAATGATATAAATAAGAAACTTATAGAGGGTTTTAATTACAACAATTTTGTTGTAATTAAATAAACATTACTTGAAAGCTCATTTCATAATAACTGAAATTAGAAATATTCACGGCCAGAAAGTAATAAACTTAGACAGGTTGCCGAGATTAAAAAACAGCCTTCTTCATCTGTCCAGCTACTTCAATGTGTCGTACATTTCTATAGCGAAGAAGGCTGTTACTTTTAAGCCTCTCGATTACTAAATGCAAACGTTCTCTTTTCGATGCAGCCAGTGATACAAAACCGGTAATACCAATAATGTTAGTAATGTCGATGAAATAATGCCACCAATAACAACAGTGGCTAAGGGACGTTGTACTTCAGCGCCTATACCAGTATTCAATGCCATAGGCACAAAACCCAGGCTTGCAACCAATGCAGTCATCAGTACTGGTCGCAAGCGAATCATTGCACCTTCGGTAACAGCTAATAATAGGTCACCTTTTTCGTGCCAGAGATCGCGTATAAAAGCTAGCATGACTAAACCGTTTAATACCGCAACACCTGATAGGGCAATAAAACCAATACCTGCCGATATAGATCTGTCTCTTATACACATCTCCGAGCCCACGAGACGCTACGCTATCTCG
>OJHJ01000153.1_pt1 | contig 49491 bp, 43 predicted proteins | sample 1595201 | NCBI WGS metagenome assembly OJHJ01 (sample SAMN05416832, study PRJEB24817) | seawater metagenome | isolation source: Sea water | place: Canada:Atlantic | collected 2013-07 | reverse complement strand
ACACTAGATCGCTCGTCGGCAGCGTCAGATGTGTATAAGAGACAGGCATTCACCACAAATACGGGGATGCGGTAGCGCTGAGAGAGGGCCTGAAGACGCGCAGAAGCCGCCTGCATACCCTTGGATGTCTTGGCCACGCTGGCGATCAACATCTGCGCACCCTGATCAAGCAAGGCCTGCACCCGCTGGTCCTGGCTCAGCTCGTAGCAGATCAGAAAGCCCACGCGCTTCCCGCAGATCTCCACCACAGCAGACGGTGGACCCGGCTCCATAGTTGCTATCTCATCTTCATGCAGGTGGTGCTTGTGCAGCACGACCCGATGGGGCCCACCAAGGATGACCAGGCTGATGCGGGGCAGCCTGTGGCCAAGACTTGGAAAGCCCACACAGACTCTCTGCACGAGGCTCCCGGCCCGCTCATGCAGAGCCCGGAGCGGCAGCGCATCTTTGTCCATGGCCAAGTCCTCGGCCAACTCTGGCTCGTAGCCAGTGAGGGAGAGCTCGGAGAACACCAGCAAGTCTGCCCCCTCTCTCGCGGCGCGCTCCATCCAGCGCAGGTGGTCCTGCATGTTCTGTGCGAGGTCCCCAGCGACCGCCTGCGTCTGTGCGAGAACAAGCCGCATCAGGACAGCTCCACAGGCAGCCAGTCCAGCTTCCAGTCCTTGGACTTGATCCCAAAGTCCGGACGCTCTCCAAGGGACACCCCGGCCTCAAGCTCGGCCCCGTAGAAGGCGAAGAGCAACTGGCCTTCAAAGTCCAGCCGCCAGGCCCGTGGACTCGGCTCCCAGAATCCTCCCATGGCGACCAGCGCCTCCCTCAAACACAAACCCAAGGGGGCTCCCTGCAAGGGTTCAAGGGTCAAGGTCTCAGGAACACCCGCCGGCCCGATCCACCGTGCGCTCTGCTCCGGCAGCGGCCCCAGCCGCAAGGCGGTCTCTCCATAGACTGGCCAGGTGTGCAGGATGAGCCCGCCCTGGAAGTGAAGCTCCAGGGGACCGTGCCCGGGATCAACCGCGACGCCCTCCCGAGCATGACCCAGCACCAACACCGCTTCAAGCCTGCGCCCAAGGGCTTGGCGCAGCGCCGCTTTGCCGTCCACCAAGGCATCGCGCCGCTCTTCCTCTTCGCCAAGCGTGTCCCCTGGGTACAGCTCCGGCAAGGCGGCAAGCTGTCCCTCCAGGCGCGCCACGTCCTGGGGATTGCTGGGGTCAAAGTCTCCTGATGGCGTCAACTCAAGGAGCACTGCACCGGACTGCAACTCCCGTGTGTACTCCTTGGAGCGCTCCTTCACTCCAAGTTGTATCACCATCTCTGGAGCAAACACCTGCAAGAGACCTGAGCGGACCGGCACCTCATCGGCCATCGGGACGAGCACACGGTCCCTGAGAGCACGCATCAAGGGGTAGCTGTTGAGCGTTCCACACACCAAGCCCTCCAAGGCCCCAGCCACCGCGACAAAGGCCCGCCGCACATCTTCGATGTCCACGGTCTTGGAGTGCACGTTGAAGGTCACCCCACCCATCCCGTTGCTGGGATGCTCCCGCTGCCTGGGCTCGTATCGGGGGCTGGGCATCCTAGGGCTCTCATAGGCCCGCACGTTGAAGCCAAGCTCGATGTCTGGCCCCTGAAAGCGCTCGCCTCCAATGGCCACAACAACGTGCTCACGCTGGAGCTGGTCCAGGAGCGCAGCGACGGAGAAGTCTGAGGAGAGCTCCTTGCCCTGGACCACGAACCCTGAGCCCTTGGCGAATCGGCGCAGCGCAAACTCTGGATGGATGGTCGCCAGAAGCGAGGGCAGCATGGCGATGCTCGCAGCGAGCTGCTCTCGAGAGGCCCTGTGCCACAGAACGCCAGACCAGCTCATCGCGCATCCAGGGAAGGAGGTAGGGCAGAGCCTACAACAGGAGCGGTCCACGCCCGGAGAAGGAATAGCCCTGCTATAAGTTACACCCCTGGTCCCTCCCCAGAAGAGGAGCTGAATGTTCTACGAAGCCTTCTGGCTTGTGCTCGGCGCCAGCACTCTGAGCACCCTGGCTGGACTGATCTGGTTCGCCTCCAGGAACAAGGAAGAGCTGCGCCTGCCCCAACACGAGCAGGCCCTCTCACTCCTGGCCAAGGAGCGCCGACTGCTGCACAAGAACGCCTCCACCTTCACCGTCGAGGGCGTGACAGGCAGTCACCTGTGGGTCTCCCCAAGCGGCCTGTGCATCCTCTGGCTGCAAGCAGCCTCCAAGAGTGAGCAGACCGAGGCCAACGGCGCGCTGAACGTTCCCACCGCGGTCAGTGGCTGGCTCACCTGCTGGGTGGACCCAAAGCACTGGGACAAACCCTTGTCCGCGATGCTCATCCTTCGAGACGCGCTCGCTGGAGAAGGCGAGTGGGCCCAAGTGGCGATGGAACACAAACTCCAACTCACACAGACACCGGCTGGCCTGCCCCGACTCGAAGGGCGCATCCACGGCCGCGGTCTGCAGATTGAGGCCACCGGAGAGGGGCTGTGGGTACGCGCCCAACTTGACCCAAGTCTGCGCGCAGTTCCCGGCAGGGGGGAGTCTGGGAACCCCGTCCTGGACCTGTGCATGGACACCCAGGGGGTCCCCGAGGCGCTGATCACGCCCTTGTTGGAGCTGCTGCATCAACAAGGCGGACGATGCTCGGAGGGTGCACTGGAGACGAGCTGGACAGAAGGCGTAGAGGAGCTCTTTGAGCGACTCCCCCTCCTCTTGGCCCACGAGCCTGCGCAAAGCTGACAGCCGTCATGCTCAAGCGCGGCAGAAGGTCGCCGGATGTCCCCGTACGGTGATTAGGACCCGTTTATGAACACTCTGATCCTACTCACCCTCGCCTGCAACACCCCCTCCTCCAACCCGGATGGGGATGCACCGCTTGACTCCGAGCCCATCGAGGAGGGAGAGCCAGGTCTGAACCTGGCGGCCCAGCTTGAGGTTCAGTCCGAGCACTTCGCCACAGCGGGCGTCTGCGCGGAGTGCCATGAGAACGCGGACGGCGCGAGCGCCATGCGTGACTCAAAGGGTGACCCCATCGGTCAGTACGATCTGTGGCAGGCCACGATGATGGCCAACGCTGCCAGGGACCCGCTCTTTCGAGCCGTGGTCTCCGCCGAGGTGGCCCGCAACCCCGGGCTTCAGACCGAGATCGAAGGCACCTGCCTGCAGTGCCACTCACCGATGGCCCATCAGGAAGCCCTCCTCGCTGGCACCACGGCGCCCGGCCTATCCGAGAACGGACTGGGAGAGAGCGACCTGGCTCAGCTCGCTCTGGACGGCGTCTCCTGCACGCTGTGCCACCAAATCCAGCCGGATGACCTGGGAGAACCTGCCAGCTTCAACGCTGGCTACACCATCGGGGAGGACGCCGAAATCTTCGGCCCCCACGCAGATCCCTTCACCAATCCGATGGAGATGCACACCGGCTTTACCCCCACCCAAGGCGACCACATCCTAGACGCCGGCCACTGCGGCAGCTGTCACACCTTGAAGACCCACACCATCGTAGACGGCGTCTTCACCCAGACCAGCTTCCCAGAGCAGACCCCCTTCTTGGAGTGGCAGGTCTCCAGCTTCGATGAGCAAGGCCAGAGCTGCCAGAGCTGCCACATGCCCACCACAGATGCCTACGGCGAGACCATCGTGACGCGCATCGCACGCAATCCCCACGGCGCAGACTTTGGCCAGATCGATGAGCGCAGCCCCTTCGGTCGACACATCTTCCGTGGCGGCAACGCCTTCATGCTCAGCATTCTGCGGGACAACGCCGAGCAGCTCAAGCCCCGAGCAAGCACCGCTGCCTTTGACGCACAGATTGCCCGTGAGCGCGACTTTCTCGGCACACAGACCGCCAAGGTCATGGTCCTGGCCAGCAAGGTCGAAGACGACCTGAGCGTCTCGGTGCGCGTCGACAACCTGGCGGGCCACAAGCTGCCCAGCGCACACCCCAGCCGTCGTGCTTGGTTGGAGGTGGTGGTCTTGGACGAGACGGGCACCGTGCTCTTCTCCAGCGGTACCCCAAACTCCGACGGGCTCCTGGTCGACATGTCCGGCACCCCCCTCGCAAGCGAGGCCATCGGAGGCGGCGTACACGACCACTACCAAGCCATCACCAGCGAGGACCAGGTACAGATCTATCAGTCGCTCATGCTCGATGCATCAGGCGCCTACACCTGGGACCTGCTCGCTGCGGCCACCTATGCCAAGGACAACCGAATCCTGCCCACAGGCTGGGACGGGGCTCAAGCCCAAGCGCTCGGCGTTCAGGCAGAAGGCATCGGCGAAGACCCGGACTTCATCGCAGGCAGTGATCACGCGCACTACCAGCTCTCAGGCTTGGCAGAGGAGGCCGCCGAGGTGCGCGTGCGCTTGCTCTACCAGTCTGTCAGCCCACGCTACGTCGCCGAGCTGGCGGAGACCGAGACCCAAGAAGTCCAGGACTTCGTGAAAATGTATCAGGCCGCAGACAGGGCCCCTGAGGTCCTGGGTGAGAGCGTGCTGTCCCTCTACTGACGTGACTACAGGCCCTCGAAGAGGCCCACGGGCCGCCAAACCCTGGCGGCCCAGGCCGCCTCCGAGTGGCTGGCGCCCGCTTCATGCCAGTGCCACAGATCCTGCTCCCACACCCAGCCGTTGGCGGCCAGGGTGTCGGCTGCTTGGCGGGTGACGCAGTAGTTGTCACTGTCCTGGCCATCGTCTTGCACGCCGTCGCCATCGCTGTCCACACAGTCTACGTTCCCGCCGGAGTCCAGGAAGATCGCCACGTCCTGGCCGCTCATCTCATCCAACACAGTGGGGCCGTTGAGCTCCAAGGAGCCCCAGCCCAGGGTGCCGGAGAGGCTGGCGACGTAGTCCCAGTGCGCCGGCTGAGTGAGGCCGGCGTAGAGGCTGATGAGCCCACCCATGGAGCTGCCCATCATGCCGCGCTTGGTGGGCACGCCGTAGCGGGTCTCTATCTGTGGCACAAGCAAGGTCACCACGTCCCCAAGCAAGGCATCTGCGCCGCCCCCGACCGGCTCCCCACCCAAGGTGTCTGGGTAGGGCCCATACTCGTTGAGGCGCTCCACGCCAGCGTGGTCGATGCCCACCACCAGCGTGCCCGAACCCACCACAGACTGCAGCTTCCAGCCACCATTCATGGCGGCCGGGTCGAAGAGGTTCTGTCCGTCGTGCACGTAGAGGTGATGTGTCACAGTCCCGGCAGGAACCCACACACGCAGAGTACGCGGCGTCACGCCCAGGTCCTGATTCAGGAAGCGCTCCAGGTGCGCGCCAGGGCCTTGCACAAAGGAGATCTCTCCAAAGTCGTCATGGCTGTAGGCCCGTGCCCACGGGTCAGGCTGATAGCTCTCACCCACCACAAACTTGTACCCGCTGCCAAGGGGCTGGGGCACGCTGACCTCGATCCAGGAGAAGCCTTGGGCCTGGGTCATGGGGAGCAGCGCCCAAGCCGATGCATCCCCAGCCCAGGACACAGCCTGGTTTCCTTCCACCACAAAGACCCATCCATCTTCAGACTGAACGGGCCAGCCGCCGGAATCAGAGACGCTCTGCAGCGTGGCCGCGAGCGTGGCCGTGCCAGCGATCAGCTCTTGGACCTGGTCCCAGTCGCGCTCCTTTGGGCTCCCGGTGTCCCCGCTGTCGCCCGTATCTCCGCTGTCTCGCGCAGTGTCGGCGGTGGGGTCATCGGCCACCTCCGGGGTGCTCCCCGCACAGGCCAGCAGCCAGAGAATCACAGTCCAATCTCCCGGACCGAGACAATGGGCCCGCTGGGGTTGGGGTCACCGCGCAGGTCAACGATGCCTTGGATGGACCAGGCCTCGCCAGCCTCGTGGTCGTCGTCCTCGGCGTCGGTGTGCTCGTCCACCAGGATCTGCTGCACCCGCCAGAGATGTGTCTCCAACTCCTCGAACACCGTTGTCCATCCTTGCTTTAGACGACCATCAAACACCACATCTCCGCGCTCGTCAATGTAGGACCGCAGGGCAGACTTGATCTCCGTGTCGCTCAGAGACTCGGGGTCATTGCGCGTGCAGGCTGCGGCCTCTTCCCAGTCCTGCTGTGAGAGGGCGCGGACGACGGCATAGAGCTCGTAGCGAATGCGGGCCCGGAAGCTGCGCAGGTCCTTGGAGATGTCGATGACCAAGTCTTCCGGCGCCGCATCGGGCTCGGCGAGCATGGCCTCCCAGGTCTTCACCAGGGAGTCATCGATGCGGGCAATCATGGCGCGCAGGAAGCCCAAGACCTCGTCCACCTCGGCGGTGCGCGCGTGCTCGGGCACGTTCTTGTTCAAGGTGCTGTAGACCTCGGAGAGGTAGCGCAGCACAACGCCTTCGCTGCGCTCGAGCTGCAGGCCCTTGACCCAGGAGCCGAAGGTGTCCTGAACCTCTACGATCTCGCGAACGATGCCCTTGGGACGAATGGGCTCGCTGGCCAGCCAGGGGTTGTGCTCGGCGAAGAGGTTGTAGACCTCGTAGGTCCACTCGGCCCGCGGCTTGGGGTAGGTGACCTCCTCCAAGATGGCCATGCGGTCCTCGTAGTCCACGCCCTCGGCCTTCAGGCTGGCCACCTTGATGCCCTTCTCGCGGTTGGTCTGGGCGTAGAGGATGACCTTGGGGTTGGGGAGGATGGCCTCGACCAGGGAGAGCAGATTCAGGTGGTATTCCCGGTCCTCTTTGTCCAAGAGCTCGATGGCGTGTAGCAGGAACAAAGAGAGGCTGTGATACAGCGAGAAGTCCTCTTGAACGCCCTTGTTCAGCACATAGCGAGGCGGGTTGTCCTCGCCCAGATCCACCACCACTTCGGCGTCGATGAGCTCGGTCAGGCGCTCTTGCCCAGCCAGCATCAACTCGATGGTCTTGCGCTTTCCGGTGTGAGAGAGCTGGACCAGCTTCTCCAGCTCTTCCAGAGCGTCGCCCCCGCTCTCCATGCAGCGCGCGATGAGCTGCAACAACAGGCCATGGTCCACCGAGAAGCGCCCTTCCAAGGTCTCCGGGCGCCCAGCGACCATGCGGTCAAAGGTCTGCTTGTCCCAGTGCTTGTAGCCGCGGGTGGGCGGCTTCTTCTTGACCACCTTGTTCTTCTTCTTCTTGCCCTGGGCCACAAGCTCGTTCAGACGCGCGTTCTCGATGATCCAGTCCGGAGCCTGGACCACGACGGTCCCCTCCGTATCGAAGCCCTTGCGGCCGGCACGCCCAGCGATCTGTTGGAAGTCACGCACGCTGAGCAGGTCCACCTTCTGTCCGTCGAACTTGCACAGCTTGGTGAAGAGCACGCTGCGGATGGGCAGGTTGATGCCCACGCCCAGGGTGTCGGTGCCACAGATGATCTTGAAGAGCCCCTGCTGGCCCAGTGTCTCGACCAGGGTCCGGTACTTGGGCAAGAGACCGGCGTGGTGCAGACCCACGCCGTGCATCACGTAGCGGCGCAGGGTCTGGCCAAAGGGGGAGTCAAAGCGGAAGCCCTTCACCGCGGCCTTGAGCTTGGCCTTGTCCTCGTCTGAGGAGAACTTGCTGGAGGTGAGGGCCTGGGCCAGCTCGGTGGCCTCGCGCTGGGAGAAGTGAACGGCATAGACCGGCGCCTTTCCACCTGAGACCAAACGGGAGAGTGCGCTGTCGGTGGGCTCCTCGCTGTACAGAAAGCTGAGGGGTACGGGCCGCTCGGCGTTGTCCACCACAGCCACCTCACGGCTGGTGCGCTCCTCCAGGTCGGCCTCGATGGCCGTGGTGTCTCCCAGGGTGGCCGAGAGCAGCAGGAACTGTGCGTGGGGCATGGTCAGCAGCGGGACCTGCCAGGCCATGCCGCGGTCCCGGTCCCCGTAGTAGTGGAACTCGTCCATGATCACGGCGGCGTAGGGGGTCTGCTCCCACTGCTGCAGGGAGATGTTGCTGAGGATCTCCGCCGTGCAGCACAGAATGGGTGCATCCCGGTTCACGGAGCCATCGCCGGTCATCAGGCCGACGTTCTCAGCGCCAAAGGTCACACACAGAGCCCGGAACTTCTCGCTGACCAGAGCCTTGATGGGCGCGGTATACACCGACTTTTGCCCCAGGGACATGGCCCGCACGTGCAGCGCCAGAGCCACCAGAGACTTGCCCGAGCCCGTGGGCGTCTTGAGCAGGCAGTGTTGCCCGGCGAAGAGCTCGAGCACGGCCTCTTCCTGAGCCGGGTACAGGGTGATGCCCTGGTCCTCGGCCCAGTCCAGGAAGATCTCCATGCCCTCGGTCTGAGGGTCATCGGAGGCGGAGAGGCGTTCAATGAGAGAGGACATGCTGGCCCTCTAACGCCTTACTCCCCGGACTCCTCGGCGATGCGCAGCAGCTCGGCGTCAATGGCAGCGCTCATGGCCTCTGACTCAAAGCGGTTGTTCTGGTAGATGATCTTGCCATCCCCGCTGATCAGGAAGTCCTGAGGGTAGGCCCCTGTTGGAAAAGGGAACTTCAAGCGGTATTGCTGGCGGGTCACATCCCCGGTGTCCACCAAGATGGGCAGGGTCAAACCCAGATAATCTCGCCACGCTTTCAGGGTGGAGGAGGTCTCATTGGAGATGGCGTAGACGCGCACTCCTTGCTCCTCGTACTTCTGATAGATGCTCACATCGATGTCCGAGACCTCGGACGCACAGACGGGTCACCAAGTGGCGAAGTAGGAGAGCACGACCGGGTGGCCCAGCTGCTCGCTCAGGCGTTGCTCGCTGCCATCCAAGTCGCTCAGGGCAAAGTCTGGGGCCGGCTTGCCCAGGTGGCTGTTGCCGGCGCCGACGATGACGGCGATGTCCAGAGTGGGCTGAGAGGGATCGTTGTTCGAGAGGCAGAGCAGGTGTTCTCCCTCTGCGCCGTCCTCGGTGTACACCCTGAGCGTTCCTGTCTCGCCCGAGGCCAGTGTCAGGCTGGTGGCCTGCATGCGCAGCGTCCCAGAGCCGCCGTGGGAGAACTCACCAAAGCTGAGCTCAGCGCCGCCTTGGTTGGTCACGGGGATGTCGACGTAGCCCACCTCCGTGTCCAGGTAGAACTCATCTCCGGAGAGCTGAAGCTGACCGGCCAAGTGGGTCAGGTCAGCGGACCAGTCCCCCAAGATGTTCCAGTCGCCCACCCACGCTCGGCCGTCGGGACCCGCCCGGATGGCCAGGGCGAACTGCTCGGAGACTTGGCGTCCCAGAGGCTTGGGGTCGGCGGTGTCCGAGAAGTCCCAGACGGTCACCCCTTCGTTGTCCGAGGCCCAGAGGTAGTCGCTCTTGGCATCGGCCATCAAGACCGATCCGGAGGTGTCCAAGGTGGTGATGAGGGTGGGCGCCTCGGGCACGGTCGTGTCGTAGATCGCCAGCCCTGCGCTGCCCAAGCTGGCCAGCAGGCGTCCCTGGGCGTAGCGGGTGTGCAGCACGCGGCCGTCCACCGCAATGGCCGTCTCCATCATGGGGTTGTCGGGATCGTTGACCTCGATGGGAACGATGCCCTGCACGCTGTCGGCGGCGTAGAGCCAGCCCTGTCCCTTGGCCAACTCCCAGGTGTTCGTCAGGCCGGCGAGGGTCTTCTTGAGCACGGGGCTGGTGGGATCGCTCACGTCGTAAACGAAGAGCCCCTCTTCCCGGGAGCTGACGAAGAGCCGGCCCCGGGTAAAGGCCAAGCCTTCCACCCCTGCGCTCTCATCTGAGTAGAGCAGCACCGGGACCTCGGGATCCGAGACGTCCACGATGCTCAGGCCGTTCTCTCTGTGCGTGACGGCCACGATGCCATCTCCGATGGGCTCCACCCGATGAAAGCGGGCCTCGATGCCCAGGTGGTTCTCAGAGGTGGGGTACACCCCGAGGAGCGCGGGCAAGGTGGGGTCGCTGATGTCGTAGACCATCAGGCCGCCCTGACCCACGCCGTAGACCCGGTCTCCCTGGACCTCCAAGTCGATGAGCTCGACGAAGAAGCCGCCGGGCTTGGTCTGGGTCAACATCAGGCTGCCCGTCAGCTCCATGGGCTCATCGGCCAGCACTTCAGGCGCCTGGCAGGTGCCCTTGACCACGTCTACCCACTCCGGGGGCTCTCCGGTGTCGCCGCTATCACCCGTGTCCCCGCTGTCGCCCGTCTCTCCGGTCTCACCGGTCTCACCGGTCTCACCGGTGTCCGCTGGGCTATCGACCGGCGAGTCCACCGGCTCCCCCGTGTCTTGAGGGGGCGGGTCGGCGGGGGGCGCGCAGGCATTGCAGGCAAGAAGGAGGAGGAGCATGCGTTCTCTATGCCGGCGAGAGAACTCGGTTGCATCAGACCGATGATTCCAGGGGCCTATCCGCCCTCTCTGCGCCACCGAGGCCAAAGTTTTCTGCTCTCCCAGTGATCCAAGAGGACCCGAGCTCCGAAAGAGATGCCGAACCAATCATTCGGAGACGTGATGCACCGCACACTCATTCCCCTGCTCCTGCTCCTGCCCGGCGTGGCGCTCGCAGCAGACCACGCAGAGGCCCCTGGGACCTCTGCCGACCCCGCCGCCGACATCGGCGATCTCTATGCCTGGCACAGCGGCGAGAGCATGGTGACCGTGCTCACCTTCAACCCTTTCGGTGCCGCAGGCGCAGAGAACTACGACGCGGACGTGCTGTACAGCATCCACATCGACTCCGACGGGGACAACCTGCCCGACCATGAGATCCACGCACGCTTCGGCCAGAACATGGCTGGCGAGTGGGGCATCCAGGTCGTGGGCCTGCCCGGCGCGACGGAGACAACCACCATCGGCGCGGCCGGCGAGAGCATCGACGCTGGCGGCGGCGCGATGATCTACAGCGGCGTGAAGGACGACCCCTTCTTCTTCGACCAGACGGGCTTCAACGAGACCTTGGCCACCGGAACCCTGGCGTTCACAGCCACCGACGCCGTGGCCGGACTGAACGTCAACGCCATCGTCTTTGAGTTCCCCTTCGCAGACGTGGTGGGGGCCGACGGCACCCTGCAGGTCTGGACCACCACCAGCCGATTGGAGAGCTGATCATGCGCTCGTTCCACAGCACCATCGCCCTGGCCCTCTGCGCCTTCGCTCTCACCGCTTGCACCAAGGATGGCGAGGTCGAAGACACCGAGGACACCGAAGTGACCGACGACACCTCCGTCGATGACACCGGCACCGACGATACGGGCGAAGTCGACGCCTATGTCTTCGCGGACGCCAACCCCGAGACCTACACCCGCGTAGACCGCGCCGGCATGCCCGCCATCAACACGGCAGTCATCGCCAGCAAGGACGCCTACAACCAGGCGAACCCCGAGGACGACGTCACGGGTGCCTTCGTCACCGAGATCGTGGCCAGCTTGAACTTCCTGCACGGCGCCTTGGACGACGATTTGACCGGTATCGGACTGACCCCCTGCGGCGTGGACGACTGCGTGGCACAGGCCGGCCCTCTGGTCCTCCCAGACACCTTGAAGATCGACACAGGCGCCGGTGCTGGCTTCCCCAACGGGCGCGCACTGGAAGACCCGGTCATCGACGTGACCCTGGCTGTTGTTCTGCTGGATCTGAGCGTCCACTCGGCCACTGATCTGGTCGGAGTGAACCCGACCGCCAACGACGTGGCCTTTGAGGCCACCTTCCCCTACCTCGCGCCCGCGCACTGAGTCTCTGATGCTGCTGATCCTCCTGGCCTGCTCTCCCCCTGAAGAGATCGTGATGGGTCCCTCTCCGCTTCATAGCTCCCAAGCCTATGAAGCGGAGCTGGACCAGGTGGATCAGCAGCTCTTTGCCGCGCAAGAGCGCGCGGCTTGGCTCGATGACTACAGCGCCGACGTGCATGTGGCCGGTTGGGCCCAAGTTCGGGCCCGCCTGAGCGGCGACTACGCGGACTACACCCTGGCCCAAGGCTCCTTGGACTGGGCCTTTGAGCAGGCCACCGTGGGGGCCGGCCCCTTCCAAGAGCGGGCCCAGCTCAACTACAGCCTGCACCGCCTGGACCTTGTGCCGGCGGACCTGGACGCGGCCTACCGCGCCATCCTCATCGACGACAACACGCTGTCCTCGCTGGTGCTGATGCAGGCCAACTTGGACTTCCAGCAAGGTCGCTACGAGCAGGCCACTGCTGGATACGAGGAGTCCTTGGCTCTGCACCCCAGCATCGCTGCCTTTGGGGCCCGGGCAAACGCCCGCTACTGGCTGGGTGACGTCTCTGGCGCCGAGGCCGACCTGGACGCAGCCGAGGGGCTCTACCACGGCTTCAGCGACGAGCCATTGGCTTGGTTCGACCTGCAACGTGGCCTAATGGACTTGGAGCGAGGTCAACTTGATCAAGCCCTGGTGCACTACCAGGACGCCGACGCCCACCTGGGCGGCTACTGGCTGATTCAGGAACACATCGCCGAGATCTGGGTGCTGCAAGGCTTTGAGCCACAGGCCTGGGATCTGTATCTGGACATTGTGGACCGCACGGGCTCTCCGGAGTTCATGGACGCCTTGGCCGGACTGTCCACAGGCGCGGAGCAGGCAGATTGGTACGCCCAAGCAGACGCCGTCTACGCCCAGCGCCTGGTGGCCTTCCCCGAGGCCACTTGGGGTCACGCTCTGGACCACTACCTGGAGAGCGGTCAGGAAGAGCTGGCCCTTGACCTGGCCCAGCGAAACGCCGCCCTTCGGGGGAACGGTCACGCCACAACCCAGCTGGCCCAAGCCTACCTCCTTCATGGCGCGCACCAGAGCGCCATCGAGACCTTGCAGCCCTCGGTGGACAGCGGTTGGACCAGCGCTGCTGCCCACTGGGTGCTGCATTTGGCCTACGAGGGCCTGGGACAGAGCCAAGAGTCCGAGTTGAACCGCGCGCGGGCTTTGGCTCTGAACCCGGAGATCGGCTCCTGACACGAGAGACGCCAGAGCGGGGTAGCTTGCGCTTCGTGTCGCAGCTCACCGAACACTTGCAGGCCGTCGGTCAGCACGCAGACCGCCAGGCCTTCGCTGCGCTCTTCGAGCACTTCGCGCCGCGCATCAAGGGCATGATGATGCGCAAGGGCGCCAGCGATGCCCAGGCCGAAGAGGTGGTTCAAGAGACCTTTCTGGCCATCTGGCGCCAGGCCTCGCGCTTCGATCCGACCCGCGCTCAGGCGAGCACCTGGATCTACACCATCGCGCGAAACAAGTACGTGGACCGGGTGCGCAAGATGCGACGGCCCGAGCCGCCTCCCCCTCCGGAGCCCGAGCCCGGTGCGGACAAGGCCCTGGCCCGACACCAAGACAGCGCACAGCTGCTGGAGAACCTGAACAAGCTGCCGCCTGCCCAAGCTGCCGTGCTGCGCTACAGCTTCTTTGAGTTCCAGACCCAGGCGCAGATCGCCGAGCGTCTGGGTTTGCCCTTGGGTACCATCAAGTCACGGACCCGCCTGGGTCTACGCGCCCTCCGCGCCCACATGGAGACCTCGTGAGGACAGCCCACCTTCTGAGCGAAGAGCTTCTCCTGGCCTACGCCGCAGGTCAGAGCAGCGAGGCCATGAGCTTGCTGGCGGCCGCCCACCTGAGCCTGAATCCCCAGGCCAGAGAGGTCGTGGCCCGCCTGGAGCAGACGCTGGCCGCAGGCATGGAGAGCGCCCCGGTGGCCTCGTTGGCAAAGGACGCCCTTCCCATGCTCTTGGCCCGACTGGATGAAGCCCCAGAAACAGCGGTGGTGGTGCCCAGACCTGCTCTAAAGACCGGCTTTGAGATCCCCGAGCCCCTCTGGCCCTACCTGCAGAACCGCGACTGGAAGAGCGTGGTGCCCGGCCGGGTCAAGCAGGTGGAGCTGGGGGTGCGAATCGGCCAGACCCCCCTGGCCCTGGTGAGCATGCGCCCCGGCTTTCGTGTGCCCACCCACAGCCACCACGGGGCAGAGTTCAACCTGGTGCTCACCGGCGGCTTTAGCGATCTGGACCAAGACTTCCTGCCGGGGGACGTCTCGGAACGCGGGCCGGAGCACGAGCACGACATGCGGGTACACGAGGATGGCCCCTGCGTGGTTTTGGTGGCGCGGGACGGGCCTCTGATTCCGCGAAGCGCGACCGCACACTTGGCCAGCTGGCTGACCGGCTTTTAGCCCTGCGCCCTAGATTGGGCCGGTCGGCCGCGTCTTGTACATCACGTCGAGCAGTGCCTCAAAGAGCGCATCCTCGTCCTTGATGACCGGGTGATGCTCTTTGAGCACCGCCATGACTTGGTCCATCTCAATGCGCTTGAGGGTCCAGAGAGTGGAGTCCTCTTCGATCATCTCAACCACAACTTCTCGGGTGACTTCCATGGGGACTCCTTGGGGGGATGGTAGCCCCAAGCGAGGCCAGAGGTGCGCAGGATGCAATGTTCACAGCCACCGAGCGGGCTAAAGTCTGCCCATGTCCCTACTCGACCATCCCATCATCTCCGAGCGCTACTTCTTTCCACGGGCAAGCGCCCTGCCTGGCGCCTCGCGCGTGCAGGTCGAAGGCGCCGAGCTGGCCTGCTGGCGAAGCGCTCCTCCCAGCGACCGCCCCGTGTTGGTGCACTTCCACGGCAACGGGGAGATCGTGCGCGACTGGATGGATCTCTTCCCCAAGATCGCGCACCGCAGCGGCTACGAGGTCTTCCTGGTGGAGTACCGCGGCTACGGCGCGAGCACCGGCACCCCCCAGATGGGCAAGATGCTCGATGACATCCCCGCCATCGCCGAGGCCGTAGGCGCCCCCCCCGAGCGCTGCGTGGTCTTTGGCCGCAGCGTGGGCAGCCTCTACGCCCTGGAGTGGATCAAGCGCTACCCAAGCACCGCTGGGTTGGTGATCGAGAGCGGCATCCACGACGTGCTCCAGCGCCTGCTGCTGCGCATGTCCCCAGAGGAGCTCGGCTCCGATCTGGACGAGATGATCGATGCCATCCACAGCCGCCTGAACCACGAGGCCAAGCTGCAGGCCTACCCCGGGCCCTCCCTCTTCCTGCACGCCGAAGGGGACGACTTGGTCACCCCGGACCACGCCCGGGACAACCACGCGGCCGCCCAGAACGGCACCTTGGCCATGCTGCCCTACGGCGGACACAACGACATCCTTGGCCAGAACACCCAGGCCTACCTGAGCGCCTTGGACACCTTCCTGCAGCGCGTGATGGAGGCCTGAAGTGCAGGCCCACGTCACGCTGCGTGCCCCCGACGGGCGCATCTACCAGCTGAGTCACGGCGACTTGGTCGGCCGGATCTGGTCCGCCGCTCTGTGCCTAAGTGACCCCCAAGTCTCCGAGGCACACGCCATGGTCAGCTTGAGGGGCAGCTCTCTGAAGCTACTGGCCCTGCGCGGTCTCTTTGCCGTGAACGGGGAGCCGCAGCGGGAGCTGGTCCTGGCACCCGGGCAGGTGATCTTCTTCACCCGCACCCTCTCCGTGGAGGTGCTCAACGTCATCCTGCCGAACCGGGTGCTGGCCATCGAAGGCGAGGGGCTGCCCCCCAGCCCACTCTCGGGCGTCTGCTCCCTGATGCCGGGTCCATCCCTGCGTCCAGGCACCCACGAGGACGCCTTGGCGGTGTTCTTCGAGAGCGATGAGCAGTGGCAGGTGCGCACCAGCGCGGGCATCGAGGAGGTAGAGGCCGGCTGGACCCGAAGCTTGGGGCCACACCTGGTCAAGCTGAACTGGCTCTCCCTCTCCACCGCGGGCAACGCCACCATCGCCGAGGGCCGCGTGCAAGCAGCGATGGAGATCATCTGCCGCTTTGACGCCGTGACCATCCACCGGGCCGGCCACCCCAGCGTGCGCATCGCAGGCCGCGCAGCCCGCCTGATCAGCGAGCTGGCCGCCGTAGGAGAGCCCCTGCAATGGGAGGCCCTGGCTCGGGAGATCTGGACCGAAGACATCGACGCACACATGCTGAGAAAGCGCTTTGATACTGTGCTTGGCCGCCTACGCGAGAAGCTACGCAGCGTAGGAATTCGAGCCAATCTGGTGCGCTCGGACCACAGCGGTCTCTTCGAGTTGGTCCTTCGCCCCGAAGATACCCTCACAGACGCCTCCTAAACACACTGCTACACTGCTGCTTTGGGAGGCTTGAATGGCTCAGAAGCAGCGTAGACCGGTCACCGCGAGCGATGTTCAGCAGAACAGCAGCGAGACGGCCCACAGCGCACACGAGCACGAGCACGGGGAGCACCTGCACGAGGCGCCGAACGCGGACTTCCTCAGCAATCTCTTTGGCGGCGGCGAGGTCGATCACACCACAGGTGAAGAGGTGGACGCCTTCGTCCAGGCCGACGAGTTCTTCAACTACTACATCCAGTCCAGCTTCGACTCCGATGGCAACGGCGTTGACGGCCGCATAGCGATCTTGGATGACGCAGCCTTTGAGGCGGAGTGGGTGGCCTACGCCATCCAACGCCGGAACCCGAACACCGGCGCGCTCTTCACCGAGGCTGAGGCTCGGGCCTTTGGGGTCAACGCCTTCGAGGACAACGGCCGCATCGTGCTGCACAAGAACCGGGGCACCCCTGGAACAGCTGTGCACGAGTCCATGCACCTCTTCACCCACAGCTCCTACGCGACCACGATGGGCTTCAACGTGAACGAGGGCACGACTGAGCTCTTCACGCGCCTGCTCTGCTCCAGGGTCAACATCCGCCGGGAGCACAACTACCAGGCCCAACATGATGCGATGTACGCGGTCGCCACCGGCCTGGACAAGGGCCACAACTTGTTGGCCCGTGCCTATTTCGACGGCCAATACAAAGCGCTCAAGGATGCGATGAACACAGTGCCAGACCGCTACGACAACTGGTTGGCCTTGATGCAAGCCGGCAACTTTACCGCTGCTGCAGCGCTGTTCTAAGAATGCCCCTGCTCGCGTTGTGGGGGCTGATGGCCAGCCTGACCTCGTTTGAGCCAGAGACTGCTGAGCCGCCCTCCGAGCCCTCCATCTCCGGGCACCAGGACTCCATCAACATGCACGAGATCGCCTCCCCCCTCTTGGCCTTGCTGCCAGAGCAAGACTTGGCCGTGGCCACACCGCTCTACGTTGAGGTCATTCTGCCGGTCGAGCTCCGTGGCTTGGAGAGCCACCCCAAGCCCGAGCGCTACAAAGAGCTGGTGCTCACCGCCTTGGGGGACGAGCTACGCACCCAAGCACCCCGGTCCCGAATGGACACCGTGCGCATGCAGGCCCTGCGGGCACAGTTTCGGCAGATGAACCACGTGGCCCTTCAGCTCGGCGTGGCGCGCTACCTGCTGGCCCATCCAGAGGCTGTGGACCAAGCTGGACACTGGTTTACCCCAGAGGCCCAGGCTTGGATGACGCGTGGCCAGGACGAGGTCGTGTTGGAAGCTGTAGAGCAGCTCAACGCCTTGGAGCGCTGGGGGGAGCAGACTCAGGTCACCCACCCCAAGCTGCACACGGCCGAAGAAGGGAGCTGGATGCAGGCCCGTCTCACCCTGCAGTCCGTGGTCTCTGGCAGCTTTGAGACCAGTGGGGGCAGCATGGTGGACTTCATCCGCGCGGTGGGTGGAGAGAGCGAGAGCATTCGTCTGGGCGGCTGAGCAAAAACCTCTCCGCTCAGCATGCACCTGGGGCCAATCGACAGCCCATGTGGGATCACCGAGGGGTCACACCGCCGGCCGGACTCGGTAGAAGGTGTACACCATCGGGCATGCCGCTCGACCCCTCCCCTGACCTGGAGCTTGACCATGTTGACTTTGCTGGGCCTGCTGGCCGGATGCACCTCCTTCTCTGACTTGGGCCTGGACGATACGGCCGACACCGCCGTGCCGGAAGACCAGACCTTCACCGTGGGCACCCCCGGCCCCTTCGACCAAGTCTGCGACAACTGGAACGAGGAGATCGGTGTGCAGTTCGGCATTGACCAGCTGCTCTTCCTGCACAGCGCTCAAGCGCTCAAGGCCAAGCTGGACAAGCACATGGGCTCCAGCGCTCCCACCCTGCCGAAGGTCTGCGAGCAGCTCGCCCAAGAGATCCTGAGCAACAACAGCACGGCCAACCCGCCGCCGCCCCTGGACGACTGTCCAAACCTGCTGCCCAGCGACTTGGCCCAGCTTCCGCCAGACCTGGTGGACTTCTACTTCATGCCGGATCCGGCCAACCAGATCCTGACCTGGGCCGAGTTCCGGAACATCCGGGTCTACCAGTGGACCATGACGGTCGCCATGGACAACGTGGAGAGCCAGAACGACCCCAGCATCCCCGGTTGCTGGCTGGAGTACAGCCTGGTGGGCGACGCACGCAGCGGCAACTTCGGGCCCCCGAACTACTCCGTGCCCCAGACCATCTCCAACAACAGCATGCCCATCGTGCTCTACGCCTTGGAGACCTACGGCACCGCAGCGGTGCTCTACACGGACGGCCCCCAGACCAGCATGGTCTTTGGCGGCGCCACCTACGTGATGCCCGGCCCTGCTTGGCAACACGTCAACCAGAGCCCCAACAACCCCCGACCCGGCTACTTCGAGAACTACCTGCTCGCTGGATACCCGGCCGACGCCAACATCGTCGTGCGCGTCAACGAGGTGGAGTACGGGGTCAACGGCACCTACAACACACAGGCGCCCTACATGAACATGCCCCTGGGGACTGGCCGCGGCATCATCGATCCTGAGACGGAGCAGCAGCTTCGGGAGATGGACTGGGTCATCAGCACCTGGCACGACAAGACCGAATTCCAGGACATCACGGACCCCACCTCGACGGGCTTCCCAGGCGCCAGCACGGGCTTCCCGCTGAACTGGCCGAACTAGTCTTTTAGGCTGCGGGCCAGACGCAGACCCAAGAGAGAACTTCGGTGATTGAGTGGGTAGAAGCTCCGCTGTCCTGTTCGGCAGAGGCGGATACCCACAGACCAGACCCCTCCGCGCAGTACTCCCCAGTCTGCGTTGGAGGGGTCTTCTCGTTCCACCTCGGTGAGCAGAGGTGGCAACCTGGCCCAGCCCTCTTCCAGGAGCGGGTGATCAGGCCGCCGGCGGTCCAGACACATCTCCCGCACATTCCCACAGCCGTCGCGCACGCCGTATGGGCTGATGTCGGTCTCCGAGCTGCCCACGTCCACCGGCACCGCCCGGCCCCGCCGACCCTCTCGGTTGGTGGAGTAGGTGGCCTGGGGACTGTCTCCCCAACTGTAGATGCGACCGTCTACGCCGCGCACTGCCTTCTCTCGCTCCAGCTCCATGGGCAAACGCCAGCTCTGCCTGAGCTGCTTGGCCTTCCACGCCGCGTAGTCTCTCGCACTGATGGCGGAGATCAACAGCACCGGCCACTGGGCTCCCCAGACATCGCCCTGCTCATCGGGCACAAGCTCGAAACGGCCGTCCTGCTTACGGCCGTAATACAGGGTTCCATCAGTGTTTCCAGCGTGAGGCATAGAGCGCGGGGCGTGGGCCAAGGCCTGGTCCTCCTGCCCCTGTTCAACGAGCTCATCCAGCCAGAGGATGTAGTCGGCGTTGGTGACGGGCACCTTGGCCATGGCGAAGTCGTCCACCCAGATTTGGCGCCAAGGCAGACCGTCTTTGGCCAGGGGGTCGCCGCTTCGGAACCAGCCGCCGGCGACTCTGACCTCGTCTGGAGACAGGGTGCCGGTGGGGTGTAGGCGAACCCGAGGGTCTCCGGCACGCGGGTGCTTCTCTGGCGGCAGATTGCTCCACCTCTGACCCCGCTCGATCTTGACGGGCAGCTCCAGCACCTCGCAGCCTGGACTCTCCACGCGCAGCAAGTAGCTGCCATGCTCCAGGCGCATGCCGGTGATGGGGGTCTGGCCGAGCACGCCGATGCGCTTGGGGACCAGGCGGCGCTCCCGCTCCACGTAGCGGTAGGCGGTGACCGTCGCGCCCCGGGGTTCGGTGTCCAGGTCCAGCCAACCCCAGCCGGCCAGGTAGTCCTGGTGGGGCCCCCGGTCGTGGATGCCCAGCAGCTCCAGGGCACGCGCCGCTTGGGCCACCTCGCGCTCGCGATCCGCCTGGGCGTGTCGCGCCTTGTAGTGGTCAGCCAAGGCCTGGTGCGCGGCGTCCAAATCCGCCTCGTTCAAGGCGGCGCGCACGGCGTTGATGTACTGGACCTCGGCGAGCTGGGTCTGTTGGGAGAGGGACTGGATCTGGTCCTCCAGAGCCCAGAGCGCGCGCTGGTCCTCGATTGGACTCCAGCTCTTCAGGGCGTGTCCCGCCTGCGAGGCCAGCCTCTCCAGATCTCGTTCTTGCTCCTGCAGCTCCCGGAGCTTCTCCTCCAAAGATTGGGCCTGCTCCAAGCGCGCCCGCGCCCGGGCTTGGGCCTGGGCGTTCTCCAGCCACTCGGCCAGGGCCGCGACGAAGGCCCCCGCGTCCTTGGGGCGATCCAGGGGGTGGGCCTGCAGGGACTGGGCGCAGAGGGCCTGCAGGGCTTCGGGGCCCTGGCTGGGGCTGGGGGTCTCATCCCGGCGGAGCTGGTCCAGGATCTGGCTGCCGGTGCTGCCGGGGTACGGGCTGGCCCGGTGCAGGAGCCGGTAGAGCACGGCACCCAAGGCAAAGACATCGGCGGCGGTGCCGACGGGCTCTCCGCGGGCCTGCTCCGGGGGCATGTAGGCCGGGGTTCCACTGACCTCGCCGGCGCGGGTCATCTCAGGGGCCGCTGCCGCCGATGGCTCCAGGAGGCTCTGATCTCCTACCCGCACCAAACCCCAATCCAAGACCTTGACCTGGCCAAAACGGCCGACCATGACGTTGGCGGGTTTGATGTCCCGGTGCAGAACCTGCCGGGAGTGGGCAAAGGCCACTGCCTCGGCGGCGCGGCGAAGCAGCTCCACCTTGCGCCGCAGGGAGAGGCTCGCATCGTCGAAAACTTGGCCCAGGGTGCGCCCTTCGACAACCTCCATGGTGAAGAAGCGGCGGCCGTCCGGTAGCTCCCCCAGCTCGAAGACCGGCACGATGCCCGGGTGAGAGAGCTGGGCTGTGGCCCGCGCCTCGGCGCCGAAGCGCTCCAAGAAACGGGCGTTGATGCTCAGCTCTGGACGCAACACCTTCAAGGCGACGCTGCGCCCGAGCACGGCATCGTGGGCCTTGTAGACCCGGCCCATCCCGCCCTCGCCCAGAAGGCCATCGATGCGGTAGCGCTCGGGCGTGGCCGGGTGCTCACGCTTTGGCGTCACGGTCTCGGCGCCCCAGACACCACTGCCTAAGGCGGCGACGGAGCCCTCCCATCCTCCGACCAAGGAGCTCAGCTCTTGAGCCGCCTCCGGCGAGAGCTTGTAGCGGTCAATGAAGGTAGACAGAGCGTCGGTGTCGTCGGACATGGCCGGATTCTACTTCGTCCGGGCCAAGAAGTGTCGCTTGCAAGGCACTTGCTTCCCGGAACCCTAAGCCTCTCCGTACAGCACCCCATACAGGGGCTCCACCACTGCGCAAGCGGCTCCAATCGCGGCCGCCAGAGTGAGCTCAAAGATGCCGTCGTCGTCGTAGCCGGCCTCCCGTAGGGCATCGGTGGCGGCGTCATCCAGGCCGAAGGCGTAGGCCGTGACCCGCCCGATGTAGTTGTCGATCTCTGGGGGCAAGGTGACTTCTGGACGCTGGGCCCCCCACAGGCCCGCGGCGAAGGCCTCGATGTCGGCGCGCAGCTGGGCCGGTATCACCCCCTTTACAGAGGTGAGGCGCTCGCGCGCTGTGCTCACTCCTGCGGGACGCACGATTCCGTCGACGCCGCGCTCCCAGGTCGGTGAGAAGGCCGGCACCCGCACAAAGCTCGCGACACCGTTCAGTGCTCTTGCCAGCTGTGCCAGGCGCTCCCCCTCAAACACCGGAAAATCAAGGGCATCCGCGGCCCGGTTGATGATCGCGAAGAGGAAGGCGATCTGAGCCACACGCTCAATCTGCGGAATGCTCAGCCCCCTCTCCTGCAGCTCGGCCACAAAGGCCGCATCCACGCGCTTGGGCTCTTGCGTCAATCGCTGCGCTAGGGCCAGGCCAGCCCGTTGGATCTCGCTGACCGGCGCAGTCTTCCAGTCTTCCATGACCGCTCTGACCAAGCTCTGGTCCAAGTGCAGCGCCGCGACCGCAGCGTGTCCTTCTCGTCAGAAGTGGCACTGATTCAGACTGGAGACAAAGGAGCTGAAGAGCTGATCTTCCCCATGGGACCACGGGCCGTTGTGGGAGACGGCTTGTGCGATGTAGCGCATACCTCTGAGCCCAAGGAGAGCGGGTGCGTAGCTGAAGAAGACCACCGGAGGAGAGGCGAAACCAATCCTGCGCTTCATCACCCCGAGCGCGAGCTGCGCGGGCAGGGGGCGACGGCGGTTGTTGTACAGGTCGATGCGCATGATCTGCTTCCCGAGCTGGACTCAGCGTAGCCCAGCCGAGCAGAACGCCTCCCCCGAAGGCGACTACTCCTCTACGAGGGTCTCCATGTAGGCGTAGATATCTGCGATCTCTTGGTCCTCGAGCACCTCGTCAAACGCGGGCATATCCGAGCTCTTGCCGTAGAGCGTCCAGTCCAGGAAGCGCTCAGTGGAGTGACTCATCTCGTCCACAAGATCAGGTCCGCTGCCTCCGAGCGCATCGGCGCCATGGCAGCTGCTGCAGTGGCTCTGGTACAGCGCATCACCAGCGACCGGGTCACCCTGAAGCTCCATGATGTCGAGAACGCGGTCGCTCGCCTGAAAGCAAGCCAGCAATGTGAGGATCAAGGTCATGGTCAACTCCGTTTGGGGTCCATGAGATCTACCCGCCCCCCACCTGGACCGGACAGGGCGCGCCATGCCAAGCTTGGGGGACAATCCGTGCCATCCAGGTCGATTCAGATGAAGCAGCCCATCACCGCGACCACCCTCCAAGCTCTGGCGGACATCGCCCAAGAGTGTGGCCTGACCCAAGCCTCGCTCAGGACCGAGCTGGGCCTGGAACAACTCCCCAGCAGCCAGGAGGGACTCACCGGACCCAAGCTGATGCAGGGGGTTCTCCTGGTGATCAACCACGCACAGGACCCCGATGTGGTGACCCGGGCTCTGGCGGTCCCTCCATTGGCATCGCTGGGCCTCCCTGGCTTTGTGATGCGCTCCTGCGCCACCCTGGGCCAAGCCTACGAGCGACTCAACAGCTACCAAGCCCTGTTGCATCAAGACCGCAGCGATCGGCTGCACGTTCACAGCAAGCGCCAGCTGATCTTGGAGTTCCTTCCTCCACCCTCCACACAGGGCACGCTCAGCCACCAGGTCGTGACCATGCGCTTGTTGATGGCCATCTCACTGGGCCGCCGTTTGAGCGGCGTGGACTGGGTGCCTGCGCGCGTCACCCTCCCCGAGGTGCCCTGGAACCGCGCCACCCTGGAGACCTACCTTGGCTGCGCCATTGCGCTGCAGCCTGGACCAGGATCCTTGCACATCGGACCCCAGACCCTGGCTTTGCCACTGCCCACCGCCCAGTCAGACATGCTGGACTTCTTCGAGAACGAGGCCAGATCGCGCCTGCCCGCCGAGCCCACGGACCAAGAAGGCAGCACAAGCAGTCGCCTGCGGGCCCAGCTCCGCGCCGCCGAACCCTGGCGCACGCCGGACTCCGAGAAGCTGGCCCGGGCCCTGGGAATGAGCCGGCGAACTCTGTACCGACGCCTGGCTCAAGAAGGAACCAGCGTCAAAGAGCAGCGCGATGCGCTCCGCCGTGAGAGCGCCGCACAGCTGCTGCGTGAGACCCCGCACAACGTCGACACCATCGCGCGCATGGTGGGCTACTCGGATGCCCGCGCCTTTCGGCGGGCCTGGAAGCGCTGGACCGGGGAGAGCGTTGCTGCTTGGCGTGCAGCGCAGGGCTAGTCCTCTCGCAGCAGCAACACACTCCAGTCCGGATCCAAGCGCCACCCCTCTTTGGTGCGCTGAAGCTGCTCTTTCAGACCCAGCTTGCGCAGCTTGGAGAGGGAGACGGCCAGCCGGTTGCGCGAGGCCTCGTACTGGATCTGCTCCCCCGGCCAACCCGCTTCGATCAAGGCGTCGGCGTCCGAGACGCTGCCGGGTCGCTCCTCTGCACCTTGGGCCAAGTGCTCCAAGATGCGCGCGATGGCTGCGAAGCCTTGCACCTGGACGGGCTCCCGACCAGGCAGGCGGAACCATGCACCGGCGGGTCCCACCACGACGCCTTGCTCCGGGCGGGTGGCCAGGGGCTCCAGGAGTCGCAGGACCAACCTGGCCTCGTCGGAGATCTGAATGAGTGAGGGTCCGTCCTGGGAGGCCAAGGCCTGGCGGCGCCGGGACAGAGCCGAGGCGCGGTCCTGTGCTTGCCACTCCAAGAAGACCCGCCAGAGGGAAATGAGGCGCAAGGTGAGGGGGTCCTGGAGGGGGGCCAAGGCTTCGGCCCGGGCGTGGTGGCCTCGGGCGCGGTCCAGGTCTCCAGTCAGCGCAGCCACTGCTCCTCTTCGGGCGTGGCAGAGGGCGACGCTGGAAGGATCAGAGACCCCAAAGAGCGTCAGAGCCTGCACATAGCGGGCGTCGGCGGCCTCGAGGTGGCCTTGGTGCAGCTCAACTGCGGCTTGGTTGACCCGGGTGATGGCCAAGAAGCGGTCATCGGGTGCCTGGGCCAGGCACTGCTCGGCCTGGGCCAGAGTCGCGCGGGCAAGAGCAAAGTCCTGGGTCTCCAACAGCAGGGCCCCCAGGTTGCTGCAGAAGATGCCCTGAACACGGTGAGCGCCGCTGGCGGCGGCTTGGGCGATGGCCTTCTGGTAGCCAGTGAGGGCTTGGCTGCGGTCCCCAGCGTCGTGGGCCAAGGCCGCCAGGTTGGCGTGGGCGAGCATGCAGCCACGCTCCATTCCCAAGGCCTTCAGCTCCTCCAGAGCACGCCCATAGGCCGTGTTGGAGGCGCTCAGGTCCCGAAGGCGGTGCAGAGCGACGCCCAACTCCAGGCGCGCCAAGGCCCGCTGCTGGGGGGCCCCGTCTACCGCCTTGAGGGCGCTGCGTAGGACCTGAACCGCCACCTCACGCTCCCCCGTGGCCTGGTGTGCTCGGGCGGCGCAGCGCGCTGCAACGATGGGGGCCAGATCAACGCTCTGGAGGGCCTGCAGCAGGAGCTCTGGCGCCTGGGCAGAGAGCGACCAACCCAAGAAGAACCATGGCTCCGATGGGGTCTCTTCCCGCTCCCACAGCAGAGGCCAGAGTCCCGAACGAAAGAACTCCCGGGGCCCTCCTTGGCTGTCCCAGAGCGCCAGTCGGCGGCGGGCTTGGTGGAGGAACCACGCCAGATAGGGGGCGACATCCCCACTTCGCCAAGGCCGCACCACCTCCGCGACGGCGGGGGGCAGCAGGTAGCGCCCGGGAGCCTGGACCTGCACCCAGCCGGCGGCCACCAAACCTTGAGCACCGCGGGCGCGTCCGCACCACTGCAGGCCTTCGCCCTGGGCAGGGCCGGGAAGACGCGAGAGCAGCGCGAGGGCCTCTCGCTCAGGCTCACCAAGGGCCTCGTAGGCCGCCCGCAGGCCTGGCCAGTCGCTGGAGGGCTGCTCCAAGATGGCCTCCAAGTTCTCGGCGGGCCAACGGCGGGCGGCGGCGATGAGCGCGGTGGGGTGGCCGGAGAGGCGGCGCACCAGCTTGCGCAGGGCCTCCAGAGATCCGGAGCCAGGAGCGTGACGCAGGAAGAGGGCCATGCCCTGCTCCTCGCCCAAGGGCGCCAGCTCCCGCACCTCCCATCCAGGACCCGGATTGGGGCCCGAAGCCAGCACCGCGAGGCCGGGAGGGAAGGCGCTGCGCGGCAGATCTGCAGGCGCATTGTCCATGCAGACCAAGACCCCTCCGGGGAGGGTGTGCAGCCAGTCCGGAAGGGCGGCGCTCAGGGTGAGCACCTCACCGGAGAACTGCGCAGCGAGTGCCTGAATGGCGTGGGTCTTGCCGCTTCCAGGGGGCCCCTTGAACCAAATGCCTTCCCCGGGCTGGAGCGTGCTCATGGCAAGCGCTGCAGGGTGAAGCGGTAGTCCATGTCGCTGACCAGCTGCACCTCAAGCTGCTCGGGCTCGCCACTGACGGGATCCACAGGCTCCACCTGCGAGAAGGCGCCCAGCCCGTCGCACCAGGTGCCGTAGAGCTCTCCCTCGGCCAGGATGGCGCCGCTGCGGCAGCCCTCGGGGACCGCGTCGAAGAGGCCGCCTTCGGTGAAGGGAGCGATGCTGCCCTGCCAAGCGTTCTGTTCGGCGTCTTGGAGCTCGTATTCCTGTTGCTCAAAGCTCAGCGACCACAGACCGTCCGAGGACATCCAGTCGCCGTCATCCTGCTCCAGAAGCCAACGGGATTGCTCCGTATTCTCCCCTGTTCCGCAGAGGTACATGGTGCCTCCAGGGCTCAGGCCGAGCATTCCGACACCCTCAACCGAAGAGAAGCCCACGGGGGCCTCGGCGCAGCCAAAAAACAAGAGCAAGAGACTCATGACAACCTCCCAAGGCAAAAACCTGTATCTCAGCTACTCGGGTGCGCCCGCCTCCTCCCATGCGATGAGCAGCTCCTCCTGCTCTGCGCTGAGCACCAGTCCGCTGGGCGGCATCGCACCGCCCTCTGCGTCCACGGCCCGCGCGACCATGCGATCCGAGAGCGAAGAGGCGGCCTGATAGCCGTCCAGAGACACACCTGAAGAACCGTCCTCAGCGTGACAGGCCATGCAGTTCTCGGCCAGGATGGGCTCCACATCGGCGTAGGTCGCCGTGGGGGCCTCGGCACAGGCCACACAGGTCAACAGGGCCAGGGCGCTCAGCATGCGTTGGGTCATCTCGCCTCCTCTTGGGGTGAGATCCAGATACGCTCAGGCCGCCCTGACCGCGCCTTAAGTGCGCTTAAACCCGCGGTGTTTGAGCTGGCTGTTCCGGCTCACAAGCCCCGCTGAGCACGACCCGCAGACCGCTGGGTTCCATCGCTTCGTAGGCCACAGACCAGTGCACGCGCAGGGCAATCTCATGGGTGATGAGCATGCCCAGGCCCGGCCCTCGCTGCCTGGCTTGGTCTTCCAAGAAGGTGGGGCTCTGCAGGCTGTGGTGGAGCTCGGCCGGCAAGCCTGGGCCATCGTCCAAGACCGCCAACTCAAAGCTGCCCTGAGAAGCCGAGAGCACCGCTGCGACGTTCCCCCCGCGTCGGTTGTGGCCCACTGCGTTCTGAATCAGGTTGGCGATGGCACGCTCCGCCATCGCGGGAACACACTTGGCCCAGACCGGTCCCTCAGGCAGGTTCACAGCCACCGAAACCCCAGCATGGCGGCCAATGATCTCAAAGCGACTGCCCAAGCGCTCGACCAAGGCTCTCAGGTCGACACGGCCCTGGTCCAAGGCCAGGCCCTGCCTAAGGCGGGCCCCTTGGTGCAGGTTCTCCACCAGATCGGAGAGGTAGACCACATCAGCGAGAGTGAGCTCCACCGCTTCAATGGTGAGCTGCTCTGGGTCGCTGGCCAAGACCTCCAAGCTGAGCTGCATGCTGGAGAGCGGCGTACGCAGATCGTGCGCGATGCCCGCCAGGTGCTCTTCCAGGGCGCTCTGACGACGCAGGAGCTCTTCCTTGTCGCTCAGAATTCGGCCATGGCTCTCCTGCAGAACCCGGGCGATGTCCCCAAGGGCGTCATCGAGCTGCTCAGATGCCGGCTGGAACTCGGGCTCCCCCACCCCCTTGGCACCCAAGGAGATGGCCGCGATTCGTTGCCGCATCGGCCGAACAACAAGGTAATAACTGCCCAATCCAGCCAGCAGCATCACCCCAAGGGTGGAGCTGAGCAGCACGGCCAACATGGTGTAGAAGGCCTTGCCACCAGGCTCTCTACCGGAGAGGCGAAGCACCGAGCAGTGTCCGATGCTGGCGGTCTGCATCACGGAGACCGCGTCCGACTTGCCCCAGTTGCTCTGAGCCATGGTCTCGGGCCCATTGAGCTGAGCCAAGAGCTCCGCCTCCAAAGGCGGCGCATCTGGATGCAGAGACCGGCCCTTCAGATCGTAGGCAAAGATGGAGAAGCCTGGACCAAGGCGGGTTCCCCATTGCGACGGGTTTTCCTCGCATGCCGTTAGGTCTACCTCCTCGGCGATCTGCTCCACCAAGTAGGAGCGCACCAGGTTGCGGGCAGACCCCAGGGCGATGAAGACCAACAGCACCGCCAACACGGCGCTGAGCACGGCGCTGATCAACACACGCTGCGAGACACCAAGGCGGGGCATGCTCGCCATTAGAGCGAAGCCGAATAGCGGTAGCCGATGCCCCAGACGGTCTTGATGTGCAGGCCAGCCTTGGGTCCCAGCTTCTTGCGGATGCGAGAGAGGTGGCTGTCTACGGTGCGTTCGCTGCGCTCGCCGGCCTCTGGCAGGGCGTGCTCCGCGATCTGTTCCCGGCTCATCGCCCGGCCTTCACGCTGCAAGAGGAAGACCAAGACGTTGAACTCGTGCGCGGTCAGCTCCACCGGAACATCGCCGCAGAGGACCTCCCGGCTGTCCAGATCCATCACCACGTCCGCGAAGGTCAGCTTCCGGTGGGGCGCGGTCTCGACGATGGCCAGGCGCGAGCGGATGCGGGCCACCAACTCCTCCATGAAGAAGGGCTTGGGCACAAAGTCCACTGCCCCATCTTGGAAGCTTCGCAGGCGCGCGGGCAGCTCCGTTCGAGCGGAGAGCACAATGACGGGGGTGGAGATTCGGCCCTGCAGCGCCTCCAAGACCTCAAAGCCGCTGCGTTTGGGCAACATCAGGTCCAGCACGATGAGCTCGAAGGGCTCCGCCAGCGCCCGCGCCAAGCCTTCTTCTCCGTCCATGGCGATGGAGACATCAAAACCATGGCGGTCCAAGCCTTGAATCAGGCTTCGGACCACCCGCAAGTCATCTTCTACGACCAGGAGGCGGGGCTTGCTCATTCTCAGAGTACCGAGTCGACGTGGCCGGAGAGCTCAGCCAGGTTCAGCTGGGCACGCGCCAAGTCGAGCTGGGCTTCTAACAGCTCCACCTCCGCACCACGCCGCGCATCTCGGGCATCCAGCAGCTCATCCAAACGCCGGGTCCCCTCCGCCAAGCGAGCCTCCTCCCCAGCCTCACTCAGGCGCGCCAAGACCACCTGGGCTTGGGCGATCTCAAGGGCACTGCGCGCGGTCTCCACCTGGTCCACGCCGGCGCGAAGCTGGGCACGCACTTGCCTCTCCGCGCTCTCCCGCAGCAGCTCGGTCTGACGGGCGCTGACCTGGCTGGCGTTGACCTGGTTCTTGGCGGCTTGGTTGCCCAAGGGAACCTGAAGCTCCAGACCGGCCGAGAGGGTGGGCAGGCGCTCATCTCCCACCAGCGCCGCAAGGGCCTCGTTCGAGGTGTCCTGCAGGCTCGCCACGCCAGCGCCAGCGCTCAGGTTCAAGCTCGGCAAGCGCCCGTTCTCCGCATCCTCCAGGCGCCTCTTGGCCGCCTCAAGCTGCAGGTCCAACAAGGCCAAGTCCAGGTTCTCCGCCATCATCTGGTCAACGCCCAGCTGCTCTGGCGATGCCCGCAGCTCGCCCTTTCCCTCGGGCCGAATGTCCTCGCCCGGGGTGTGCCCGATCAGAAGCAAGAGCTGGTCGGCGCTGCTCCGACTAGCCCGCTGTGCCGTCAGCAGAGCTTTGTCCGCCTGCAACCTGCTGATCTGTACCCGAGCGGCGTCGACCTCCGAGGCGGTGCCTTCGACCTTCCACGCCAGGGTCAACTCCTCCAGGCGCCGGGCGCTCTCCACGCTGTCCTGGGCCACGGAGACCCGCTGGGCCGACATGGACCACGTCCACCAAGCCTCGGCCACGTCCGCCAACACCGCCTGCTGCGACTGCTCGCGCTTGAGCTCCGCTTGGGAGAGGGACTCCAAGGCATCGGCCTTCTGCTGCAGCTCCGGAGTGCGTCGGAAGGGAGCCAGAAGGTCCTGACTGAGCTGCACCCCCGCGTCCGCGGACCAGTTGGTCTGCAGCATCTCACCGCTCTGTCCCCCAAACGAGGACACCGTCGCCGTATCGTCCAAGTCCAGGCCGCCGTAGATGCTCCAGCTCGTGCCCGTGGCCGCCCGCCCCCCCACACTGAGCTCGTTCCTGAGCGCGGTCGAGTTGGCCGAGTAGGGCGAGCCGGCGATGAAGCCGGCGCTCTCCGCGTTGCTGTACTGGGTGGAGGCCGTCAGGCTGGGCTCCGAGAGCGCTCGCACGCCCTCCAGGGTCAGCTCACTCTGGGAGACCGAGAGCCGCGCTCCCTCCAAGTCCGGGTTCCGAAGCAGGGCCTCGCCCAAGGCGGCATCCAGGCTCAAGGGGGTGCTGGCCTGGGCTGGGGCGAGCAGCACCAGGCTGCCAACAAACAAGGGGAACATCACGCCTCCGATACCTACAACTTGGCCCCCCAACGTTGAGAAAGTTTGGAGCACAGCAACTCCGTGGGCTCCAAACTTTCTCCACAGTCTGGTCATACTTTGGAAGCAGACCCTGACAGCCTTGGAGAGACAGCAATGCCATTGCACAAACACACCTGGTCCAGCCTGGGACTTGGCATCGGCCTTGTCGCTCTGGTCGGCTGCTCCGGCAACAAGGACGGTCCTGGCTACGAGACCCAGGCCGCTACCCAGGGCGCTCTGGTCATGGAGGTCACCGCTGTGGGCACCCTGCAGCCTATGGAGTCGGTGGACATTGGCTCGGATCTGACCGGCCAGGTCTCAGAGGTTCTTGTCGAGCCCAACGACGAAGTGGAAGCAGGGCAGGTCCTGGCACATCTGGAGCCTCGCCCCTTCCAGATTGTGGTGAGCGAGTCCAAGGCCGCTGTGGCCAGCGCCAAGGCCGCCATCAAGCAGGCTCAGGTCAACCTGGAGAAGGCCACGACCGACCTGGCACGCACCAAGCGCCTGGTTGAACAAGGTGCTGCCACCCAAGTGGAGATGCTCAACGCCTCCACACAGGTGGAGCTCTTCAAGGCCCAGCTCTCCTCCTCCAAGGCCCAGCTCCTGCAGGCTCAGGCCGGCTACGCCCGCGCGATGGAGAACCTGGACGACACCACCATCACCAGCCCCATCCAGGGCGTCGTGCTTCAGCGGCAGGTCGAGCCCGGTCAGACCGTGGTCTCGTCCATGAGCGCGACCACCCTCTTCACCGTCGCCTCTGATCTGAAACGCATGAAAGCAGAGGTCGACATCGACGAGGCCGACGTGGCCCGCTTGGCACCTGGCCAGACCGCCATTTTCACGGTCTCGGCCTGGTCAGACCGGAGCTTTGAGGCAGAGGTTGCCCGCGTAGACCTGTCCCCGGACCCCACCTCGGCGGTGGTTGTCTACGTGGCCGAGCTGCACTTGGACAACCCGGACCTGGCGCTGCGGCCCGGAATGACCGCGACCGCGACCATCGAGACCGGGCGCTTGGAAGACGGCCTTCTGGTGCCCAGCGCTGCACTGAGATTCCTGCCCGAGGGCGCCTCCAAGAGCGGCACTCAGGTGTGGATTTTGGAGGGCGGCAAGCCCGTGGCCGTGAACGTTGAGCTGCTCGGCAGCGACGGAATGCACAGCGCGGTGAGCGGCATTGAGGCTGGCACCGAGGTCATCACGGGGGTGCTCTGATGTCCCCCCTCATTCAAGTACGGGGGGTGCACCGGGTCTACGGCATGGGCGAGGCCGAGGTCCGCGCATTGGACGGGGTGGACCTGGACCTGGAGAAGGGCGGCTTTACGACCCTGATGGGGCCTTCGGGCTCGGGCAAGTCAACCATGCTCAACATCATCGGCTGTCTGGATGAGCCCACCGAGGGCTCCTACAAGCTGGAAGGCGTGGAGATGGTGGGCTTGGGCCGAAAGGAGCGGGCCCTGGTGCGACGCGAGAAGCTGGGGTTCGTTTTTCAGGGCTTCAACCTGCTGGCACGCAGCACCGCACTGGAGAACGTCGAACTCCCTTTGATCTACCAAGGTTTCAGCGCCTCAGAACGCAAGAAGAGGGCCACGGAAGCCTTGGACCAGGTCGGCTTGGCCTCGCGGGCGGGTCACTTGCCCAGTGAGATGTCCGGCGGCCAACAGCAGCGCGTCGCCATTGCCCGGGCCATCGTTACCCAGCCAGAGATCCTGCTCGCAGACGAGCCCACAGGAAACCTGGACACCAAGACCAGCCACGAGGTCATGCAGCTGCTCCAGCGCCTGAACCAGGACGACGGAATCACCATCATCATGGTCAGCCATGAGCCCGAGATGATGGTCTACACCGACTTTATTGTGCGCTTCCGAGACGGCCGTGTCGAGAGCACGGAGATCGTGGATCACCCGGAGGAATCCTCATGCTGATGAACGCATTTCGCATCGCAGTCACCGAGATCTTCCGCAACCTGACCCGCTCGATGCTCACTGCCCTGGGCATCTTGATCGGCGTTGCGGCCGTCATCGCCATGGTGGGCCTGGGCCAGGGCGCGACCGCCGCGATTGAAGGCGACTTGGAGGCGATGGGCAACAACCTCATCTTCGTCACCCCAGGTGTCAGTCAGCGGGGGCCTTCACCCCGCGCCCAGGCCCCACCCCTCACCGTTCGAGACGCCGAAGCCATCCGGCAGCAGGTCTCCCACGTTGTCGCCGTCACGCCCGTCGCCAACGCCGCCGCGACCCTGGTCTACGGAGATGAGGAGGTTGATACCACCGTCAATGGCGGTGGCCTGGACTGGTTCGCCGTCGCGGACTGGGAGGTCGTTGAAGGTCGCAAGCCCACCCAGGGAGAGATGATCTCCGGGGCCGCGGTCTGCGTGCTTGGGGACACGGTTCGCGAGGCGCTCTTTGGGGGCGAGGCCGCCTTGGGCGCGAAGATCCGCGTGAACAAGATGAGCTGCGAGGTCATCGGCCTGACCGAAGTGAAAGGCACCAACACCATGGGCATGGAGCAAGATGACTTTGTCTTTGTACCCATCGCCACCGCGCATCGGCGCCTGCTGGGCAACACGGATGTCTCGAGCATTTTGGTCTCCGCGGACCACACCAGCAACATCGACTCTGTGACCCAAGAGACCGAGTCCCTGCTGCGTCAACGCCGAAACATCGCCAGCAACACCAGCGACAACTTCAGCGTCAGCGACACCCGTGAGATGGCGGAGATGATTCGGGGAATTACCAACATCCTCACTGCCTTTCTGGGCGCAGTCGCCGGAGTCAGCCTCCTGGTGGGCGGCATCGGAATCATGAACATCATGTTGGTATCGGTCACCGAGAGAACCCGCGAAATCGGAATCCGCATGGCCATCGGCGCCCTTGAGCGCGACGTACTCACACAGTTCTTGGTCGAGGCCGGTCTGCTCTCGGCGATGGGCGGTGGCTTGGGCGTAGCGATGGGCCTGCTGGGCTCCTGGGGTGGCGCCAAGCTCATGGACGTGCCCTTCGTCTTCAACATGCCGGTGACCCTCGGGGCCCTGGCCTTCTCCGCCGTGGTTGGCGTGGTCTTTGGCTGGTACCCAGCACGAAAGGCTGCACGGATGGAGCCTATCGACGCACTGCGGCATACCTAAGAGCCATGGCTTGGCCGAAGTCCAAATGCACCCTTGCGGGGGCCTTGGATTAGAGAGGGCGTCCCTTCGGGTGGAGCCCCCTTGATGACCTTGTTCCTGCTTTGCGCTCTTGGCTGCACGCGCGCGGTCGACGCGCCTCTGGACACACTGGTTCAGGACAGCCAAGACACCCAGCCAACCGACACTCAGAACCAGGTCCTGGGCAACGTGCTGATCGTCATCGCCGACGACGTGGGCTTGGACTCCTCCCCCTGCTACGGGCTCAGCAGCGATCCAGTGCGCATGCCAAACGTGGAAGCCCTCTGCGAGAGCGGCCTCGTCTTTGAGCGGGCCTGGACCACGCCCATCTGCTCTCCGACCCGGGCCACCATGCTCAGCGGCACGGACCCAGCCATCCACGGGGTGCTGCAGGCCCACACCGGGAACAGGCCGGGCCTGCCGGAAGACACCCAGACCCTGGCCGAGATCGCCGCCCAAGCCGGCATCGCAACGGGCAGCTTCGGCAAGTGGCACCTGGGCGATGAGCCCGGCGTAGGAGACAGCGCACCCAACTACTTTGGCTGGCAGCACTACAGCGGCCTGCTGAGCGGCGGGGTCGGCAGCTACTGGAGCTGGAAGCGCACCGAGAACGGACTGACGGCCCTGAGCAGCGTGTACACCACGACCAGCTTGGTGGACGACGCCGTCACCTGGGTGGATGAGCAGGAGGGTCCCTGGCTGATGTGGATGGCCTTCAACGCCCCCCGGCCCCCCTACCATGTGCCCCCCGAGGGCCTGCACAGCGACACGGAGTTGGGGCCCAGCGGCGACTGCCCTCCCGGCAAGAACCGCGCCTGCTATGTGGCCGCCTTGGAGGCCTTGGACACCGAGGTGGGCCGTCTGCTGGCGCATCTGGAGGCCCAGGGTGAGCTGGACAACACCTTGATCTTCTTCATCGGTGACAACGGCACCGAGAACGCTGTGGCCGTCTCCCCCGTGATCCCGGTCAAGGCCAAGGGCACCCTCTTCGAGGGCGGCATCCGCATCCCCTTCGTGGTCTCTGGCCCAGGGGTGGCCCAAGGGGTGAACACGGGCATCACGGACGCAACGGATCTGCTGCCCACCCTGATGGACTACTGGGGCTTGCCCACGCCCGAGGGCGCCCAGGGCGTCAGTCTGCTGGAGACACTGGCCGACCCCAGCGTGGCCTCGGGCAAGGAGAGCGTCTTTACGGGCTACCTGGAAGACCCCGCCCAGGGCACGGACGGGTGGACGCTCGCCAACCAGGACTACAAGCTGCTTCACCTCGAGAACGGCGCGGAGCTGCTCTTCAAGATCAGCGAGGATCCCTGGGAGAGTCAGAACCTGCTGCCCACGGAGGACGCCGAAGTGCAGGCGGTCTACGAGGCGCTGAACACCGAGCTGAACCGGCGCAAGGCGGCCGGCGGCTTTTAGGACTTGAGGGCGGAGAGGCGGAAGTCGATGCCGGCTTGGCTGGGGTAAAAGGCCAGCTCACTGGGTGGGAGCAGGCGCTGTCCGGAGAGCTGGGCCAGGAGCGCTTCGCCGGAGGAGCGCTTTGGAATCAGGGCTGCGGAGACCGCCCAGGTAGACTGGTGCGTGGGCGCGATCAGCTGCTGGTCCATGGCCCAGTGGTGGTTCTTGCAGAGGGAGAGCCCGTTGGTGGGGTGGTCGTTGGCGCCTTCACTGAAGGGCACCAGATGCGCTGCGTCGACCAGGGAGGCCGGCTGAACCATTCGCAGACCACAGGCGGCGCACTGATGGTCGTAGATCTCCAGGATCTTCTTCCGGAATGCGGCGCTGCGTCTCTTGCCCATCGGGGTGTAGTCCGGGCCACTGTCGGCAGCCTCTTGGGCTGCGCTGGGAGGCTGAAGGATCTGGGCATGCTGGGGGAAGTAGCGTGCGATCAAGGCGCTGCGTACCGCCTCTCGTCCGCTCGGGGTCGCCACAAGCTGAGCCATCTCAGGGGACAGCTGCGCACAGACGAGGTCACAGTCCCGCACTCGGGGTTCCCGGCTCAGCGGGACGCCGTCCGTGTCCATGGGCGTCCAGAAGCCTTCACTGCGCAGATAGAAGAAGGGCAGCTCCGGGTTGGGCTTGTCGTTGTGCTGGGCCACGTGCGCGAAGAGCGCTTTGAAGCGCGCACGCAGAGCCTGGTTCCACACCACCTGGGTGGGGTCGCCGGTGGCTTGGATCTGCTCTAGGACGACCAGGAGCATGATGGGCTTGTGGGGCCGCTCCTGGCGCCCTCGGCCGGTGCCGATGATTCCCGTGTTGAGCGCGTAGAGAGACTCGAAGACGTTCATGGCGCTAAGTGTACGCAGCTCTGGAGCCGGAATGCAGCGTCGTCCCTTTCGCTTGGCCATCGCGATGAAGACCCTGGTGGAGCTGATGCGCCGGCATCCGGAGCTGCGCTTGATCGAGCTGCATCCTGGCAGCGGTCTCTACGACTGTCTGGGGTTGTGGCGGGAAGAGCTCGACGTGCTCTGTCACTTCAACCTGGCCGGATCCACCTTGGCGTTTCGACATCTTGCGCCCCCTTCCACGAGCGAGGACAGGCCGACTTGGTGGCGAGAGGACCCTTGGCGCTACCCGGAGATGTGGCAGGAGCACGACCTGGTCTCCGAGATCGAGCAGCGCCTGGGTCTGGCCAGCGCCGAGCCGGGTCCCGCGCGGCCTGGCACCATCGCACTGGGGGTGGTCGCTGAGCTAAGCGCCCGTCTGGCCTTTGGCGAGCAGAGCCTGCGCTTTCGCAGCGGCTGGAACGACTCCACGGGCATGGATGGCTGCTACCTGCGGGATTGGTGCCCTCGCTACCTGGGTCCGGACACCTGGAAGCCCAAGGCCAAGTGGGCGACACGCTTCTGGGCCCTCTCTCGCAGCCGCTCAGGCCCCATGCGGATGCTGGATCTAAAGACTGGGGCCATTGATGGGGGGATGGACCTGTGGGCGATGTATCAAAAGGGCGCTGGGATTCGGGAGCTGGCGTGGGAACTGGAGGGACAATGGCGGGGACTGGAGGGCTAATCGGCGGATTTGGCGCGGGTCGGTTCGAGAGCAGGCGTATGGTGCCCAATGAAGTACCCCCAGCCAAGACAGACCTGCTCCTCTCGATCTGAGACCCTGCGCCCCATGATTGCGGGGTCCAGCTCATGAGCGGGACGCTGATCATCACAGCAACCTTCGTCTCCTTTCTGGTGCTGTTCACTGCCGTCGGCATCCTCAGCGCCCGAAAGAAGACAAGCACGCCGGAGGACTACCTTCTGGCCAGTCGCAGCGTGAACCCCTGGCTGGTGGCCCTCTCCGCCGTCTCGACCAACAACAGCGGCTACATGTTCATCGGCCTGATTGGCTTTACCTGGCGCATGGGCGTCGAGGCCGTCTGGATCACCTTTGGCTGGATCCTCGGCGACCTGCTGACCTGGTTTTGGGTTCACCGGCGCCTTCGAGATCGCAGCGAGGAGGTCCAGGCCAACTCGGTCCCCGCCCTGTTGGCGACCGACAACAACGGCAAGCTCAACCGGCCCATCGCCATCGCCGCGGGCGTGCTGACCTTCATCTTCTTGGGAGGCTACGCGGCCGCACAGCTCAAGGCGGGCAGCATCACCCTCAACGCCTTGTTCGGCTGGCCCATCTGGCTGGGCTCGGTGCTCGGCGTGGTCATCGTCGCGTTGTACTCCATGTCCGGCGGCATCCGGGCCTCCATCTGGACCGACGCCGTTCAGTCCGTGGTGATGGTCGGCGCCATGACCTTGCTGGTGGGCATCTGCTACTCGCAGGTCGGCGGGCCAGAGCCCCTCTTCGCGGCCCTGAAAGGCATCGATCCGCAGCTGATCGAGCTCTTTCCCCGCGACCTGAGCCTCGGCGTTGGGCTCTACGCCATCGGCTTTGTCTTTGCCGGCATCGGCACCATCGGCCAGCCCCACATCCTCGTGCGCTTCATGGCCATCGACGACTCCGCCAACATCGGCAAAGCCCGAAACATCTACTTCGGCTGGTACATCTTCTTCAGCCTGATGGCCATGGCCGCAGGGCTCTACGCCCGCGTGCTGATGCCGGATCTGGCCGCCGGACTCAGCGGCGATGCCTTTGTCACCGCAAGCGAGGGCGCGCTGCCCGCACTGGCCGTCCAGGTCATGCCGCCCGTGCTCATCGGCGTGATGCTCGCGGGTCTATTTGCCGCCACCATGAGCACCGCAGACTCCCAGATCCTCTCTTGCTCGGCGGCCATCACCCAGGACATCGCCCCTCGCTTCAGCAAGTCCTACTCCGCCTCGAAGATCGCCACCTTGGCGGTGGCCGGGGTCGCGCTCATCATCGCGCTCACTGCCAGCGCCGGCGTGTTCTCACTGGTGCTGGTGGCTTGGTCCGCCTTGGCTGCGGCCCTGGGGCCGATCTTGCTGGTGCGTCTGGCCCGGCAACCCCTGCCGACGTGGCTGGCGATGCTCATGATGGCCACCGGCGTGGGCGTGGTCTTTGCCTGGGGTGCCTCACCCTGGTCGGGCTCGATGTTCAAGGCGCTGCCGGGGATCATGGTGCCCCTGATCATCTACGCCCTGTATTGGCTGGTGACACGCCCGCCTCAGGGGCACCCATCGTCGCTGTAGGTGAACCCATGCTCGCTCGCGCCGGATCTGCATCAGGGAGCCCGGCAGCCTCTATGCAGGCGTCGTTGGGCTCGAAGGCGTCGACCGGGCAAGTACGCATCGAAGTCCTCTACACGAGGGTACCGCCGTGGATGTCCCATCTCAGGACCCGAGGGCTGGCTCAGAACCCCTCCAGGGACAGCGCCTCTATGTGCTTCAGTTCGCTGACCAGGCTGCAAGACGCCGCGCCGCATGGTGACAGCTCGGCCGGCGGCCTCAGAATCGACAGACCGAGGGCACACGCGCCCCGGTCAAAGCCGCCGACCGACGGCACCTCACCCAAATCAGCCGTCCCGACCACATCTCCCCCATCGACCCACGCCTCGGACCAACACCCCAAGAAGGGAAAGGGCTCACGGTACAAGCTGTGCCCAAAGGTCGACAGCTCAGCGCCTTCCTCCAAGGGAGGCGTCACCGAGAAGCGAATGGGCTCGTCCCGTCCGACGCTGTCCAAAGCTGGCTCCAGCCGCTCGACGCGTATCAGGGGTAGATCCAGCGTATAGGACCCCAACTCACCAAGCTCCAGCTCGGCGGCGTCCGGGAGCGAATCGAGTCTCCAAACGGCCGTGGACGCTGCGCAATAGGACGAGGTCAAAATGCTTCGGGATTCGACCCAGATGCCGGGCTCCCACTCCGAGGAGATCTGACCGTTCAGTGTCGCCACGCCCAGCTTGGATTCCGGGCAATTCTCCTCCGTATCAGGGCTTCCCTCCACCCGCTCGGCCACCAGCGTGAGCGTCCAGGGCCACCTGCGGGGACCGTCGGAGAGCAGGTTCGGGTCCTCGAGGACCTGGACGGAGAGCGCGACTGGCACATCTGGGGATGCGCACCCGAATGCAAGGAGAAGCATGCCCAACTTTCTACGGGAGTCATTCGTCGATAGCAAGACGAAGACCGCTGGCCGCCCCAATGAGCGGCAGGGACAAGCCAAACGCTGGTTATGGGCCCAGGGCTCCTCTCATCGAAGGATCCCCTCAGGCTCTTGGACACGATGCCCTCCATCATCGAGCAGCTGCGCGAGCGCACCCGCGAGAGCCCAGACAAGCTCCTCTACGCCTTCCTGAACATCGACGGTCAGACCACCGAGTCCTACACCTACGCCAGCTTCTTTCAGCGCACGACGGACATCGCTGCCCACATCCGCAGCAGCACCCGCTTGAAGGCTGGAGACCGGGTGCTGCTGGCCTACCCGCCGGGCTTGGAGATCATCTGCGCCTTCTTCGCCTGCGTGCGGCTGGGTCTGGTTCCGGTGCCGGTCTACCCGCCCTCCAGCCACGGCTTTCAGGCCGCGCTCTACAAGATGAACTTCATCGCCCAGGACTCGGGCGCCAAGGCCATCCTCACCGAGCGCTCCTACTACTGGTCGATGAAGCTCAACCGCACGCGGGACAGAATCTCCTCGCTTCGCCTTGCCCGAGACACGGTCTCCAAGCTCGACTGGATCGTGAGCACGAACGCGAACACAGGCTGTAGCAGCGTAGAAGAGGCGCACTCCGACCTGCTCTTCCTGCAGTACACCTCCGGCTCAACCAGCGACCCGAAGGGGGTCATGGTGACCCACCAGAACATCATCGAGAACTGTGATGCGACGGTCGACCACCTGCCGATTGGGGTGACCTGGCTGCCGCAGTACCACGACATGGGGCTCATCGGCTACTACCTGTTTTTCGCCCTAAAAGGTGGAACAACCTACGGTTTCTCGCCCATCGACTTTATCCGGCGTCCGGCGCTCTGGCTGGAGACCATCAGTCGGGTCGGAGGAACGGCCTCGTCCGCGCCCAACTTTGCGTACGAGTACTGCCTGCGGCCGGACAAGCTGCCAGCGTCCACCTTCGAAGACCTGGACTTGAGCTCCCTTCGCTTCCTGATGACCGCGGCCGAGCCTGTGCGCGCCAAGGTCTTCGAGGCCTTCCTGGAGAAGTTCGAGCCCCATGGCCTGAAGCGAGAGGCCCTGTTCTCCGCTTACGGGCTGGCGGAGTTCACCTTGGCCGTGTCCAACTATGGCCGGACAATCACCCGCTTTGACCGCGCTGGCCTGCTTCAACACAGCGCCGTGCCAGCGGCGCTCTCCGCCCCAGAGGAGGCGACCCGAAGCTTGGTGAGCTGCGGGCGGGCTCTGGGCGCAACACGTATCAAAATCGTCTCGGAAGGACAGGAGTTGCCAGAGGGCGGCGTGGGCGAGATCTGGGTGAGCGGACCCAGCAAGTGCCAGGGCTATTGGCGACGCCCTGAGCTGACGGAAGAGACCTTCAACGCATCGCTTTTGGGGGATGAGAGAGCCTGGCTTAGAACGGGGGACCTGGGTTTCGTTCACCTGGATGAGCTCTACATCTGCGCCCGCACAAAGGACCTCATCATCGTGCGAGGTCTGAACTTCTACCCCCAAGACATCGAGCTCTTGGTGGAGCAAGACGAGGCCGTACGAAAGGGTTGTGCCGCTGCTTTTGCCGTTGACGACGGGGGCAGCGAAACACTGGTCGTCGTTGCCGAGGTCAGAGGAGACCTTCCAGATGTGCGCAAGCTGAACCAGCGGCTGCTGGAGCACCTGGGAATCGTCGCGGACCGCTTTCTCTTTGTCGCACCCCGCACCCTTCCAAAGACCAGTTCGGGCAAGCTGGTTCGGCACCTGGCCAAGAGCCGCTGCTTGGAGGGCACCCTGGATGTGGTGGGTCAGAGCGAGGAGGCGGCACCCCGCCAAAGAGTCGGCCCCTTTGCGCCTGTGCTGCACAAGTATGGCCTCACTGGCGCCGAGACTTGGACCTTGCCCGATGCGGGCCTGGACTCCATTCGTCTGGTTGAGTTCTCGGAGGAGCTTCAATCCCACCTGCAAAAACAGGACGCGGGAGAGCTTGCTGAGGCCGTGAACCTGCAGGTCCTTCAGCACATCGCCATCTGTGAGCTGGTTGGTCTGCTGGAGCAGCTCTCCATCGCTGCGCCTCACGCCAAGCTGCTCTTCCGGCGCGCCCTGACCGAGCTGGGACAGCAGCAACGGGAACGAGAACAAGAGCAGATGCGGGCCGATGCCACCCTGCGTTTTCAGCTGGCCGAGCTCCCCAAGCCCCATGAATTCAGCACAGAGGGCGGCATTCTGCTGACCGGTGGCACCGGCTTCTTCGGACCCTTCCTGCTGCGAAGCCTGCTACGACAGACGGATGAGCACATCACCGTGCTGGTGCGCGCCAAGGACGAGAACGCGGCGATGCAGCGACTGCGAGAGAGCCTGGCGCTCGTCGGGGAGCCGCCGGGATGGGAGAGCCGGGTCACGGCGGTCTGTGGGGACCTGTCCAAGCCGGAGCTGGGGCTAAACCAAGAGCAGTGGTCGGCGCTCTCCCAAGGAATCCACACGGTCTTCCACAACGGCGCCGTGGTGAACTACCTCTTCGACTACGCCACCATGCGGGACGTCAATGTCGGGGGCACCAACGAGGTCATCCGGCTGGCCCACAGCGGCCGCAAGAAGCTTCTCAACTACATCTCCACGACCTTCATCTTCGGATGGTCGGTCAAAGACACGCTGTATGAGACGGACTGCAACGCGCAGATGGCGCACCTGGACTTTGGCTACAGCCAGTCCAAGTGGGTCTCCGAGCAGGTGGTCTTGGATGCGCTCTCTCAAGGTCTAAGCGGCAGAATCTTCCGTCCCGCGCTGCTCACCCCCTCCCTGCAGGGCGGCGGCTACAACCTGGACATCTCCATTCGTCTGCTGGCCTTCATGTTGAAGCACCGCATCGGCACCACCGCACAGAATCAGGTGAGCTTCTCCCCCGCAGACTTGGCGGCAGAGAACATGGTCGCCATTGCCGGCCTGCCCGAGAGCGAAGGGGGGACCTTCCACGTCACCCGCGACGCCTTCGCGAAGATGTCGGACATCACGGAGATTCTGGGGCGCCTGAGCGGCCAACACTTCAAGCACTACCCCCTCGATACCTTCGTGCCCCAGGTCATTGAGCGATGCCGGAGCGGGGACATCCTCTTTCCCCTGCTGGAGTTCTTTGTGCGCTCCACCGGCAACATCTCGGCCATGGAGTTCAAGCGCTATGACAACAGCGGGTATCGCTCGGCCAGAGCAGCCTCCCCCTTTGGGGTCGCCGACCCGCCTCTGGACGATGTCGTGTTGGGCATGCTGCGCTTCATGCGGGCTCAGGGAATCGTCGATGACTGACTCATGCCGCCGAATCTGGAGAACACATGTTCGAAGGTAGAATCACCAACGCGCCCCACATCCCGCGGGCCCAGGCTTTCCTGGACTCGGGCGACATGATCAAGAACCCGGTTCAGGTCTTCGAGCGCTACAGAAAGCAGCTCGGACACACCTTCACCTTCCACTTCGGAGGGGCCCGGCGCACGGTGGTCTCCACCAACCCGGCGTTCATCGAGTACGTGCTGCGCGGCAACCGGGAGAACTTCAACAAGTCCGACATCCAGGTCGAGCGCATGGTGGAGTTCCAAGGCAAGGGCCTGGTGAACAGCCACGGCGAGGCTTGGCTGCGACAGCGCCGGCTCTTGGCCCGCGGATTCCAAGCGGACCGCATGAAGAGCCTCTTCCCCATGCAGGCCGATGTCCTCGCCGACATCATGAAGGGCTTCGATTCAAGCGACAGCGTCGAGATGCATCAGCTCATGGTTCGGGTCACCCTGCGCATGGTGGGCAAGTCCCTCTTTGGGCGCAGCATGGGGGATACGGAGCTGGAGCAGATCGGGGACACGATCTCGACCATTCAAGCCTTCATCGTGCGTCAGATTGTGCAGCCCTACAAGATGCCCTGGTTCCGCATCAGCGGTCAGTCCGAGAAGCACCAGCAGCTGCGTCGCGAGGCCGACCAGATCGTGCTGCGTCACATCAAAGCGCGCCGAGAAGAAGGCACCGGAGAGAGCGACTTTCTAAAGCTGCTCTTGGAGACGCCCTACCACGATACCGGCCTGCCAATGAGCGAGGAGCAGGTGCTCATTGAGAGCCTGCAGCTCATGGTCGCTGGCAACGAGACCTCCTCCAACGCGCTGACCTGGATCTTCTACTTGTTGGCCCGCCACCCGGCGTACATCACCCAGATGCAGGAGGAGATTCAGGAGGTGATGGGAGAGGGCGAGATCACCTACGAGGGCCTCCAGAAGCTGTCCCTGTCTCGCCGGGTTCTGGACGAGGCACTGCGCCTGTACCCACCCTTTTGGATGATCGACCGCATCGCTCTGACAGACGACGAGATCTGCGGGATCCACGTGCCAGCCGGGACCTTGGTGGTGCCCTACATCTACGGCACCCACAGGAACCCTGAGATCTGGGATGACCCCGAGACCTTTGACCCTTCTCGCTTCGAGGCGGCCAACAAGAAGGGGCGCCCTGCCCTGGGCTACATCCCCTTTGGCGCCGGACCCCGAGTCTGCATCGGCAAGAACATGGCCGTGATGCAGATGCTGCTCATCGTGGCCAGCTTCGTGCGCAGCTACGACTTTGAGCTGGAGAGCGAGGCCCCCGTCGGCATCCGTCCCATGATGCTGCTGCGACCCGACGGCCCCATCAAGATGCAGTTCCGCCCGCGCTAGGCCACCTGCTCACGATGCGCTCTCCAAGCTTGTAAGAGAAGAGCACCAGGGCCACAGCACCCAGGACGTCCCACCCATAGTGCTGCTTGGTGGTCAGCACCGTGAGAGCGGCCAGTCCGAAGATGCCCCAGAGCGCAAACTTCAGCTTTGGGTTCTCGCGGGTCACGAAGATGAGCTGCACGGCGGGACCGGCGATGTGCGCTGAAGGGAAGCAGTTCAGGGGTTGGTCCACCTGAATCAGGGCCCGATACAGATAGGCCGAGGCCGTGTTGGCGGTGGGAACGTCCGGTCGGGCAAAGCTGATGGGCCAGAACAGCCAGAAGAGAATCGAGATGGCCATGGCGATGCTCAGGGTGACCACCAGCTGCCGGAAGTTGGACCGCTTGTGCACAAAGAAGGGCATCACCGCGTTGCTGACGTTCAGGCCCACGTAGGGCCACACCGTCCAGAGTATGAAGGGAATGGCCTGGTCCAAGGCCGTCATGGGCAAGGTCCCTGGCGCAAAGACCGGAGCCACATTCAGATAGCAGTAGGCGCCCACAACGGCGGTCCCCAGCACCACAAGCGCAGTGAGCCGCTCTCGCATGGTGACGCGTTCTTGGTCAATGCCCGCCAAAGTCGTAGTCCTTGGTCTTGGTGCGCTTGTTGCGGAAGTGACGCCACCAAGGCGTCCTGGGCAGGGGGAGCGCGGCGTCGCCGTGCCGGTCCAAATAGTAGCTGTTGGAGCCCTGGCAGCTGCTGTCTTTGAAGATGGTGCCCTCGGCTCTGGCCCACATCTCTGACATGTAGCGGGCATGGGCGTCTCTGCGAACTTCGATGCGGGTGACGCCCTGAAGCCGTGCTTGCTCCATACACGAGAGGATGTGGTCCACGTGCGCTTCGACCATCGCGAACCAGTTGAAGCCGCCGGAGTAGGGGCCAGCCGTCAGGAAGAAGTTGGGGAATCCCGGCATGGACACCCCCGCATAAGACTGCAGTCTGTGCGCCTCCCAGTACTGACCCAGCTCGACGCCTTCCAGACCATGCACCTGAAAGCTGGGTCCGTTTCCCTGCTCCGTGGTCAGAAAACCCGTCGCAAGAATCAACAGGTCTACCTCGTGGCGCTCCCCGTCATCGGTCTGCACGCCGCTGGGCGTGATGGCTTTGATCTTGGTGGTGACCAGGCTCACGTTGTCGCGGTTGAAGGTGGGCAAGTAGGTGTTTGACGTGGCGGGCCGCTTGCAGCCGAGACCGTAGTTTGGAACGAGCTTCTCTGCTAACTCCGGGTCGTTGAGTTGCCTGCGCATACCTGAACGAACCACCCCGCCAATCCCACGCACCAAGAAGGGAAAGCGTCGGTAGTTCACGATGGCCAGGGTCAACAGCTCCAGGCTCAGCTCGGAGAAGAAACGAAGCAGCGTGCGGTAGAGCGGCAGCTTGCGGGGAGCCAAGGCTGCGCTGGGGTTCAGCTCAAAGTCGCCGCGGGGTGCAATCCAGGTGGGGGTGCGCTGGAAGACGCTGAGGTGGGCCACCTTGGGCGCGATGGAGGGGATGATCTGAACTGCAGAGGCGCCCGTGCCGATGATGGCCACCCGCTTGCCCTGTAGCGCGTAGTCGTGGTCCCAGCGGGCCGTGTGCATGGCCTTCCCGGCGAAACTCTCGAGCCCGGGAATCTTGGGGAGCTTGGGCTGGCTGAGCAGGCCCGTGGCCGCGATTAGATAGCGAGAACGGATGACCTCGCCTGTGTCCAGATGTGTACTCCAGGTGTCCGTCTGCGAGTCGAAGTCCGAGCGCAGGACCTTGGATCCGTAGCGGATGTGTTTGCCCACCCCATACTTCTGCACGCAGTGTTTGACGTAGGCCTGGATCTGGTGGCCGGGTGCGTAGTGGCGGGTCCAGGGGTAGTCCGTCTCGAAGGAGAAGCTGTAGGAGATGGAGGGAATGTCCACGGCCACACCGGGGTAGGTGTTCTCGCGCCATGTGCCCCCGAGCTCCTCTTTGGCCTCCAGCAGCACAAAGGAGGTCAGGCTCTTGCGTAGCAGCCCTATGCCCGCGCAGATCCCGCTGATGCCTGCGCCCACAATGAGCGTCTCCACGTCCAGATCGGCGTCCTTGGCTTGGATCTCCGGGTCTTCCAGCGGGTCTAGTCGCATGGGTCGACCATCGTCTCCTTCCACTGGATCAGGCGCTTGGCACGCATGTCCTCCAGGCCGATGGACTTGATGACCGCATCGCCCATCAGCTTGTTTCCGAAGACCGGAAAGACCCGCTTGACCAGATCGCCAAAGACCGCTTCCTTGGTGATCATCAGGCGAGGCTTGCCGGACTGAATCGCCCCAATGATCTGCGCTGCCGCGCGCTCTGGCGGGATGGCGTTTCGCTCAAACCAGGAGCTGATCCGCTTCAGAAGCTCCGGGTCATCCCCCTCTGAGCGCTTCATGATGTTCGTGGCCACCCCGCCCGGATGCACCACCGTCAGCCCGATGTTTGTGTCCCGCAGCTCCTCCCAGAGGGACTCGGAGAGGCCTCGCACAGCAAACTTGGAGGTGCAGTAGGCCGTCTGACCCGCCATTCCAATGACCCCAAAGAGGCTGGAGAGGTTCACGATGTGGGCTCTGGGCACCTTGGCCAAGTGCGGCATGAAGAAGTGGCAGCCGTGAATCACGCCCCAGAGGTTCACGCCCATCACCTTGTCCCAGGCCTCCAGGCTTGTCTGCGGGAAGGCGGCCTCGTAGCCAATGCCGGCGTTGTTGATGAGCAGGTGGATGCCGTCGTGGGCCGCCGCGACCTGGTCGGCCAGCGCCTTCATTCGCTCTCTGTCTCCCACGTCTGCGATGTAGGTCGTGACTCGGACGCCGTCGATCTGGGCTCTGAGCGCCTCCAGGCCTGCTTGGTCCATGTCGACCAGGGCCAGGTTGCAGCCTTTGGCGGCGAGTCCGATCGAGAGCGCGCGACCGATTCCGCTGGCGGCGCCGGTGACCACGGCGAGCTTGCCGTTGAGGTCTTGGATGCCCTTGCTCATGGTCGACTCCTGGCACCGAGCATGGCTCGGCTGGGGAGTAGTATGGGCCAGGGAGGGCGCGCTGTGTTGACGCTCGCCCTTCCGTCGGCTCAGCGGCTACCGCGTGGGTACAGCCAGATTGCTGGGTTGCGCTTGGAGGCCGCGCTTGGGGTGCTGCCGGCCACCTGGGCCACCTGGGACCAAGCCGGTGCGGTGTTCTCGTAGCCCAGACCGGTGCCATCGCCGGCGCTCAGCCAGAGGCTCTGGCCTGCATCGCCCATGAACACCACATCGCCAAGACCGTCGCCGTTGAAGTCTCCCGACTGCATTCCGTAGAAGTCGCCGTCCTTCTCCATCACGACCTTCTCGGGGATTTGGAACGCATTGATGCGGTACATGGTGCCGTCGGAGAGCACCACCTGACTGCCGCCGTCGCCCAGTACATCCACCATGCCCAAAGGCACCGGCAGATCGCTGCAGTCCTTGACGTCGCTGGTCGCCAAGACGATGGCTTGGGCCTCCATCTCTGCGGGGTCCTCGGAAACACCGGGTAGAAGCACTGTGGCGCAGGGGCAGGCCCCTTCCGTCTCCCACGGCATGGTCATCACCAGCGAGGTGTAGCTCAGCTCTCCTTCAAAGGCCCCAAGCTCGACTGCGTTCGTCATCGAAGGCGTGGAGCTTGGGCGAACCAGCCCGCTTGCTTTGATGTCCTGCTCCCGAATGCCGCGTGTGCCCAGGGGCTTGCGCTTCTTGAGCAGCGCTGTGTCCATCACCTCCAGGTCCACCCACACCAACTCCAGACCGTCGTCCTGCAGCGCGATGGCCCAGGCCTCGCTGGCCTCGGGGTCGCCCACGATGCGGAAGTCCCAGTCGGCGCCGGTGCTCATCTCGCGCTCATCGATCACCAGATCCTCGATGGTGTAGGACAGCGGCATGCCGCCCACAATGCCGGTGTTGGGGGACTCGCGCAGCACCCAGACCGCGACGTCGTCCACGCCATAGCTGGCATCGCTTCCGTCCCACTTTCGGGTCAACAGCTGCCCCGAGGCGCTCTCGGCGACCACCTCTACTTCTTGGGGCAGGACCAGGTAGCGACCATCCATCACCGTGCCCGAGCCTCCCGAGGGCCGCATGCTGTGGAGCACGTTGTTGTTGGCACCCGCCATCCCCACAAAGGTCGGGTTCTCCATCGCAGCCGTGGACTTCTCGCCCTCTTCCAGCTTGCCGGAGAAGCTCGCTCCGTTGTCTTGGGTGTAGACCACTTGGCCGTCCCCGCGCAGGGCCACATAGGGGGCATCGACCAAAACCTGGGGGGTACCAAAGCTGCCCCGACCCTCACCCTTGCGCCAGACCAGGGTCTGTTGGGTGCCGTAGGTGAGCGTGATGAGCTGGTCATCCTCCCCGTCTCCCGCCACATCGTAGAGCTGCACCTCCATCTCATCGGGTGAGCAGTCAAGCGAGGTCACATCGCTGTTCAGCACCTTTCCACTGCTGGGGTCAATGTCCTCGAACACGAGGGACTCCTTGCAGCCGGCGTGCAGGATGGAATCCTCGACCAGGCGCACGGTGCCGGTGTACACCGCCAAAGACAGGCTCTCACCGCTGGACACATCCACCAGGGCGTAGTCGTTCTTCGCGCCCCGGTGCAGTCCGACCATCGTGCCTTTGGAGTTCTGGCCGATGTCTTGGAAGTTCCAGGACTTGCCGGCCCAAGTTTGCTGCTTGCAGCTGTCGGCGTCCACCGCGACGACCGAGGTCCCGTTGGTGCCATAGAAGCCGCGTCCAGAGGCCGAGGCGAAGCAGCGCCCGTACAAGCAGATGCCGTGCTCGACCGTCAAATCGCAAGGTGGATCGACCTTTCCGTTGCGGTCGACCACCGCAATTTGGTCATCGGACATCACGACCAGGTCGGCCTCGCTCTCCGAGATGAGCTGCAGTCCACCGGTCCAGTCTGCGCCCAAATCGTAGAGGCCTTCGGGCTGCTCCAAGTTGAGCTCCATGGAGTGCGCCCGGAATGTGGTGCTCAGCTCCTCGTCCAGCACCACCACGCTCATCGTGAGCAGGCCCGTGTTGTTCAGGTTGGAGGGGTCGATCATCAGGGTCTGGCCGTCCAGGGTCCACTCCGCCTCTACGCCGTCCAAGCGCACGCTGGAGATCTGGCTCTCGTCCACCTCCAGCAGGCAGTCCAGCGAGACTGCGACGTCCTTCTTCGTGTTGTTGATGCCCAGGACCGTCCCGAAGAAGGGTTCTAGCTCGCAGCTGTTGTCCGTGCCGGTGTCATCGGTGCCGGTGTCGTCCACCCCTGTGTCGTCGACTGCCGTGTCGTCGGTGGTGTCGATTGCCGTGTCGGGCTCTTCGTCGAAGCACGCGAGCATCAGGAACAGGAACATGGGGCCTCCAGTGCGGCGCACTGTAGTCGGGTCGGTGGAGGAGGTGCACCCTTCGGGGATCTCACACCTTAGAGCCTCGGATGCAGCTCACCCTCCAGCACCTCGGAATGAGCGGACTCCGACTGACCCTCGACGGCAAAAGTGTGTGCGTCGACCCTCCCGCTGCTGTTCCCGGCGAGACCGCCATCCTCACCTGGTCCGAGGCCGAGCGCGTCGCGGGCGTCCAGGGAGCCAAGACGGTCCTGGCCCACCCAGACATCGCCCCACCCCTCGCCCTGCGCCTGGACTGGTTGGGTCTGCGAATCGGGCTCTGCCAGCAGGCGCTGCATCGCTTTGTTGATGCAAACGAGGCCAACCAGCTCCAGGCCTTCTTCTCAGACTGCGATGTGGCCATTGCCAGCCCGGACTTTGAAGACGAAGCTGCCTGTGGCCGGCTCTTGGGAGAGCTTGGGGCTCGGCACTCTGTGTTGATCGACAGCATCGGCCCCGTGCGGCGGATGTTAGGGTTGCCGACGCGGCCGTTGCGGACTTCGCTGGCGACGGCGCCGGAGGGGACTGTGTTGGTTGAGGCTGTCTCTTATACACATCTGACGCTGCCGACG
>OJHJ01000146.1_pt1 | contig 51220 bp, 32 predicted proteins | sample 1595201 | NCBI WGS metagenome assembly OJHJ01 (sample SAMN05416832, study PRJEB24817) | seawater metagenome | isolation source: Sea water | place: Canada:Atlantic | collected 2013-07 | reverse complement strand
AGCGTAGCGTCTCGTGGGCTCGGAGATGTGTATAAGAGACAGGGCTGTCCGGAGATGCGTTTGCCGATCTTTCCAGCCAAGCGCTTGAGCCGGTCTCTGATCATGCGACCACCTCGTCCTGGTGTGTCTCGATGACCGCATCCGAGGTCACCACGGCGCAGCAGAGCAGAACAAAGCCGTCCTCGATGTGCTCCTCTTCCAAGACGTATTGGTCTTCCATGTCCATGGTTCCGGACATGAGGCGTCCGGCGCAGACGGTGCAGCCTCCGTTCCTGCACGAGCTGGGCAGGTCCACGGCACAGCGGTCTGCGGCGTCCAAGACGAACTCCCCATCAAAGACCTGGATCTCCGTGTCCAGACCCTCGTCCTTGTTGAAGAGCCGCACCGTATAGGTGAGCTCCATATCGATGGCCCGCTTCTCCATGGGGACCTCCTCGGCAGGAGGAGAGGCCTGTTCTGCTGGGGGTGCTTTGGCCTCGGGGGCGGGGGCCTTGGCCGCTTCCGCCTTGATCGGCATTGGCTTGGCTACCTCGACGGGGGCTGGATCCGGCTCGGGTGTTGGCCCCACGGCCGCCGGTTCCGGGCTCGGAGTGTGTGTTCGGTAGCTGGCACGAGGGCGCTTGCTTGGAGGAGGCGCTTTGGGCGCAGTCGGCTCTGAGGCCTCCTTGCTCTGGGAGTCCCGTCCGATGGCCTTGGCCACCCGCTTCTTGAATCGATCACGCAGGCCCATGCGCCCAGTAGAACCCATTTGCGCCAGCGTTGCGCCAAAGAGGGCCGCGAAGGGCTTGCGCGGGCCTCGGTCGCGAGACACTAGGAGAGCATGGAATACCGCTTGATCGAGCTGGACCCGGAGCATCCGGGATTCCGCGACGCCCGCTACCGCGCCCGCAGGGATGCGATCGCCCACATCGCGCTGGCCTACCGCAGCGGAGATCCGGTCCCGCTGGCGCCCTATTCGGAGGAGGAGCACGCCGTCTGGCAAGGCATCCGGCAGGCGCTCGCTCCCGTGCACCAAGAGAGCATCGCCACGCCGCTCCTAGAGCTGGAGCGTGCTCTGGACTTGGATCAGGAACGCATCCCGCAGCTCCGGGACGTCAACCGTCGCCTTCGGCAGGGGGCTGGGTTCTCGATGGAGCCAGTCGCCGGACTGGTGACCCCGCGCATCTTCATGGAGCACCTTGGGCGGCGCATCTTCCTCTCGACCCAATACATCCGGCATCACTCTCGGCCCTTCTACACGCCGGAGCCCGACGTGGTGCACGAGCTGGTTGGGCACGCCGCCAGCCTGCTCCACCCAGGCATCTGCGCGTTGAGCCAAGCCTTTGGACGCGCAGCCCTGAAGGCCGATGCACAAGACATGGAACGTCTGACCCGGATCTATTGGTACACCCTGGAGTTCGGGGTGGTGATGGAGCAGGGCCAGGTCAAGGGCTATGGGGCCGGACTGCTCTCCAGCGTCGGAGAGCTGGAGCGGGCGTGCTCCGGCGAGGTCCCTTTGCTGGACTGGGACTTGGATGCGGTCTGCGCGCTGCCCTACGACCCGACCACATTCCAGCCCTACTACGTCTTGGCGCCCAGCTTTGAGCAGGCCCTCAGCGACATCGCAGCGTGGCTCGCTGTTCAGTCTTGAGCCGCCTTTGGCGGTGTTTCCGGGCGGAGGCGCTTGAGCACTTTGCCGACAAAGCGCCGCAGCCTGGAGTCGCTGGTCTCTGCCACAGCCCGCTGGGTCTTGCCCCTCAAGTGCTTGCGCAGCCAGTCAGAATCATTCATGGACCTAAGGTAGCCCAAATATTTGGGGCACCCTGAGTTTCTGGTGCAGACTGCCTTCATGTTGTTCTTGCTGTTGTCGTGTTCCCCAGAGCTCGTGGTGGTCTCCCCACCACCAGGCTCCTCCATTTCTGCACCGTGGGTGCCGCTCTTCGTGGACATTGGGGAGTCGCGCGTTGGAGAGCAGCCCGTGGTCACCCTGGATGGCGACCCCCTGCCGCAGCCTTTGGGGGCCAGTCACGTTCGCTATGTACGCCTGGGGGAGGGGAGTGAGTGGATCGGCACCTTGGATTTGAGCCAAGAGGAGCCGGGCGAACATCGGGTGCGTCTGCGTTTTGAGCGAGGTGTGGCGGAGTCGGTCTTCACCTTCGACCCGCCTGAGAACCGCATCGAGGTACGCGTGGCCCGGCCGGACGGAGAGCCACTCTGGGCGCGCGTGATGGTCTTCGATTCGGAAGGGGCGCCCGTGCTCTTGACTGGCCCAAATGTGGAGGAGACCGACCCTCGATCTCGGGACCACAGCCTGCACACGGTGCTGGTTCGGGAAGGAAGCGGCGTGTTCTGGCTGGAGGATGGGGACTACCGGCTCTATGTGGCCCGAGGCATCCGAGACGGCATGCAGCGCATTGACATCAGCGTGGACGGCGACGAGATCGTCGAGAGCACCTTGGCCCTGGAAGTCGAGACGCCGGGGTGGTCCACCTCGGAGCTGCACCTTCACACGGCGTGGAGTCCAGACTCATTCGCGCCCGGCGAGCCGCGTTTTGACAGCTTGCTGTGCAGCGACGTGCAAGCGGCTGCTCTGACAGACCACGACCTGGTGGTGTTCCCCGAGTCCGAGCTCGCAGAACGCTATGGCAGCGCCTTGACTGTGATTCCAGGAATGGAGTCTGGCCACGCCCTTTACGACTACGTTGAGGAGGACTGGGACACCATCGGGCACTTCAACCTGATTCCTTGGGAGGGTGAGGGGCTCACCTCTCACTTGGAGAGCTCGGTGGAGCTGGTCGACGCGCACGCGCCCGCCCGCATCCGACAGCTCAACCATCCCCGCGGCATTGAGTTCAACGTTGAAAAGGGACCCGAGTATGGCGTGCATGCCTTCTTCTCGGCTCTGGGCACTCCGATAGGCAATCCCCTGGCGGAGACCGAGCGCAGCGCGCCCTTGATTGGGAGTGGGTTTTGGGAGGGGCTGGATGCGATGGAGATCCTCAATCGCTTCTCCTGGGACCTGTACCGGAGCGTGCGCTTGGACTGGTTTGCCCTCTGGGACGCCGGCTACACGACCACGGGAACGGGCAACTCGGACACACACGCCTTGGAGCAGGAACTCATCGGGTTTCCGGTGAACCTGACGCCCTGCCCTGCAGAGGACGGTGTGGACGCGGATTGTCTGCAGGATGCGGTGGTGCGTGGGGCAGTGCGGGTCAGCACCGGACCGATTCCTTCCGTGAGCCTGGAGCAGGGTTCGGGCCCGGTAGGGGAGGGAGAGATGATCCGCTTGAGAGGCTCTGGCCCACTGATGGCCCAGCTCCGTGTCCAAGCAGCAAGCTGGGTTCCCGTCGACGAGGTCAGGCTGCTCGTCGATGGTCAGGTGGTGCAGCGCTGGGTGCCGGAGGCCTCGGTGGGGGGACCATTGGACTGGAAGGAGGAGGTGGAGCTCGAGCTCGAGCCCGGGGATCACTACGTGCTGCTGGAGGCTGGCTTCCCCATCTTTGAGGACGCCCCAGAGGACTTCCGGGAGCGCTTTGGCGACTACGCTTGGATCGCCCCCTCTTACGTTCCCATGGGCTGGACCAACCCGGTGCGCGTGGATGGCGATGGCGATGGGGATTGGACGCCTTAGCCGCTGACGATTGCCCAGAGACAAGAAGGGCGGCCCTCCTTGCGGAGAGACGCCCTTCTTCGCTTCGCCGGAAGGCGAGGCTTTAGGCGATCAACTTGGAGATGATGCCCAAGACGATGCCGACACCGATGCCGATGCCGCCGCCCATGAGGGTCTTCTTTGCGGTGTCCTGGGTGCTGCCCAGCAGCTCGTCACGGCTCTTGGTGCTCATGATGAGACCGGTCCAGCCTGGGCTGGTGACCACGCCTTCGGCGTGCTTGCCACAGACGTAGAGGCGGCTTGGAACCTTGACGAGCTTCTCGGTGCACTCGAAGGTGTCCGCCTTGGACATGGCTGGGTTCTCGAAGGGGTACTCACCGAACATCATCGGCTCGCCCTTGCCGACAGCAGACTTGAGGTCGGCAAAGAGGCCTTCCTTCTTGGTCTCGCTGAAGGTCTTCTCCATGCAGTCGAAGTCACCGCCCTGGGAGGCGTCCACTGGGACAGGACCGGAGCCGTCATCCAGAGTGAAGCCAGCGGCGACCTTCTCTTCGACGTAGGTCTTGGACTTGCGGCTGTCGCCGTCCTTCCAAGAGCCTTCGACCTTCAATTCGTAGTAGATGCACTCGGTCTTGGTCACGGGGGAGATGAGGACCTTCGGGCAGCTGACGTCGCCCTCGGCGCTGATAGCGCCCTTCTCACCGGCGACGGAGTCGCCCTTGGTGACAATGTCACCGGTTGGGGCCAGAGGGGCACCGGCAAGCTTCTTGGCCTGCCAGGTTTTGTACCCTCCGAAGATCAGTGCGACGATGCCGATTGCGACAATAAGAGCTGCGATAGCGCCCATGTTGAGGACTCCTTCCTTAAGTGATTTCTCGGACTTCCCGGATGCCCGGGCCCCCATAACGGCGGGGATCGCCCCTTGGTTTCACCTGTGGCGAGAAAGGAGTCGGAAAAAATGAACTTGAGTCAGCTAAAATGGCTCAAAGCAGCTCTATCCAGGGTTCAACCCAGATTGAAGCTGTGCAACGTTCTTGATCCAGGTGAGCGATCAAGGCGTTGAAGCGTGGATGGGCCGTCAAGGTCGCAGAATCCCCGACCAAGACCAAGAGTCGTTTGGCGCGGGTGAGGGCCACTGTGAGTCGCCGCTCGTCCGCGACGAATCCAAGGCGGCCCTCTGGGTTGGAGCGGACAAGGGTGCAGAGGATCACCTCCTCCTCCCGGCCCTGCCAAGCGTTCATCGTCGCAGCCCGCAAGCCCTTGAGTTGCGGGTGTCCCTTGAGGGCGTCGACCTGGGCTCGGTATGGCGCGAGCAGGACCACTTGGTCGGGGGGAATCCCCGCGGCTTGGAGCTGCGAGTAGATCAAGGCGAGGGCCTTGACCTCACCACGGTTGCGGGTGCTCTTGGAGCTAGGGTCGACCTCCTCCTCCAAGCCGGAGCCTGCTGTGTCCAGGAAGAACACGCCTGCCTCGGCCCACTCCGGCAGGCGCTCGCTCAGTTCACCGGCGTGGCGCATGCTCGCTTGCGCGCTGGGGCGGTACTCCGGGCCATATACCGGTTGAACGAGCGCGCTGATCTGCGGGGACATGCGGTGCTGGACCTGAAGCATCGGCATGGACAGCCCCAGATCCAAGAGGCGATCAACGAGGGAACGCTCCAGGGGGTTGCCCGGTTGTTTGAGCACCGGGCCGAGCTGGTGTGGGTCTCCAGCCAGGATCATGCGCTGGATGAAGGGCACGATGGTCCAGATGGACGGCTCCATGGCCTGAGTCGCCTCGTCGATCAAGGCTGTTCGGGTTGGAGGCAGCTTGTCCAGTCGGCGCATGATGGTGCCCAGAGTGGAGGCGATGACCTGGGCGGCCTCCATGGCTTGTGCGCGGGCTTGATCTTCCAGTGCCCAACGCTCGCGCATCAGAGCGCGACGCTCGCGCCAGTGGCCCTTCTGGGCCAGCGTCTTGAGTTCCTTGTCCATGAGCTGCAGTGCTTTGGCGAAGGGGCCCTTGGCCAGAGCGCTCTCCAGGGACAGGTGTTTGGCCTCTGGGCGGATCCGCGCGGGGTGTCCCAGGCGTAGAACCTTCAAGCCTTGAGACTCTGCGGCCAGCGCCAGGTGGTCGGTGGCCGCGTTGCTGTCCGCCAGTGCCAAGGGCCTCTCCCCTTGGGCGACCAGAGCCTTGGCGAGGATGGCCAGGGTGTAGGTCTTGCCCGTGCCGGGTGGGCCGTGAATCAAGGCCAACTCACCGGCTGCCATGGCTTGTTGCGCGGCGTGGGCTTGGGCCGCGTTTAGACCGGCCAGGGCGCCGTGTTGTGGAGCGGATGGCTGAGCAGCAGGCTCGGCAAAACTCGGCTCTCGGGCGGCCAAGAGCACCTGTTGAAGGGGACTCTGATGCTCCTCTGCGTGGGAGAGGGCCCGCAGAAGCAGTCGCAGAGAGGCTGGGTCGCTGCGCTCGCTGACCACCACGCGGCCCTGCTCCACCCAGGCCGGTAAATCTTCGTTGCGCAGCTGGACGGTCACCCAGTGACCATCCACTTCGATCAGAGAGCCCTCCAAGCCTTCAGGGCGCGCTGGCGGGGAGAGGGTGATGGAGGCGCCAGCTTGAATTCCGTCATGCAGACTGCCCCCTGCGCGGAGCAAGAGCCGGGGGCCACGCCGGGACCAGCTCAGCTCTTCCACAGTCATCGGCGGCCAGCTGACACCGGCCGCGATGCGTTCGTCCAAGCTGCCCTTCAGCGCCTTTGCCAGCGTCTCGCTGGAGAAGCTGTTCTCCTCCCGCAGGGCTTGAGCGAGGGCTTCGAGATGGGGGTGCATGGGCTACTCGGCTTGGTTCAGGGACCAGTCATAGGGCTCGAATCGGTGTGGGCAGCCAGACTCAGCGAGGGCAGCGTAGGCCGGATCGTAGCGGGCTGCGTACTCACAGAGGTTCTCCGCCTCGCCCCAGTCCACAAAGTCGGACTCGAACCACTCGAATATCTGAGAGAAGACGGCCTTCTCGTCCTCGATTCGGTTGCGTTCAGCGATGAAGCGGCCCATGGCGTGCTCGAGCTGAGCATCCAAGCCCTCTTCGCTGTAGAGCTGAGCGGAGAGGGGTGGACAGCCGGCGCTGGCGCAGTTGATGGCCGCATGGATCCGGGGGTCTTTGTAGCCCGCCCGAATGTGCTTGTTCTCCAATGCACGAAGAGACAACCACTGCCCTCGGTAGTGAAAACGGAGCCCAACAAAGAAGCCCGCGCCGCCTTGTGGGAACAAGGCCACGCGCAGCTCTTGCACGCTCTCACCAATGCTCTGGTCCAACACCCCGAGCAGGACAAAGGCGTTGTAGGCGTTGATGGCCTCGGCCAGCCCCTCTTCCCCTGCAGGGCCTTCTCCCTCAGCGAGAGAGGCCACATACGCGGCGACGCTGGCCCGCTCCCTTCGCAGGCCTGCGTAGTCCACGGTGCCGTCTGTCTGCACGGATTCAGCGAGCACGGCTGGGTAGCGCGCGCTCTCTTCAGCATCGATGGTGGGGGCCACGCGTGTGGCGCAAGCCAGGGTGAGCAGGAGCAGCATGGGGACTCAAACAGGAGAGGGGACTTAGGGCACCAACACCTGGCTCTTGCCTGGCGCGATCGGCTTGATGCGAACCTGCACCCCGATGTGGTCTCCGATGCCGGCGACGTGGCTGATGATTCCAACTTGTCGGCCGCCAGCCTGAAGCGCGTCTAGGGTGGCCAGCGCTGTGTCCAGACTCTTGGGGTCGAGCGATCCGAATCCCTCGTCGATGAAGAGCGTGCGCACGGGCGTCTGAGAGGCCGAGAGGCTGGCCAGCCCAAGGGCCAACGCCAGCGAGGTCAGGAAGGTCTCGCCGCCGCTCAGGCTGTTCACGCTGCGCACCTCGCCCGCCATGGCTTGGTCCACGATCTGCAACTCCAGGTCTTCGCCGGGCACCCGTGCCAAGAGGTAGCGAGGAGCCAACTCCTTGAGGTGGCTGTTGGCGTGCGCGAGCAGGCTCTCCAGGGTCAGGCCCTGGGCGAACTGCCGAAAGCGGTCACCGTCTGCTGAGCCAATCATGGCGCTGAGAACCGCCCAGCGGTGGTTTGCCTCTTGGTGCTCGGCGATCTCCGTGATGAGACTCTGGCTCTGTCCCTCCTTCTTGGCTTGCTCCTTGAGCTCCAGCTCCAACGCTACAAAGCGGGTGCGTGTCTCTTTGAGGCGGCTCTCGAGGGGGGGCAGCAGTGGGTCGATGCTCAGCTTTTCAGGCTCAGCGCTCGCAAGGCGCAGCTGCTCGGCTGCCCGCAATCGCAGGATGGCGGCGGTGGTGTGAAGTGCTGCCTTGCTCTCAGTGCGTCGGGCTTGGGCTGCCTGTCGCTCTGCGAGGTCCCAAGCGTGAAGCTGTTGGAGTGCCTCCATGCTCAACTCGCCCATCGACAGTTGAAGCGCCCGCTGAAGCTCCTCGAGCTCCTGGGTGAGCAGCTGAGTCGAGTCCGCCGCCGTGCGGAGGCTCTGGGTAGACAGCGCCAGAGCGCTGCGTAGATCCCGGTCATGCGCCGCGGCATGCTCAAAGGCTTGTTCAGCGGCCGCCACGGTGTCTCGGAGACTCGCAGCCGCGCTCTCCGGGTCAGGGATCCCCAAGACGAGCTGGGCTTCCCGAAGGGCGTTGAGCGACTGAGAACGTTTGAGCAGGAGCGCTTCGGCGAGGGCCTGACTGCCTGAAGCGCTGCTCTGTTTGGCTTTGGCGCTGGCCAAGGCCACCTGGAGAGTTTGTGCCTTCTCTGCGCCCTCCAACAGGGCTTGGTGGTGGGCTTGTGCTGCTGGGACCCGGTGCTGCCAGTCCTCCAACAAGGTCTTCGGAGACTGCTCCAAGCGCTGCAACAAGAAGCCCGGAAGCTCTCGAAGGTCCTCGCGGAGGCGCGCCTGAATCAGCTCCCAGGCTTGGGTGTCCTTGGCAAGCGTCAGGGCTTGGTCCTTGAGGGCATCGAGCTCCGCTCGTGTCTGGGTGGCCAGCTGCTCCCTGGCGTGAAGGGCACCCTCCGCCTCCCTTTGCTTCAGCTCCAGTGCCTCATTCTGCGCCCGCCAGGTGCTGTAGGCTTGCTCTTCTTCGGTGAGGCGGCTCCTCTGCGCCTGAATGTGCGCCGAGAGGGCGGGAGCGTCTGAGAATCCCTCGAGCAGTTTGCTGTGCGTCAGCTTCGCCTGGGCCATCTCCGCTTCGAGGGGGAGTCGCTTCTTCTGCAGCGACTGCTGTGCCCGAAGGCACTCATTCTTGGCAAGTGTGCACTTGTGCAGCGAGAGCCTCAGCGCCTCCAGCGCCTCTCGGCTGGATCTCTCTTGCTGCTCCAGCGCACCGAGAACCACGCTGCTTGGGTCTACACCTGGATGCTCCGGGCTCCCGCAGAGTGGGCAGGCGTGGCCTGGAATGAGCAGGTGGCGGTGTTGTTGTAGATCCAGAGTTGAGGCACCCAGTTCTCGCAGGCGGGTACTGTCCTGGGCCGCGCCTTCCGCAGCCGGAAGTGCCGCCGCCAGGTCCGCTTCTTCTTGCCTGAGACGCTCTCGCTTGGACTGGTGGATTTGGGTCTCCTCCACCAAGTCCGTGAGCTGCCGCCTGAGGTCGGCGAGCACCTTGTCCTGCGCTTGAACACGCAGTGCACGACCTTCCAGGGCGATCAGCGCTGCGCGCAGCGAGTCCATCCCTTCTGGAGCCGCCAGCGCGTGTTCACGCAGTCCCTTGCGGGCGAGATCCAGCGCCGTTCTCGCGGTCCCAAGAGCGAGCTTCGCCTCCGCAGCCTTGGTTTGCAGGGCGACCAGTCTCACCTGCAACCCCATCCCAGAGATCAGACGCTCTTTCAGGGCTGCGGCACGCTCCAGGTCCTTCCGCACCCGAGGCCATATTGGTGCCAAGGAGCCAGCTTGGGCGTCCTGGGCCAGCGCATCTTGAGCGAGCCTGAGCTGGGTTTGAACTTCCAAGACGCTGTCCTGAAGGACAGAGAATTCCCTGTCTGCGCCCCGGAGCTGAGTGCTGGATTCCTGAAGCTGCTTCTGGGCGTCGTCTTGCTCGCTCTTGGCTGCCAGCGCCAAGCCCTGTAGCTCTTGTGCCCGCTGGATCTTGGGCCCCAAGTCCTCGGCACGACTTCGAGCGGCCGTGCGCTCCAGTAGCGTGCTCTTGAGCGTCGTTTCGTTCGCCGCGACAGCCAGTTCGGCCTTCTTCAACTCCTCTCGGCGAGAGGCCAACTGCAAGCCTTGGATCTGGAGCTTGGCCTGGGTCGCCTTCAGTTGGGCGAGTCTCTCCAGCTGAAGGGCAGCGCGCTCATAGCGCTCCAGACGCGCCCTCTCCTCGCTCCCTTGGTCCCAGGCTTGCTCCGCCGCCTCAGCTCTGGCTTTGGCCTCCTTCAGCTCCTTGCTGCACTCAGCCAGCCGCTCGGTCCACTCCGCGTGCCGCTTGTGAGCAAGCTGCCTGCGCTCCAGCGCCTCCACTTCGCGGCCGATCTCTTGAAGGATGCCGTGCTTCGCTGCTCTCTCGAGTGGCGTCAGCAGACTGAGCTCGGCCTGTCGTGATTCCAGCGTCTGCAAGGTCTCTTTTGCGGCCTTGTTCTTTGCGAAAGCCTGCTCTGAGATCCGAGCGTAGAGGTCCGTTCCCGTCATTCGCTCCAGCAGCTCGGCCCGCTCGTCCCGCTTGGCCTTCAGGAAGGAGGCGAACTGACCTTGTGCCAACAAGGCCGAGCGGGTGAATTGGTCGAAGTTCAGCCCCAGGTGCTCGACGATGAGGTTCTTGGTGTCCGTCTTGGTTCCTGAGCCCATCACTTCGTTTGTGATGAGGTCGGTCAGGGTCATCTTCTGACTCTGCAGCCGTCCGCTGGCCTTGTCCCCGGCGCGACGAACCTCCCAGCGTGCGCAGAAGGGCCGGCCTTCGCTGCTCTCAAAGTCCACCTCGGCGTAGCCGCTCCCGGCGTCATGCCGCAGCAGCGAACGGGGACTCTGTGCGCTCAAGGCATCGTGTTGACCCGCTCGCCCGATCTTGACGCGCCCGTTGGCTTCCTGAAGGCGAGGGGTTTGGTCGAAGAGGGCCAGGCAGACCGCATCCAGCAGTGTTGTCTTGCCGGAGCCGGTCGGTCCTGTGATTGCGAAGAGGCCAGCCTGAGCCAGCGCCCCCTTCTTGAGGTCCAGCTCGACCACGCCAGCTAGGGAGGCGAGGTTGCAGGCTTTGATGCGCGTGATCTTCATTGGGCCTGCTCCGCTAGCTCAATGAGCTCGTGGAAAGCCTCCAAGATCTCTGGAGGAATTGGCCCCTCGTGCTGCTTCTCCCAACGGTGTCGAAAGACCTGTTCTGGCTCCAACAAGCCCAGCTCAACCGGGTGATCTGCGAGGGCCTTGCCGTCTCCTGTGTACTGCGTTCGTACGGCCAGAAGTCGCACGGCTTTGGTCTCCAAGGCATCTTCGATTTGGCTGCGCAGAGTGGGCTCAGGCGTGGTCAAGGAGACACGCAGCTCAAGGTAGGGCAAGTCTTTGACAGCCAGGTCTCGGTCCGGCAGCTCTGCGATCTTCTTAAGCAGGGGCTTGAGAGGCAGGAATCCATCATCGGGCAAGCGCTGCATGGCGACGCTTCTGGGAATGGGCACGTCGACCGTTTTGGCGAGGGCCCCATCCTGGAACTCCAGCAGGACCACTTGGTGGATGTAGGCGCGCTCCGTCATGGACAGGGGGATTGGAGAGCCGCTGTAGCGGATGCTCTTCCGGCGGACTTGCTGGGCGTAGTGAAGGTGGCCTAGAGCGACATAGGCCAAGCGTTCCGGAAACAGGTCCTGGTCCAGTGGATTCTGATTGCCCCCCAAGACTTTGCGCTCGGAGTCCGGACTCAGGCTGGCGCCTGCCATGTAGAGGTGACCCATCGCCAAGGTCGCCTCGCCCGCTTTGGCCTTTGTGAACAGACGCTTGAAGATCTGCTGGTGCAGCTGGTGAACACCGTCGACGAGCACCTGGTCACCGCCTTTTCCGACCCGGGGAAGGTCGGAGACGCGCAGATAGGGGATTGCAGCAATCCAGGCTTGTCGCTCCCCTTTGGCGTTGTGTAGAGGCAGCACCATGCGCTCCATGTGGAGCTCCCGCCCGTTTCGGCGAGGCAGGCCGCCGATCACATGAACCCGCTTGCTCAGCAGGGCTTCTGGTGCGTCCAAGCGCGCCGCGCTGTCGTGGTTGCCGCCGATGGCGACGATCTCCAGCTTGGGGCAGCGCTGGGTCGCGCTGGCCAAGAAGCTGTACCACTGTCGAAGCGCGCTCACGGGAGGGTTGGCGGTCTCGAAGATGTCGCCTGCAATGAGCAAGACATCTACCGCGCGCTGCTCAAGTTCCTGGACCAGCCAGTCCAGAAAACGCTGGTGCTCCCGGCTTCGATCGTAGTCGTAGAGGGTGTGGCCCAGGTGCCAATCGGCGGTGTGCATCACGCGCAGCACTAGGCCCCCCAGAGCGCGTCGCGCAGACCTGAGGCACGCTGAATACGGGCACGCACACCGGCCTGAATGACCGCAGCGTTTCCGAAGACGTGTACCCGCTCTTTGGCCCGAGTGATGCCCGTGTACAGAAGCTCCCGCGTCAACAGGGGGGAGGGCCGCGGTGGAAGCAGCATCACCACCTCAGAGAACTCCGAGCCCTGGCTCTTGTGCACCGTCGTGGCGAAGACGGTGTCGTGAGGTGGAAGTCTGGCTGGGTGGAAGGGCCGCAGGGCCTTGCCGGGCTTCTCGGGTGGAAACCACACCCGGAGCTGGCCCTGTCCGTCTTCCAGAGCCACGCCAACGTCGCCGTTGAACAAGCCCAGCGCGTAGTCATTGCGCGTGACCAGAACTGGGCGACCCACGTACCAAGGCTCACCGGCCGGTACGAGACCTTGCTGAACAAGAATGCGCTCGCAGAGACGGTTGATGCTGTTGACGCCCCAGCGACCTTGGCGGTGGGCGCAGAGCACTCGGAAGCGGGCGAGCTGCTCCAGGGCCTGGGCGGGGTCCTTTGCAAAGGTCAGCATCTGGAATCCGCCTCTCAAGACGGAGCGCAGCGACTCCAGATCCTGAGGAGAAGCGGAGGCTGGGACCTGCTCCCAGAGCACATCATCGAAGCGCTCCTCACGGAGAACTCTCAGGGCCTGCTCGCTGTCGCCTGCGTTGATGGCTTGGGCCAGACGCCCGATCCCCGAGGAGCTGCCAAAGCGGAAGCTGTGGGTGAGCTGCACGATGCTGTCTTGCAGGCCCTTGGGACTCGCTTGCTCCTCCGGGAGCTTCAGCCCCAGGGCGCTCATCGTCTCGCTCAAGTCTTTGGACCAGGAAGGCCGGGTGCCCTGCGCGTTGCAGATGTCGCCAAGGATGGCCCCTGCTTCGACGGAGGCGAGCTGATCTTGGTCGCCGAGCAGGATCAAGCGTGCGCTTGGACTCACGGCGTCCACCAACTTGGACATCAGTGAGAGGTCCACCATCGAGGCCTCGTCGACCAGGACCAGGTCTGCAGCCAGCGGGTTCTCGCGGTTGTGGGCAAATCGGGTGGGGGTCCGAGGCTGCCAGCCCAGTGCACGGTGCAAAGTGCTTGCACTGCTGGGCATGATGGCCGAGAGCTCGGGTGGAAGCTTAAGAGTCGCCAGGCTCTTGGTCAGGGACTCGACCAGGCGTGCCGCCGCCTTGCCCGTTGGCGCGAGCAGCAGAATGCGCAGCGGCGTACCGGCCAACAGGGCCTGTTTTTGCAGCAGAACCAAGAGCTTGGCGACCGTCGTCGTCTTGCCTGTCCCAGGGCCGCCGCTGATGACTGCGAAGGGGCGGAGTACACCCAGCGCGCAGGCCACGCGCTGGAGAAGATCCAAGCCTTGGGTATCGAAGAGCTCCTCAATTCCCTGCGCGAGCGCACCCAAGTCCACCTCGGGGAGCGGCACCGCGCTGCGGGCCTGGATGGCTTGAGCCAGCAGGGTTTGTTGTTCCCAGTAGCGCCGCAGGTAGAGGTTGCCCGCCGCGTCCAGCACGAGAGGCCGATCTTGCGCTGGCCCCCCAACAGCCGGGCTCTCGCGCAGTGCGTCCAGCCATACGGACAGCTCGGGCCACTTGGTCTGCTCCAGGGCTTGGCCGTCGCGGTCGACGGCCAGTCGACCCGCTAGGCGGGGAAGCTCAGCGCAGACATGGCCCGCGTTTGGAGCGCGAGTCGCTGCCGCGGCGCCGAGAGCGAGCATCTCCGGCGCTGGGTGTCCTGGACTTGTGTCCAGAATCAGCTCTGCAAAGGCCAAGTCCAAGGCACCGAAAACACCAGCTTCTCGCCATTGGTGGAGGGTCTCACTCATGCTTGAACCCCGGTGCGCAGGAGCTCATCCAGCCCACGAATGAGCGTCCAGGTTGGGCGATGGGCGTAGCAGCCATGGTTGTGGTCTCGACTGGGGTGCATGCCCTTTAGGTAGAGGTAGTACACGCCGCCCATGTGGGTCTCGTAGCTGTAGTCGGGCAGTCGCTGCTTCAGGAAGCGGTGTAGAGCGACGGTGTAGAGCAGGTACTGCAGCACGTAGTGGCTCTCTGCCATGGCCTTTGGCAGCTTGCTGTGGTGGTAGGCCTCCAGGCCATCGCCCAAGTGGTTGCTCTTGTAGTCGACCACGTACCAGCGCTCTTGGTGGAGGAAGATCAGATCCACAAAGCCCGTGAGGAAGCCGCGAAGGCGAGGGAACCCAAGGGCTCTGATCTGCTGTGCATACCCAGGTGGGAGGCCCGGGTCCTGGCTGTCCTCCAAGACTTGGGCCAGGGAGTCAGGTTCCAGCGCTGCACCCAGGCCCGACGCCACTGGGAGGGTGAACTGGAGCTCGTCAAGGCGGGCGCTCTGAGGGATGTCTTGTAGGGCCAAGTCGGGCGCAAAAGGTGTCTCGAGGATCTCCCTTAGGGCCTGGCTGACCAAGGGGGTCCAGTGCTCCTCAAAGCCGTGGTCGGCGAGGTTCTTGGTGACCAGCTCATCCAAAGCTGAGAGGTCCTGAAAGTCCACATCCTCCAAGATCTGGTGAAAGAAGGTTCCGGCCTGCGCCCCTCGCGGGAAGGGACTCAGGGTGATGGGCAGCGCTGGCTCCAGCTCAGCACTCGGCAGGTGTGCGCCGTGGTCATGGTCCACACCCAGCTCGGCCTGTGGCGATGGAGCGGCATGGTAGGGGGCATGGGCTCCGTGAGCGAGCCGGGAGAAGCTGCCGATTCGCCAGTCGGTGTCCAGCTCGAATTTCGGGTCTCTGGACTCCAAGCTCCGCGCGAGGCGACCTTGGACTTGGAATTCGGGCACCATGCCGTTGTCGAGTCCACGTACCGAGATGCGGCCATCCGAGGCGGCAGCCAAAGCCTCCAACTCTCCCCGCATCCGAGCGTCGTTCAGTCCCAAAATGGCTTGGCTGCTGCGGTCAAGGGAGGGCTGGCCCATGCCAGCTGCCGGAGGTTGGTGCAGGAGTGTGCCCAGGGGGCTGATCTCATGGTTCCGGAAGGGACCCCAGTACAGAACGCAGCGGTGCCTGGCTCGGGTCAATGCCACGTAGAGCAGCCGCAGGTCCTCGGCTCGGGTCTCCAGGTCGGTCTGAGCACGGTGAGCCGAGAAGTTTGCGCTTCCGATGTCCAGTGTCCGCAGCCCGTCATTGTTCTCGTCGTGGAAACAGAGGGTCTCATCGCGAGGGCCAGCGAGGCGGGCGTCCCAGAGGTAGGGACAGAAGACAACGGGGTACTCCAGACCCTTGCTCTTGTGGATGGTGACCAGCTGGACGGCCTGTGAGTCGGACTCCAGCCGTAGCTTGCGGGCCTCGGCACCACCGGGGTCTGTGTCGCTGGAGTCTCGCTCCAGGCGCATCCAGCGCAGCAGGCTGAGGGGATCGAAGCTCTGCTCCAATGCCGCCGTGTTCAGCAGCTCCACCAAGTGCAGCAGGTTGGTGAGACGCCGTTCCCCGTCCACCAAGGAGAGCAGCCGCTCTTGTAGGGCTTGGGCTTCTAGCACCTCGCGGAACATCCGGGAGAGGGACTGGGTCTCCCACAAGGTCTTCCAGCCCTGGAAGCGCTGAATCAAGGTGTCCCACTCACCCTCCTGATGCTCCAGGTTGGCGATCTCGTGGGCCTGGTAGCCCATCAGCTCCGTCGCCAGCGCGCCTCGCAGTGCGCCGCGGTCTCCAGGGTCCACAACGGCGGCCATCAGCGCTTCGAGCTGGGAGGCCTCGGCGCTGTCCAAGACGCTGGAGTCTCCTTGGCGCACGCTCGGGATACCCAGTTTGCGCAGCGCCTCTTCAATGTCGATGGCCTGTTGGTTGGTGCGCACCAGCACGGCGATGTCGCCCGGCCCCAGCTCACTGTCACCCATCATGAAACCACCGCGGGTGGCTTGGTCCAGCATGCGGGCGATGTCCCCGGCGACAGCTGGTGGCAGGTGCTTGTTCAGCCAAGTCTTGGGGATCGGCGCCTTGTTCCGCTTGGCAGCCTTGAGCGGGATGTGAACCACGTGCAGCGCGGCTCCACCAAAGGTGTCCTCTACTTTGGGTCTGGGCTGCACAGGCTGAAAGCCGATGCGGTCAAAGACGAAGGGGTGCTCTAGACGCGTGAAGAGCTGATTGACTGCGAGAATCAAGCTGGGGTCTGAGCGCCAGTTCACGTTCAGGGTGAAGGCCCGCTGCCCGGCCTCCTGGACGGCCTGCATGTATGCGAAGACGTCCGCGCCGCGGAAGGCGTAGATGGCCTGTTTGGGGTCTCCGATCAGGAAGAGGTGCCCGCCGCTCTTGGCGAAGCAGGAGGAGAAGATCTCGTACTGGACTGGGTCTGTGTCTTGAAACTCGTCGATCAAGGCCGCGCGGTAGCGCGTCGAGATGGCCGAGGCCAAGGTCTGTCCATGCACAGGGTCTCGAAGCCCATCCCGCAGGCCGTGCAGCAGGTCATCGAAGGACTGAATGTTCTGGGCGTCCTTGATCTCCGGCAGCTTGCTCCGCACGTGCTCCACCAGGTCCCGACGCAAGCGCAGCAGGCGAGTCTGTTTGTTCTGCGAGGCCATCTCGACCGCATCGAGGTAGCTGCTGATCTGGTCGATGAGTGGGGAGGCTGGCAGGGACTTTCCGGCAGCCGCTTCGAGCAAGCGTGAACGAGAGAAGACCTTCAGTCCCTCGGGGGGAAGATGCGGGACCGCGGTGCTGACGTAGTCATCTACCGCGAAGGCGTGGCTGCGAAGATTGTCCTCAAAGTAGTCCATGCCGCGCAGATCCCAGCGCATCTTGACCAGCGCTGAGAGCAGCGCCTTTCCTTGTGCGCTCCATTGGCCACGGAAGAGCCCAAAGTGCTGCCGCAGAGCCGCCTCGTCCAGGTGTTGCTCGCCTTTGATCTGAGAGGCCTGCGGGAGCACGGGCAGATCCGGATCTGCTGCGCTCCAAGCCAGGGACATCAAGCTCTCTGGACCCACCCGTCTGTCCTGGAGGTAGCGGGCGAAGACAGGGTCGATGTCGTGGGTGCGTCTGGACCAGAAGTCCCGCACAAGCTCGCGCAGCAGAGGTTCCTGGTCTGCGATGAGCTCGGTATCGAAGAGCACCCCCGACTCAAAGGCGTTCTCCTGAAGCATGCGCTTGCAGAAGCCATGAATGGTGGAGATGGCCGCCAAGTCGAAGCTGGTCAGTGCCGCGCGCAGGCGTCGAATCGCTTGGGGACGCCCTTTGCTACCGACCCGCTGATAGAGCGCTTCGAGCAGCTCATCTTCGCTGGAGACGGAGGTCTCAAAGCGCTCCAGCGCCTCCCGCAGCCGGCCTCGGATTCGGTGCTGCAGCTCCGCTGTTGCCGCCTCGGTGAAGGTCACCACCAGGATCTCTTCGATTCGAAGGCCCTGCTCGAGAAGCAAGCGCAGCACCAGCGTGGTGATGGTGTAGGTCTTTCCCGTTCCGGCGCTCGCTTCGATCAGCGTGGTGCCTGGAGGGAGCTCCTGCATCGGGTCGAAGGGCGTCATCACTTGCGCTCCGCGTACATGTGCCGAAGCATCGGGTCGCAGACGCGACTGGCCAACTCGAAGAAGCCCAGACCCTCCGGTTTGGCCGTCGCCAAGTCTGGGTCCCAGGGCTGAGAGGCGCCCATCACGCGGGCCACTTGCTCCTGGGTCCCATCACCACTCTCGCGCTTGAAGAGTCCGTTGTAGCTCCGCCACTTTCGCTGGGTCGGGTACATGGCCCGCTCCAAGTCTTTTGGCCCCTTTGCGCTCAGGGCTTTGTGTGCCCAGGTCCGCGAGGTGTCTGGGAAGAAGAGCAGGGGATAGCGCTGGCCCAGCTCCCAGAGATGGAGGAGGTCCTTGAGCAGGGGCTCGGGCTGGTCCACCGGGCGAAAGGCCAAACACATGATGCCGCCGCCGCTCTCCGGACGGCCGACGATCATGCTCTTGCGCGGACTCAGGAGCTGCAGCGCCAGGTGCTCCACCCAGAGAGAGACCAGGTGCGCTGAGCGGATTCGCTTGTACTGGTAGAGCACCCGACCCCAGGGGTAGAGGTGGGTCAAGCTGCCGACCAATCTGTGCTCTCCAAGTTGGTGAGAGAGGGTCACAGGGGGCAGAGCGCCTCCTTCGACGAAGCCCCCCACCGCTTCGGCCAGGGGGCCAAGCAATGCGTTGAGCTCGCTGTAGCGGGTCTCCCCAGGGGTACCGAGAGGCAGCACACCCTGGGCGCGCACGCTCTCGAAGGCCTGGGCCAAGGTCTCGCCGGCTAGGCTGCGGCCCAGTAGGGGCTGGGCGATCTGATACAGCTCCAGTGCGCTCAGCTCAATGGGCTCGCGGTCCTGGATCTCGATGGCCTTGTTCTGTGTGCGGATCCCCAGTCCTTGGCGCATCAAGCTTTGGGTTGGTCCTGCCCAGAAGCGGGCCAGCTCGGCGATGGTGATCTCTGCCCGTGTCTGCCTGTTGGGAAGCGCCGACGGGAAGAAGGGCGGCATTTGGTGCTTCTCTTCCAATAGGGCCTGGGCACCTTTGAGGTAGTCGGAGGCGTAGGAAAAGCTCGGTTCTGCAAAGCTGCGGGGTGAGAAGGGCTGCAGGGGATGGTGTTGCACCAGCTTGCTGCGCCAATCCAACGCCTCTTCGGTCAGAGGATCCAGTGGGGCTTGCCCGCAGGTCTCCGCGATGGTGTCGAGCAGCTCGCTGACGACCACGCTGGGCGGGAGCTCCTTGTTGTCACGCACACCCAGGCCGGTGTAGCTCAGAATCAGGCGCTCCCGTGCAGAGAGCAGGCTCTCCAAGAAGAGATAGCGGTCGTCTTCGCGAGCGCTTCGGTCTCCGATCCGGGGCTTGATGTGCATCCAGTCAAAGCCAAGCTGCTGGCCCATGCGCGGGAAGGCGTGCTCATCCATGCCCAGCATGCACACGACCCGAAAGGGGATGGTTCGCATGGGCACCATGCCGCAGAAGAGCAGCTTGCCGCCGATAAAGCCCGATGCGGGCCTGCTCTCATCGAAGGCTTGGCCGAGATGGGCCTGCACCAGCGCCAGGTCCACCTCTCGATCCATGCCCTGGGCTTCGGCATGCTCGGAGGCTTGGTTGAGAATCTCGCGCACCTGCAAGTGTTGCCATGCGCTGTCCTCGTCCAGGGAGATCATGCGCTCCAGGACTTGAGTCAGGGCTCTGTTCCAGCTTGGTAGGTCTCTGGGTTTCTCCAGGCTCAGCATGGAGAGCTTGAGGCTGTGTACAAAGTCCACGAAGCGGCCCAATTGGCGAGCAATGCTGCCTTCGATCTCATCAAAGGGCAGGATGCCTGCCCACATACGTTTGTCATCTCCTCGCATCGCTACGCCCAAGAGCAGCCTACGCAGTCCAAAGCGCCAGGTGTTCTGGGGGTCGCTGGGCTGTCCGTGCGCCTCCCGGTGTTCTGCGTCCCATCCCCATCGGATGCCGGCCTGAGCGCACCAGTCTGTGAGCAGGTCCAGGTCTTGGGCCAAGATTCCGAAGCGCTCGCGCACCGACTCGAAAGACAGGAGGGCCAGGACCGCTGAGCATTGGGCCCTTCCGCCGACCATGTCCAGAATGGCCAACAACGCTTGAGCCGCCGGGTTGCCCCGTTTTAGGGAGCGGTCCGCCACCTTGAAGGGGATGAAACGGGGGTCGTCCTCCGCCCGATCAAAGACCGCACGAACCATTGGGGCCCAGCCTTCAACATCGGGAAGCTGCACCACCACGTCGCGGGGCTCCAGTCCCGGCATGGTGTCGAAGAGGTGTAGGAGCTGGTCCTGCAGAACCTGGACTTGGCGCATAGGGCCATGACAGGCGTGTATCTGGATCGATTCGTCCGCATCGTCCAGGACATGGTGCGGGTGATCCGCTCCCCGCCGCTGGAGGTGCAGCACATCGCTCTGTACAGCGTGCAGCAAGCTCCCTTGGCCAGGGTCTTGGAAGAGCTCCGGCATGGGCTCCTGGTACACCGCCTCCTCCAGCACCTGCTGAAAGTCTCGCCCCAGCTTGCCCAAGGAGGCCAAAAGGGGGTGGCCTTCCTCCATGGCCAAGGCGTCTTGGGCCACCTGGGGACTCTCGAACAGCCCGCGCTGAATTTGCCGCTTGTTTCGAATGTCTGCCCACCAGCTGTCGCTTGGGTTGAGCAGGAAGAGCTGAACATGCAGGTGCCGGGAGAGCAGCGCGAAGATGCGCACGAACAGGGGCGGCAGAGTGGTCACACCAAAGACGCTGATGCGCTCGGGCAGGCCCTTGAGCTGCGCCTTGGGGTGCACCAGTCTGTCCTCGAAGCGCTGCATCAGTTCGGCGATGCTGGGCTGGCCGATGTGCTCGCGCAGCCAGCGGTAGAGCACCGGTTGCCAATCCGTGGGCTCTCCGCCTCCCCGCATCCAGTTCAGACATAGCTCCGGGCGGTAGGTGCCGTAGCGGTCGAAGACACGGGTGATTCGCACGGCGAGTTGGTAGCGCTTCAAGCCCTTTGGATCGTGCGCGACGTAGCCCTGGAGGGCCTTGAAGGTGGGACTGTCGATCAACTCGTCCAGGCCGGCCAACACGGCCCAGAGGAGCGCCTGGCTGTCCCAGGCCTTGAGTTGCTCCTTCTCCAAGCCAAGTGCCGCCTCGAAGGCTTGCTGGACGACGCGTCCTGGGTAGGGGAACTCCAAGTTTGCGGCGATCTCGAGACGTTGAGCGAGCTCCAGGGTCAGCCAGCGCTCCATTCCGGCGGAGTGCACGACGATCTGCTCTTTGGCGAATGGATCCGCCAAGGGAAGCGTCAGCGATGCAGCCAGTGGATCCAGCAGCGCCTCGACCCGATTGCTCTTGTAGACCTTCAAAGCTGTCCCCAGATGGGAGCCATCATATTGCCTGGCAGGGCCAAAACTTGTCCGCCCCAGGAGAAAGGCTCAGCGTCGTTTGTATTTGCTGCGCAGCGCCTCGATCTCCTGAAGCTCTTTGGTGAGCTTGAGCCAGGCCTCCCAACGCTCGGCTTCCACCCTTCCTGCCGAGACGGCCGCGTCTACAGCGCAGCCTTCATCGCCGGTGTGGTGGCAGTCTCGGTACTTGCAGGTGTCTGCCAGGTCCGCGATCTCCGGAAATGCATCCGCCAACCCAGCAGAGCTCCAAAGGCGCATCTCGCGCATGCCCGGCGTGTCGACCACCAGGGCGCCGCCCTCCAAGGCGAAGAGCTCCCGGTGCGTGGTCGTGTGCCGACCCTTGCCGTCCTTGTCTCGAACCTCGGCGGTGACCTGAACTTGGGCGCCTTTGAGCTTGTTGAGCAGGGTGGACTTGCCCACTCCTGAGCTGCCCAAGAGGCAGATGGTCTGCTGGGCGTCCAGGAAGGGAGCCAGTCCCTCCAAGCCCTCTCCGGTCTTGGCTGAGATGCCGAGGATGGGTGTACCGGCTGCGACCTCCTCCACCAGCTTGAGGGCCTCATCACGCTCGGCGCTGTCGCTCTGATCCAGCTTGTTGAGCAGGATCACGGGGACTGCGCCGCTCTCCCAAGTGGCGGCCAAGTAGCGCTCCAGGCGGCGCACGTTGAAGTCGCCGTCGAGGCTCATCATCAGGAATGCGTGGTCGATGTTGGCTGCGACCACCTGGACCTTGGCGTGCAGGCCGGCGACCTTTCGCACAAAGACGCTGCGCCGAGGCAGCACGGCTTCGACAGTGGGGCGCCTGTTCTTGCCCGTGTTGAGCGCGACCCAGTCGCCCACGCCTGGAAGATCCAGGGGAGAGCTGGATTTGTGCCTAAGCCTGCCGGTGGCCCGGGCCAGCAGCTCACGCTCGCCGGTGTGCACCCGCCATGCGCCGCGGTGTTCCGCCACCACACGCCCGGGAATCCAGCGTCGCTCTTCCAACTCGGCGAGTGCGCGTTGGAGCTCGGGGTTCCAGCCTAGGGTCTTGAGATTCACCCGCTGGGTGTATCCCTCGTGGGCTCATGCCGCGATGCGCAACACACCACCGGTCCGTCGTTGAGGCGTTTGCCGCAGGGTTCGTCGGCCTGTGTACTCCTCCAGGCCGTCCTCGAACCAGGTGATCAGCTCAATGGGGGTGCGCTCGGCGAGCTTCTCAAAGCGAACGTCCAACTCTCGCGTACCGAGGGTGGCGCCCATCCAAACCCTCTGGCCGGCAAAGGAAATGGAGCTGTCGACCCGGGCGCCGGTCACTTGAATGCGGGAGCCTGGTATGGCCAAGAAGAGCTCCGTTGTGACGCCCTCTGGCAGCAGGTAGCGCATGTGAATGAAGCCCTTTTGGTCGGACTGCATCCAAGCGACCAGGCGGCCTAGGGACTGGTGTTGAAGCATGATCGAGGTCCTTTGAGGGGGGCGTTTCATGCCCCTCGGATCACTCTGCCTCCGCTTTAAGCGCCATCTTGGCCAAGGGGTCGACACGGCCCACCCAGATCTGACGAAGGGTCCAGAGACCGGCTGGGAGTAGAAGGCCCAGGCCCATGATGCTGACGAGACGCTGGGCGTCGACTCCGCCGTCATAGAGCGCGCTGTATACGGCGGTGGATGCGGCGAACATGGCCGTGAATGCCCCCAGTTCGGCGGCAAAGACCCGACCGAGCAGTGCATCGGGCACCAGCTGCTGCAGGCGAACCGTGGAGAAGACCCAGGCAGTCGCCCCGCCAAGGTGGGCCACGGCGACGAACGGGACAGCCCAGGACAAGGTCGGCGTCCAGCCTACGCCCACGTAAAAGAGCGCACCCCAAGCAAAGGAGATGCCGATGAGCCACTCCATTCGCTCAGCTTGGCCTTTGGAGAGCCAGCGGGCCACAAAGGGGCCCACTGCGGTGCCCAGTCCTCGGGCCACGTAGAGCACGGTGACGCCGATCACGTTGGCGTCCTGAGCCCCTGCGGCCATGCGTGCAAACAGGGGGTCTTTGTCGGCGTGCAAGGGGCCTTCGCCCAGCAGCGTCAGGACCAGAGTGGTCGCGCCCGCCACCGACCAGCCCGCCTTTACAAGCACCAAGGTCCAAACGCGGGGGTTTGCGCGCAAGTACGCGGCCCCTTCCCGCAGAGTGCCGGTGCCCTCGCGCTTGCTGACCTGCACCGTAGGCATGCGCAGGAGGAAGGTGACGGAGACCAGATAGGTCGCTGCGTCCACCACCAAGGCCGCCTCCCACCCCAACCAAGCTGTGGTCAGCCCTCCCAGCGCTGCACCAAGGGCCAACATCGCCGACCAGGTGGCTGCGTCCAGGGCGCCCGCCGTCTCCAAGTCCTCCGGAGGCACCACCGAGGGCGTGATGGCGCGCCGGGCCGGCTCAAAGAAGGCACCCATGAAGGCCTGGAGGGCGACCAGTGCCATCAGGATCGGCAGGGAGGGGTACACCAGTTGACCCAGCATGCCCACGACCACCACTGCCCGGCCCAGGTCACTGGCGATCATGATCGTCTTACGTGGGAAGCGATCGGCGACCCAACCTGCGAAGGGGGTGGCCATCAGGGGAGGCAGGCTCTTGAGGATCAGCGTTCCGCCCAAGGCCATCGCGCCGCTTCCACCAATCTCCCGCAGGAGTGCGACTAGAGCGAGCAGGTTGAACCAATCGCCCATCAGGCTGACCAGACGGGCCATGTAGAGCCGCCGGTATGGGGTGTTGGCCCGCAGTAGCCCGAGGGGGCTCAATGGAGGGGTTGGCGTCACGCGGCCTTTGTACACGGCGGTTTGCTGGTCGGTCGGCTATTCGGCAGGACCGGATCCGCACAGGCGGAGATCCCAGAGGAGCTGCCCATGGCCGAAGACTGGACACACAATCAGTGGCACCCCTGTCTAAAGCCCCATGACTGGAAAGGTGCGGAGCACGCCGCTGCCCACCCGCTCCTGGCCACGGAAGACCCGGTACCAGAGATGCCCTGGGTGGCGCTCTGCCGGGATCTGCCTGACCAGATCATCTTCCCACCCCAGGAGGAGCTCAATGAGATGCAGCTCCTCCAGGTGGCCAACGTCGCCATGGGAAATCTGGGTCGCTCCAAGGTGAGCTGGAGCCTTCAGAATGCCGCCGATGCGCCCCTGTTGGTTGGAAAGGGCGACTTCGCCAGCGAGCAGATCCTGAACCCCGAGCTGCCCGCCCTGGCCATGGAGCGCTTGGGCAGTGAGCGCTTGGCGGCAGCCTGTCCGCGCCGCGGCATTCTCCTGATGCGTCCACTGGAAGGGCCAGGTCTGAAGGCCTTCCAGACTTGGGCTGCCCACCTCTACTACGCCGAGGCCCACGCCAAGGTGATGCCCTTCTGTGTGGTGATCGGCGCTGGCGGGATTCAGAGCGTGCTCCGGGACGCTGGCGCCCTGGCCGTTGGCCGAGATCGGGCGGCATCGGCGGGAAGCAAGCGGCTGATCCAAGTGGTCGGCTACCACAAAGCCAGTCAGACCTTGCTGCTCTCTTGCGCGCCTACTCCTGGCCAGGGGCTGCCTCCAGGAGACATTCAGTGGCTACAGGAAGTGATCGACGGCGGCGACTACCAGGGTCGGCCCGTGCTGCAGATGCGCATGACATTGCCCAGCGAGGGCATGGCGCGCATGATCTCCACCCACCTGGACAAGCTGCCCATTGCCTTGGACTTTGTGGGGCCCGGCGGGCTCACTCCGCTGCAGGACTGAGGTTTAGTCCTTCTTCATCGCGGCCTTGAGCGCAGCGAGCTCCTGCTCGGCCCGGCTCTTTCCTTCCATGCGGTCCTTGTGGAACTGGGCCCGGCTGGCCTCGTTGGCGTCCTGACGTGCACGGGCGCGCTTCTCCAGAGCAGCGTCTTGAGCCTGGACTTCTTCCAGGTCGCCCACCAAGTGCTTCTCCAAGTCGTCGACCGCCTCATGGGCCGCCTTCTCCATGGCCGCCGCCGTTGCCGCTGCAGCCGCCTTGGCCGCAGCCTCCGCCGCTGCGTCTTCGCCCTTGCCGCGGGCCTTTGCGAGGAAGTCGTCTAAGAAGGACACGGCAGCTCCGGGCTTTAGAAGAGTCGGTGGGGGTCGCAGGACCAGTTGTCGCAGTCCACAATGTGTAAGCGCAGAATGCGCGGCGTGGTGCTCTGCCCCGGGATCAGGACGGCCTCGATCTCATGCGGACTGCCACTCCCCCCAGGCTCCAGCTCCATCACGCGCGTCCAGCCTTGGACGTGATCCCCGTCGCTGCGCCAGTTGGCGGTCATCTTTCCGCTGTCACCGGCCAGGACCGCGTCCCCGCTGAAGGACACCGGATGGCTCTGGCCGTCCACCACCAACTCGCCCTCCAACCATGGACTGTCAAAGTGGTGGGAGAGGTCGACCTCCAGCCAGATCTCTTGAGCGTGTTCCCCTTCGGTCCATGCCATCTGGCCAGGGGTGCTGGGGTCCAGAGCCACGCTGGAGACGGCGTCCCCGGGCATCATGGCCAGGAGCATCGCGACGATTCCGCCTGCGATAGCGGCGAAGAGCAGCAGGCTGCCCAGGGCAGCCATACCCATCAGACCCAGAGCCCCTGCGCTCAAGGCCAGCTTGAAACCGGCGTTGCTGCCTTCCTGTGCACTCATGTCACCAAGATAACCCCTCGTTCACGCGAGGTGGGCCGGCGCGATAGGCTTGCTGACCGGGAGCGTGGTGTGGCGAGCGAGCGCGTGCTGATTGCAGGGTGTGGCCCCCAACGCTGGGTGCGTGGCCTGAGCGGCCCCTTGGGGGTGCAGTTGGAGAAGGGGTGGTTTGGCGCCCATACAGCGCTCTCTGCCCAAGGCACGCAACACGCCCAACACTCTGGGATCCCTGGCGCAGCCGAGGCCAGAGTGTCCTTGAGCGGCTTGATCCAGCGCGAGGCCTGTTGGCTGCCAGCCGACAACTACGCGGGAACGCCCACCCTGAGCCTGCTCCCAGCGCAGGGGCAGCTGGACATGCTCCCTCGTGTTCCCAGCGTCGCAGGCTTGGCCCGCGCTTCCGCGAGCTGGGCCGGCGTTCAGCTCGGCGGAGCGGGCACCCTGGTCGTGCCAAAGAGCTGGAACAGCGATCGGGCACGCGGCGTGCTCCATGGCTACGCCCAAGCGGGCTGGAGCCTCAGCTCACTGGAGCCTCTGCTGGGGGAGGCCCCCCGTGTGCTGAGCCAGGACGGTCTCTTCCTCCGGCTCAGCGATGAGGAGGGCGACATTGTCCTGCCTGTGGACGCCCATGTTGCGCGGGCCCTCTCCACACTGCGCAGCGTCTACAAGCAGGTCCTCAGCGCGGCGGGGCCAGTGCTCTCTGCACGTTGGCTGGAAGAGGAAGAGGACCGCCAAGGCTGGTTTGCTCGCACCCAGATCCTCTGGCGCATCACGGAGGGACTGCGGGCCGGCCACAGCGAGATCGATCTCGGCGGGGCCCACGCACCCATCTTCGGCCGCAGCGCCAACACCAACGTGGACGCGCTCGGTCCGCTCTTCGGCCTGCGAATCCGCGTTCGCTTCCCCGCCGCCGACACCAGCAAGTGGTTGGAGAAGGCCTCTTGGCCGGGCTTTCTGCGCAGCCGCTCCGGAAGGATCCGCGTGCGTGGCTTGGAGTGGAAGGCCGAGCCGATGGCGGTCCTGAGCACCCCAGGGGTGGATGAGGGCTGGGTGAAGGAGCTGCGCGAGATGGGCGTGGACCTTCGGGAGATCACTCTGGACGAGGGCCTCTTGCGCCTCTCCCCTGGCGAGGCCTTCTCTCAGCGTTTTCCAGGCTTTGTTCCTGCAGAGAGGCGAGGGCCAGCCAAGCTCGTTGGCGCCGAGATTGTCGGGCCCGAGGTCGGCACAGAGGCGCTCCCGCCGGTCCAAGAGCAGCCACCGGAGCCCCCACCGCCCCAGCTTGGAGAGGAGCCCCCTGAGCTTCCCGAAGATGGACCCGATGATCCAGGACCAGTGAACCCAGAGCCAGCCCCGTCTCGGCCCTTTCACCCGCAGCGCATCGAGCTGGCCGCTGCCCACCGCGCGGGTTCACTGCGCGTCTTTGTAGAGGGCGAGCTCCAAGAGCAGGCTGAACTCAATCCCTTGGGCGGGGCAGCCGGGCCTCGCTTGTACGAGATCGATGGCGTGTCCATCGCCCATGGGGCTCTGCTCCGGGTGGACTTTGAGCCAGGGGAGTCCCCTTGAGCATCTCTTGCCCAAACTGCACAGCCACGGCCAGTGACTGGGACCGCTACTGCGGGAGCTGCGGCACTCCGCTGGCGCGCCTGCGGTGGCACCTGCACCAAGACAGTCGTGAGCTGGGAGACGATGGCCGGGTCGCCGTGCGCCGCGGCAGCCATGGACTGCGCCTCTCGGTGGTCAACGAAGGCGTGGTGCCAGCGGGGCTGGTGCTGCCCGCCGAAGCCTTGGAGGCCTTGCCCCCCTGGGTGGACCATCCGCGCTTGGCCCAGCTGCAAGAGCGGGCCATCACCTTGGAGCCTGGGCAAGAGCAGATCATCGCCATCCCCTTCGGCTTGGGTGAGCTCGAGGCGCTCTTCGTGGGCGTGGACCGCCAAGCGACGCCGGTGCTCGAAGCGCCGATCTACCTGCTCACGACCCTCTGCCAGCTCTCTCCGCAGGGCTGGGCCCCTCGGCCCCTCAAGCTCAGCTTGGTCGTCGCCCGGGAGCCTTGGTTTAGTCCTGCGGCCAGCCACTACCGCTTCATCCCAAATGCCCGTCTGCGCGAGGGCCTGATCCACAGGGTCACCCTGCACAATGAGTCCGCCGAGGATGTCTCCTTGGAGGGCTTGAGCCTGGAGGAGCATCCCGGGGCCCCCCCCAGCTGGGCCGCGGACGCCGAGCACCTCGCCATCGAGTCTCTGCTCGAAGCGCCGCCTGCCACGGACCACCCTGTGCTGCGCGCCGGTGAATCCCGTAGCTTTGAGCTGCGCTTTTTGAGTCCTGAGCTGGAAGGGCTTCGCTTCTTCTCGGGCCGCTTGGTGTGTCGCTACACCCACCGTCAGGGGGGCCGGATCCAGGCCTTGATCCAGGGGGTGCTCGGCCGCGCCCCAACCCTGGTCTGCGATGCCCCCGAGCCCATCGGTCATCCCTCCGTCGAGCGCGACGAGGTGCACAGCCTTGTGCTCAAGAACCCTGGCGACCTGCCGGTTCAGGTGACCCAGATCCAGGTGCTCAAGGGCGAGGAGCCGGCCTCTGGGGCGGACTGGTTCCACCTGGAAGGCCTCACGCCGGGCGAGATCATCCCCCCGGGTGGCGAGCGCACGGTTCACTACACCTTGGCGCTGGCCGACCGGCCTCAGGAGGAGTTCGACCAAGCGTGGTCCTCCAGGCGCTTCCGCATCCACCATGACGGCGCTGGCGCCCGGGTCCTTGAGCGCAGCGTAGATGCGCAGCTTGGGGTGGTCCAGGTCCCCACTGGCGTGTTCATGGGCATCGACTTTGGCACCAGCAACTCCATGGTCGTGTTGCTGCGTCCGGACACCCGCACCCACCTGGCGCTGCCCCTGGAAGGGGAGTCGCTGCAGCTCCCCAGCTTGATGTACTACCAAGGGTCCTCGGCACCCGGTGAGGCGCCCTTCCTCTTCGGGAGCAAAGCCGACGCCAACGCTGAGCTGAACCCCGCCAACCTGGTGCGCTCCATCAAGTCGGTGATCAGCCGCTCTCCGGAGACCTGGTACCACTTCTTGGAGCGCTCTCCAGAAGGGGCTTGGCGTCGCAGGAGCTACCGACCGCAGGAGCTCTTGGACCGCTTCATCACCGAGCTGAGGCTCCGCGCCGAGCGGGCCGTCAGTGGCCTGAGCATGCAGCAACTCCGGGCCCTTCGGATCGGTCCAAAGGTGCGCTTCCGTCAGGCGATCTTCTCCCATCCGGTGGAAGTAGATGCGGACATGAAGGCAGCATTGATGCAGGCCTCTCACGCCGCTGGCCTGAACCTGCAGTTGAGCTCCACCCAGGAGTTCATCGAAGAGCGCTGCATCGACGAGGCCACCTCGGCCGCGTTGGCCTACGTCTACGCGCGTCTGGATCCCAGCTCCCGTGTGGGCGTGGAGCACCCCTTGGGGGACCGCGAGCGGGTGCTGGCCGTGGACATCGGCGGCGGCACCACCGATGTGGCGGCGGTGGAGCTGCAAGACCTGGCCTCGTTCTGGGAACAGGATGTCGAGCAGGTCAGCGTGGAGCTGCACGCCACGGCCGGGGATCCCCTGTGGGGTGGAGACGACCTCGACCTACTGCTGGCAGAGTGGATCCTGGATGACCTGCGGGAGCAGTCGGCACGGGCTGGGGGGGAGATCCAGTCCCAGGAGATCTTCCAGGCTGCCGGCTTCCGCAGCTTCGGAGAGTACTTCAACGGCTACCGGGCGCGGCATCCCGCACGGGAAGGGGCTCTGGAGCAAGCCCAGGCGCTCTACAACCGTGCGGTGGAGGTCCTGCGAAAGGCCGAGGCCGCCAAGTGCAAGCTCAGTGAGCTTGAGCGCGTGGAGATCCGATTCTCCGATCAGCGGTGGCCTCGACTCAAGGGCGCAAAAGAGCCGGAGAAAGCCGGTGAGTTCCGCGTCGCCCTGACGCGTGAGCGCTTTGAGCGGGCGGTTCGAGAGCAGGCCCGAGCGCGCATCCCTCTGTTGGAGCGGGCGTGTGCCGCGGCGGACTGGGACTGGGAGTCTTTGAGCACCGTGCTCTTCACGGGGCAGGGGACCCGGGTGCCTTGTGTTCGGGAAGAGATGCTTCAGTTCATCGCCGGCCAACGCAGCGAGGAGGCCCCCAAGCTCTTGGTGGTGCAGCCCCAGGATCGCTCCGGCTTTGACCCCAAGCGCTGCGTGGGGATGGGGGCCAGCATCTGGGGCACGCGAGAGGACGGGGAATGGATCAAGGTCCGCCGCCGTATGAACCGCGAGCTGACCCACGACGTACAGACGCGTTGGGGACCCTTCCACTTCCGCACGATTCCAGGTCTGGAGCGTGGCACCGCGCTGCCGGCCCGCGCGGTGCATGCCTTCCGCAAGCCGCGCTCCACACTGGAGCTCTTCCGAGATGGACAGCTGCACATGAGCTTCACCTTCCCCGAACCCGTCACCCAGGTTGAGCTGGTGATCTCCGGACCGGGCGACATCCGAGCGGTCTCCGGTGACTTGGATCTGGCTGGAGAGGTGCCCTCGTGAGCTTCTCTTGGGACCGCGACAACCGCCGCTTTGTGACCCGCACCCGCTGCCCTTGGCCGGGGTGCGGCGAGCCCACCGAGCCCTTCCACCAGGGCGGCATGATCGGCTGGTGTGAGGCCTGCCAGCGGCCCTATGAGTCCACGCTCTTGGCTCCGGCCCAGGGGGGGGCGCCAGTGGAGTGGAACGTCTGTCCCACCAGCGTGTTCAACACCTTCACCGGCCAGGCGGTGCGCGGCTACAGCCCCGTTGACTGGAGCGAGGCGGGTGGCGCTCCGGATCGCGCCGGCTGTGCGGACGATGCTCGGGGCAGCGTATTTGGGCGGGTCAGCGCCAAGCGGAGCTGGTCCGTCGTGCCCGATTGGCACCTGGACAGCATCGCGCCGGAGGAGCAGAACCGGGTGGGGGACAGCGTCGCGGCCTTGGGGCTGATGCGCGGTCGTGTGCTGGTGCTCAGCGAGCGGGGCCGCATCTCCTTTGTGGACCCCCTCAGTGGGCAGCTGCTCAGCGGGCGTCCCATCGACTGGCCCGGCTTTCCGACGCCGGATGCTGAGAATCCGGTCAGCTTTGCTCCGGTCATTCGCGGCACCTGGGTTGTGGTGTCCTCGCCGATGCAAGCGCTGTTTCGAGACCTGGCAGCCCAACTCACCCCAGGCTCGGCCCAAGGGGCGGCCAAGTGGAAGATCGTCGCACCCTCCAGCCCCTCCCGGCGTCTTGTGGGCCCCCCCCTGGGCCTGGATTGCCAGGATGGTCCACGCATCTGCTTGATGGAGGCCGAGGCAAGCTCCCAAGCTGGGCTTCGAGAGCCCACTTTGCGCTTCTTCGAGCTGGCCGGCCGAGAGCTGGGGAGCTGCTCCTGCGAGGGGCTGGTTCGCCCCCCTGTCTTTGAACGGCAGAGTCAGCAGCTGCTCTGGTTGGACGGCGCGGGCTTTGTGCACCGCTTGCCAGTCGCGGATCTGGACGCGCCCCTCCCGCTCCCAGCCTTGCCCACCGAGCCCTTGTTGCCGCTGCAGGCCAGCCTGCACCCGACCTTCTGCTTGGCGCCTTCCCAGTCGGGCAAGCTGGAGTTGTGGGTCGGTCACCAGCAGGCCGATGGCCAGGTGGGCTTGAGCCGATGTGACTTGGAGGAGGCGGAGCGCAGGGGGGAGGTTCGTTGGATCACGCGTCCCGTGGGTGCACGGGGTGGGCTCCTGGCCATGTCTGTGGGCCGCGGTCCGCACCATCCGCAGAACGTCGCCGGACAGCTGGTGGCGATCTCCACGGACCAGGGCGTGTTCTCCTTCCCCAAAGACCTGGTCGATGCCATGGAGCACCAAGCGGCCCGTGGTCACGACGCAGCCGACCATCGCGGCAGCTGGGATCAGCCTGTGATCTGTGATGTCGGAGTGCTCACCCGAGTCTCCGGCACCCTGCATCTGATGGGGACGGGCACGCCTTGGGCCCGAGAGAATGGCCGACGTGTGGCCTTGCCCCTGCGCTATCCTCACGCCCAGGGCCTGGTCCTGTACGGTCGAACCTTGATCTACGGGGTCTCGATGGGTGTTGGCGCCCACCGCTTGATCCTTGAGGAGTCTCCTTGATTTTCCTTCTTCTTGGCTGCTCACTCCAAGGTGCCGGCGACCCCTTCCCCCAGGACAAGGGGCTGAGCGCAGTTGAAGTTCAGAGCTGCATCGACGGAGAGCTGCCGGAGATTGCAGCGAAGGGCTCGGAGCGCAGCATCGACCGCAGCGCGGGTGGGAAGCTCAAGGGGAGCTCTCCGAGTGTCAGCTCGCGCGGGGTCTCGACCATCGTCGCCCTGGACTACAGCGGCTCGATGTTTGGCGGCTACGAGGCCAGTGAGCCCGGCACAGGAAGCTGCGGCTGGACGCGCTCCTCCCGCGGGGGCAAGTCTCCGAACGGGGACTTCTATTGGTCCAAGAAGGGCTTTCAGGACATGCTTCAGCAAGGGGTTCTCGCTGGGGTAGGGGACCAAGACCCGACCTGGGCGATGCTCTTCAACAGCACCCCCATGCTGCTCGAAGGCAGCGGTGCGCGGGTCTGGGACCAGGGCTACTCAAAGATTCCAGAACCTGCCCTTGGAGCGGCTGGCGTGCTGCAACAGCTCTCCGGTGAGTCCCTGGGCGGCGGCCTGGCCGACGCGCCTTGGCAGGCCACCTTTGGCCCCAAGCGCATGTGGGACAGCAGCGAGATGGCCAAGGTGCTCTTGGCTGCAGAGGACGTCTTTGAGGCTCAAGAGAAGCAGGATGGGGTGCTCTGGATCCTCACGGACAACATCATCGACACCGGCGACGGCGCCCAGGCCAGCGAGGCCGAACACAACCGCGCCTTCTACGAGGCGCTCGCCGCGGATCCCCGCTGGCAAGTGGTCTATGCCTGGCCGGTCTCCGAAGGGGACTGGCTCTGTGAGAGCACCTTGTTGGTGTACGGCCTGTACTTCAGTCCCTACGAGCGCATCGACCGGGTGGCCTATGAGCGCCTAAGCGAGGGACCGGCGGGCCGGCTGGGCAACAGCACCCAGATCCAGGGCTTCGCCAAGGTGGCCAGCCCCTCTTCGCCCGCACCCGGGCACCCCTTCAAGCTCAAGCCGGATGACCTGGACTTGGTCGAGCCGGAGTTCGTTGGCACCGTTGACTGTGGTTCTGCCAAGGCGACGGGACTGGCGCGCACCTGCACCGCCGCGCTCTCTCTGGAGAACCAGCTCCAGCACCGCCGGGTCGAAGCCGCCACCCTGACCTTGAGCGGTCAGCGAATCGACGCCTGGGACCGGTCTACCCGTCCTCCAACGCCGGTCGTCACTGCACGGCCACTGGCCTCGAAGACGCTCTCGGCTTCCAGCTCTTTGCAGGCGCCCATCCCAGCCCATGAGGCGGTGGAGCTGGAGGTGGTCTTGGAGGTTCCTCCAATCGAGACCGAACTGCACACCCTGCGAGACCGCTGGGAGAGCAGCCAGCATCCGCGCTTTGGCATGATCGGCCTGGTCGACATGGAGCTGAGCGGACTCCAGACCGCCATGGCCATTGACCCGGCACAGCTCGGGGATGTCTACGGTGTGGAGAGCCTGCCGCAGGTCTTTGAGAATCCGAACACCGAGCACCTCTCCCGCACCGTCTGCGTGATGATGACGGTAGACAATCCAAGCTACTTTTCCAGCTTGCTCCTGGTCTCTCTGCTGGGTCTGGGCGGGCTCTTTGCGGTGGTTGGGACTTGGCTGCTCAAGCCCACATGGCGCCACGTCGTGGTCGATGGCGTCGCCGGAGAGCGGGTGCGCTTGAGTCGCCTGCTCGCCCAAGAGATCCTGGTGGATGGTCAGGCGGTCGCCAAGGCCCGCTTGAACGCCTCAGGTCGAATCGTGTTGCGCGCCATCAAGCCCTACCGCCTCACGCCAAAGGGCGGCGCCTGGGAGTTGAGCCAACGAGAAGAGGAGTTTGACGCCCGCAGAAAGCTTGAGCTGAAGTCGAGAGTCTCCAGAAGAAGTAGTGCAAAAGAAACCTTCTAGAAGCTCTATTTTCTTCCAATATTTCACGGCCTTTCAGATGGCTTGTCGCCAAACCCTCAAGGATGGGGGATCCGGACCCGAATAGCATGGGTAGGAGGTGACAGTGGCTGATTCCCAGGCCTTGTCCGCGTTTAAGAGTGACTCGCTCCCCAGTGCACAAGTCACTCTGGCTGCCATCGCGCGGGATGCCGGAGATCCCAATCTAAGCATTGGGAAACTCTCTCGTCTCGTCAGCGTGGAACCTGGGCTCACCTTGGAGCTCTTGCAGGCGGCCAACCGAAGCGTGGCCAAACCAGGCTCCATCAAGACCGTCCAACAAGCCATTGGCAGGCTGGGCTTTCGCTTCGTGCGCAATCGGGCTGTCGCCCGCGTCGTCCGTCAGGCTGCCACCGGATTGTCGGTGGGCGGATTGGACAGCAAGCGCCACTGGGAGGACGCTCTCAGACGCGCCCTCTCCGCGAAAGTCTTGGCGGACTGTCTTGGCCACAAGGACCCAGAAGAGGTCTTCACCATTGGGCTCCTTCAGGAAGTCGGCACTCTGGTCATGGCGGCTCACGACCCCGCGCGTGGTGCGGATCTGGAGCGCGTCGCACGAGAGCCTTCAGAGACCAGGATGCGTGTAGAGCGCGAGCTCTTTGGCGTGACCCATGACCAGGTCATCGCGGTAGTAGGGCTGGCTTGGGGGCTGCCCGAGGACATCTTGTTGCCCATCGAGCACCACCACAGTGAGAGCCGGAAGCAGCTCCCGCGCGGCATGGAACGCACCGCTGAGCTGCTTCATGTAGCGGACCTCATCGCCGACCTTTTGGTCACCAAGGGGGATGAACGAGTCGTACACCGTTGCCGTCAGGCGATGACGGATCTGCCTGGACGCACGGACGTCGCGCTCGCAGAGGTCTTGGAGCGGGTGCAGAAGGGCCTTCCTGGAATCGCAGCTGAACTTGGCATCGAGCTGGGCAAGCAGGCCTCCATTCAGGAGGTGCTCACCCACGCGACCGCCAGCTTGGTGCAGATCAACCAGGGCTACGAGAACCTGATCCTTCAGCTTGAAGATGCCCTTCAGCAAAAGCAGGAGCTGGCGCGCCTACTGGAGCGTAAGAACCTGGAGCTCGAGGCCCTGGCGGCCACGGATCCCCTCACAGGGGCTGCGAACCGTCGCCGCTTCACCTCGGTCGCCCAGCGCACCTTGAAGCAGCACGGCGAGTCCGGTCAAGCGGTGAGCATCTTGGCCTTTGACCTGGATCACTTCAAGTTGGTGAACGACAACCACGGCCACGGCGCCGGGGATGCGGTCCTGGTGGAAGTGGTTCGTCGCCTTAGTCTCTCGCTGCGGCCTGACGATCTGGTCGGTCGTCTGGGTGGTGAGGAGTTCGCCGTTCTGCTTCCAGGTACCAACGAGGAAGGCGCACGGCTGGCCGCCGAGCGCTGCCGAAGACGCATCGCGGACACGCCCATCGACTGCGGTGAAGTGGGCTTGGACATCACAACGTCCATCGGCGGTGCGACCCGCTGCGGTCTGGGAAGCTTGGAGGCGATGCTGCGGGAGGCCGATGAGGCCTTGTATGTGGCCAAGGACAACGGCCGCAACCAGGTGACCTGGTACGCAGAGGGGGCTCGAAAGGCTGGCTGAGGCTTTGGCCCCACAGCTTGCCGAGACAAAAGAAAAGCCCCGCCTGAATCAGGCGGGGCTTTCTTAAATGGCAGGGGCACAAAGACTTGAACTCTGGACCTGCTGATTTGGAATCAGCTGCTCTACCAACTGAGCTATACCCCTTCAACCGCAGCTCTAATATGAGCCAAGCTGGCGCCCGTCAAGGGACTCCGCCGCCTGGAAGCTGAATCCACCCCAGACCTGCCGCGCCGGCCACCCCAGCCAGGACGAAGAGGTAGGGCGCGAACCAAGCAAAGTCGCCACGCTTGACCAGCTTGACCAGGAGCAGAAGAGCGCCGTAGCCGCTGAGCATCGAGGCCACAAAGCCCACGCCAAGCACGCCGAAATCCAGCGAGGCCACCTGGGCATCCTTTGCCGTGAGCACGAAGGCGCCGCAGATCGCCGGAATGGCCAGCAAGAAGGAGAAGCGTGCAGCCAGCTCGCGCTCCAGGCCCAGAAAGAGCGCCACCGCGATGGTGGTGCCGCTGCGGCTGATTCCAGGCGTGATCGCCAAGCCTTGGGCGATGCCGATCACCAAGACTTGCCACACGGCCAAGCTGCTGGCTGTGGTCGCTACGCGTGAGGACAGACGCTCTCGCAGTCCGGAAAACAGCCCCTGACCAGGGACTGCTGGTGCGAGAGTCAGGCGGGTAGCGATGAGCAAGAGCCCAGTGATCGCAAAGGTGATGCCCAGGGTCCCGACCCCGGAGAACAGGGCCTCGAAGGTGTCCTTGAAGGTCAGGCCGATGATTCCAGTGGGGACAGTGCCCAAGATCACCAGGAGAGCCAGACGGGTGTTGGGGCGCTCCTTCAGAGGACCCTTCTCGACGAAGGGGGCCTTGAGCATGCCCAGGATGTCCGCTCTGTACACAAAGAGCACCGGCACGAGGGTGCCTAGGTGCACGACCAAGTCGAAGAGGACGTGGTCACCCACCACCGGGAAGATCTTGCCGAACAAGACCAAGTGACCGGAGCTGGAGACGGGCAGGAACTCGGTGAGTCCCTGAATGATGCCGAGTAGGAGCGCTGAAAACACGCCCGCTGACTAACCGGATCAGGGGGTCTTGTTGAAGGTCTTCAGGTAGATGACCAGGCTGTCCATGTCTTCGTCGCTCAACTGCGGGAAGGGGGCCATGGAGGTTCCCGGCTTTCCGGTCTTCACAGTGCTGGCCAGTGCCTCGTCCGAGCGTCCGTCCCAGAAGGCCGCCGAGGTGAAGTCTGAGGGCTTTGGAGTGAGCGCCATGGCAGCAGGCCCTTGGCCGTCGCCGTTGGTGCCGTGACAGGCCATGCAGTTGGCTGTGTAGACCTGCTTGCCTCGGTCGGCGTCAGCAGCGAGGGCGCTTCCCGAGAGGAGCAGCGCAAAGAGGGTCAGGATGCGGGGCATGATCAGTCCTTGTCTTGCCCCACTATACGAGAGGAGGCTGGGAAATCTTCAAGGCTCGGTTGTGACAGCGGGGGTGGGCAAGGGGCTGCCTGGCTTGCGCTCTCCTGCCTCCACCAGCACTAGGTAGTCCAAGACCAGCTTGGAGTCCCGCACAGGGTTGTACCAGCTCTCCTGGAAGGCTGGCATGTAGCCCTGGCCCTCCAGGATGACTTGAAGCTGCCGTTCACGATTCTCCGGTGTGAGCGTGCCGCGCAAATCTGGAACGCCTCCCGGAATTGCTGCCGCGGCTGGACCCGAGCCGGACATGTCCAAGCCATGGCAGCTCTGACAGTGCTGTTCCCATGACCGTTGTCCGCGTACATCCGCCGCTTCTCTCTTCTTTGGAACACCCTTGGCCCACGCTGTCCCAGCAACTAGGAAGCAGAAGGCCAGACCGATTGGAAGCATTTTCTTCATGGAAGTAGCCTAACTCACTGCGCTCAAGGCTTCATTCCCCAGCTTTAAGAAGTGGAATAACGAAGTGATCCACTATCGTTGACGCCGGGGATCCCGCGGATTACCTAAAGGGGGCTGCGCCGAGAGGTGCCGCAACGGTCTTTTACGGGCGGGTAGCTCAGTTGGGAGAGCAGCAGTCTTACACACTGCGGGTCACAGGTTCGAGCCCTGTTCCGCCCACTTTCAAATGAGCTTCGCTCTTAGAGACTTCTACGTGGAACCGTAGTTAAGTTGGTTATAACGCCGGCCTGTCACGCCGGAGGCCGCGGGTTCGAGTCCCGTCGGTTCCGCCATATTCAAGCCGCTCTTGCCTTGTGCAAGGGCGGCTTGATTCGTTTCTGGGGCTCTCTCAGCTTTGCCGCCCGCTGGGAGCAAAAAAAAGCGTGGACCCAAAGGCCCACGCCGTCTTTCGCAGAAGCTCGGCCTAACCGTTCAGCGCGTCCTTGAGACCCTTGCCAGCCTTGAAGCGCACACTGCGAGAAGCAGGGATGTCGATGGGCTCCTTGGTCTGTGGGTTGCGTCCCTTGCGGGCAGCGCGCTCGGAGATCTGGAAGGTGCCGAAGCCCACCAAGGTGACCTTGTCACCCTTGGCCAGGGCACCGCGGATGCCACCGGTCACAGCGGACAGTGCGAGCTCAGCTTGCACTTTCTTGATGCCAGCGGTTTCAGCGATGTGGTTTACGAGGTCGTTCTTGGTGACGGATGCCATGGTGCGCTCCCAGGTCAGGATGGGGGATGGTGCTGGGACGACGGATTCAACCGGAAAGACCTTTGATTTCCGTGTCCAGCCCCAAATTCATAGCAATCGCCGAGACGCGCTGTCAACGGTCACATTCTTACACGTCACTTCGTATAGATCCGCCATCTGGGCGGATGCACCCCGCAAACCGGCCAGCGGACCATCCGTGGGTCAACGCTGAGTCAAGAAGTTTGAGGGCCTACTGTGTGGAAAGCTCGGAACCAGGCTGCTTATCGCGAGATTTTGGGTCTGGGAACAAGTCTTCGGGGTTGTCCACTGCCAGTGCTGCGATCAAGACCTCATCCATGTGTTGCACAGGTTGTACATGGAGATCTTCTAGGATGCGCGGCGGCACGTCTTGTAGATCGGGCTCGTTGTCTAGGGGCACTAGGACGGTGCGAATGCCTGCCCGGTGTGCGGCGAGCAGCTTTTCCTTCAGCCCGCCAATGGGCCGTACATGACCGCGCAAGGTGATTTCGCCGGTCATCGCGATGTCGCGGCGGACTGGAATTCCAGTGACTGCGGAGACCAGAGCGGTGGCGATGGTGATGCCAGCGCTGGGGCCGTCGACTCCCCAAAGCTCAGGAACGTGAACGTGCACGTCGAGCTGTTGGTAGAAATCTGGAGCCAGGCCTAAGTTCGCTGAGCGGGAGCGAATGTAGGTCACGGCAGCCTGAGAGCTCTCCTGGAAGACGTTGCCGAGCTTTCCGGTCAGAGTGGTCTTGCCGCTTCCGCGTACCGCCGCAGCCTCGATGGGGACCATCACACCGCCGGCCTGGGTCCAGGCAAGGCCCTGCACAAAGCCGACCTCGTTCTCGGGGCCTACTGTCCCGTAGCGGAAGCGTGGAGGGCCCAGGAGCTTCTCCAGGTTGCCTGAGGTCACCTTCAGCTCGATCTCGGTGCCTTGAGTGACCACGCGTCGTGCCACCTTGCGGCAGACGGAGGCGATCTCTCGGTCCAGGTTTCGTACGCCTGCTTCCTTGGTGTAGCGCCGCACGATCTGCATGGCAGCCTGCTTGGTCAGCACCAAGTTCTTGGCTTCAATGCCGTGGTTGGTGAGCTGCTTGGGCAGCAAGTAGCGCTGGACGATGGAGAGCTTTTCAGGCTCGGTGTACCCAGGCAGGCGGATGATCTCTAGGCGGTCCTGCAAGGGAGCAGGGATGCCGTGCAGGCTGTTCGCCGTGCAGATGAACATCACCTTGGACAAGTCGTAGTCCATGTCCAGGTAGTGGTCGTTGAAGGCCTCGTTCTGCTCGGGATCGAGCACTTCCAGCAGCGCCGAGCTGGGATCGCCCCGGAAGTCGTTGCTCATCTTGTCGATCTCGTCGAGCAAGAACACGGGGTTGGAGCTGCCCGCGCGCTGGAGGGACTGCAGGACTTTGCCGGGCAGTGCTCCAATGTAGGTGCGCCGGTGGCCTCGGATCTCCGCCTCATCGCGTACGCCACCCAGGGCCATGCGGGCGAAGCTGCGGTCGGTGGCCCGTGCGATGGAGCGGGCCAAGCTGGTCTTGCCCACGCCGGGGGGGCCGACCAGGCAGAGGATGGGGCCGCGCATACGGTCTACCAGCGTGGAGACTGCCAGGTACTCCAGGATGCGCTCCTTGATCTTGCGCAGTCCGTAGTGGTCCTCGTCCAGGACCTTCGCTGCATGGGCGATGTCCAGGCGGTCCTTGTCGAAGGTGCTCCAAGGCAAACCCAGCACCGTGTCGATGTAGGTGCGGAGGACGTTGGCCTCGGCGGACATGGGACTCATCAGCTTGAGCTTGCGGAGCTCTCTTAGAAGCCGGGTCTGCACGGGCGCTGGCATACGGTCCTCTCGGATCCGGTCCTGCAGCTCACCCATCTCATCGCGAAGCTCGTCCTTCTCGCCCAGCTCCTTCTGAATCGCCTGCATCTGCTCGTTCAGGTAGTACTCCTTCTGGGAGCGCTCCATCTGCTTCTTCACCCGGCCCTTGATCTTGCGCTCGACCTCCAGAATCTCGATCTCGCCCTGCAGGTGGGCAAAGATGCGCTCCAGGCGCTTGGCGGGGTCCACGAGCTCCAGTAGGTCTTGGCGCTCAGCCAGCTTGAACTTGAGCTGGGGAATCAAGGTGTCGGCGAGCTGGGAGGGCTCCTCGATGGAGTTCACAGTCAGCCGCATCTCCGGCGGGACAGACTTGTCCAGGCGTGTGAAGGCCTCGAATGCACCGCGTACCTGGCGCATGAGCGCAGCGGACTCGGCGGGGGCGGCAGGAACGGGCACCCGCTCAACATCCACGGAGAAGTGTCCCTCCGTTTGCAGGTAGCGCTGGATGCGACCGCGTGAACGGCCTTCGACGAGCACCTTGAGGGTCCCGTCGGGCAGCTTGAGCATCTGCACGATCTGCGCGATGCAGCCCATCTCCCGAATGTCCTCGGGGCGTGGGTCTGAGGTGCGTGCTTCTCGCTGAGACGCCAGGAGCAGGGTCTTGCCCGTACTCTGGGCGGCCTGGAGGGTAGCGATGGACTTCTCTCGGCCCACGATGAGGGGCACGACCATGTGTGGGAAGACCACCAGGTCACGGAGAGGGAGGAGTGGAAGCTCTTGCGAGCGACCCTTCTTGTCCTTGAAGAACATTGTGAGTCCTTTGCCGCGGTGTGCGAGATACGGCGCAACCAAGGGCAAGCTAGCGCTTGACCCGGTTCTACTTTAGCGCCCAGTAGGTCTCTCCGTGCAGGTCAGGCTTTCGCTGGGCTGCGGTTCTCGCCGTCCCAGTCCTCTCCGTTCTCGTAAACGAGCACCGGGGGCTTGCGTCCGTTGACCACATCTTCGGAGAGGATGCACTCCTTGATGCCCTCTTTGGAGGGGATGTCGTACATCACGTCGAGCATCAGCTCTTCCATGATGGAGCGCAGGCCACGAGCACCGGTCTTGCGCTTGAGCGCTTCGGCTGCGATGGCACGCAGGGAGCCGGGCGTGAACTTGAGCTCGACGCCCTCCATTTCAAAGAGCTTCTCGTACTGACGCACGAGCGCGTTTCGGGGCCGGGTGAGGATCTCGACCAGGGTGTCCTCGTCCAGGTCATCCAGGGTGGCCAAGACCGGAACTCGGCCCAAGAACTCAGGAATCATGCCGAAGCGCAACAAATCTTCGGTCTCGCAGACCTGGAGAAGCTCGCCGGTGCCCATCTCCTTCTTGGTCTTGACCTCGGCTCCAAAGCCGATGCCGGACTTGTTGACCCGCTGCTCGATGATCTTCTCGAGCCCCACAAAGGCGCCACCGCAGATGAACAGGATGTTCGTGGTGTCGATCTGAAGGAACTCTTGCTGGGGGTGCTTTCGGCCACCCTTGGGTGGCACGTTGGCTACGGTGCCCTCGACCAGCTTGAGCAGAGCCTGCTGAACGCCCTCACCCGAGACGTCACGGGTGATGGAGGGGTTCTCAGATTTTCGCGAGACCTTGTCGATCTCGTCAATGTAGATGATGCCCTTCATGGTGCGCTCGACGTTGTATTCGGCGCTCTGAAAGAGACTGAGGATGACGTTCTCGACGTCCTCGCCCACGTAGCCAGCCTCGGTCAGCGAGGTGGCATCGCAGATGGTGAAGGGCACGTTCAGGAAGCGCGCCAAGGTCTGCGCCAGCAAGGTCTTGCCGGTTCCTGTGGGGCCCACGAGCAGGATGTTGCTCTTCTGGAGCTCTACCTCGTCATGGGAGTTGCGTGCGTCGATGCGCTTGTAGTGGTTGTGGACCGCTACAGCGAGCACGCGCTTGGCTCGCTCCTGACCAATGATGTACTGGTCCAGGTGGGCCTTGATGTCCTTGGGCTTGGGCACCAAGGCGCGGGAGGCGTAGTAGTCCTCGCGCTCGTACTCTTCGGTGATGATCTCGTTGCACAGCTCGACGCATTCGTCGCAGATGTAGACCGAGGGTCCGGCGATGAGCTTGCGCACTTCCTTCTGCGATTTCCCGCAGAAAGAGCAGCTCAGCTCCTTGGTGTCTTGTCCGCGTCGGCGCACCGGCTCCTCCAGAAATCAAAGGGGGCCAAAGAGGGCCCAGAAGGGGTTGGGCCCAGAGGACCCAGAGGGCAAACAGGCCCAAGCTCTGGACGGTCAGAGGACCGAAGAGCTTGAGCCTGCTCTCATGCCTTAGGGGGTGCTGCCCACACCGGGGCGGCGCAGAACTTCGTCAATCAGGCCGTAGGCCATGGCCTCGTCCGCGGTCATGAAGTTGTCGCGGTCGGTGTCCTTGGTCAATTCATCGACGCTCTTGCCCGAAGCTTCGGCCAAGACAGCGTTGAGAATCTTCTTCCAACGAAGGATCTCGCGGGCGGTGATCTCGATGTCCGAGGCCTGTCCACCAACACCACGGATGTGGGGCTGGTGAATCATGACGCGGGCATTGGGGAGAGCGCGGCGCTTGCCAGGCTCGCCACCGGCCAAGAGCACGGCACCCATGGAGGCAGCCATGCCCACACAGATGGTGGAGACGGGTGCCTTGATGAAGCGCATCGTGTCCAGGATGGCCATGCCATCCGTCACGCTGCCACCGGGGCTGTTGACGTAGAGGTAGATCTCCTTCTCGGGGTCCTGAGACTCCAGGAAGAGCAGTTGGGCAATGATGGCGTTTGCCACATTGGCATCGATTGCGGTGCCAAGGAAGACGATGCGGTCTCTGAGCAGCCGGGAGTAAATGTCCGAGCTGCGCTCTCCGCCTCGGATGTTCTCAGTAACGCTAGGGATGATCATCAAATTCTCCGACAGGAATGGGGCCACCAACGTGAGCACGGGCAGGCGTTGCGTCCAGCGAAAGGCGTAACGGGGGTGGATCCCCTTGCCAACGCCGACACGAAATGCGGCAGCACGGCAGAGCAAAACGGGCCGACCAAATGGTCGACCCGCTCTAATTCGGCTGCCTGATGGGCAGCCTTTAGGTCCCCTGAGAATCAGGGAAAAAAATCAGCCCTGAAGCAGAGCGACCAGTTCGGCCTTCTTCAGCTTCGAGTAGCCCTTCAGACCGCGCTCCTTGGCCATGGCCTTCAGGTCGGCGGAGGACATGCTGCTGAGATCGACTTCGGCGGCAGGAGCGGCTTCGGCAGCAGGAGCGGCTTCGGCAGGAGCGGCCTCGGCAGGAGCGGCCTCGGCGGCAGGAGCAGCCTCAGCGGCCTTGTCAGCAGCCTTTGCGGCGGCGTCCTCAGCGCTGATGGTGTTGAGCTCTGCGCGCTCGAGCAGCCAGTCCAGGGTCTTCTCCTCGAGCAGACGGTCGCGCAGATCCTCTACGGCGCCCTCCTTCTCGAAGTAGCCCTTGATGGCCTCGACCCGCTGTCCGCGTGCGTCGGCGATCTCGTGGTACTTGGCCTCGATCTCGGCGTCGGTCACCTCGACCTTCTCAGCCTTGGACACGTGGTCCAAGATCAAGCTGGCCTTGGCTGCGAAAGTGGCGCGGTTGCGGTAGTCCGCCATCTCAGCGTCGTTGGGCTGCCAGTTGCGCACGTCTTGGCCGGAGTAAGCGCGCTGGATGCGCAGCTCCTCGAGCAAAGCCTTGAGCTGCTGGTCGACCAAGCCGCTTGGAGCGTCGAACTCGTTGGCGTCGATCAGGACCTGGAGCAAGTTGGCGCGAGCCTGGTTGCGTGCCTGGCCGTTGGCCGACTCCTCGAGCTGAGCCTGGATGGCAGCGCGCATTCCGTCGGCGCCACCCTCGTAGCCCAGCTCCTCTGCGACGCTGTCGGAGAGCTCTGGGGTTGCCATGGCCTGGATGCCGGTGATCTTGACCTTGACGTCGAAAGTCTTGCCAGCCAAATCGTCGAGCTGTGCGCTCTCGGAGAAGGTGACGTCATTCAAGGTCTTGCCCTTGCCACCCTTCTTGAGGCCGATGAGCTCGGTCTCCAGTCCGGTGTAGTAGCGCTCGGCCTGGGTGTCGATCAGCGTGCCGGGGTGGGAGTGAACCACCTCACCGTCTGCGCTGGCCTCGACCTCGACGAGGACCTTGTCTCCGGCCTGCACGTCCTTGCGGTCGGTGACCTCGGCCAAGACGCTCTGGCCGCGCAAGCGGGCCTGAATGTTGGCGTCGACGGCGTCCTCGGGGATGTTGACCTCTGGGAAGTCAACAGCCACGCCGGTGTAGGGACCCAACTCCAGCTCGGGACGAACCTCAAGCAGGATGGCGAAGCTGAAGTCTTCGCCGGCCTTCACATCGCCGCGCTCGGAGATCTGTGGCTGGCCAAAGAACTCCAACTCAGCGGCGTGCTCGCGGAAGGCTTGGTTGATCAGGTCGGAGGCGACATCTGAACGGACCTTGGCGCCGAAGCGCTGCTCGATCACCCGGCGAGGGGTCTTGCCTGGACGGAAGCCGGGCAGGCGCATGTTCTTCTGCAGCGAGCTGAAAGCTCGGTTCAGCTCTGCGGTGACCTTTTGGCCAGAAACGGAAAAGCTGAGCTTGCGCTTGATGGCGCTGACCTGCTCGGACTGGAATTCCATGGACTCCTCACAAGCACTCTGTCGGTGCGGTGTCGTGGTGCGAGAGGGGGGACTCGAACCCCCACGGGATTTACCCACTGGTGCCTAAAACCAGCACGTCTACCAATTCCGCCACTCTCGCGTTGACCACGTGAAAATCTTCTCGCTGGGGAGATCCCAGCAATGGGCCCGCACGCATAACCAATTGCCTTGGGGGGGGCGAGTTCTGCGTTTGTCTCTGGACCCAAAGGACAGCAAAGTGCCGTAAACAGGGGATCCCAGAGCCAAAACACCCCCTGCCCGGAGGCAGAGGGTGTTGAAGATGGTGGGCCCACCAGGACTCGAACCTGGAACCGACGGATTAAGAGTCCGGCGCTCTACCAATTGAGCTATAGGCCCACGTTCTGAAATGGGGTGGATGATGGGGCTTGAACCCACGACCCTCGGTACCACAAACCGATGCTCTACCAGCTGAGCTACACCCACCACGTCAGTTACGCGGGGCCCCAGACTCGCAAGTTGGTGAGAGTGTTCTCAGCCAGCCTGTCATCCAAGGCCCCACGCTTCTAATACGCTCTCCGCGCAGCGCAAGCTCCAGTGGCCTAAAGTCTGGGGGTTGGTGTGGGGATGGAGTCCCCCAGCGGCGTGGAAAATATGGCTTGATCCTGGTATTCGCCGCTGATCATCACCTTGAGGATCTCCTGAGGATCCACTCGAGAGACCGGTGGCCGAATCTGGGAGAGCAGCAGCCTCTCCAGTGGGGTGAGCGAAATGGGCAGAGCGTCTTGCGGTGGAGCCATGGGCATGGCCTTGGCCCCTGTGCTCAGCGGCCAACCCGGCAGGACCCCCACCGGCGAGGTCAGATCGGCCCAGGGCCCCTCCAGCCAAGGATCCAACTCACCCAGGCGCACGAGCAGGGCCAGCGGATCGGCCCAGGGTCCCGTGGGCATCCATGGCGCCGGATCCCAGGCAAAGCCCCTTGGGGCCGTTGGGAAGGCCGGTGGCGCCAGACTGCAGAGGCGGGCGCCGCTCTGGGGTTCCCAAGCGCCGAAGCGGTCCAAGAGCAAGGTGTCCTCGTAGAGGCGCCAGGTGCCGTAGGGCCCCAAGGGGAGCGGGCTGCTTGAGCCGTAGCCGAGGGGGGACCAGCGCAGAGGCTGCTCTTGACCGAAGGCCAGCTGTGGGGTGCCCTCGCGGTCGACCACGAGTCCCAGACTCTGATCTTCCGTGAGCCAGACCCAGCCCAAGGAGTGATCTCCCAGAACTTCGATCCGCTCCCCGCCGTGCTGCACCTGGACCAGCTCTCCCAGAGCCCAGGTCAGCTCCCAGGGGCTGCCGCTGGGTGGGGTGAGGCGAGAGAGCTCGCCGAGCAGGCTCCACTCCACCTCCCAGAGGCCCTCGGGCGTCTGAAGGGAGCGCACGCGCCCGAGCCCATCCAAGCCCACCTGCACATGCCCACCGGGGCCGCTCAGGCCCTCCAAGCAGCCTTGTGCGTCTCGCTCGTAGCGCAGCTCACCGCCCAGCACGTGGGGGCTGCCAGTGACGCTGAGCGCGCGGCCGTCCTCGTCCAAGCTCAAGGCGCCGCCGTCGCTGCGGGTGACCGCATCCGGGGCCCAGAACCAGGCGGCCTCGGGGGCCTCTACTGCGACCACTTGGCCCTTGGGGCTGTGGTGCTGGCTGCGCTCACTGTAGCCCCAGGGACCGCGCGACTCCCGGGCGACCTCGCGATCCAAGGCGTTCAAGCGAATGCGTTGGTCCAGCTCGGGCTTGCCCGACGGATCCTCGAGGACTTGGGTCCAGAGCGCCGGCCCCTCTTCGATGCGCAGGATGCGACCGTCGGGGAAGCGCACCATCCGGGGGCTTCCGTCGGGGTGCCGGGCAACGCTCAAGGCCCGGCCGTCGCTGGCGGTGTAGCGGACCACATCGCCCTCGCTGTCGTAGAGCAGGCGTTGCTCCTTGCCGTCCACGCCACGAACCACGACCAGCCCGCGGTCGTCGCGCTCCAGGCTGATGTTGTGCTCCCCTTCGATCCCGACCCAGTCACCCAGACCGTTGCGTTGGATGCTCAGGGAGCGCTCCCCATCGTCCAGCCCGATCACGCGCCCGCTGGAGTCCCGGTTCAGGTGCAGGGCCTGCTCGCCGATGTCCAGACGCCGAACCAGTCCGCCGGCTTGGCGCTGAATAGCGAGCTCCACGCCAGGCCCGGTCACTTGGCTCAGCTCTCCGGCGGCGTCCCAGGCCCAGGCGCTCTGGCCGTCCTGCAGCGGCAGCCCGCGGGGATCCCGTTGAATCTTCTGGCCTTGGACCTCGACGAGCTCGCCCAAGGGATTCCAGGCCAGGGAGCTGGTGCTGCCGTCGGGCTCTACCAGGCCCCGTGGGCGTCCAGTGGGGTCTTGGGGCAGGCCCCAGGTGCCGTCTAGGGCGTCGGTGAGGCTGCTCAGCATTCCGTTGACGCGCCACCCCAGCGAGAGCACGGCGCTGTCATCTCGGATCAGGGTGCGCAGGCGGCCTGTGGGATCTCGGTCCAGTCGCCAGGTGCGCCCGCTGGGCTCGATGAGCGCAACGAGGCGGCCGACGCGGTCGTGCTCAAAGAGCCAGCGGGCCCCGCCGCGGCTGATGAGCTCTTGAATGCGTCCCTTGTTGCGGCTGCGAATCAGGATCTCTTGCCCGCCGGGATCGGCCATTGTGCGCAGTCGGCCAGCGCCGTCGTAGCTCAGCTTGGAGCGAGAGCCCGTGGGCCAGTGCACGGTCGTGATGCGTCCGGCGCTGTCCAGGGAGAAGCGGGTGGGGTGGGCGCTGGGACCCACAGCCGTGAGCTGACCCTGAGGGTTGTGGCTGAAGCTGGTGGAGCGCCCCATGGCGTCCGTGAGGGCAGTGACCAGGCCAGTTTGACCTCGGGTGGCCGTGGTGCTGTTGCCCATGGCATCGCGGATCCTTGTCAGGAGCCCGCCGCTGTATTCCAGGCGGTAGCGCAGTCCTCCTGGTCCCTCAATGGCAGTGATGCGTCCCTGGGCATCGCGGGTCAGGCGCAGCTCCAGTCCGGCGGGATCGCTCCACCCCATGAGCTGGCCTTGGGGGTCTCGACGAAGGTTGACGCTGCGTCCTGCGGCATCGCGCAGCGTCTCACCTCGGCTGTTTCGGGTGAGCTGACGGGACAGGCCCAGGCCGTCTTGGACGTTCAACCCCTGGGCGGTCCAGATGTAGCGTTGGCTCCAGCTCCCTGGCCCTGCCAGCTCGGTGACGCGTTGTTGCGCGTCGTAGGCGATGCGCAGGCGGGAACCATCGGCCCACAGAATGCCGCTGAGGCGGCGCTCATCGTCGTAGAAGTAGCGGGTTCGCGGGCGGTCCTGGCCGGAGAGGCCGAGCAGGAGCCCGTCCTTGTGCTGCAGGTAGATCTCCTGGCCGCTGGCGCCCGAGATCACGGAGATCTGCCCCTCGCCGTCGAAGAAAAGCCGGATGACAGCGTCTCCCGCTTGCAGCTTGCTGGGACGGCCCAACTCATCCCAGATGACCTGGGTGCTGCCGCTGCTGTCCTGAATCTCGATCAGGCGTCCGAGCGCGTCGTAGTGGCGGGATTGGGAGCCGTCCTGGAGAACCCAGTGCTCCTTCTCTTTCGTGAGCGCGCCCTCCCCAAGGCGGCTGCCAGGCAACCACGGGCCTAGGGCTCCGGACTCCAAGCGCAGGCGCCGGGTCTGCTCGTCGGGTTCAAAGAGCTGGGGCTCGCCCGCGAAGCTGCGGCTGACGCTCTGACCTTCGAAGATCAGGCTGTCTTGAAAGGACCAAGCCCACTGGCCCTGGGTGTAGATCTGCTCCAGGAGGAGATCTGGCCCGGCGACCGGCAGGGCCAGGAGGGTGGACTGGATGTAGAGCGCCCCTGTCTCCGGATCGACGCGCACACGCTCCTTGCCTTGGGCGGGGGCGGCGCCAGGTCCATCAAAGGGGCCCAGGTAGAGCGGGCCGCTGGGGGCGAGCAAGGGCTCCGGAGCCCCGGCGTCTGCAGAGCCAAGGCCCAGCAACGCCAGGAGGAGGGAGGCGTGCATGGTTCCTAAGGGCGCCCGAAGCTCAGGTAGGCGCCCCACCAGCGCGGACCTTCGTCTCCGAGCAGGGCTTGGTCATCCATCAGGCTCTTGCGGGTCTGTTGGAAGCTGCGGTTGGGGTCTCCGTGCTGGATCAAGCCCTCGTAGGCCGAGAAGAAGAACTTGCTCCGTGTGGCCGTTCCGACCTCCCAGCTTCTCACCACCACCGAGCGCGCACCGCTGGCGCGGAAGGCTTGTACCCAACGCGAGGCCAAGGGCGGCTCCATGGTGATCGAGATCACCACGCTCACTGCGCTCAGGTTCAAGGCCCGCACCTGAGAGAGGGTGATGGACTGCTCTCCGAAGCGCATCGAGCCGTTCTCACCGATGCCGTCGGGGACCAAGTGAATGAAGCGGCTCTCGTTGGCTCGTTCATTGAAGAGCGCGGTCTCCACCTGGCTGTCCTGGAGGACCACGCGCATGTCTTTGTCGAAGCGGTGCGAGACCTGCACAACCTCAGGGGAGATGAGGCTGCCATCTGGGCCCTTGAGGTCCTCTGGATTCTGGGCCGAGAGGCCGAGGAACTCGGGGTTGTAGCGCTCGGGCGCCTCACCCTGTGGCAGCAATGCCTGGGCGCAGGACGCCGCCAAGGTGATGGTTCGGATGTCCGCCAAGTAGCGAAGCCCCTCCTGACTCTCGGGGAAGACCTGGGGAGAGATCGCCGCCAGTGGGCCATCTACAAGGAGCAGGTAGCGCCCCTTTCCAGCCAAGGTCTGCTGCGGTGCGTCCAGCAGAGTCTCGCGCAGGCTGTTGCCCGCTTGCAGGGCTTCGGCGGTGCGTCCGGCCGCCAAGTGAGTCCGCAACGCCTCTGCCTGCTCGGTCACCGCCGCGGGGTTCTTGATGCGGTGCGCGCTCATCAGGTCACCGGAGATCGCCAGGACCTCGGCGCCCTTGTCTCCGATGCGGACGCTCAGGAGCGCCGTCTTGCCCAAGGCTTCCTCAAGGATCCCCATGCTGGGCTGCTCACCGGGGAAAGCTCTGGCGAAGGCGGGTGTCTCCAGGGCCTTCTCGTGCAGCCGGGCCACCGCCTCTTGGGTCATCAAGGGCTTGGGGCCGCCCAAGAGCCAACGCAGCGTGTGGGCTTGCAGAGTGGCGTGGGCTTGGTGCAAGGCCAGGGCTTCCTCTGGAGGGAGGGAGGCTGCTGGGTCGTCGCCCAATGCGAAGGCGGCATCCACGGCCGCTTGGTCGCGCTCAAAGTCGTGCAGGGCCAGCAGACCTGGCACCCCGGCACTGCCTAGTGCAAGCAGGCGCGCGGCCTCTTGATCCAAGTCGCCAGGGTGGTGGCCGTCTTGCACGCTCAGGGCTCGCCAGGGACCCTGGTTTGTCGTGGGCAGTGCGCTGAAGAGTGCGCGATAGGCCGCTGCGGCGCCGACGCTGTCCTTCTTCTCAGCGAGGGAGCGGGCCTTCGCCAGATCGGCCACTGTGCCTTCGGCCGGTGGGAGGCTGGGGTCGGCCAAGCTGGCCCAGCTCGCATCCAGGGACTCGGGGAGGGCAGGGGAGCCTCCCGCGAGCAGCTGGCGGGCCGCCGCTTCGGCCTGGATCCCGGGGAGCTCAAGCTCATCGCCAAGCTCCGCCAACGAGGCCACTGCGGCCGGGTCGTTGCTCAATTCAGCCCACTCAAGGCGAGCGCGCAAGCGCAGATCTGCGGCCCCGTCCAGGTCTGCGGCGCTCACCGCCGACTGGAACGCCGAGGTGGGGGAGTCACCGGCAGCTCGGGCTGCATCGGCGGCGTGCAGGGAGAGCTGGCAGGCCTCGGCCCAGGGCAGGCCCTTGGGGACGCGCAAGCTCTCGGGGCCCTGGCCCTTCAGGGTGGCCAACATGGCCTCGGCTGCGAGGCGGTGGTCACCTTCAAGCAGGGGAATGGCGCGCGAGAGCTCGGAGGCGTCCCGCGCGTCCCGCGCGGCCCGCGCCAAGCCCCAGGCGGCCTCACCCCAAGCCTCTTTGTCTTCGGAGAGCTCGCCCATGCGCTCGCCCAGTCGGGCCAGCTCAAGGGCGGCCAGAAGATCGCCACCCCGAAGGGCTGCGTCCACAGCGCTTCGGCTCAAGATGGCGCCGCCAGGTCCGTCCCCGGCGCTCAGGCGGCCTTGCATCAGCTCCTGTCCCAAGGCGACTGCACCGGCTGCGTCGTGGGCGTGGAGCATGGCGTCAATGGCGGCTTGGCCCAGGCTAAGGCTCTGACTGCCCAAGCCCAAGGACTCTGCTGCGCGCGCCCCTGAGGTCAAGAAGGGCGCGATGTCTCCTCGAGGCAGATCCGAGCGAGAAATCAGTGCCGCAGCCAATGCGAGCTGCGCTTCGGGCTCATCTGGCACGGCTTGTGCGGCTTGAACCGTCAGCTCTGGAGTGGCGCTCAAGGCCGTGATGAGCACCTTGGCTTGCCAGCTCTCCAAAGAGGAGGCGGTCTGGAGCAGATCCCCGCGCTTGCTCGCCGGCTTCGCTGCAGCCATGACCAGAGCGTCTTCGGCGCTGACGGCGTCCAGGCTGCGTGCATCTGGGTGCTTGGCACCGCGCAGTACCGCCCAGCCCATCGCCACGGAGCCGAGCTCTCGGTCCTCCTCCATCAGTCGCGTGGCCGCGGCGGTCGCATCCTTTCCGCGATCGCCCCGCAGGGCCAAACGAGAGCGGGTGCGGAAGTGTTCACGGGGGTTGCCCGCCAGCGCTTGTTCGGCGTCGAGCTCATCCACCAGGGAGGCGGCGCTCTCTTGGTCCAAGCTTGTCCAGCGCAGAAGCAGCCAAGTCTGGGGGTCCACTTCGGTGCCCGTGAGGAGACTGAGCAGCTGGGGCAATGCCTCACGGTATTGGCGGGCAGCGGTCAGCGAGCGGGCTTTGTTGAAGCCCTCCAAGCCGGTGCCTGGGGCTGGCAAGCTCTCAGGAAGCTCGGCCAACTCCAGGGTGGCGGGCGCCTCGACCTCCGGCGCTTCGTCTTCCGCAGCGGTCTCCGCCTTGGCCGTCTTTGGCGTGGGCGGCTGGGGCGTAAGGGGC
>OJHJ01000145.1_pt1 | contig 51636 bp, 42 predicted proteins | sample 1595201 | NCBI WGS metagenome assembly OJHJ01 (sample SAMN05416832, study PRJEB24817) | seawater metagenome | isolation source: Sea water | place: Canada:Atlantic | collected 2013-07 | reverse complement strand
AGATAGCGTAGCGTCTCGTGGGCTCGGAGATGTGTATAAGAGACAGGTAATAAACAGCGCCGTCACCGACCCTTCCGCATCCGCCGTGTGCCACACCCCAGCCGGATTGATCGCGTACTCGCCAGCCTTCAGTGCGATGCGGCTCTCACCCTCGGGCAGCTCTTGCACCAGCACCAGCTCCCCCTGGGTGACCAGTACGACTTCGTCGCCCCCGGGATGCATCTCCCACATGCTCCAAGGCTCGGTGAAGCGGTGCTCGGTGACCAGACGACCCTCGGCGCCATCCGATGCGGTGCTCTGGGCATAGGTGCCGTACCAAGCCATCTCCCCTGTGAACTCGGGCAGGACGTGGGCTTTGGCGCCAAGGCCGAGGTGGATGGGGTGCTTGCTGAGCTTGGGCATGTTGCGTCCTAGTCGAGTGGCTTGCGAAACTTGAGCACGAATCGGTCGCTCGTACCACGCTTTTCCCCAGCGGCACCAGGAGAGGCGCTCCAATCCAGTGTGTCCTCTGAGTTGCGCAGGAAGTCGGCGCTGGCATCCAGCTCAAAGCCGGCCGCAGTGACCTCGGCGATGAGGGCCTGCTCTGAGATGCGGTGCAGGCTCTTTGTGACGCGCACGCCGTCCGCTTCCGCAGCACTGTGATCGACGATTCCGTAAATACCGCCCGGCTTAAGGGCCTCGAAGATCTCGCGGTTCATGGCGTCCCGGTCGATCTCCATCCAGACGGTGTCGTGATAGAAGAGCACGTTGACGGCAGCGTCGAGTTGGCCGTCCAATTCAGCGGGGAGGGGGGCGTCGAACTCGGCGTCGATGCGCGTGACGTTGGCCATCACGGGCTTCTGCAGCCGGGTGGACCAGGGCCCCTCGGCGAAGCGCTTCAAGACCCATGGAGAGTTGTGGCCGTAGACCTGACCACCGGGGCCGACGGTGCGGGCCAAGAGCTCGGTGGTGTATCCGCCGCCGGAGCCGATCTCCAAGACGCTCTGGCCGGTCTGAATCTCAAAGAAGTTCAGGGTCTCGGCGGGCTTTCGTTGGGCATCCATGGCCCGGTCCTTCTCGCTGCGATCTGCAGCTGCCATGGCCAAATCTGCTGCGCTGAGCTGGGCTGGGCTGGCGCTGATCTCCGGAGCCGGCGCAGGCACAGAGGCCCGCTCGGGGGTGCTTGGCGTGGTGGCACAGGCCAAGCCAAAGGCAAAGAACATGGAGGCTCCAAGGGCAAGGACTACAGGTGTAACGGGCCTGTGCAGTCTCGCCACCGCTGGCTATTCGACGCTCAGCTCCCGGTCATCCCAGATCTCCACTTCCCAGATCTCCACGACGTCCTCCACGCGCACATTGGGCGTGGGCCCGCCAATGGCCATCGCGAGCAGGGCCTTTCCAGCCCCGCAGAGTGGCTGCCAGCTGCGCAAGTCAATGGCGCAGTCGACGATGGTCTGTGCCAAATCGTCTCCACTCCAGGCGACCAGACGGGACTCGGCGTGTTGGCTCTGCTCGATGCCAACGGCCGTCACCTGCGCCAAGGCCTCGACCAATGGGCCGGCGTTCAGGGCACCCACCTTGAGCACGATGGCGAGCTCGTCGCCCTGATCGGTGGGCAGCGAGGCGATCAGCACGCGGTGGGAGATGCCGCTGAGCAGGGTGGGCTCGGGCTTGGGGCGGCTGGGCAAGGTGATGGCCTGAATCTCTGCCGCGCTGGCCCTGGGCTTGGACTTGCCAGGCTTGCGTTCAGGGACCTTGGGGACCTGGGCGGGCTCGGGCTTGCGCACGCTGTCCCGCAGGCGGAGCAGGGCAGCTTGGGCAGCCGGTAGACGCTGAGCCGGACAGAGCATGGCGCCCATCTTTGCGGCCAGGGGGGCGAGCTGAGGGGCCGTGGCTCTCTGGCAGTGAAGAGCAAGGGGTCTTGCTGGGGCGCAGGGAACCCGTGGCTCCTGGGACGCCAAACGCAGAGCCTCGGCGAAGTCTGGCGCCCGCGAGGTCAAGGCGCCGTAGCGCAGCGCCCCGGTCTCACTGTCCACGATGACCAAGGCCGCCTTGTCCGGATGCTCAGGCAAACCCATCATGGCCAGGGGCATGAACCCCAGCTCCCAGGCGCCGGTCTTGGGCAAGGTCTTTCCCATGGACTCGCTCTAACGCAGAGATCTCGGCCGTGGACAGGCCGCGGCGCTCATTGGCCTCGCTCGCGCTTGAGGGTCTCCCACTCGTGCTCGTACATGACCTGGATCTTGAAGTCCGGGGCATCTCCTTCCAAGAGGAGAGATCGACTCAGAAGGTAGCCAGCGTGGTGCCCGGTGGTGTCCAGCCAGTTGGGGTGGCCGGGGTTCCGGTGGGCCAAACAGACCTCGAAGTTGCCCTCGGCGTCGGTCTGGATCTGTGTGTGGTTCAGGGCGACGGTGTGTCGCTGATAGTCCAGGCTCTCCATCCAGGCATTGCATAGGGACAAGTTGAAGTAGCGCGCAGTCGGCAGCTTGCCGCGTACGAGCATGACTTGGTCCTGGCCGAAGCGGTACCAGGCCACCTGGTAGGTGTTGTCCGGGGTGGGGAACAGGGCCTCGCCGGGGATCTGGATGAAGTTGTTGAGCGCCATGCCCGTGACCATCTTGTGGGCGGTCTTGGTGCGCTCGAAGACCGCTTTGAGCATGCGCTCAGCGCGGCTCAGGCCCTTGGCGTAGGTGGCGATGTCCATGGGCTGGGGCGGGGGGGCGTTGACGCGCTCGATGCTCAGGGAGAGAGGCGCCTGGGTCCCACGGTTCACAAAGTACTGGCGCACGAACACGGCGGTCTCATCGCCCTTTGCTTGCAGCCAGGTGCCCTCGAGGTCATTGGGCTGCGTGCTGATGGTGACGGTGAAGCGCCCCTCTGTATCCAGGCCCAGGCCCGCGTCGACGAGGCGGTCTCCGATGCGTCCGCCGCGGCCATAGAGGAGCATTCCCGTGTAGGTGGTGCCCGCGGGGACCTGGCCTGTGACGCGGTAGACCTGACCCTTGTCGGTGCGGATGACGGCGCGGTGGTAGTCGGTGTCCGGGTTGTCCGCGAACATCTTGCGGGTGGGGCCCTCTCCGTGGTGGAAGATGGGGTAGTCCGGGTCCACCTGCTCGGTCATCTGGTCGATGCTGGCGCTGACCATGCGGGCCAAGAAGCGCCGTCCCTCCAAGGTGTCCAGGTCCTGCGCCAAGTCCAGCTCCGCGTACATGGACTGGGCGGTGTTCCAGATCTTGCTCAGAGCGGCGTCGACCTGGGTCACGCCGGGCAGAGGAATGGCGGCCAAGTCGTAGCCCAGCTCCAGGCCAAGCTCCTTGGTGGCCGTGCTGGTCTTGCGGTGGTCAAAGCCTTCCAGCCACTTGGTGGCCAGGCTGGGGTCCAGCTTCTTGCGGCCCGCCATGTTGGGATCCCCGATGGCCCGGGCACCCTTGGGGCCGCTGCGCATGCGGTCGTCACCGTCGTAGGGGGTGGCCATGGCCGGATGGTAGGCGACACCGATGGCCGTAGAGGCCTTCTGGAGCTCAGGCTCCGGGTCGCTGACCAAGGCCTCGTAGTGAACGCGGGCCCAGCGCTCTTGCGGGATGGCGGCCAGGAAGTCCCGGATGCGTCGGTTGGAGATCTCCCAGATGTCCTTGGGAGCGCCCGCGAATCCTTGGAGCATGACCTCGGCCATGGGCATGTTCTGCACGCTGCGAATGACGCTGGCGGGGTTGCGGACAATCCAGACAAAGCGCGCGTCGGGGAAGTTCTCCAGCAGGCGCTCCAATGAGCCGTCCGGCACGCTGAGGCGTGGGTCCTTGTCGACCAGGTGTCGGTCGCCGACCTCGGTCTGTAGGGCCTTGTAGACCTGGGGAACGCTCAGATCGTCCCACTCGGCGACGGCGGCCTTGGCCTGGGTCACGTCAATGTCCCGCAGCTCGATGAGCGCGCGGCGCAGTCCGCCCTTGTCCCAGAAGCGCTTCTCGAGCATGGCCTTTCGCTGGGCCATGGTCTCAAAGCTTCCGAGCACCATCTCTGGGGGAACGAAGAGCTCTGGGTGGCCAGCGAGCATGACCCGCAGCAAGGTGGTTCCGCTGCGGGGGGCGCCAAGAACAAAGACAATGGGGCGAGACAAAGAGGCTCCGATTCGGGGGCCCAGTCTACTGCAAGCGCCCCGCCTCTACTCCAGGTTGGCGATGTCCGAGAACTCCCGGCAGGGCTGACCGCGCAGGGAGGGGCAGGCGGGCAGATCGCTGGGCACCACAACATCTGGGATGGTGGAGAGCACGATGCTGGAGGCGAACTCGGCGCTGTGGCCGACGTTGTTCAGGGTGCCGTCGGGCAACTGCAGCAAGTCGAACTTCCAGCGGGCCATGTTGCCGCCTGGGGTGTCGATGACCAGACGCACTTGGGAGCCTTCGTGCACGACGTGGCCGTGGGGCATGATCTCGACGCGGACCTGGGTCCACTCGCCGGGAGTGAGCAGCTGCACGTCCGCCTGGTAGTGGGTCTTGACCGGGCGCAGCTCGGTGGCGTCGTCTCGGAGCTGAGCCTGGGAAGCGCGCAGCCAGCCGTTCTGGATGAGCATCTCTTGGCCGTCCGGCCTGACCTCGCTGATGGAGACTTGGATGTCCATGTCGGCCTGCTCCGTCATGACCCACAGGTCCACGGAGCCATGTCCGAGAAGGACCATGTCCTCTTCCAACACTGGGCTCACATAGGAGAGGGCCTGCCCCTCGATGGGGGACTGCCAGTCCCAGTTGGGGGCGACGCCGTCGATGGAACCGCTGGCCAAGCTGACCCGCTCGCCGGCCTCCATCACGTGCTCAAAGCTGGAGCTTCCGCCTTCGGCGTCTGGCGCATCCGAGGACAGGCTGCCGTTGGGCTGCAGGTACCAGCGCAGGGCTTCGGTCTCGGGAGGCGGCCAGGATGCAAAGCGCTCGGAGAAGGTGCCCTCGGGGGCGCCCGCCGCGGCATCCAGGGAGGCGCCGGACTCGAAGATCACCAGGAGATCGCCCTCGGACTCATAGTCTGCCAGGGCCTCTTCCCAGGTGGCGTAGTCCTCGAAGCGGTTGTCGGGCAGGTCCACAGGCGCGCCGTAGACGGTCTCCATGAAGAGCGGCACCACAAGCTCGATGGCCTTGGGGATGTCGGGCACCTCCTCGGCGACGTAGAGGTCCAAGAAGACCTTCCACTCCACCAAGTTCTGGGCGGAGAAGCCGTCGGGATGCACGCCGTTTGTCAGGGTGAAGTGGGTGCTGGGGGAGTTCTCGAACTTGTCGAGCAGGGTGGCGAAGTGGGGACCGGTCTGCTCGTCCTGCCACTGGCCGGCCAGGTAGACGGGCACCTGGATTTGGTCGGCGAAGGCCGAAGGGTCGATGGGCTCGGCCAAATCGGCGGTGTAGAAGGGGTCTTCTTTGGCGAGCTGGATGCGGTCGAGCATCTGGGAGTGCAGGAGCTGGTTCTCCTCACAGACGGTGTCGCCGCCTTCGACCACATCGGTGATCCAGTCGTGTCCGTAGGGCTGGGCGCGGGAGAGCACGTTGTCGTACCACTCGGTGGCGAAGCCCACGTTGAAGATGCCGCCCGGAATCAGGGTGGAGCTCATCGTGTCGCCGATGACCGAGAAGGGCGTGATGGCCGCCAAGCTGGGCGGGTTGCCCTTGGCCACGAAGAGCTGGGTGATGCCCGGGAAGCTTAGGCCGGCCATGCCGACTTGGTTGCCCTTGACCCAGTCCTGGGCCGCCACGGTCTCGATGACGTCGTAGCCATCGGTGACCTGGAGGGGCTCAAAGTAGTCGTAAGCGCCGCCGGAGCAGCCGGTGCCGCGCATGTTCACCCCGACCACCGCATAGCCCATGACCCCGGCCAAGATGCCGCTGGGGAAGCTGGGGGCGTCGCAGAGGATGGGGTAGAGCTCGCAGAAGGCCTCGGCCTCCTCTCCCAGGGACTCGCCAGGCTTGCCGGGGCTGTAGCCGGAGTAGTTCACGATGGTGGGGTAGGGACCCTCTTCCACTGGGCCGGGCAGGCGCATGTAGTAGGAGAGTGTCGTGCCGTCGCGGGTGGTGATGTAGCCGTTGCCCTGCTCGATGACTTGGTCGTCGTAGAAGCTCTGTGGGGGCGTGCTTCCGTCGATGGGCAGGACTTCGATTTGGTCGGTGAGCTCGTCGGGCTCGCTGGCCAAGCGCACCACGTAGTCGCTTCCGGGAGGCTGCTCCCGCAGGATGAGACTGCCTTGGAAGTCGGTGGTCCCCTCTGCGATGACCTCGCCGTCTGCGTTGACCACCTCAATGTCCGTCTCTGGCTCCGCAGACCAGACGTGCACCTGCTCCACGCTGCCACGGACCTTGAAGGCCTCGGAGACGGTCTGGGGGTCGGACTCGCCGCGGCATGCGAGGAGAGAGAGGGCGGTCAGGAGGAGGGGAGTGCTCATGAGCGGCAGTCTAACGCCTGATTCGGCGATCTACGAGGCGGCTTGGGCTTTGGATCTTGAAGCGGAGTTGACCAGGCGTATATGTGGTATGGAGGCTGTGATATGGCACAAGTGACCTTGTATGTGGACGACGAGACGCTTCGGCGCGGTAAGCAGGCTGCCAAGTCTGCTGGCCTGTCGATGAGCGCCTGGGTCTCCGAGCTCATTCGTCAGAGAACCCGTCAGCAATGGCCGGATGAAGTGCGGGAGCTGGCTGGGGCTTGGCCGGACTTTCCGAGCGCTGAGCAGCTGCGCAAGGGGCCCCAAGACACGACCCGGGAGGAGCTGTGATGCTCCACTTGGATACCAACACGCTCATCTACTTCTTCAAAGGACAGGGCGGTGTCGCCCAGCGTCTTCTCTCTCATGCGCCTGGGCAGCTCGCTGTGTCCTCGGTCGTGGTCTTTGAGTTGGAGACTGGGCTGGCCAAGAGCAAGCAACCCAAGAAGAGACGGGAGCAGCTTCGCAGTTTGCTCTCACCCCTGAAGGTCGTTCCTTTGGACGTGGAGGAAGCTCGCGTGTGCGCCGCGCTGCGTGGGCGCTTGGAGAAGGCAGGTACACCGATTGGGCCGATGGACACGCTCATTGCTGGGACGGCGCTGTGTCACGGGGCGACGCTCGTCACTCGGAATGTCTCCAAGTTTGAGCGAGTGGTAGGGTTGCGGGTTGTGGATTGGTACGGCTGAGCTCAGCTCACTGCCAAAGACCAGTCGCTGTGTCCAGGTCCAGCTCCCAGGCGCCGCCAATGGCGAGGTGGCCAATGCAATCCGTCTCTTCCTCGTCCTCCTGCTCGCTGCAGTCCCCGACGGGTTGCGGCCAGTCGATTTCCAGATCGGTGAACGCGAACGCGCCGCTGCTGGGCCGACAGAAACGGAATGGCACCCCCGACAGGAGTCGAACCTGTGACCTACCGCTTAGGAGGCGGTTGCTCTATCCAACTGAGCTACGGGGGCGCGTTTGAGCCGCTTAACCCCGAGTGCAGCCGCGGTCACCCCTCGCCGCCGGGGGTCGGGTCGCACACGTCCCCCAGGCCATCTCCGTCGGTGTCCGTCTGGTCGGGCGCCCACGAGGCGTCGGCCTGCAGGCTGACCTCCAAGTCGGTGACGGGGTTGCCGTCTGCGTCGAGGAATCGGGTGTACAGACCCCAGCCTCCTCCCTGGTCGTAGACCTTGGCGCTCAGTCGGTTCCAGCCGGCTTTCAGGGTCACATCGGCTTGAAACTGGTCCAGGTTGGTGCCCTGGCAAGAGTCGATGGCCAGGACCTGCTCGCCGTTGAGCCAGAGGTAGGCGCCGTCGTCGGCCCCCACAGCCAAGGTGAGGGCTTGCTCGGAGTCGGAGCGCAGCCAGAGCACGCTGTAGGCCTCGCGTGGGGGAGAAGGGATCTCTCCCAGATCGACGGTGTAGTCCAAGCGCTCGTCACCGCTTCTCACGCGCCAGATCTCGCCCAACTCTGCCTGCCCGAGGACAGGCTCAGACTCGGCGTCCGATGGACTCAGGGCGCTCTCGGTGGGCAAACAACTCTGGGGGCTACTACCCAAGTTGACCGGCCCCAAAACCAGCCAGTCGGAGAAGAGGCCGCGGCTGTTGGGCGCCAAGGGTGCTGCTGCGCCGCCGTTTGGAACGTCGGGACAGTTGTCTTCGTCGTCCAGGTAGCCGTCGCCGTCGTCGTCGTCGTCGCAGTCACCGACTTTGCCGTCGCCGTCGGGGTCGGAGTCGGCTGGGTGCTCCAGGGTCAGATCACAGCTGTCTTCGCCGACCTGTATGTCCAAGGTGTAGCTGTGAACGACGGCGTCTTCGCTGAAGGGCCGGGCGCACACGGTCCAGGTGCCGGCCGCTACAAAGCGTGCGCCGGGCTCGACTGTGGCGTCGATGGGGCTGCAGCCATTGGCCTCGTTCGGGGAGCCGGTGGCTAGGAGCTCCAGGTTGGGGTCGAAGAGCTCCAAGAGCAGGGGATCTGGGCAAGTGCCGGAAGGACCGCTGACCTCCGCTTGGATGTAGCCCCCCTCGCTGGCAGAGACGGTGAAGCAGTCTCGGTCCTCTGGGCTGTCCAGAGTGCCAATGACGGACTCAGTCCATTCCTGAGGCGTGTCCAAGTCGTTGGGCTCAGCCTCGGCAGGGTAGCTCTCGCTCAGGCACGTAGGAGAGCAGCCATCGGCTCCCCAGCTGTTCCCGTCCTCGCAAGACTCTTCGGCATCGACCACGCCGTCCCCACAGGTGGGCAGGCTGCAGTCTGTGCGGCAGGCATCGGGTTCGGTGTCGCTGTTCCCGGTGCCGGCATCGCAGGCCTCGACCGCGTCCACAACACCGTCACCACAGCCAGGCGGAACCCAGGTGTCGTTGGTGTCGGAGGCGGTGCAGGCAGCGAGGAGGAGAAGCACGTGGCTTATTCAGCTTGGCCTTCGATGGTGAACTCAAAGGTGTCCGCACCGCCACCTGCATCGACTTCGACCTCGAACACGACGCTGATGTCGTTCTCGTCGGCCTCGCCTTCCAAGTCGCCGCTCTCATCGATGGGGTCACCCCAGCCAAAGTCCAGGTAGACGCTTCCGTCGCCCTCGATCTCTTCTTCGTCCACTTCGCCTTCGATCGAGATCTCGGTGGCGCTGCCCCAGGACTCGCAGCTGCCCTCGCCGGTCAGCACGCCGTTGTCGATGGTGAGCTCAACTTCGCCGGTGCAGAACTCGCCGCCCCAGCGCTCGTTGAAGCCAATGACCGAGGCCACGTAGTCCACGGGCTCCAGGACCTCTTCCTCCTCCTCTTCTTCCTCTTCGACTTCCTCGTCGATTTCCTCGCCCTCAAGTTCGTCACCGAGCACGACGGAACCGCCGCCACCGCAGGCTGGGAGAAGGAGAGCGAGCAGGATGGATGTGGTCATTTTGGGCTCCAGGGGATGCTGGAGTTTGGACCGAAGCGACGACGTTGACAAGCGCGCTGTGTCTGGATGCTGTCAGGGTTCAGCGCAGCAAGGGCGCGAGGTGTCGCTTTGCCTGTTTCTCACTCCATTCCATGCGCTCAGCGTAATCCTGGAGCTGGTCCTCGCCGATGTGCCCGATTCCGAAATACTTGGCCTGGGGATGGGCGAAGTGCCAGCCACTGACCGAGGCCGCAGGCAGCATCGCCATGCCTTCGGTGAGGGTCATGCCGACCCGGTCACTGGGCTTGAGCAGGGCAAAGAGGGCACGCTTGGCCTGGTGGTCGGGACAGGCCGGGTAGCCTGGTGCAGGCCGAATGCCTTGGTAGCTCTCGGCGATGAGGGCGGAGCGGTCCAAGTCCTCCATCGATGCGTAGGCCCAGGCTTGAGTGCGCACGTGGCGATGCAGCCATTCGGCGGCAGCCTCGGCCAGGCGGTCGGCCAGGGACTTGAGCAGCAGGGCTTGGTAGTCGTCGTGGTCGGCGGCGAAGCGGGCCAAGTGGGCCTCGATGCCCAAGCCGGCGGTCACGGCGAAAGCACCCATCCAGTCGGGGGTTCCCACAGGGGCCACAAAGTCCGCCAGGCAGAGGTTGGGGCCGTGCTTTTTGGGGTTCTGTTGGCGCAGCATGGGCAGACGGGCGCGAATCTCCTGGCGCTGCTCAGAGGCCCAGAGAACGATGTCGTCGCCTTGTTGGTTGGCGGGCATCAGCTCAAAGACGGCCTTGGCCTGAAGCCACTTCTCTGCTCGGATCTGGCCCAGCATGCGCTTGGCGTCGTCAAAGAGAATGCTGGCTTGTTCGCCGACGATGGGGTCTTTGAGGATGGCCGGGTAGGGCCCTGCCAGCTCCCAGGTTCGGAAGAAGGGGGCCCAGTCGATGAGCTCCGAGAGCGCATCCAGGTCCAGGTCCAGGATCTGTGGGCCCACCAGCTTGGGAGCACTGGGGACGCTGTCGAGGTCAAGCTGGAGTCGGTTTGCCCTGGCTTGAGTCAAGGGGGCCCGCTTCTTGTCCCTGGACTGCTTGGCCCGAAGGACGCGCAGTCTTTCGTGCTCGGAGGCGGTGTGCTCCAGGAGCGCTGCTCGATCGGTCTCGGAGAGCAGCTTGGAGGCCACGCCCACCGCGCGGGAAGCGTCTGTGACGTAGAGCACGCCGGGATCGTAGGCTGGTGCGATGCGCAGGGCGGTGTGTACGGCCGAGGTCGTGGCGCCGCCGATGAGCAGGGGAAGGGTGAAGCCTTGGGCAGTGAGCTCCTCGGCCACGAAAACCATCTCGTCCAGGCTCGGGGTGATGAGCCCGGAGAGACCGATAATGTCGACCTTGTGCTCTATGGCTTTGTCGATGATGGTCTGGGCGGGCACCATCACACCCAGGTCGATGACGGTGTAGCCGTTGCACTGCAGCACCACGCCGACGATGTTCTTGCCGATGTCGTGTACGTCGCCCTTGACGGTGGCCAGCAGGACCTTGCCCTTGGTGCCGATGCCGCTGGCGCGCTCGGCTTCCAGGTAGGGGGTGAGCCAGGCGACGGCCTTCTTCATGACCCGGGCGGACTTGACCACCTGGGGCAGGAACATCTGGCCAGCGCCAAACAGATCACCCACTTGGTTCATGCCGGCCATCAGGGGGCCTTCGATGACGGCCAGGGGGCTGCCCAGGGCCTCGAAGGCCTCTTTGGTGTCGATGTCGATGAAGCGGTCGATGCCGCGGATCAGGCTGTGGGCCATGCGTTCGTTGACCGGTGCCTCGCGCCAGCTCAAGTCCTCCACGCGTTTCTTTGGGCCGCCGCGGAACTGGTCTGCGATCTCCAGCAGGCGGTCTCCGGCGTCGGGCCGGGTGTTCAGGATGACGTCCTCGCAGCGCTGACGTAGCTCAGGGTCAATGTCGGCGTAGACCGTGAGCTGGGCCGGATTGACGATGCCCATGTCCATGCCAGCTTGGATGGCGTGGAAGAGGAAGACGGAGTGCATGGCCTCGCGTACTTCTGGCAGTCCTCGGAATGAGAAGGAGAGGTTGCTCACACCGCCGGAGACGTGGCTGAGGGGGAAGCGTCGCTTCAGCTCCCGTGTCGCTTCGATGAAGGCCAGGCCGTAGTCGTTGTGCTCCTCGATTCCGGTGGCCACGGCGAAGACGTTGGGGTCGAAGATGATGTCTTGGGGTGGAAATCCAATCTGCGGCCCAGTGAGCAGGGCGTAGGCCCGGGAGAGGATGTCCACCTTTCGCTCGGCACTCTCCGCTTGTCCCTTTTCATCAAAGGCCATGACCACCACGGCAGCGCCGTAGCTGCGCACCATTCGTGCCTGCTCTAAGAAGGGTTCAACGCCCTCTTTGAGGGAGATGGAGTTGACGATGCCCTTGCCCTGAATGCACTCCAGGCCAGCCTGAATCACGCTCCACTTGGAGGAGTCCACCATGATGGGGACCACGCTGATGTCGGGCTCGGAGGCAATCAGGTTCAGGAACTCCGCCATGTGCGCGGCGCTGTCGAGCAGGCCTTCGTCCATGTTGATGTCCAAGACCTGGGCGCCAGATTCCACCTGGTGGCGTGCCACGCGCAGGGCGGTCTCCAGATCGCCATCCTTGATGAGGCGCTGGAAGCGGCGGGAGCCGGTCACGTTGCAGCGCTCGCCGACGTTGACGAAGTTCGAGTCGGGGCGGATCTCTCGTGGCTCCAAGCCGGAGAGCAGGGTGGTGGTGGCGGCAGGCTGGAGCTGACGGGGTTTGAGACCTTGAACCGCCTCGGCGATGGCCCGGATGTGGTCTGGGCTGGACCCGCAGCAGCCGCCTACCAGGTTCACGATGCCTTGCTCGGCCCAGGCATGCAGGTGCTCGGCCATCGAGCCAGGGCTGTCGTCGTAGTCGCCCAGCTCGTTGGGCAAGCCGGCGTTGGGGTAGGCGGAGATGGGCAGATCGGAGATGCGCGAGAGGGCCTGGATGTGTTGGCGCATCTCGGGAGCGCCCAGGGCGCAGTTCAGGCCGATGGAGATGGGGTCGGCGTGGCGCAGAGAGGCGTAGAAGGCCTCGGCGGTTTGACCGGAGAGGGTGCGTCCGCTGGCGTCTGTGATGGTGCCGGAGACCATCAGGGGGATTCGAATGCCGCGCTTGGCGAGCACCTGCTCAATGCCGAAGAGCGCGGCCTTGGCGTTCAGGGTGTCGAAGATGGTCTCGACGACCAAGATGTCAGCGCCGCCGTCCAAGAGGCCTTCGGTGGCCTCTGCATAGGCGGCTGCGAGCTCCTTGAAGTTGGTGTTTCGGAAGCCCGGGCGGTTCACGTCGGGGCTCAGGGAGCAGGTGCGGTTGGTGGGTCCCAAGGCGCCGCCTACCCAGCGCGGCCTGCCGGTCAGGCGCTCGGACTCATCGGCCGCCTCTCGGGCCAAGGCTGCGGCAGCGCGGTTGATGGCGTAGCTCTGGTCCTCCAAGTCGTAGTCGGCCAAGGCGATGCGGTTGGCGTTGAAGGTGTTGGTCTCCAGGATCTCCGCGCCGGCGTCCAGATACTCGGCGTGGATGTCCCGGATGATCTGGGGCTGGGTAAGGCAGAGCAGGTCGTTGGCGCCGCGCAGAGAGCTGCCGTGGTCGGTGAACTGGGTGCCGCGAAAGGCGGCCTCGTCCAGGGGGTGCCGCTGGATCATCGTGCCCATGGCGCCATCGATGATGACGATGCGCTCGGCGAGGGCTTGGGTCAGGGCGGATCGACGCTGGGCTGGTGTCATGGGGCTCATTGGCGCTTCTCCGCGGCGGCCGTGATGACCTCGTAGTGGGGAGGGCGTTTCTCTTGGCTGGTGATGGCGCAGAACCTCGGGCTCAGGCCCAGCTCGCTGAGGGTGGAAGAGAGCTCCTCCACCTCCCAACCAAAGTGCTGGTGGTCGAAGGTCTGGGCGGCGGCGTGGTGTGGGTGTGTGCGCAGCGTGGAGACGGCCATGCGGCCTCCGATGGCCAGGACCCGAGCCGCTTCTTCCAGGGCTTGTCGCGGCATGGGCGTGTGGGGAAGGGCGCCCATGAGCAGCACTGTATCGAAGCTCTGGTCCGGGAAAGGCAGCTGGTGCATGTCGCCCAGAACGAATCTCAAGTTGGGGATGTGGCCCAAGCGCTCGCGACCGGAGTCGACGACCTTTGGGCTGGCGTCCAAGCACACGACATGGTTGGCGAGGGGGGCCAGAATCTCGGCCACGGCACCATCTCCAGAGGCCACGTCCAAGACCCGACCCGGGTTGGCGAGCACGGCCAAGCCACGCGCAAGCGACTCCCAGGTTCGTCCCGGAGAGTAGGAGCGGGCCATGCGTCCGGCGACCCCATCTCCCCAAGTAGTAGAGGCGCTGCGTTTGTTGACCACGTCTATGGCGCGCAGGCGATCCTGCTCCAGCAGCGGGTCTTTGGCGCATGCGAGCACGGCGTTGACCACCTGGCAGGTGTCGGTGGGCTGGTAGAAAGCCGAGCCCCCGATGCGTCTGGGAACGACCAGGTCCACCTCGCGCAGGACCTTGAGATGCGAGCTGATGCGCGGCTGGGGAAGCTGCGTGACATCGGCGATCTCGCTGACCGAAAGAGTGTGGGCACGGACGAGAGCCATCAGGCGAACGCGGGTGGCATCCGAGAGGGCTTTGCAGCGGGCGGTGGTGTTGTCGAGCGTCAGCATATCGGTCTATGAGTATATGCCGATTTGCAGATATTGGCTCTCTGAGACCTGGTTGATCTGCTCCGTCGTCGAGGCCAGTGCTGTCCCACGGACACCCCAGAGCAAAACAGGCCCGAGCTGGAAGGCTCGGACCTTTTTTTGGGTGGGTAGCTGGGGTGCTACATGCCGCCGCTGCCAAAGACGAAGAGAGCTCCGTCGGAGCCGTATCCGTAGCAAGGGATCAAGAAGTCCAAGCTGCCATCGCCGTCCAAGTCGCCTCCTCCGATCTGCTCCAAGCCGCAGTAGTCGCTGCTTGCTGAGCCAGTGATGCTGAGGTCCTCGTCCGTTCCGGCGTTGAGCGAGGAACCGCTGGTGATTGGCCCCATAAAGCCGTACACCTTGCCTGCGGAAGAAGCCGTGTCGTCGTTGTAGGGAGCACCAATGAGCAAGTCAAGGTTGCCGTCGGCGTTGAAGTCTTCGACCGCGAGGGAGCGGCCGAATGAGTCGCTGCTCGCCGCTCCAGAAAGCATAATGTCTGCATCAGCCAGGCTGACCTCTCCGCTCCAAGCCGAGCTGCTTCCGTGGAATACGTACACTGCCCCCGTGCTGCTGCCAGAGCTGCCCACGCCGCTGTACTCACTGGCGACCAAGTCGTCGTAGCCGTCACCGTTCAGGTCACCAGACTTGGTCTCAAGGCCCATGTAGTCGTAGGTAGCGCTACCTGAGATGTTGACGTCGGAGTCCGATACGCTCATCGATGTGCCAGTGGTCATCGGACCATAATTGACGAACACCCCGCCGTAGTAGCTGTTGGCACCGTAGCCGCCCACGATCAGGTCATCCGAGCCGTCGCCATCAAAGTCACCAGAGCTGATGGAGTCTTCATCGCCGATGTAGTTGTAAGTACCATCGCCGGAGACAATGACGTCGGCATCGTCGGCGCTCACCTCACCGCTGGTCAAGCCGAAGAAGACATAGGCTGCGCCGCTGCTGGTCCCAGCGTTGTCGTTGTACGTCGCCCCGATCGCGATGTCGTTGTAGCCGTCGCCGTCGATGTCACCTACTCCGGCCAGGCCCTCGGCGAAGTCGTCGTAGGTGGACTGTCCCGAAATGGTGATGGCTGGCGTGCTGCTCAACCCAGTGGTCGAGCCGAAGTACACATAAGCGTGACCCAGGTAATCATCGCTCTCGTGTTCCCCGACCAGCAGGTCGTCGTAGCCGTCACCGTCCATGTCTCCGGCACTAGCGAGATTGTAGCCAAGCTTGTTGGAGCTGCTCGAGCCGGAAACGGACCAGTCCGCGGACGAGGCGGAGATGTCCCCTGTGATCGGACCGTGGATACCGAACACAGTACCTGCATCGTAGGCGTAGGTGTCGTCCCAGTAGTCGCCGATGAACAGGTCATCGTTTCCGTCGCCGTCGGCGTCCAGAACGGCGAAGCGGTAGCCGAACTTCTCGCTTGAGGTAGGCCCGGAGATCACCATGTCTGCGTCGCCCAGGGTGACCGCACCGGTGAGGCCACACTCGGGCGCGTCACCGCTACAGTCATTGTCCAGGCCGTCCTCACAGATCTCCGTAGCATCTGGGCTGACGGTGCTCTCAACGTCGTCGCAATCTTCGGCGTTGTTCGCAGTCCCGCTTGGGCCATTGCAATAGAGCACGCCGGCGTCCTGATCGTCGCCGTAGCCGTCGGCATCAGCATCGGGGTACCACAGGCTGCGGGTGTCCAGGTCCAAGCTGTCGTCGTCGTCGTCGATCAGACCGTCACAGTCGTTGTCAGCGCCGGCATCGCAGACTTCGAGAGCGTCTGGGTTGATGTTGGGGTTCGAGTCGTCGCAGTCCGCTGAGGCGAAGGTGTGGTTGTTCGGCTGCTCACACTGAATCGTTGTGAAGTCATTCGAGCCGTAGCCGTCGCCATCAACGTCGGCGTACCAGACGGTCTCTGGGTTCAGCAATGGGTCGATGTCGTCGCAGTCACCGCCGTCAATGACGTGGCCGGCTGGTGCGCTACAGGACTGGACAGGGGCGGAGTCGTCGCCGTAGCCATCGCCGTCAAAGTCTGGATACCAGTCGGTGATGGTGCTCAGGTCGACGCTGTCATCGGCATCGTCCAGAGCGCCGTCGCAGTCGTTGTCCAGGCCGTCGCAGATCTCAAGACCGTCTGGGTTCACGTCTGCGTTGGTGTCATCGCAGTCGTCGTTCGTAGCAAAGAAGCCTTCTGGTGCCTCGCATGCCATCAGGGTCAGTGCTTCGCCGCCGAAGCCGTCGCCGTCCGCGTCGCCGTAGAACTCCACGGCGTCGGTGGCGTCTACATCTGTGATGGCATCGCAGTTGTTGTCCACGCCGTCGCAGACTTCGTCCGCATCGGGGTTGATGTTGGCGTCTTCGTCGTTGCAGTCTTCGGAAGCGGGGAAGCCGTCTATGACAGGGCCATGGCTAGGAACGCAATGGGTAGAATGCGCCAATTCAGAGCCTTGTTAGACTTCCACAGGTTGCGCCAACTTGCTGACCCTTGGTCAGAAGGGAGAATGAGTGTTCATACTACTGGCGTGCCTGACTTCGCCGGCGGACTACGCCGATCTTGAAGCCCGCGCGCAGGATGCTGATGGGGATGGCCAGGCTTCGGTGGACTACGGAGGCCAAGACTGTGACGATCAGGCACCGGAGGTCTACGTCTGGTGCTCCAGAGCAGTGCGACGGGCTGGACAACGACTGTGATCTCGACGTCGACGAGGACATTGAAGGGCTACCGACTTTCTACCCAGATGGAGACAGCGACGGCTTTGGGGTGACTGCAGGTGGAGTGGAAGCTTGCGAGGCACCAGTTGGCTTCGTTGCTGAAGGCGGTGATTGTGATGATTCGACGGCGGCCGTGAGGCCTGGTGAGACGGAACAATGTGGGAACGGCTTTGATGACAACTGTTCTGATGACGCCGACGCCTGTTGGCCGATTGGAGAACAGTCTCATGGTGGGATGCTGCTTGCTAGGGAATTGCCGCCCGAGGCTGCGGTGGCGTTCTGGTCGGGAGAGGCGACTCTCTTGTTGGCGGGTGGAGGTATTTTTGTTGAAGTCTCTCTTCTCTCCGCGATGGAGGTTCTCTCATCTGGGGAGGCGAATCATGACCCGGCCCACGAGGTGGGTGTCTACGCGGACCATTCGGTGCTGGTGAGAGGTACTGACGGGGCGTGCCTTCTGGACAGACTCAATGCCCCTCCGAACGAAGCGTGTCCCCTAAGCAGGGACCTTGATGGAGACGGTGTCGTCGTGGTTGGAGACGTTGCGTGTTTTGGGGGAAGCTCGGTTGGATGCTTCTCGGAGGCAGAACAGGATTCATTGCTGAGCGAGTCTGGAGCAGGGCGCGTTGGTCGTGGCCCCTTTCTAGGGGCCGAGTTGCAGTTGGGGCTGTCCCAACAGACGACTGTCAACATCTTCACGCAAGCGGACATCTTGTCGGGTTCGATTGCTTCAAACACCCTCACCCTGCCCGGCACCCCCACCTCCCTCTGCCTGCTCAACCAAGCCGTTGTCTGGGCAGACGCATCTGGCACTCACCTGACCTCGGTGGCGGGAGAGACCGACCTGCTGACCGAGACGCCAGGAACCGTGAGCTGCATGGAAGAGGGCTCCGAGTACGTTCTCATCATTCCCCCTTCCAACGACCGGGTTGAAGTGGTGAACCTCTCCGGCTTTGGAGAGCCTGCGTGGGGTGCCCCCTTGGTGGTGACCCTTCCAGGGGCCGATGTGCTGCTCGCCAACAAGGCCACCTTGGCGGCCGAGGCTGGGCAGGCCTACCTCTTCATCGCGCACGGTACCGAACTGCGGCGCCTGGAGCTTGGGCTGGGTCTGTAGACCGAGTGCTACGGAGCTACTCGCTCAGCCCAAAGAACACCGCCACAAGCCCAGGCTCGTCTGTGTCCCGACTCGGGCAGCCCATCACCAGGTCTGCGTGGCCGTCGCTGTCCAAGTCTGCGACAGCGAGGGTCCCCATGTTCCCGCACTTCCCGTTCACTTCTCCCACGAGCACGGCGTCGGCGTTCCCGGTGTTGAGGTTCCCCTCGGGGAGTGGGCCGTAGAAGAGGTAGGCGGCCCCGGACTGGTCGTTGACGCCCCCTTGTCCGACGAGCAAGTCCAGCTCTCCGTCCCCGTCGACATCCTCAACAGCGTGGGCGCTGCCGCTTCCATCGCCCTCCTCCAAGCCGTAGATCTTGGTGACGGACTCATTGCTGGAGAGCTCGGCGCTGGGCCGGCCAGCCGCGCCCAAGAAAATGTGGGTGGCGCCAATGCGGGCCCCCGTCTTGTCGCGCTCGCCCATGGCCCCAACGAGGATGTCGTCGTAGCCGTCTTGGTCCATGTCGCCGCTGGCTGGAGACTGGCCCAGCCAGTCATCCTCGTCTACGCCGCTGACGACAACGTCGCTGTCCTGGGCATCTCTGTCGTAGCGGATCTCGCCGTAGTTCAGGTAGAAGCGGGCTTGACTGGGTGCCCCGGTCAGAAGGTCTCCGTAGCCATCGCCGTCAAAGTCTGCGCCCAGCACAGTGTCGCGCAGGCCCAGGTAGTCATAGGCTTGGCCGGTGATCACCAAGGAGGCGTCGGCGCTCTCGTTGCTGGTGTCGGATTCGAGCCAGAGGTAGACGGCCCCCGAGCGTTCGGTCCCGCCGTAGCCCGAGGCACCAATGCCGATGTCGTCCACCCCGTCTCGGTTCATGTCTCCCAGAGCGGCGACCTCGGAGCCGAAGTCGTCTGGGTCTCGCTGGGCGCGCTCGCCGTTGAAGAAGTACGGCTTGGTGTCAAAGCCAGAGCTGGTCCCACGGTAAAGAGCGACCGTCTCCTCGCCGCTGCTGGCTTGGTTGCCGATCAACAAGTCTGGGTAGCCGTCTCCGCTCACATCCCCCATCATCCCAAGATCAGCCCCGGTGCGGGCTTGGGATGTGAAAGAGACAAAGTTGGCCGTGGCGCTCGGAGAGGCGCCAGGGCGCATCTCTTCGGAGAAGACATAGACCTCGCCGGACTGGGTGGTGAAGCGGCTGCTCCCTGGAACGCCGACCACCAAGTCGAGCTGTCCGTCCCGGTCAAAGTCATCGACGCCCAAAGAGGCCCCGAAGTTCTGGCCCCCGCTGTTGCCCTTGAGGAGCAGCCCCGCTCGATCGGCCTTGTATTCGCCTGCGAATACGCACTCGGGTGCATCTCCGCTGCAGTCGTTGTCTAGGCCGTCTTCACAGATCTCTGCCGCCTCCGGATTGACCTCTGCCAGGGCGTCGTCACAGTCGCTCTGATCGGTGCTATAGCCATCGGGCATCGCACAGGCCTGGGTGCTCATGGCTGGGTCCCCAAAACCATCTCCGTCTTGGTCGCGGTACCAGCTCTCCCGGGTGCTCTCATCCAGGCTGGTGTCCTGGTCGTCTGAGACGCCGTCGCAGTCATTGTCCAGGCCATCACAGACCTCGAGCGCGCCTGGATAGATCTTGGGGTCGTCCTCGGCGCAATCCCCGCCTTGGTTCACGGTGCCAGCAGGCCCCACGCAGGCCTTCTCTCCCGCTTGAGAGGCGCCGAAACCGTCACCGTCCAGATCGCTAAACCAGCTGTCCAAGGCCTCTTCGGGGACATCGTCGTCCTCGTCATCCACCAGACCGTCGCAGTCGTTGTCCACGCCGTCGCAGAGCTCTGGGGCCTCTGGATTGATGTTGGGGTCCCTATCGTCGCAGTCCACCGACGCTGGGCTGCCGTCGGCGTCCGCGTCCGGGTCCTTCTCACAGGCCATCAGACCGGCGAGCAAGGTCAATGCAATCAACATGGAATCTCCATGTCTCCAGCATAGCGCCGCTACAAGCCCAGTCCAAAGGGGCGCGCTCCGCTGTCGGCCTCCTCCCCCTCGGGGAGACCAGCAGGTGGGCGGTGGTCCTTTCGGTCCCCCAGGACCACCACCCTGCTGACTACATGTCGTCTTCGGCGACCACCACCAGCCCGTCTTCGGCCGTCAGAGTGATCATCGTGTCCTTGAGTGGAATCAAGGTCACGCCGTAGTTCTTCTCGCCGTCTTCCTTCTCAGCGCCGCACTTCCAGCCAATGCAGATCTCGGTGTCCCGCTTGCGCACGTGGTGCATCAGGTCAGCAAAGGAGCAGGTGACGGGGAGTTGGTCGAAGTACAGCCAAGCGGGCTTGACGTAGATCTCCGAGCCGTCCTCTTGGAAGAGGTCGTCGTAGACAAGCTGGATGTCTGGCTCGTTGCTGATCTGGGCAAAGACCATCGAGACCATGCGGTTGCTGATGATGAAGTCGTTGACACCAGCCCGGGAGATGAGCTCCTGGTTCCGAGAGTCCAAGACTTCGGTGATGATCTTCGTGGTGATCTCCCGGCCTTCGGCCATCGCTTCCTTGAGCAGCTTGCGCAGGTGCAAGAGCACGATGATGGTCTCGGAGTCCACGCGCTCAGGGCTCAGCTCCTCCGCAGGCTTCTGCGGCAGGATGATGACCGTGTTGAAGCTGAAGGGGTCAATGCTGGCCAAGTCCTCGCTGGAGAGCGGGTCCTTGGCAATGAGCTCGCAGCCGGCGTTCTCCAGCTCACCGTTGAGCTCCTCGAGGGCCTCGGTCACAAAGCCAGGGGCGTCGGGCAGGACCACATGGACCTCGCTGCCTTCCAGCACGTACTCGCTGTACTCGCTGATCAGGATGGGCGCCTTGGGGCTCCAGCCCAGGAGCAACATGCGCTCCTTCTCCGGCTGGATGCGCTTGACGGGCATCTCCATTTCCTTGGGCGTGGCCACAGCCTGGGGCCGGAAATCGATGGTGCTGTCGTCGTCGGCGATGATGAGGATCTCATCGTCGTCCTGCATCACGTACTCAGGCTCGGTGCGCATCTCGATGGCGCCGTCTGCCTTGCGGATGCCGATGGGCACACCGTCGGGGAAGCGGAACTGCAAGTCGCCAAAGGTGATGCCGTTCCACTTGTCGCCGTGGAAGTACATCTCGCAGCCGGCGAAGGAGAGCAGCTCGGCGTAGACCACGCTCAGACCACTGGTGCGGCTGGTCTGCACCATGATCTTGGCCAAGATCTCTTGGGCATCGATCACGCTGATGCGCTCTGGGCTGATGTCCTTGACCACGTCGCGGTTTCGGGGGTCAAAGACCTCAGCCACGATGTTGATCTCGGTCTCCTCTCCGACCGCGGCGGTGATGGCCAGCACGGTCTTGATCACCAGCGCATCCGAGGTCAGCTTCTCTTCATCCGAGGCGGCCTCTCCGGCAGTGGCGAGCACGATGGCGGCCTCGGCCTTCTTGGCGGCGACCTTGTCCAGGCTGGCCAAGCTGGCGGTGGGCCCGGATCGGGTGACCACGCGCAGGTTGCGCCGGTCGGTCCAGTTGTTGCGGAGGAACTCGTCCATGTCCTCCTTCTCTTCCTCGGCCAAGATGACCACGACGGGGTCGTTCTCGGACTCGTTGGCCTCGACCAACTCCGCCAGGATCTCGGTGACCCGTGGGCCCCAACCGATGAGCAGAGTGTGACCGGACTCCAGGACGCGGCTGTGTCCCTTCTTCAGGTTGTCGATGGCCTGGTCCAGCGCGGTGGTCAGGAAGGCGATCAAGGCACTGAAGATGACCACGCCGGTCATGCCGGCGATCATCGCGATGATCTTGTACCCACCGAAGGTGGTGTTGTCCTGGGCCATGTTGCCCGGGTCGGTGAGCTGCAACCAGGTGAACCAGAGTCCCTGGAAGAAGGAGTGGCTCTCCGAACCGTTGAAGGCGTAGTCCATCATCCAGGTGAGCAGCCGCAGACCGCCGATCAGGAAGAAGGAGATCATAAAGGCGACGGTCAAGGCCACGAACAGCGCCTTGCTGCCCTTGCCTAGGAAGGTGTCGATTTTGTATCTGAGCTTGTCGCCCAGGGTCACGTTCTCACTCACGGTACGGCTCCTGTATGGGGAGGAGCAACGCGTTTAGCACGGGACAGCTTTCACTGGTTCATTCGGTAAGAATCACCGTAGATCGACGATCTGTCCTGGGCTGACCCGGGTGGTGGTCGGGCTGCTGCCCGGAAGCTGAACTTCAAGCTCGGTCTGGAAGCTCGCAGACTGACCGGTGGTCAGGTAGACCTCGGCGGCGGAAGAGCTGAAGGTCGTCGCAGGCAAGATCCATTGGGTGCCCTTGGGGCCGGTGACCCGCGTGCCGATCGGTCCCTTCACCGTCACCCCATCCGGGCAGCCGCCTTGGGTCTCGTAGATCTGGATCAGCGCGCCCTCTTCGGTCCAGGCGGTGGTGGCCAGGTCGGGGTCGCCGTCTCGGTCCCAGTCCCCATGAATCACCGCTCGGCCCACCTCGGTGCTCTGAAAGTCCTCGCTCACCTGGAAGCCTTCGCCGCTGTTCAGGAGCAGGGCGTCGGCCTGGGCGTCGGCGTCCGACCACTTCTGGCCGCTGCTGTCCTCGACGTAGGGGACCTCGGTCCAGAAGATCAGGGGGCCGAATCGCAGGACGGCTTCGGGGAGTCCGTCCAAGTCCAAGTCGACCAGGTCCACTCCCCAGCTGGATTGACGCTGCTCGCTTGGAGGCAGCTCAGCCCCGAGGGAGGCCGTGGCGTTGACCCAGGCGCCCTGGTTCAGGATCAAGAGCGGGCTGCCGATGTTGGAGATGTACAGGTCGGGCCGGCCGTTGGCGTCCACATCGGCCACCCCTGCGCCCATCGCGTAGAGGGCGGCGGATGCGGTGCTGTCCCCGCTGTCGATGAAGCGGCCTGTGCCGTCGTTGATCAGCAGAGTGTTGGGCACCACCCAGGCCCCAAAGTCGTTGGCCATGTACAGGTCCAAGTCGTTGTCGCCGTCGGCATCCAGCCACTGGCCCATGAATCCCAAGGCGCCGTGGGTGGGCGATGGCGTGGCCTCGGGTGTGGCCACCAGCTTGCCGCCGTTGCGGTTCTCGTAGAGCCAAGAGCCGGGTCCGCTGACCAGGCCAGCAGCAGCCTCCTCATCGTTGACCATCTCCAGGTGCCGCGCCGCGAAGGCGTCCAAGTCTCCGTCTCCGTCGCTGTCCGCCATGGACCAGCTCAATCCGTGACCCAGGGTCTCGGGAATCTCCTCCCACGCCCAGGCGCCGGCGCCATCGGAGCGGCCGAGCAGATCTGGGGTGCCCTCCCAGCGGGCGAGCACCAGATCCTCGATGCCGTCGGCGTTTAGGTCCCCCGCGGCCAGCCCATGCCCTTGGGGAATCACGGCGCTGCCCAATGAAAATCCAGCTTCTCCGCCCATCAGAACGCGAGAGGCCCCAGTGGGGTCGGCGATGGCCAGGTCCAGGTAGCCATCCTTGTTGAGGTCGACAGCAGCCAGTCCCGGTCCAGCAAAGTTGGGGTGCTCCGACCAGGGCTCCCCGCCCATCTCTGAGTCGCCTGCCAGCTCAGCCGAGGTCCAACTCTGCACGGGCACAACGCGCATCGCCGGGCACGCGAAGGGGTCGATGCTGCCGCTGTCCTCCTGGGTGTCGACGGCGTCTCGGTTGAAGGGACCGCTGCCGGTGTCGCAGGAGAGGAGGAGGGAGAGGATCACCATGTGGGCTCCAAGCGCGTTCCGGGGGGCACATCATTCTGCTGCCACTGGGTACCGTCTGGCCAAGTGACGGTCACTTGGGCCATGCCCAGGCTACCCGAGAAGACCTGACTGGAGGAGGTGCTGCGCAGGCCGGCGGGCGCCAGCCAGTGCGTCTTTGTGCCCAGCTCGGACTGCACCTGAACCTTGGCGCCGATGGCGTGTGGGGGCAGGTCGACCAAGATGGGGGTGCAGTCGGCTTGGTTCTCCCAGGTCTGCACGTACCAGAGGCCGGCGGTGACCAGATCGGCGTCCCCGTCCCCGTCCAGGTCGCCGACCATCAGGTTGCGTCCGGGGCGTGTGTCGTTGAACCCAGCGTCCACCTCTTCAAAGCCGTCTCCGCTGCCCTGGAGGACCAGGTCTCGCTGCGCAGGACCGTCCTGAAATCCAGGATCCAGGTCGGTGATCTCTTTTGGATCGTCGCCGATGTGCAGGGTCCCAAAGACCATCACAGCCTCGTCGGCTCCGTCGCCGTTCAAGTCTACGAAGGCCGTGCCCCAGCCGGCCAAGCGCTCGGCGGTGCCCGGAATACTGGCCCCCATCGCCGCTGTGCTGTCGACGAACTGGCCCCCTCCGGCGTTTGTGAGCAGGACCGGACCGGCCAGGTTGCTCAGGTACAGGTCCGGGAGCCCGTCTCCGTTGGGGTCGCCCACGGCTGCGCCCATGCCGTAGATGGCCAGATCGCAGTTGCAGTCTTCTGCGTCGGTGAAGCGCCAGTCGCCTTGGTTCAGCAGCAAGCGGTTGCGTCCGATCTGGGGGCCGAAGTCGTTGACGGTGTACAGGTCCAGATCCCCGTCGCCGTCAGCGTCGAACCACTGGCCCATAAAGCCCACGTCGTCGGCCACCTCGGGCAGAAGGGCTGGGCTGGCTGGCAGGAGCATGCCGTCCTGGTTCTCCCAGAGCGCGTTGCCGGTCCCCGCCTTGCCCACCAGGTTGTCCAGATCCAGGTTGTTGTTGTACGCCGCGGTGTAGGCATCCAGGTCCCCGTCCCCGTCCACGTCGGCCAGGCTGATGGAGTAGTCCTCGGTCTCGGTGTCCCCGAACTCAAGGGGGGGCCGCCCGTCGGTGAAGAGGACCAGGTTGGTGTCGAAGCTGCGGGTGAGCAAGAGCTCCTGGGCCCCGTCTCCGTCCATGTCCGCGGCAGCCATGCTGGTGCCTTCGGGGATGGTGGCAAAGCGCCTGAACTGACCGGCGCCGTCGTTGAGGAAGACGGCGCCGTCCTGAGCGGAGCTGGCCACGACCAAGTCCAGGTCCCCGTCGGCGTCCATGTCCTCGAGGATGACGCCGAGCATTCCGAAGTCCGGGTTGCTTGGGACCAGGTCGCTGGTATCCATGGCCTGTGCTTGGCGCAGCTGGGGTGCGCTGCAGGCGCTCTGGGGCAGCTCGCCGCTCTCCTCGGTGGCAGGGGGCCTGCAGGCAAGCAACAACCAGAGCACGCAAACCTCTCTCTCAGCCCCAGTCTACCCGGCGCTCACAGTCCCTGTTCGGGTAGTTCGGTGTAGAGGCGGTCTCCGGCGATGCGGGCCGCGTAGTCCAGCAGGATCTGGTCTTCTGGAGGGGCGGAGCTTTGGAGCGCCGTGATTCGCGCCTCGGTCTCGGGGCTGGGATCCAAGCGGGCCAACTCCAAGGCTGCCAGGCGCCCCCGAGGTCCCTCCAGCTCGCTCTGAAGCATCGCCACGGCCTGGTTCTTGGGCAGCACCCAGGCGTGAACGATGAGCGCTCGGGCCGCGCCCACGCCGCCCTGGGCCAAGATCGGCGCGCTCAGGTCTCTGCCGCGGCCCCCCAAGTAGATGCAGGCCTCCATCGCCGCCATGCCCATGCGCTCATCGGGGTCCGAGAGCATGCGGGCCAGGGCGCCGTCGACCGCTGCGTTGGGTGGGCTGCCTTGCGCTAGGGCCGCCTCGATCTGCATGGGTGGGAGGCGCGTCTCGATGGTCAGTGCGGCGACGAGCTCGCGGTCCTGGGCTGGAGAGATCAGAGCCTGCATCTGGGCGCTGGTGGCGCCCTGGTCATCCATGGGCTCCTGGCGCTCTCGGCGGGTGAGCCAGAGGGCGCACAGGCCAAGTGCCAGGACAAAGGCCCACTTCGCGGCAGGCTTTGGGCTCAGTCTATCCACTCAGTCTATCCATTGGGTCCAAGCTTGGGTCGGCGCCAGCGCACCCGGAGGGGCCGCAGGCACACCATAGACCAGCAGGTGCTCGCCGCCGTCCCAGCCCTCGTAGAGGGGGGCGCCCAAGCCTTGCTCCAGGCTCTCTCGGACGGCCACCCGCTCGTTGATGACGTAGGCATCCGGGCGCCAGATCACGGCGGCGAAGCCCAGCTCCGAGAGCATCTGGGCTGTCCGGTCTGGGGGCAGACCACTGAGAACTTGGTGATGCAGCTCCGCGCTGAGCTTGGCTCGTGGGTCCACGTTCGGGGTGGTCTCCAGGCAGCGCTGGGCCACCGGTCGCCCGTGCTGGCCGGCCCAGGCGCAGCTCAGATCCATCATGTAGAGCTCGTAGTCCACGGGCGGCCCGGCGATCTGTGGGTAGAGGTCCAAGACTGGCCCCGGGGGCGCGTGGGCGTATGCGGTGGGCATGACGGCCGGCACGGGTGCGCTGCGCCAGGCGTTGCCGGTGAGCAAGATGGCCTCGATGGAGAGACCGAGCATGAGGGGGGCCAAGAGCCAGGGGTTCACGCGCTCAGAGAGGCGGGTGAGCACAGCGGCGGCGATCACACCAAAAGCCGGGCCTGTGACCCAGAGCATGCGGGCCGGGAAGCGGTACAAGGCCGCCAGCTCGTCGCTGATGATGGGCCGCCAGAGCCACGGGATGCCCATGGGATTGGAGGGGTCCAGGCGCAGAGTAGGGCCAAAGGAGAGCAAGACGCCCAGCAGGCCCAAGCCGGCCCACCACATCCAAGCGCCCCGACGGGTCAGGACGAGGGGGGCCACCGCCACCAAGGCCAGGATGACCATGCCCAGGGGGGCGACCACCGCGTTGGGTTCGGCCTCGAGCTGAGGCACCCAGCCGGCCAGGGTGGAGAGCTGCGTGGAGCCCAACTCCAAGGCCATGCGCGCGCCTTGGTCGGCGAAGGGGCTGGCTTGGCTGCGAAGCTCCCCTTGGGTGAAGCGCCAGACAAAGGCCAAGCCCAAGGGCAGGGCGGTGGCTGCAGCGCCCAGAGTGGCCCTTGCCTTTGGGAAACGAAGGAAACCCAGGAGCACCACCACGGTGGCGGCGATGCCCACATAGGCGGTGGTCAGCAGGCACAGAAACCAGAACACACCGGCCAGAACACCGTGCCAGGCTTTGCCCTCTGGCTCCGCCGCCTGCCACCAGGCCCAGGCCAGCAGCGGCAACCAAGGATTGAGCAGGGCGTAGACCTGGCCGTCCACGAAGGTGGCCGAGGCGATGCCCAGAAATCCAGCGGAGATGCCCGCCGCGATGCTCCAGGGCCACTTGGCGTTCAGGCAGCGCTCGGCGCAGAACTCGGTGGCCAGAGCGCTGAGCACGGGCCCGAGCAGCACAAAGCCCGAGAGCACCGCGACGGGGTTGGGTTGGCCCGGCAGCAAGCGCAGGAGCATCATCATCAGCACGCTGTCTGAGCGGCCCAGATCCTGTACGAATGGCCAACTTCCAGCTGTGCTCTGGCCGGTGAGGGTCACGCTGTCCGAGGCGGAGATCAGCCAGAGGGTGCCCCAGGAGTCAAAGCCGCTCACGACGGTGCTGAAGGGCGCGCTGGCCAAGGGCCAAGACCAGGCCATCGAGAGCAGGGTGTACAGGCAGAGGGACAGCGCTCTGCGGGTCCACGGGGACAGCTTCACTCGGCGCTCTCGCCGGTGGTCTTGCCTGCGGTCTTGCCTGCGGTCTTGTCGGTGGTCTTCGCCAGAATCAGCACCCCAAAGACATAGAGCAGGCAGAGGGCGCCCCAGCCGTAGCCAGCGATGAGGGACATGGCCGGGTTTGCCGAGGGCATCTCTCCAGGTCGCAGAGCCGCGCTGCGTTGGGCGCTGAGCCCCTCTGGACCCTCGCTCAGGCTCCACCCGATGCGCAGGGTGTCGTCGATCTCGGTCTTCTCCAGGTTGTAGTAGAGCTCTTGGTCGTCGACGAGCAGGCGGATGGCGTGGTGCCGCAGGTAGGGGCCCTCGTGCCAGCCCATGTAGATGCCATCTCCGGGCACATCTTCTTTCTGGCTGCCGTCGTCGGCCAAGGGGATGCGCTCCCAGTTGCCGTCTACCTCAACCTGCACCTCGGCCTGCACGGCGCGCTGACCGGAGGGGGTGAGCACCTGGAAGAGCAGGCGCTGGGCCTGGGCGCAGGGGGACCAGAGCGCACCCACCAGAAGGGGGATTGCAAGGCTCCAGTGGTATCTTGGGGCCGCCATGGCGCTGCTCTCCCGGACCCCCGCACTCCCAGATTCGCTGCCCGTGGCGGGGCCGATCCAGGTGGGGGTGTGGATGATCGGCCTTTTGGCCCTTGGTGGTCAAGCTGGGGCCGCCGAGCTGGAGCTTCCCTACACCGCGATGGGTCGGGATTTGGTGGTGGTCGTTCAGGCGCCCCATCAGCCTCAGATCGAGGTCGGCCAAGAGCGGGTGCTGCTCCATGACGATGGACAGGGGGCCGATGCCCTTGCCGGAGACGGCCTGTGGTCTGGTAGCAGCGGGCACTGGCCGGTGCAGCCCGCCATGGTGGTGCTGCGTCTGGACGCCGACCGTGTCGTAGAGCAGTCCATGCAGCTGGCCCATGAGCGCCCGCGCATTCTCGCCAGAGTGGGGGAGGGTGAGCCCCTGATGGTGTCCGAAGGCATGGCGAGCCCCGGCCAGGTGGCGGCGGGTGGTGGCGGCCAGGACTCGGCGCCCGACCCACTCTCCTACGGCGTGTGGCTGGCGCTGCTGGGCTTGGCCGGACTGGCTGGCGGCCTGTGGCTTGGCCTGTCCCTGCGGAGCGCCTGAGTGTCCCGCCTCAAGGAGTTCAGCGGCTGGATCCCCGCCATCGTGCTCTTGATCCTGGTCACCACCACGCCGCCCTTCTCCTCGCCCGATGGCATCGAGGCGGTGGCGGCCGGGGCCTGTGTGCTCACGCCGGGCGCGGACTGCGCAGGACTGGAGATCTGGTTCTGGCCCCCGGCCTTGGGCCTGATCGGCGGGGCGCTGTCCCGCCTGGGCTTGAGCGTCAGTGTGGCCGCGACGATGGTCAGCCTGTGCTTCGGTGCACTTGCGATGGTCCCTCTGGGCAAGCTCGCCGCGCGCATCGGAGGTCCCTTGGCCCTCTGGCTGGCCCCCATGCTGGTGCTCTGCGTGCCGGATCTACGCCTTCACTTGATGATGGGAGATGCGCGCCCCATCGCGCTCTTTGGTCTGCTCTGGGCTTGGGAGCTGAGCTTGAGTCGGGGCCGTGCAGGGTGGATAGCCCTGGCTTGTGGCTTGGCCGTCTTGGCCCGTACGGAGAGCCTGGCGCCTGTCGGATTGCTCTTCTTTTACAGCCTAGATATGGCGCCAAAGAGCAGCAAGAACCCGAGGATTTGGGCCCTCTTCCTATTGGTTGTCGCGCCCTACTGGCTGGCGCTCTCGTGGGTGAGCGGGCACCTCAGCTTGTCCTCGCAGGGCTGGCAATCCCAGGTGTACCCCTGGCTGGACCAGCTCCCGATGACGTGGCTGGAGCTGGACTTGGCCGCAGGTGCTCGAGGCACACCCTTCCGGCTCTTGCTCAGCTCGGGTTCGGGTGGGAGTCCGCCTCTGGTCTTTGATCCTTGGGTGCTCGGGGAGGGGATTCAACACGCTGTGGCGTGGTGGTGCCTGCCCCTCTGTGCCTTGTCTCTCCGTCGAGGCCAGGCCATCTGGGCGGCCCTTCTCTTCGCGCTCCCGGCCCTGGCCATCACTGCTCTGATGCCCCAGGCTCAAGACTTTGTGCTGCCCGCCAAGAACCTGCTCCCCTTGGGCTGGGGAGTGGCCCTGCTGGCCGGAGGAGGCTTGGCTCGGCTCAGCGCCCGGGTGGAGCTGCCCGCTGTGGGCTTGGGCGTTGTGGGCTTGGCCCTGGCCGCCAGCCTGCCTCAGCAGGTGATGATCGGCGGTGACGCGCGTCTGAGCAACGGCCTCTTCGCCGCCTTGCCCGATGGATCCGTCGCCGCCGCGCTGAGCACGGCGCCGGAAGTGCTGCGAAGTGGCCGCACCCGCCGACGCATCCCGAGCCCCTGGGCCGCCAAGGCCTGGCTGGAGGGGCCAGAGCGCAGCGACTACCTGGTCTTTGCCTCTCCAGATCTGCCTTTTGTGCAGCGTAGTCTGGCGGTGATTCAAGAGAATGCGGAGGTGGAGGTGCGCACCATTCGACGTGGCCCGGTGGACTCGGTGGTCGTGGTGGCTATCAAGCCCCGAGGTGGGCCTGACGCGTTGCCCTGAACGCGATAGCCAAGCCCCCCCTAAGGAGAGCCCCATGCGACCCCATCGCGTCAAAGATCTGCTCGCCGGCGATGTAGAGCTCGGCACCACTGTTCGCATTCAAGGTTGGGTGCGCACCTCGCGCAGCTCCAAGAATGGCCTGAGCTTTGTGGCTGTCTCTGACGGCACCTGCTTTTCCCCCATGCAAGTGGTCGCCAAGGCAGATCTGGCCAACTACAGCGATGAAGTGGCCAAGCTGGGCACGGGCTGCTCGGTAGACGTGGTCGGCACCTTGGTCGAGTCCAAGGGCAAGGGCCAGTCCTGCGAGATCCAAGCCACCGAAGTGACGGTGGTGGGCTGGGTCGATGACCCCGAGACCTACCCCATGCAGGCCAAGCGCCACAGCATGGAGCACCTGCGCAAGTTCGCTCACCTGCGTCCGCGCACCAACGTGTTCGCTGCCGTGACTCGGGTGCGGAACACCCTGGCCCAAGCCACCCACCGCTTCTTCAACGGGGAAGGCTTCTACTGGATCCACACCCCCATCGTGACGGCCTCGGACGCAGAGGGCGCCGGTGAGATGTTCCAGGTCTCCACCCTGGATCTGATGAACCTGCCGCGTACCGAAGATGGGCAGATCGACTACTCCAAGGACTTCTTCGGTCGCCAGACCCAGTTGACCGTGAGCGGTCAGCTCAACGTCGAGGCCTTTGCCTGCTCGATGTCCAAGGTCTACACCTTTGGACCCACCTTCCGGGCCGAGAACTCCAACACCCGCCGCCACTTGGCGGAGTTCTGGATGGTCGAGCCAGAGATCGCCTTCGCGGACCTGGCCGACGACGCCAAGCTGGCTGAGCACTACCTCCGCTACATCTTCAAGGCCGTTCTCGAGGAGAACCCAGATGACCTGGAGTTCTTCCAGAAGCGCGTGGACAAGACGGTCATCGACCGCCTGACCGCCGTCGTGGAGAAGGACTTCGCCACGATGACCTACACCCACGCCATCACCGAGCTGGAGAAGGCCATCGCCGGCGGTCACAAGTTCGACTTCCCTGTGAAGTGGGGCATCGATTTGCAGTCCGAGCACGAGCGCTTCCTGACCGAGAAGGTCGTCGGCGGCCCTGTTGCTGTGACCGACTACCCCCGGGACATCAAGGCTTTCTACATGCGCCAGAACGACGACGGCAAGACCGTCGCTGCGATGGACGTGTTGGCCCCCGGCATTGGTGAGCTCATCGGTGGCAGCCAGCGTGAAGAGCGCTTGGACGTCTTGGATGCCCGCATCCGCGAGATGGATCTGCTGCCCGAAGACTACTGGTGGTACCGCGATCTGCGGAAGTACGGAAGCGTGCCACACGCTGGCTTTGGCCTGGGCTTTGAGCGCGCGGTGCTCTACGCGACGGGCGTGGACAACATCCGCGACGTGATTCCCTACCCACGCACGCCCAAGAGCGCCGAGTTCTAAGGCTTTTGCGCTTGTAGAAGCTGCTGTGGAGCGGCCCCGGACGCGGTACATTGCCAACTCCGGAGGCCCCCATGTTCATTTTGTTGTCTTTGACCGCCTGCTTTGAGACCAACCTCAACGCGGTGGAAGAGGAGCTCTGCGAGCCCCAAGACTGGTTCGTGGACGCCGACGGGGACGGCTACGGCAGCACCTTGGCCGAGTCCGCCTGCGAGGTCCCGGTGGGCGCGGTGGACAACACCGAGGACTGCGATGATCTGGACGCCTTGGTCTTCCCAGGCGCGGTGGAGCTCTGCAACAGCCTGGACGATGACTGCGACGGCGAGATCGACGATGATCCGGTGGACCAAGAGACTTGGTACATGGACTTGGACATGGACGGATTCGGGGACCCCGAGAACCCGGTTCAAGCCTGCGAGCCCCCCGTTGGGGCGGTGAACAACGACCTGGACTGTGATGATCTGGACCCGCTGATTCTGCCAGGCGGCACCGAGACCTGTGATGGCGTGGACCAAGACTGCGATGGGCAGATCGACGAGCTCGCCGTTGACATGCTCACCTGGTACCTGGACGGCGACAGCGACGGCTGGGGTGTGCCCGGGGATGAGGTGCAGGCCTGCGAGCAGCCCAGTGGCTACGCCAAGAACCCAGATGACTGCGATGACACGGACGCCACGCTGACCGAGGTGTGTACCGCGGACCCAGCGGTGAGCGTGAGCAACTGCTCAGGCACCTTCTACACCTGGGCAGACCCGGAGCCCGGCGATCCCGAGCTGAACATCGTCAGCGTCTACGAAGCGGACGGGGGACATGGTGGAGCGGCTGGCAACATCGCCTTGAACATCGAGCGCGAGACGAACATGACGCTGGTCTTGGCCAGCTACGAGAACGTGGACTGGACCATCACAGCGGCTCCCGGCACCACCATCAACGAGATCCTGGTCACCGGCTACCACGCTCAGAGCGTGAGCGCGCCCAGCGGCGTGCCCGTGAGCGTTCGGAGCTACGATCAGACCAGGAGCAACTACGGCAACTGGTGCGGCTACAGCTACCCCTACGCTGGCGGAGGCTGTGACACCGCGCAGCTCATCACCGGTGTGGAGTCGGAGAGCGGACTGGGCATGAGCAGCTTCACCGGCTGCTACCACGCGACCGAGTTCACCCTGAAGTAGCGCCTTGGCCCAGAGCAGCCTCAGTAGGGCGTCTCGGACATCTCGGCCCTGCGCATGCGGGCCAGCTCCAGCTTCTCAGGCCAGTGCTCTTCCAGACCGGCCTCGATGTATTTGTCGATGGCCTCGTCCATGAGCACGCGTGCCTGCTCGGGGTCGCCCTCGGCTGCGGTGAGCTCCGCCAGATCTTCCAGGGTGTAGCCCACCCACTCGGCGGTCCCGGCGCTGGGGTTGCTCTGGTAGGCATCTTGGGTCTGGGTGAGCACCGCTTCCAGAGACGCCCGTGCCTCGGGCTCGCCGGCCAGGCGCTCTGCGTGTGCGACGGCCCACTGGGCGATGAGCAAGCCCGTGGGATCGTTGATCTGCTCGCGGAAACCCAGGGCCAAGCGGTATTGTTCCAAGGCGGCTGGGTAGTTCAGTCTGTCCTCGTAGGTGGCGCCCAGGTTGTTGTGGAGGACGGCCAACCAGGAGATGCTCCCGGCAGCGGTCGCTGCGGTGATTCCCTTCTCCGCCCACTCGACCTGACCCTCAGGAGGGGCCACGATGGCGGCGTGGTGGGCCATGTCGATGGCCCGCAAGGGGAGCGCCCGGTTCATGGCGTAGGTGTAGGCCTGGGAGAAGGTCTCCAGGGCCGCCGCGGTCTCGCCGTCTTCGCGCTGGTAGATGCCCTTGACGCCCTGGGTGCGTGTCCAGCCCAGGGGCTCCTCCTTGCTGGAGAGGGCCAGTGCCTGGTCCAGGTAGCCACGGCCGGCCTCCATCTCGCCAGTCAGGCTCATCATGCGAGCCGTCTGTGCCATGGCCTCGACCCGCACCTGAATGGGCATCTCGGCATCATTGGCCAGGGCCTTGTACAGCGGCAGCGCGCCCGCATAGTCGCGGGATTGGAAGACGGTGTCCGCTTGATCCAGCTTCTCCTGGGGCGTGACACGGTGAGGAATCACAATGCCAGGACGGATGGCGCAAGCGAGGACAGACCAGAGGAGCATGCAGGCCGCCTATCCGATGCGGGCCATTAGGTCCTGACGCCGTTGGGCGGGCAGCTTGTTGAAGTTGCTGTTCTCAGTGAGTTTCAGCGCGGTGTCACGGGCACCACGGGCCAGGGCCGCCAGGATTAGACTCTCCAAGAGACGGGGGGTCTGGCTCGCCCGCGAGGCCAATCTCTCGCACTCGCTGGGCTGCCCGAAGCGCTGTGCTGCGATGCAGACAATCTCCCAAGCGTGGGCTTCCATCGCATCGGAGTTGTTGGGCATGCTGCGGGCCACGTAGGCCAGTCGCTGGGCCTCTTTGTAGTCGCCATCTTCCAGGGCGTCCTCGGCCTCCATCAGCATGGCGGTGGCCTGGGGGTCGGGTCCCTTGGGGGCTGGACGAGCGCCGAACACGCCGGAGCCAGCTTGGAGGAGCTGCCAGTTCTGGTAGGCGAAGTAGGCGACGATGAAGCCCAGGAAGATCTGCTTGCTCACGATGGCTAGGGCCAGCCCGCCGGCACAAAAGACCAAGCTGGAGATGTGGGCGATCTTGTGGCCGCGGTCGGCGCCGAAGAGACGCAGCAGGGCCAAGCGCGTGAGCTTGCCCCCGTCCATTGGGTAGATGGGCAGCAGGTTGAAGATGCTCCAGACCACGCCGATCCACAGCATGTAGGTCAGGAAAGTCTCCGCCAGGTAGGGCAGCGAGGCCCCCGCGCGCCCAGCGACAAAGAGAATGACTCCGGCACTCAGACCGAGCACCAGTCCGGCGCCGGGGCCGGCTGCGACCAGGACCGCGTCCCGCTTGTCGGAGGAGGCCGGCAGGTGGGTGCAGTGTCCGCCCATGCCGTGCAGGGTCACCGACGGGTCCAGACCTTGCCACTTGGCCACCATCGCGTGGCCCATCTCATGGGTCAGCAGGCTGACGGTCATGGCGATGCCGAAGAGCACCATCTCGGCTGGGCCGCCCATGTCCTGGACGAAGAAGACCATCAGGATGAAGTACCAGATGCTCAGGTGCACCGGCACGCCGGCGATGGCGCCGATTCTGAAGGTCATTCCGTTCATTGAGTCACTGTGGGCGTGGGTTGATTCATAGGGCTAATGTATGCACCTGGGAGACGCTGTGCTGCTGTTGGGGATTTTGATGGGCTGTTGCAATGACCTGCAGATCATTGCCTCGGACCGGCTGGAGCTTGTCGGAGTGCCCGATACCGTGCTGACCTTTGAGGTGGTCCTCTCAGACACGGACTGAATACGAGGACCGGAGCGGGGGGCCGGTGTGTGGCCACGACTTGACCTGGGGCGAGGCGAGCGTAGACCTGGGCGGCCTGTAGAGGCATGTAGCCTTGGCTGTCACACCCTCATCTGAGCCGGCGTAGTACTTGGCAGCAGGGTGAGATTGGAGCTTGGAATGCGTAGATTGCTTGGTGGCTTGGCCCTGCTGGCCCTCCCTGCGTGCTGTCCCGACGTGGACATGCTCGGCGGCGACACGCTCCTGATCATGGGCGTTCCCCAACAAGGCGCCTACTGGCTGGAAGTCGTCGAGCAGGACCGTGACAACAGCCGCTGGAGCTGCGGCATGCTGGACGGAGAGCCGGACTGCACGCAGGTTCAGGTGATGCAGGACGGGAGCTGGGACGTAGAGCTTCCAGCTGGACACTTAGACCAGGACCTGCTGGTCTGGCAGGACGAGGTTCTGCTCTTTCAGGAGCAAATGCTCTGGACGGTGGAGACCGGCGAGGGCTGCACCTCCGATGTGCGCGGCTACAGCAGCGTTCTCGACATTGAGGGGGGCTGAGATGTTGGGAGTATTCTTGATTTCCCTCAGCGCCTGCTGCAACGAGGCCTATTTGGTCACCCAGCAGGACCTCTTCCTTCGTGATGTGCCCCAGGAGCCCCGGCGCTACGCCATGGTCACCGCCAGCGGCGAAGAAGTCTGGAGCTGCGCCAGCGTAGACGGGCTGCCGGAGAGCGACTGCGTCAACGTGGTCGCCGATGGCTGGGACTGGATCGTGACCTACCTGCACTCCAACTTCGATCTGGAGCTCCAGGTCTGGGAAGGCGAGGAGCTCCTGTTCTACGAGAACCTGCAGTGGGAGGCGGACCACCGGCCCCTGCGCTGCGATCTGCCCTACTACGTCGCTGTGGTGGGGGTCTCAGGGATCTAGACGATTCCCGCTGCCCGAACCGCGTTGAAGCCGCCCAGTCCATGCACCCCTCCCCCTGGAGGCACCGACGCCGAGCACAGGAAGATCCTGGGGTTTGGCGTGCAGTAGGGACTCAGGGCCGCGATGGGACGGGTGAAGAGCTGGTCCAGTGTGTTGGCCCCGCCGTTCACGTCGCCGCCCACATAGTTGGGGTTGTAGGCCTCCATCTGGGCGCAGTTCATGGTGTGGCGCTGCAGCACCACATCCCCAAAGCCAGGGGCGTAGCGCTCGATCTGGGCTTCGAGGGCCTGGGTCTGGTCCAGGGTGCTGCCGTTGGGCACGTGCACGTAGGCCCAAGCGATGTGGCCACCCTCTGGTGCGCGGGTGGTGTCGAACTGGGTGGGCTGGGTGAGCAGCACGAAGGGCGCATCTGTGTGGCCGCCCTGGGCGACGGTGGCCTCGGATGCGGCGAGCTGCTCTATGGTGCCGGCCAGGTGCACTGTGCCAGCGCGGGCCACCCGTGGATCCGACCAAGGAATCGGCTCTTTCAGGGCGTAGTCCACCTTGAACACGCCGGGGCCGCGCTTGAACTTGCTCAGGCGGCTGACGTAGTTGGAGGGGAGCAGGTCGCCGGCGATGCGCACCATGTCTCTGGGGCTGGTGCAGAAGAAGACCTGCTCGGCGTCCACTTGGTTGATGTGGCCGATGTCCACGCCACACTCGATGCGCCCGCCCAGGGACTCCAGGTAGCTGGCCATCGCTGTGGTGATGCGGCCGGCCCCGCCCTTGGGCATGGGGAAGTTGACCGCGTGTGCGGCGAGCTGGAGCATCAGGCCGATGGCGGCGCTGGGGGACTGGCTCAGGGGCAAGCAGGAGTGGCAGGCGTGGCCCGCGAAGAGCGCCTGGCCGCGCTCGGTCTTGAAGAGCAGTCGGGCCAGGGTGGTCGCCGGAATCATGGCGCGCAGGCCAAAGCGTGCCATCAGAACCGGGTTCTCAGGCAGGCCCGGAGGGGCCGTTCCGTTGCGCAGCAGATCGGAGAAGCGGTCCAAGAAGGGGCGCAGCTCGGCCGCGTAGGCCAGATCATTGACCTCGCGGGCGGTCTCCTCCAGATCGGTGTGCTGGATGACCGCGTCTTGCTCCGGGAGCAGATGGGCGACGGGGAACTCTGGCCTGATCCACTCCAGGCCGTGCTCGTGCAGGGGCATGCTGTTGAAGAACTCGCCGGCGACCGCCATGGGATGGGCGGCGGAGCACACATCGTGCAGGTAGCCAGGGAGGGTCAGCTCTGAGGAGCGCGCGCTCCCACCCACCGTCTCGGCGCGCTCGTAGACCACCACGCTGCGGCCAGCGCGGGCCAAGGTGATGGCGGCGGCGAGGCCATTGGGACCTGCGCCGATAACGGCTGCGTCGTTGGACATGGGGCACCGGGATTGGAGGGAGCTGGTAGTCCATTGGGACCCTCGCATCCATGGCGGATGGTCTTCGGATACTGGGGGGCTGGAGGTCTTTGTGTTGTTGTCCCTGCTTGTCTTGGCGTGCAGTTCCAATCCCGCGGCGTACACAGAGACGCGCTTGGAGGAGGATGGCGTTCATGTCCATTTGACTCTGATCGACCTGGACAGCGTGGAGATCGCCGGGAACACCCTGAGCCATGGGGAGGACGTCGTGTTGCCCCTCTCGCTCTTCCACATTGGGGAGAACCACCTGCCCATCCAGGGGGAAGGCCTGGTCGATAGGACGCTCTACTTCAAGCTCAGTCCAGCTCAGGCGCTCGAGCTGAGCTGTTCCGGGGAAGGGGACGGCAGCGTCTCCATCCGAGCCCAGGACGAGGCGCAAGGCGGTGGGACTCGGGCCACTGGGTGTGCTTTGGCAGACGGGGGCTTTGTCGCGGCGAGCTTGGATGCGCACAATGGCTCGGTGATTGAGCTGGACGGGAAAGCGGTCCAGGGAACCCTACTGCTGGATGCGCGCGCGGGCTTGTGGGAGCACCCCCTGTCGGCCTTCAAGGAAGGCGCGGCGTACAGCTCTGCAAAGAAGTACGAGCAGTCCATTTCGGTGCGCCATGCCGATGGCTCGGAGTGGTTGGGTGTGGTCGAGTACCAAGACCGTGAGGGGGACCTGATGGGGGCCTTCTTGGCCGGGTTGCCTGAGAGCACCCAGGGCATGCCACCCGGAGACCAAGTCGCGCTTCGGTGGGAGCTGGGCTGGTACTTCACAGGAGAAGGCACGCTGGGAGAGATCTCGCGCTTTGCTCGTGTGGTCCAAGAATCCGAGCCCCGCTTCATCAGGAGCTGCCCATATGTGGACCGGGGCGCAGGACGGGTTGACATCGACACCTTCGCCGTTGACCGCACCATCGCCGTGGTCGACCGGCAAGGAAAAGAGCTGGGCCGAGCCCAGTTCAAGGCCAAGACCCAAGGCTACCGCTGCAACGATGTCCAGTACCGGAGCAATGAGAAGTCCCTTCTCTTGCCGGATCCCCAGGACATTCTGCTCTGGGCCAAGGCGCTTTGAGCCAGTCGGTGTGCGTGTTTGGACCCAAGCACCGTCGCGTGGTCTCAGCTTTGGGATTGGCCCCTTGGGCGCCGCTGAGAGGAGCCCGGTGTTCCCAAATGCAGGCGGTCTATCGCCGCTGAAAGGCCTCCATCAGTCCCCCGGTCCCCAGCTCCGCGCTGTAGCGCAGCTGCTGCCCCAGCTCCTTGTTCCGCATCGCGCGCATCACCCGGCGGGCCACGTACTTGGGGCGCCCGTAAAAGGTGCGGTAGGCCGCGCGGGTGTGTGCCTCCAGCTCGGGCCAAGAGAAGTCCGGGTGCTCGTAGAGGTGGTTGCCGTTGTTGTGGATGGAGAAGTCCACGGTGTCCATGTCGATGTGTCGGGCCCACTCGTGCCAGAGGGGGGTGCCGGGCAGGGGCATGGTGATGCTGAACTTGGCGAAGTCCACGTCCAGGTCGGCGGCGAACTGTGCGGTCTCCCGGATGGTCTCCGGGGTCTCGCCCGGCAGGCCGACCATGAAATAGCCCAGGATGGTAAAGCCATACTTGCGGGCCCACTGCACAGCGCGTCGGGCCTGGGCGACGGTGGCGCCCTTCTTGATGCGGTGTAGGACAGCATCGGAGCCGCTCTCGAATCCAAAGGCCAGCAAACGGCAGCCAGCGGCCCGCGCGATGCGGAAGAACTCCTCGTTGACGTTGGCCACCCGGATGCCATTGGTCAGGGACCAGGGCATGTCCAAGCGCTGGCGCATCATCTCCTCACAGGTGGCGATGGCGCGGGAGGTGATGGTGGTGAAGCTGTCGTCCACCAGGTTGAAGGCCTTGAAGCCGTGGGCTTTGGCGTGGACCAGCTCGGCGACGAAGCGGTCCGGAGACTTGTGGCGCCAGGTGCTGCCGAACACGCCTTTGGTGCAGTAGACGCACTGGGCTCGGCAGCCGCGGGAGAACTCCAGGTCCGCCACGGGCACTGTCTTGGCGACCAGGCTGGGGGTCTGGTAGCGCTTCAGGTCGACCAGGTCCCAGGCACCCATCGCCAGGTTGTCCAGGTCCATGTGCAGGGGGCGGTCGGCGTTCGCGCCGCCCCGGTGGGTGATGCCCTGGATGTCGGCGAGGGGCACGCCGTCGGCCAACTCCAAGATGCTGTGGTCGCCCTCGCCTCGAACAGCCACGTCAAAGTCGGCCTTCTCCAGGGTCTGTTCGGGCCGGGTGGAGGGGTGTACGCCGCCGGCGATGATGCGCGCGGAGGGGCACGCCTTTCGTGCGGCCGCGGCGATGTTCTTGGCCTGGGGGAAGAGCGGCGTTCTGAAGCTCACGCCCACCATGTCGGGGCGCGCTTGGGCAAAGCGGCGCTCCAGCTCCGCGGGCTCGGAGGCGCTGGGGTCCTCGGCCTCCAGGTCCCAGAGCACCACCTGATGTCCCGCCCGGCGCAGGGCCCCGGCCAGCAGCCCCAGGTTCAGGGGCGGCGAGAGGGTGATGGCCGCCGCCACCTTGGAGTGGCGGTAGTAGGCACCCATCGATGGATTCACCAGGACCACGCGCATGCTGGCAGTCTACTCCCCCTGCGATAGTCTCGGCTGCAGAATGAGGTTGCCCTGTGTCCTTTGGAGTCGGTGATTTTGTGCGCTTGGGCGCTCTGGCCAGCTTTGGCGCCTTTGTGGGCCTGCTGACCACGCCGGTCCTCGGTCCACTCTCCCTCCTCGCTGCGCTGCTCTTCGCCGGGTTGATGCTCGTGGGTCCAGGTCACCTGCTGTACCGAAACAAGCTCCCGGTGCGCAGCCCGCCCTGCCCAAGCTGCGGCTCAAAAGCCGGTTTCGCAGACGAGGTCCCTGGAGACCCCGTCAGCGTGATGCGCTGTCTGTCCTGTGAGGCCCTGGTTGAGGTGCGCTTGGGAGAGTCCAGCCAGGCACCCCGCCCGGACATGGCGGTGCTTCAACGGGCATTCCCCTCGTGGGCCGGTCGCTTTGAGGTCACCCAGCCCCCGGCAGAGGACGAGCTAACGCCCCTGCCACCAAGCGAGGGTGCGGGAGAGCCCCTCTCTTAGGGGGACTCTCGGCTGCCAATCGGTGGCCTCGCGCAGCAGAGAGGTGTCCAGAGCTTGGTGAGGAATCTCGCCTACGGGCTCGCGGTCCGCGGCTTGTGCGGCAGGTCCACCAGCCAGCTCCACCAGGGTCTGAGCGACCGTTGCCACGCTGGCCACTTGTCCCCCGCCGATGTTGAAGGCTTGTCCGCGGTGGGACTGGGCCAAACCCAGCAGCGCCAGCGAGGCCATCGCGGCGTCCTCCACATAGAGCCACTCTCGGCTCATCGCGCCGGTCCCGCGCAGCACGGGCGGCAGGCCTTTGACCAAGCGGCTGCAGCAGTGGGGAACCAAGCGCTCGGCGTGGGTGTCGCCGGGGCCGTAGAGGTTGGCCGAGCGGCTGACCACGATGGGCAGACCAAAGTGGGTGGCGTAGCTGCGGGCCACCAGATCCGTGCAGGCTTTGGAGACGTCGTAAGGGGCGGTGGGTGCCAGGGGGTGGTGTTCCTGGGTGGGCAAGGGAGCTGCGCCGTAGGCTTTGTCGGAGCTGGCCACCAAGATGGCGCTGGGTGGCTTGTGTGCCAGGCGGCAGGCCTCCAGCAGCAGCCAGGTGCCACGCAGGTTGGACTCAAAGGTGCTCAGGGGGCTGTGGTTGGCCGTGGGCACTTGGGTCTGAGCGGCCAGGTGCAGGACCTGGTCGGGTTGGTACTCGGCCAGGATGCGCTCGGAGTCCGCCAGGGAGCCGCGCACCTCGATGCAGCGGTCGATGAGCGCCTCGGTGTAGAGGCGGCTGGCCGGGTCGCGGTCGTGGACCAGCGCGATGACCTCGACTGCGGGATCCAGGGCCGAGATGCAGGCGCTGCCCAAGATGCCCGAGGCACCGGTGACTAGGACACGAGCCAAGGTCGCACTCCTTCCTGCCAGCTGCGCTCCAGCTCCTGCAGGTCTCGGGGGGTGTCCACCGACATCCAGAAGCCGTCGTGGGGGAATCCGGCCAGCTGCTTGTCGGCCGCGAGTCGACCCAGGGCGCCTTGCTCCAAGGGCTCCTTTCGGCGGAGTTGACCCAGGGCTTCCTGCTCAAAGAGGAAGAAGCCGCCGCTGATGCGCTGGGTCAATAGTGGCTTTTCCTCGAAGCGTGTGACCTTCCCTGCGGAGAGCTCGACCACACCGAAGCGCGAGCGGGGGCGCATGGCGCAGAGCGTTGCTTGGACCTTTTGATGCTTGTGAAAGGATTGCAGTCCGGCCAAGTCCACATCGCCCACCCCATCCCCGTAGGTCACGAAGAAGGGGCCGGGGCGAAGGTGGGTACTCGCCGCCAGGATTCGCCCGCCGGTGGGGGTGTCTTGTCCGGTCTCTGCGAAGATGATTTCCCAGTCTGGAGGTGCGTTTTCAGTAAACCAATCGCGGATGTAGTCGCCCAGGTAGCCCAAGCAGAGAATGAAGCGTTTGTGGCCTTGGCGGGCATAGATCTGCATGACGTGCCACAGCAGGGGACGGTCACCGACCGGCACCATGGGCTTGGGCATCTGGCCGGTCAGGGAGCCCATTCGGGTTCCGTAGCCGCCGCATAGAATCATCACATCCACGCAGCGAGTCTACCGCCACCCCGAATTGGGTACTCTTCAGAGCGACCCAAAGGAGCCTCCGATGATCTCTCGTGTGGAACAAGTCAGGCGAGAAGGCGACTCCATGGCGGTCCATGTCTGGGGCGCCCAGTCCGAAGACTGCGCCCTAGCCTGTGAGCTGGGCGGGGCACCGGTCTTCCGACTGGACTCCGGTGGCTTCTGTGCGGCCTGGAGTGTCACCGTACAAGGGCAGCTGAGCAGCGGCGCCTACCGGGTCAGCCACGAGGTCCTGGAGTGGAAAGAGGTGGAGTGGCGCGAGCTGGGTCGCTCCCTCTTCAAGGACATGGTCGTGGACCGCGAAGAGGACGAGTATTCACGGGACCCGAGCTGGGGCACAGACGAGGTCGAGGACGGCTACCTGGAGGGCCTGAAGAGCAGCCGGGCAGAGTGTGTGAGCCGCCTGAAGCTCGCGGAGCAGGATGGGGTGTTGGTCATGTGTGCATGGCGGGTCTTTGACCGTCAGCGCGGCATTCTCAACGCGCGATTCGGGCTTGGAGAGCTGGACTCCGAGAGCGAGGTCAGCGCGGTGCTGGACGCCTTGGATGTGGACGCGGAGCGCAAGGCCCGCTTCAAGGCGCTGCACAATGCATCGCTGGCTTGGTGGTAGCTACTGGGTCCAGTACGGATCCAGCTCGAAGTGCCCAAGGCTGTCTGCGCCTTCACGCAGAGACTGTGCGATCTCCTCGGTCCATGCCGCTTGAACCGAGCCCAATACGAGCTCTCTGTCCAGGTCCACCGTCCAGTCTCGGCTGCACAGTGCCCGTCCATCTGCGCTGAGCAGAATCAGCCGGCCTCGGATTTTCCCGGGGGTGTAGCTGTCTTGCCTCGCGACAGGATCCACCCATACAGTCGGGTCGAGCATCAGCCAGTGCCGCTGTGGGTGCGTGTTTCTACAAGGGCTGTGGGCCAAGGCGGGGCCGCTGCAGTGGGACACCATCGCCGCATTGAAGGGACTGCTCTCCACCGTGCCGTCCAAGACTCGCGCGTCTACCAAAGACACCCGGTAGTCGACGATGAACTCGGAGGGGCAGTGCTCCGAGACCCCGCGATTCGCTTTGCCCAGCTGCTCCAGGAGCGCCTCTGCCTTCGCAGCAGCGAGCGCGTCGGCTTGCTCTGGGCCCGCGTCCAAACCCAGGGTGCAGTCTGCCAGTTGGTGGGCGGTGCCCAGGACTTCCCAGTCGCCGTCGCGCCTGCCGATACAGACTGCGGGGGCGTGGCCGCCTCCTAGGTAGAACTGGTCCACCCGGGTCGCGATGGTGGCGCCGCTGAGCTTCCAGAGCCCGCCATCTCGGGCTTCCCAGTGCGCTCCACTGCAGTCCACTGCGAGTGCGCCAGTGAGCAGCTTGGAGCGCTCGTATTGCTCGCAGGCAGCCGCTAGCGTCTGGGGTGAGCTGCGGACCTGGCCTTGTAGGAGAGCGAGGCGCTCGCTGGCCTTCTGATTGGCCGCCGAGCTTGCGCTACGAGCCAGCACCAGGCCCAAGGCGGTCAAGGCGGTCAAGGCGGTCACGGAAAGGGCTAGGACGCGAACCCAGCGCATGGGACTCCTCTTCGGCAAGTCAACGTGTCGGGAGGCTCTCCGCTTGCAGGTTGAGCCACTGATGGATCTGCGGGTAGACCTCGATGCGCGCCGTCACACCCACCACCGGGTCGATGTGGCCGTACTCCGTGCTCAGGCCGCTCTCGGTGCCCAAGAGCCGAAACTCGCACTCGGGCAACACGGCACAAGCGGCCTCTACGTTGGCGGGAGGCGCGACGCGGTCCACGCTGCCTCCCAGCACAAGGACCGGCACTTGGGCCGGGGTGAGCCAGGGTTGTCCCTCCATGCTCACAAAGTCACCGCTGCTCAGCCAGACGTGAACCTGCTTGACCATGCCTCTGGAGACATCGCCCATGCCCACGTCCGCCAAGCCCTGGGCCAGGTCCAGGTCCAGGTTCTCCGGATTGGAGAGCAGCTGCACCATGGGGTTGAACTCAAAGACCGCGTCAATGGCGGCGTAGGTCGCGCGGCTTTGGGTCGTGCCGTAGGCCGGAATCAGCCGGCTCGCGGTGTTGGCCACCTGGTGCACCTGCTCCTGCTCGGCGAAGGTGGCTGGGCTGCCGATACTGACCCCGGCGGCAATGGGCCCTGGGTCACGAGTCAGGGCCGTGTAGAGCAGCATGCCGCCCATGCTGTGTCCCACCCAGTAGAGCTGCTCGTGGGGACTCTGGGCCAAGACGGAGTCGATGATGGCCGGAACATCGTAGTTCGCGATGTCATCGAAGCTGTAGGTCGCAGCGCCTCTTCTGGGCGGAGCCGTGGAGCCCATGTCCCCGCGAACGCTGGCCACCCAGACATCCCAGCCACGCGACTGCAGGTACGAGGCCAAGCTGATCTCCTCGGCGTAGTCCCAGTTGTAGTGGTTGGTGCCCATGCCGTGCATGAGCAGCACTGGGGGACCCTCATTGGGGAAGTGCCGCATCTCCAGGTCCCAGCCATCAGCGGTCTGCGCATGGCTGATCTGGGCCGGTGGCAGCCCCGTTGCTGGGGGGCTGGCCACGGTGTGCGTGCAGGCAGTGAGCAACACCCAGGTCAACACAAGCAAGGTCCATCCAGGGGCCCGTCATAACCTCTGGCGCTCGGGTCTTGTCGATTCAGACCGTGTCGGTAGACTCGCCGTCGGGTCCACACACTGTGTTTCGGCCCAAGTTCTTGGCCCGGTAGAGCTGGCGGTCGGCCGAGATGAACAGACGCAGCGCGTTCTTGTGCCACGCGCCGTCGGTGCTGGAGACGCCCAGGCTGGCGGTGACGCGCAGCACCTTGTCGGAGAAAGGAATGCCCAAGCCCTGGATCAGCCTGCGGATGCGCTCAGCGGCGCGCATGGCGGATTCCAGGTTGGTCTCCCGCATCAAGATCACGAACTCCTCGCCACCGTAGCGGGCGAAGATCTCCTCTCGGCGCAGATGCTTCTCGACGTGCTGGGCGACCATACGCAGCACCTCGTCGCCGCAAGCGTGACCGTACTCGTCGTTGATGCGCTTGAAGTGGTCCAGGTCGACGACCACCAGGGACAGGGGCACATTGCGTCGGTCCGCGTGGGCGAACTCTTGTTCCAGGCGCTCGGTGAGGTAGCGCTTGTTGTAGGCCCCTGTCAGAGGGTCTCGCACCGCGCTGGAGTAGAGCCGCTGCTGGAAGCTCTCCTCCAAGTGATCCTGGTAGGAGAACTTGAGAATGACAGCCCCACCTACTTGGATGCGGTCGCCGTCTTCCAGCGGCTGGATGCCCTTGAGCACGGAGCGTCCGTTGACCAGAGTGCCGTTGGTGCTGCCAGCATCTCGGACGGTGGGCCGGCCCTTCTCGTCGATGTGGACCTCGGCGTGCAGACGGCTGATGCCTTCTTCTTCGATCAGGAAGGTGCAGCTTCTCGAGCGACCGATGGTCGTCTTACCGGCTTTCAAGCGCAGCATGCGGCCAATCTCAGATCCACTCAGAACAATCAGGTAGGCGTTGCGCTTGACCGCACCCTCCCCGATGAGGTTGTTCAGCTTGCGAACCTGTGTCTTCTCGGAGTCGTCTTTCATCGGGGCCAAAACTGCCACGTAATAGTGCGTACTAAGTGTACCCCGAGGGTGGGCTATTCAGTCGCCAATTCCCTTTCAATGGGTCTGCCGGGGAGAGACTTGTAGCGGTCAAGCAGCTCGGTCTGGCGGGTGCTCAAGTCCTGCGCCTTGCCATCGATCCACACCGCGCTCACGGGGGTTCGCAGCTCCAGGGGGTCTCCCTGCCAGGCCACCATGCTGGCCTGGGCGCCGAGCTTGAGCGCGCCGTAGTTCTCCAAGCCAAAGGCCTGCGCCGGCGTAGAGGTCACAGCGGCGACGGCGGCCTCGTAGGGCATGCCTGCACGCACTGCGTTTCCGGCGTACTGGGACAGTTCCCGTCCATTCAGGGCGCTAAAGGTGGAGAGGATGACGGGCACTCCCGCCTCGTGAAGCAGGGCGGCGTTGTCCGCGCGCCCATGCAGGCTGTCAAAGCCGCCTGGGCCATCGTTCATGGGGTCCAAGATCACGGGAATCTTGGCCTTGGCCAGTGCCGGTGCATGCATCCAGGCCTCGGCGGCACCGGAGAGGATCAGCTTGAGCTCTGGGTAATCCCGGACGAAGCGCAACAGCGCTTCGATGTCGCTGGCACGATTGACACGCACAACCAGGGGCATCTCTCCCCGTAGTACGGGCAGCAGAGCTTGGAGATCGGCCTTTGGAAGGCTGTACTCGCGGGTCTCGCCCTTTGCGTAGGCGGCCTGGTTTTGCTCGAACTCCAGGGCGTCCTCGAAGTGCTCGCTCCAGACTTGCAGGGTGTCCATGGCTCGGCCCATGGAGGCCACCATGGCCATGGGGCTGGGGTGCAAGGCCTGGCCTTGGGTCTGTCCGGCCAGCGAGGCAAAGGCTGCCTGCCCGGAGATGCTGCCGCCGCTTGGGGTGAGCACCACGCCGGTGACCCCTCGCACACGGGTGACGGGAATGGCGGTGGCCAGGGGGTTGTATCCATTGGCGACCCAATGACTGGGGCGTCCCCCGCCGCCGGTGCGTGAACCGGCCTCCATCTCGACCTCGACCAAGCCAAGCTGGCTCAGAGAGTCGATAAATCCGGGGGTGATCAGGGTGCCGCTCATGTCTAGGACGGGGCAGGCGTCCCCTCGCCACCCCGCCAGCTTCTCGTTGCCGATGGCAACGATCTTCTCGCTGGCGATGGTCAAATCGCCGTCTTTGATTCCCGTTGGGGTCCAGAGCTGGGCGCCGCGAATCGTTTGGCAGTCCGGTTGAGGAGCGGCTTGGGCCGAGCAGCCCAACAAGCCACCGAGGAGCGTGAGGAGGAGGGTCATTGGCGGATCTCCAGAGCTTGGCCCAGCTCAAAGTCGCTCCAGGGTTGCGGTCCCTGGCGCTGGTCGTAGAGCAGCGCGCCGTCGATCAGGACCAGCTCGGCGCTGGTGTAGACCGAGAAGGGGTCACCGTCCCAGATCACCAAGTCCGCGCGCTTGCCGGGTTCTAGGGTTCCGACCTCGTCCTGGATGCCCAGAGCCCACGCTGGGTTGATGGTGATCCACTGGAGCACCTCGTCTTCGCTCAGGGGAATGCCGGCCTCTTGGGCGGAGCGCCACGCCTTTGCCGCCTCTTGATTCAACCGGCGAATGTCCACGGCGGAGTCCGAGTGGATGACCGTCCGTCCGCCGGCCGCTTGGACCAGGGCTGCGTTGTAGGGAATGCCGTCGTAGGCCTCGAGCTTGAAGCCCCACCAGTCGGCCCAGGTGCTCACAGCGATCTCGCGCTCGGCCAGGATGTCGGCGATCTTGTAGGCTTCGAGCGCGTGGTGAAAGCTCCGGATCGAAAAGCCATATTCGTCAGAGAGTTGAATGAAGCTGAGCATGTCGTCGGCGCGGTAGCAGTGCACGTGCACCAGGATCTCGCCGTCCAAGACGCCGACCAAGGTCTCCAACTCTAGGTTGCGTGCTGGTGGCGGCGGTGGGGCTCCGCTGCCGTCCCAAGCATCGGCCTCGGCTTGGTAGTCCTCCCAGGCGCGTTTGTGTTCGGCGGCCTTGGCAAAGGCCATACGCTGACCCTCCAGGTTGCCCATTCGGGTGCTGGGGCCGCCGCCGTCACCGTAGACCCGTTTGGGGTTCTCGCCGCAGGCCATCTTCACGCCCTCGGGTGCCCCTGGGAATCGCATCGCCCGGCTGCCGCGGGCTGGCACCATGTGCAGCGTCGCGCTGCGTCCGCCGATGAGGTTCGCGGAGCCAGGAAGCACTTGGATGGTGGTGGTGCCGCCGGCCACGGCGCGCTCGATGCTGGGGTCTTGGGGCCAGAAAGAGTGCTCAACCCACACGCCCCCGGTGGTGGGTGAGGTGGCCTCGTTGCCGTCACCATGCGCATTGGCGTTGGGCTTTGGGTACACGCCCATGTGGGAGTGGGTGTCGATGAGACCCGGAGTGATCACCCTCCCCTGAAGGTCCAGCACCTGAGCGGAGCCGGGAGGGGGCGCTCCTTCACCGACGGCACGGATGCGTCCTCCTTCAATCTCGATCCAGCCGGGGTCGAGCACCTGACCTGCCGCGGTCATGACCCGGGCTCCGCTCAGCACCAAGGCGGCTGGGCTTGTTTCAGGGGGCCTCTCCACGGCCGCCAAGCCCTTGTCTTCAAGCTCGGCAAGGGTGGGGGGAGGGGCCCCTGCATAGGGATCCTCAATGCTGTCGGTGGGCTTGGGACAAGCCACGAAGAGTGACCAGATCAGCAGGTGCATGGGGCCTCCGGGGCAGGATCCTTCCACATCTGGGCTGCCCTGGTGTGTCTGAGCCGCCAAGGATGGCGCTGGAAGCAGTGGATCAAGGCCTTGGAAGCGATCCCAGTCGGCTTGTGTGTGGGGCTGATGGCTTGGCCGGAGAATCAGACCCCTCTGGATCAGCGCTTGCGGTCTAGGCGCTCCCGTACAACCCGCAGGAGTGCGTCTGGGTCGAAGGGCTTTTGCAGGAGCGGAATGTCCCGAAACTCCTCGGAGCTCAGAGTGCCGTGGCTGTACCCACTGGCCAGGACGACGGGGATGTCCGTGCCACGCCCGTGCAGCACGCGCACAACGTCCGCTCCGCCCATCTCGGGCATCACCACATCCATGAGGAGCAAGTCGAAGCTGCGGCCGGCGTCAAGAAGGGCCAGGGCCTGGGCCCCGTTCGTAGTGGAGGTCACCGAGTAGCCCGCGCGCCGCAGCACGCGCTCTACCACTGCCCGCACCAAGGGCTCATCTTCGGCGAGCAGCACGTGCTCGTTGCCAGCGGGCACAGCCCCGATGGGGTTGCCCTTGATGCAGGTCGCGTCCGCCAAGGCGACAGGCAGATACACCTTGATGATGGTGCCTCGTCCAGGCTCCGAGTAGATGTGCATCATGCCGTCGTGTCGCTGCACGACCTTGTAGGCGATGGTGAGCCCCAGGCCCGTGCCTTGGCCAATCTCTTTGGTCGTGAAGAAGGGCTCAAAGATGCGCTCTTGGAGCTCTGGCGGGATGCCGATGCCTGTGTCGGAGACCTGAAGCAGCACGTAGCGCCCAGGGGATGCCCAAGGGTGGGCTTTGGTGTACTCCCCGTTGATGAGCACCGTATCGGTGCTGATCGTCAGACGGCCTCCGCCGAGCATGGCATCCCTTGCGTTGAGGCTGAGGTTGAGGAGGACCTGCTCGAGCTGCGCGCCATCTGCACGCACCTTTGGGAGGAGGTGACCTGGGATGAAGTCGATGTCGATGGTCTCGGAGATGGTCCTGCGGAGCATCGTCAGCAGCCGAATGACGACGTGGTTGAGGTCCAGCTCGGTGCGTACGGCCTCGTCTCTGCGGGACATCGCCAGGAGCTGCTTGGTCAAGTCTGCCGAGAGGTTGCCCGCATGAATCACAGAGTCGAGCAGCTCACGGGTCTCGTCCTCTGGGTCCAAGTCATCCAGGGCCAGCTGGGTGTTCACGAGCATGCTGGTGAGCAGGTTGTTGAAGTCGTGGGCGATGCCGCCTGCCAGGCGCCCGATGGCTTCCATCTTCTGGCTCATCAGGAGCTGGCGCTCCATAGATCGGGCCTGGGTCACGTCTCGGCCGAGCAAGATGCTTCGATTTCTATCTGGCGTCTTGGTCACCTTCAGGTCCAGCACGATGTACGTGCCATCTGGCTTCATGCCGCGGAAGGTGACTTGGTCCGTCGGTACCTTGGCTGCAATCGCAGCTTGGACCGCCTCCCTGTCGTCAGGATGTATGAAGTCCAGGTGGTTCTTGCCGTAGACCTCCTCCGTGCCGTACCCAATCTGCTCCTGGAAGGCGCGGTTTACGCGAAGGAAGTGCCCTTGAGGGTCGACGACTGCCATCAGGTCGTCCGTCAGGTTGAAGAAGTGCTCCAGGTCGAAGAGCGCCTCCTTCTGCGAGCTGGTGTCAGAGGTGCTGATGACCACGCCACGTTCCCCTGCTGGCGTTCGCAGCGGGGCAGCGCGACTCTCGAAGTATTGGGTGTTGCCGTTGGGGTTTGAGAAGGCACTCTCGTAGCGGGTGGGCTCGCCCGTATCGAGAACAGACTGGAGCTCTCGGCGGACCATCTCTCGGTCCTCGTGGGGGACAAACTCGATGGCGTGGGTCCCGCGTGTCATCTCCCAGGTAATGCCTGCCAGCTGGCGATTCACGTAGCGAACGCGCAGCTGCGAATCGAGAACCAGAATGTGGTCGGAGGTCTGTTCGATCCCCATGGCAGCGAGCGCTTCTCGAGTCTGGTCTTTGAGGCTCATAGTTGTGCGGCTCTCCGGGGAGGGATCTGGTCGCGTTGATTCTACCAGTTGACAGCCCTTGGACAGGACCCGCATGACAGGGCTGGGCCCGCAATTCGGGCGTCTTGGGGGCCCTACGCACCTGCATTTGGTGGTGTAGCGGAGGTCCCTTGGATAGGCCGCTGGCATGGAAATTCAGCGCGGATTTGGGTCGGGTGAGCTCTTCGAGTTGGTTCCCGCCCAGGGAGAGCCAAGCGCCCCGCTACGGCCAGAGCAGGTGCCGAGCGTCATGGTGGACGTCATACACGATGGGCACGTCATCCCCGAAGAGGCTTTGGTGGACGACAAGGGTGCCACCATCGGGCTCTCTCGCTTTCACGATGCCTTTGTCTCGGAGCGTGACTGGGGTGCATCGGTGGTCGCCGGCGAGGTCAGTAGGGCCTTGGGGTTGCCTGGGTATCACCGGATCAACCTGGCCCGTGTGGTCATGGACTTTGGCCGCTTTCCGGGCAGCACCCCGCGTAGCGCGCCACACCTTCAGCGCTTCGCCATCAACTACCCCTTCTCAGAGCTGCTGAGCTTCCGGCAGAAGCGGACTTTGTTGGAGCGCTACTACGACCCCATCTCCGACGAGATGGACCGGGTGGTCGCGCCGCGGCGCCTGAAGTTGGCCATTCACACCTATGACCCGTACAACGCCAACGGCACCCTGAGGGCGCCTGTGAGCTTGATTACGCGGGTGGACGGTCTGCACATCGACGAGGTCACCGACGCATTCGACCCGCTCTACCCCCACCAGCTCGGTGAGTGGACAGCGGACCGAATCCTGCGCAATCGCATCAGTCTGGTCGTTGAGAAGTCGGGCTTTGGGGTCGCCCACAACTTCCCCTACACCCTCCCCGAGGGCAGCATTGAGGTGCGGGCCCAGGTGTGGCGCTTCTTCAACTTCCTGCAGAAGGCCTTTCTTGACGCGCATCCCAGGACGGCGGAAGACCCCGCATTTCAAGCGATCTGGGCCATGCTCAAAGACACCAACCGCAGGAACGCCCAGAGCATGCTGTTGCGGGCCTATCTGCACCAGTTCCAGCGACCTCCGATTGGAGAGGAAGGGCACTTTGAGAAGGCGCAGCTGGCCTACGACAGGGTCGAGGACTTTCTCAACGCCGACAACCGCAGCTTGGTTCGAAAGTACCGCTACGCGCCTTGGCGGCCCAGTGCGATGGCTGTAGAGATCAGGAAGGACCTGGTCTTTGACTTTGATGACAACGGACACCCTGTGGGCGGGCCGCTCGAGAACGCCGCACGCATTGGGGATGCGATTGCTGCAGCGGTTCGTGTCTACCTGGACGAAGACAAGCCGCTGAGTCTCTAAGAGGGGGTGCCCAGCCCCCCCTTGTGTCAGGCGCTTTGCGCCTTCACACCCCCTGGGGTTCTTCAGGGGGGACTTGGACGGAATGACCTTGTCGAGTCGTCCTTTCGCTTTGCTCTCCTCCTTTGTCTCCCAGGTCATCCCGGCCCCCCTTCATCACGGGCGCCAGCGGGCAGTTGCCCGACTGGCTCCGGAGGGTTTGGCGCTCTCCGGGCCTGAGTCTCTAAGAGGGGGTGCCCAGCCCCCCCTTGTGTCAGGCGCTTTGCGCCT
>OJHJ01000142.1_pt1 | contig 53292 bp, 48 predicted proteins | sample 1595201 | NCBI WGS metagenome assembly OJHJ01 (sample SAMN05416832, study PRJEB24817) | seawater metagenome | isolation source: Sea water | place: Canada:Atlantic | collected 2013-07 | reverse complement strand
AAGAGACAGGGGCAGCGGGTCAGGGAGCGCCAGGTGCCCCCCCCCCCATCGCTCCACGTGCCCTGCAAGCACGCGCCACCGCGAAGTGGGTGAGCACTGGGCAGCGCCTCACGCCGCGCGCGGTCTGGGTCAAGCCCTTTCGGATCGACCGGACCGAGGTCACCCGCTCGGCCTACAAGCGCTTCCTGGACGCCACGGGCTACCGCCCCCCCCACGTCGAAGAGGACTGGGCCCAGGAGGGCTACAACTGGAGCGGCAACGACTTCCCGGATGGCACCGGAGAGCACCCCGTCATCCTGGTCAGCTGGTACGACGCCACCGAGTACTGCGCCTGGGCCGGCAAGCGCCTGCCCACCGAGTCGGAGTGGCAGCTGGCCGCGCTCGGGGAGCAGAGCGCTGAGCGCAGCTACCCTTGGGGCAAGGACTACGATGCGATGGCGTTGAACCACGGCAAGATGGATGAGCCCAACTTCGATGACTCCGACGGCTATCTGACCACCTCTCCCGTCGGAAGCTTTCCCCAAGGGGCCAGCCCCTACGGCTTGCTGGATGCCTTCGGCAACGCCTGGGAGTTCACCTCAGACGCTCGGGTGGACTCGTGGGAGTTGGTAGAGAGCACCGAGAAGAGCCAGGGGGAGACCCAAGGCTGGACCGACGTGCATGCGCCGGGACCGAGCCTGTACGTGGCGGTGCGGGGTGGCAGCTACTTCTTTGACGCAGCAGCTCACCCTGCTGGAGAGCAGAACCAGTTCCTTCCGGAGCTTCGACGCAAGACCAGTGGCTTTCGCTGCGCCGATTAGGGTCAGCGAATCACAGGCTCGTCGGGCAGATCCGCGATGCGGTAGACCGCCAAGTCCGGGGTCTGGCACTGAGCTGTCGGCAGCGCGATGGGGATCTTCGGTCCGCTGGGCAAGACCACCAAGTTCTGGTACCCGAGCTCCTGGATAGGCTTCCAAGTCAGGGTGCCGAACTTGGGGTCATCGCTGAAGCCATGGAGCTGCAAGCTGCGGTGGACGTCCTCGCCATTCAGACGCCAGCTGGCGATGCCGCGTTGGGGGGCGGGTTGCTGATGGTGCATCTGCAGCATGCGGGCCAGGGAGGGGTCGTCCATGCGGCCATCCAAGGGCCAGATCAGCACGCCACCTTCCAGGCCGGTGACACAATCTGAGCTGGGCAAGGCTTGGGATGGGGGGCGTAGAGACATGCCCCCGAGCACGAAGGCATCCACTGCCACAAAGACAATCAATATCAGCGCCTTAGGGCCAAGCCGCTGACCCGTTTGCTCAAGGCCCGTCGCCGCCAAAACGCTCAGGCCGATGCTGGCCAAGACCAGGAAACGGGTGGGCTGGGTCAAGGGCCGTAGGAAGGCGTCCATCAGTCCATTGAGCACCACGAAGGGACCGCCAGGGAAGGAGCCCAGGGCCAAGAGCAGCGCCGCGAGGCAGGCCAGGATCCAGGGCCAGCTGCGCCGCCAAGTCAGAGCGCCACCCACAGCCGCCAGAATCAAGAGACTCCAGCCCAGGTACAGGCCGCCGCTGGCATCTACGCCGGTGCTTGCATCGACGGTCCAAGAGAGCTCCGTTGGCCAGAAGAGCTCACGGAGGGAGGCACGGGCCCAAGGCATGTCCACGATCTCGATGCGCCAGGGGCCAAGTCGGTACCACTCTCCGGCTCTGGCGTTTGGGTAGTTGGGGTTTGCGGATCTGGCGAAGAGCCGGCTGATTCCCAAGGTGCCCAAGCAGCCCAGCACAGTGCCCACGGCCAAGGGCAAGCGCCGGTCCCGAAGCCAGCTGACCCCTGCGGCCACCGGCAGGATCAAGGCCAGGTAAGGATTTTCCAGAGCCGCCCACATGATGCAGGCGCCGCCGGCCAGTGCCGGTCCCCAGCCACGTTTGGTGAGCAAGCCCAGGCCGATTGGGAGGGGGAGGGCAGCGATCGCCACCAGGGAGCCCTCGCCGGTGTCGTAGATCAGGTAGCGGCCCACGAGGGTGAAGAAGCCTGCCGCCCACGAGGCCAAGCTGCTCAGGCCCAGCCTCCTCGCCAACCAGACCACCCCAAAGGCCAAGCCAGCGACTTGAAGTAGGGCGGCCAGGCAGGCCGCACGGGCGATGCCCAGGAGGGGCTCGGAGATCGCAAAGAGCAGCGCGGAGCTTGGCGAGAGGACCGAGCCGTATGCGCCGTTGGGCGCGTTGACCAAGGGGCTCAGCTCACCCCAGGCCGCGCCCGTCCAGGACTGCTGGAACCACCACATGCCCCAGACAGTGGAGACCACATCAGGCCCGGCCCCGGGCAGCGCGCCGGCGATCCAGGCTTGGCGGAAGGGCCACGCGGCTGCAAGGAGCAGAAGAATGCCGGCCACCGACGCGGGCGCCCAGCTTGGGACCCAATCGGGGATCCAGTCTGGGATCCATTTGGCAGGAAAAGGAGGCCGCACCCTGGAACTGTACAGGGTGCGGCGCTCTTTTGGGGGCCCTCAGGTCAGGGCCGCCCGGGCCGACTCAGGAGAGCTCGGTGGCTGCGAAGAAGTACGCGATCTCTTCGGCGGCGGTCTCAGGAGCGTCCGAGCCGTGCACAGCGTTCTCGCCGATGCTGTCGGCGTAGAGCTTGCGCAGGGTGTTGTCAGCTGCCTCGGCGGGGTTGGTCGCGCCCATGATCTCGCGGTTGCGCTTGATGGCGTTCTCGCCCTCGAGCACCATCACGACGCAGGGACCGCTGGACATGAACTCGGTCAGTTCGCCGAAGAAAGGACGGGCGCTGTGAACGGCGTAGAAGCCTTCAGCGACGCGCAGGCTCATGTGGATCTTCTTCATCGCGACGATGCGGAGGCCTTCCTCCTCGAAACGGGCGACGATCTTGCCGATGACGCCTTTCTTGGTGGCGTCGGGCTTGATGATGCTGAAGGTGCGCTCCATGGCGAACTCCTTTCTGGGTAGGGCTGCAAGGGGTTGATTCGGCGCGGCAAGTACCCCTAGCGAGCGACCCTGGCAAGGGACCGTAGATGGCGCTCTGGAAACAATGCCAGCAACAATGACCTGCGGCTGGCCTCTATACTGGCCGGACCGGGAGGCTCAATGGCCAGTGTTCAAGACGAGTACCACTTCTCGATGTCCATCGGGAAGGGCCTGTTCACCGAGCTGCTGGGCGCTGCCCTGCCCTACAAGATCCAAGGTGGGGCCTTCAACCTGAGCGAGAACCTGCGCATGGCTGCCCGCCAGCTTCAGGTGAAGCAGAAGGTGGCCGGACTGCTAGAGGGCCCCGAGGGCTCAGCCATGGTCAAGGTCAAGGACCGCGCCGCGTCGGTGTGGACGTCCCGGAAGGGACAGATCTACGAGACCCTGGACAAAGTGCTGCGGGTAGAAGGGGACTGGGAGGTGCTGCTCGATGGCGAGGGCAGCCAGTTCAACTACGGCGACCAACAGATCGGCGCCGAGGCCTACTTCAAGGCGGTGGCCACAGGCAAGGCCGTACTCTTGGGGGAGAACCTGGAGCTTCCCTTCCGGCTGGAAAAGCGCGTTGGCGCGGAGATCGCTCTGGGCGGCATCCACTACGACGCGAACAAGAAGGAGATCGTCGGTCAGGTCCAAGACGTGGGCCTGAACTTGGGCGATAGCTTGCCGCTCAAGCTGCTCAACGATGTGTTGGGCAAGGTGCTGGAGCAGCAAGCTCAGGACAAGCTGAACCCCGTCACCGTCCTTCCCAAGGCGCAGCTCGATGAGCTGGTGGCTGGCGCCGGAACCGCCTTGAAGCTCAAGATGGAGGTCAGCGACGTCCACCTGGAGGTGGGCGAGGAGTTCATGACGCTCAAGGTGCGCTTCGGCTTCTCGCAGCTTCAGTTGGCCGAGCGCAACAAGTCCTAGGCCTTTCCGAAGGCCCGTGGGTCACTGTGCTTGTCTCGCACGCTCACCGATCCAGTCGTCCAAGAGCCCATGCTCAGGCAGGTCTTCGGGCGGGGTGAGGTTGAAGAAGCGAATGGCGGGAGGATGGATGCCCAGCACCTGTTCTGCCAGGGCCCGCTCGATCACTACGTAGTCGTCCTCTACGTGGCGCTGCTGCAAGATGGCGATCGCCAGAGCGCCGCTGCGCAGACCCTGGGCCACTTTCCATGGCACCCAAAGACGGTGCACGGTGCGCTCGTCCCGTCCAACAAAGAAGAAGCGAGCTGGGCCTCCGCTCAAGCGCAGATGGCCTCCTTGAATCAGGTGAACCAAACGGAGCTTCTGGGCCGCCGCTGCTTCGATTCTCGCCAGGGCGATGCGCTGCTCAAGCTTGGCCTGGGCGGCTTCTGCCTTGGCCTTGGCCAGCGCTTCGGCCTCGCGTTTGGCCACCAGCTTGGCCTTCTCTTTGGAGGCTTGCTTCTTGCGGCGCTCGGCCTTTAGGCGGCGCTCGGTGCCCTTGACCTGCTTCTTGGAAACGGCGCCGGACTTGAGCAGCGCATCACGAAGCGACATAGGGGCCTCCGCTTTGCCCGGACCACAGGGCGCGACGGGTTATAACGGCGTGTTCAAGCCGCACAACCCCTATGGCCCCGGTGATTCGAATGTCTCTGTCCTTTGTGATCGCCCTCGCGACGGGGTGTGTTTTGCTCACCCCAAGCGACTGGGATCGCGACGGGGATGGCCTGGAAGGGTGGCAAGACTGCGACGATGACAACGCTGATGTGGGACAGCTGAGCTGGTTCTTGGACGGCGACGGCGACGGCTACGGGGCAGGAGCTGAGGTTCAGGCCTGTGATTCTCCTGGCCAGGAATACGCTCCCCAAGCCGGAGACTGCGCCGACGGAAACAGCGATCAAAACCCTGGCGCCCCCGAGGTCTGCAACGGCGTGGACGACGACTGCGACGGAGACACTGACGACGCAGACTCGGAGTTGGACGCGGACAGCGCGGAGACCTGGTACCGGGACGGCGACAAGGATGGCTACGGCAACGTCGCAGACAGCGTGCTCGCTTGCGAGCAGCCCGATGGCTACGTGGACGATCCGAATGACTGCGACGACAAGGCCGCCGCCATCAGCCCCGATGGAAGCGAGGTCTGCGATGTAGACGACGTGGACGAGGACTGCGATGGCGCCGCGGACAACCTCGACCCCGAAGGGGCCGAGAACAGCTTGCGCTTCTACGCGGACGCGGACGGCGACGGCTTCGGCGACCCGGCCATGCCCGTCGAGCTCTGCGAGCGCCTGGATGGCTTTGTGGCCAACCAGAAAGACTGCGATGACAGCTCGGCCGAGATTCATCCGGACGCGCTGGAAGTCTGCGGTGACACCGTCGATGACAACTGTGACTCCGTCACCGCGTGTGTCTTTGATGTAGACGACGCAGACGCGACCATCACGACCAGCCACATCGCCGCGCTGAACTTGGGCGTCTCGCTGACCACCGTGCAAGACAAGTCTGGCAACTGGGACTTGGTCGTCGGGGACAACCGATACAGCCCGACTGGTGCGAGCAACTCCGGGATCTTCCTCATCTTTGATGACGTGGTTCCGGGCCTGACCACCGCAGAGGCGCAAGAGGCTGTGGTCGGCGAGGACCGCCAGGACCAGATGGGCTTCTACATGCACGGCAGTGGAGACCGGCTCGCCGTCTCCGCCACCTTCGCCGACGTCACTGGGGCCGGTACAGTGCAGATCTACGACATCGGGATCCCACGCGGGACCATCGTCGGAGAGAGCATTTCCGATGAGTTTGGTGCGGCTCTGGCATGGGGTGACCTGAGCGGAGATGGCACCCAAGGGGACCTCGCCGTCGGAGCCCGCAAGCAGAGCTCCGGGCGCGGTGTGGTCTACCTCTTTGCCGCCGCAGCCCTCAAAGACGGCAGCGCGAACGACTTGGCCGCCGGTGCGGTCTTGGGTGAAGCGGTGAACGACCAGATCGGAAAGAGCTTGGCTCTGGTCGACGGGAACGGGGACGGGGTCGATGACTTGGTCTTTGGCTCATACGCCCACGATGTGCCTGGGGAGACCACCTCCAACCAGGGCAAGTACTACGCCTTCATGGGGCCAGTCGCAGGGGCAACCCTCGCCAAAGATGCCCCCCAACAGAGCGAGGGGCTGGGCGGCGACAAGCTCGGCGGACAGGTCGCCTCCGTGGGAGACGTCAGCGGCGACGGGTACGAGGACGCCGTGGTCTGTGCGCTGCAAGCCACCGACACTCTGGGGGACCAGGGCTACTGCACCTTAGCCCTCGGCGCATCCACGGACGGGGCCGCCCTGGCGCTCTCTGGCCTCCGCATTTGGGGGGACTCTGCCGGAGACTCCCTGGGGACAGGACGGGTCTGGAACGAGCCCGGTGATCTGAACGGAGACAAGGTCAACGACCTGATCGTCTCCTCAAGCCTCGTCGATGGTGGAGCGGGCGCAGTGTATATCTTCACTGGCCCAGTCCCCACTTCGGGCACCTACACAGCGAGTGACGCTGAACTGGTCGTCTATGGCGACCCCACCTCGGAGTTCGGTGAGAGCTTCGTGGTAGCTGATTTGAACGGTGACAAGGACCTGGAGCTCATCGTGGGCGCCTCCGCCATCAACACCGTCTACCTCTTTGACCTCAACGAGTGGTTCTGAATGCTGAAGCCGAGCTATCCCTTCTTCCTGGCCAACAAGCCACAGCTCCCCAACACCGACTTGGTGGTGCTCGACAAGGCCAATGGCGAGCCCGCCAGCGAGACCGCACAGGCCTCGAAGGAGGACTTGGAGAACGCGATCCAGGCCGCCGTCGATGCAACCCAGGTCATGCGCGCTTTGCCGATGCACACCCGCCAGGCGGTGCTGCGCCATGTGGCCAAGCGCATTGAAGAGCGCGCTGAAGAGCTGGCCCACATCCTCGTGATCGAGGCTGGCAAGCCAATCGCCGCAGCACAGGCCGAGGTCCGGCGCGCTCAGGTCACCTTCTCGGTGGCTGCCGATGAGTGCTCTCGGAACGAGGGCTCGGTCATGGACCTGGGCAGCTCTGCCGAGACCGCTGGCTACATCGGCATGACCCGCAAGGTGGGTGTTGGACCCGTGGCGCTGATCACGCCCTTCAACTTCCCCTTGAACTTGGTCGCCCACAAGGTGGCTCCCGCCATCGCTGCGGGTTGCCCGCTGGTCCTCAAGCCCAGCACCCGCACCCCCATCTCGGCCTTGGTCTTGGGTGAGATCTTGGCGGAGACCGAGCTGCCCGAGGGCGCCTTCTCCATTCTGCCGATGGACTCCGAAGACGCCGAGGCCATGGTCATCGATGAGCGCATCAAGCTGCTCAGCTTCACCGGAAGCGACAAGATCGGCTGGGAGCTCAAGGCCCGCGCCGGCAAGAAGAAGGTTGTGCTCGAGTTGGGCGGAAACGCCGCAGTCATCGTCGACAAGGACGCGGATCTGGACGAGGCGGTCGCCAAGATCGTTGACGGAGCCTTTGGCTTTGCCGGTCAGAGCTGCATCAGTGTTCAGCGCATCTACGTTCACCAACAGGCCTACAGCGCCTTCCGTGACAAGCTGGTGGGCGCTGCCCGTCGCTTGGAGATCGGCGACCCTGCAGACCCCGAGAACTTCTTGGGCCCCGTCATCGACGAGGACGCCGCTGCCCGCCTGGAAGACTGGATCCAAGACGCGGTCATCCGCGGCGCGACCATTCTCTGCGGTGGTGACCGCGACGGCACCTACCTGGAGCCCACCATCCTGGAGAACGTGCGCAAGAAGGCGCTGCTTCACCGGGAAGAGGCCTTCGGTCCCGTCGCCTGCATCGTGCCCTTCAAGGACTACACCGAGGCGCTGCCAGACGTGAACGACAGCCGCTACGGCCTGCAGATTGGCGTGTTCACCAACGAGCTGAGCGCTGCCATGGAAGCTTGGGAGACCTTGGACGTCGGCGCTGTCATCGTTGGTGACGTGCCCACCTGGCGCGCCGACGCCATGCCTTACGGCGGCGTTCGTGACTCCGGAACCGGCCGTGAAGGCCTGCGCTTCGCCATCGAAGAGATGAGCGAGACCCGATTGCTGGTCATCAAGCGCTGATTCACCCTCCAGGTGCCTGCCCTCAGTCTTGGGCGGGCACCTTGGACGGGGGAATCCAGGGGCCGTCTTTGGCTCCCCAAGACAGGACCCCGCGCCAAGCGTCTTTGGCGCCGATGCGAAGCCAGACCCGGCCCTGAATGTCCGAGGATGGAATCGCTCCCCACCAGCGGCTGTCCACGGGTCCGTCTCTGTGATCGGCCAGCAGCATCCAGCCCTCTTCTGCATTCAAGGTCACGCTGGCCTCGTCGAAGCGGCGATCTGCCGTTTGGACCAGCCATGCATCTTGCTCGGAGTAGGCCACCCTGTCGGCATCACGTCCCATCTCTCTCCACCTCCACGGCTGTCCGTCTAGTGCCAGCCCGGGCTTGGAGAGCGTGAGGCTTTGACCGGGCGCCGCGATGGCACGCCGCAGGACCCGGCGACTGGGGTCACTGGGATCCTGCAGCAGCACCACGTCGCCTTGGCGTGGCGCCAGGGGAAGCCAGAGAACCCAATCTCCCGGTGTGATGGAGGGGGACATCTCTTCGTTCTGGACCTGCAGCGGTCGGATTCCCCAGGCCGCCAGGGCGAGCAGGGCCGCCGCGGGTAGCGCGCGCTTGAACCAGGGGCTTTGCATTCGGCTCCTTGGGGCCTACAGTATCAGCGGAGGCCAGTATGGGTACCCCCCCAAAGCAGAGCGAGAAGGCCAGTACGCCCCGAGGCAAGCGCAAGAAGATGCGCACACGGGATGTCCTCTGGATGGCGGTCTCCAAGGTCTTGGGGATGGCCCACAAGACCAACGCCAGCGGCAACAACATGAGCCAACGCTGAGTTTTTCAGCGCCCGGGCATCCGGCACAGCCCCGCCACGCAGGATAAGGCGCAGCCATGCTTTTGCTCCTGCTCTCCTGCGTTCCGTCTGGGCCCAGCGTTCTCCCCGCCGAGGTCGTGTTCTCGGGGGAGGGGCGCCTGGAGCACACCCGTACTGGCCCTGCGTGGAGTGACCCCAACGTGGACGTCGGGGCCGTCACATGGGTACGAGGACGGAGTGAGGTAGAGGACGGGCTCTTGGGGCCCGGTCGCACCGCCCCCGATGAGATTGCAGCCTACCTTCCCGGGACCGTCGCCCAGCTCTTGGTTCGCATGGAGGGTGAGGTGCCGGCTGGAGCCTGGGTCACCTTGACCGGGACCTGGGAGTCGGGGGAGCCCTTCGCGGCGCAGCGCCTGCCCCTGGCACCCCAGGTGAGCTGGAGTCTGCAGGTTCCCGAGCGTCTGGACAAACTCAGCCTCACGTTGAGCTACGAGCTGCCCGATGTGGGGCCTTACCGGAGCGAGCACATCCTGGTCACCACCTGGGATACCCCTTTGGAAGGAACACCTCTCTACCGCCGTCCGCTGTTGTGGATGGCGGAGTGGGGAGCCGGTACCCCTTCCCGTTCGGTGACCCCGCTGGAGGCCCAGTCCGAGGTGGAGAACGAGCTGACGCTCAAGGCCCTTCGCGGCCTGTACCAGCTGGGCATTGACGAGGGGCGCACCTACGGCTCCTTCCCCAGGCCCAAAGAGAAGGACAATCAAGCGCACGTGTTCTTGGACCACCCCCAGTGCGCCTGCGGTGAGTACCGCGGCATCCTGCTCAACTTGGTGGAGGAGCAGGGCATCGATGGAAACTGGGTCATGATGTACTTCCGGAATCCCAGCACGGACGCGCTGAGCATGTACGAGACCCGGAAGATCTCGGCGGTCGGCACGGAGCCCAAGGTCTGGCAGCACTGGAACCATGTCGCCGTCGAGGTCAATGGTCAGGTCTACGACCCCACCTACAACCTGCACCATCCAGACTTTCCCTCCTATGAGGACGACCTCTTCGAGCACTACTGCTATGGCGAGAACGAGAAGTGCAAGACCCCAGGGGGCTGGTGTCAGCAGCCTCGGCCAGAAGGCACGTGCATTGACAACCCACCTGGCTTCGATCCAGAGGGGCCAGAGGGCGCGATGCGAGTCAAGCGTGGTGACAAGTACTGATGCTGCCCTTGCTGCTATGTCTGAGCGCCCAAGCACACGAGAGTGAGCCTGGGCTCAAGCCCTATGTGGTGCCGCCTACCGAAGCCGCCCAGCTGCGCAAGCGTCTGAGGTGGGCTGGGATTGCAGGAATGGCCTCCGCAGGACTGTGGTACTTCGCAGCGGGAGACAGCCTGGGGGCCGGGGACCCTGCGACCCTCCTGGCAGGGGCTGGGCTGGTGGCGACCACAGGCGCGCTGATCGGCGGCAGCTACGCCGTGTTGGACCCCAGAGAGCCCGCAATGGGCTGGGAGGCCTCCGGGCCGCCCCTGCGCTTGACTCTCAGCCCTGGCGGCAGCACCACCATCGGCGAGAACGTGCCCTACGGGGGAAGCTTGGAGTTGGCGCCGCGCTTCATCCTTGGACCGGAGCTCCAGCTCATCGCCCAAGGGACACTGCGTGGTGACTTTGGCGACCGCGTCGATGTGGACCCGCGGCCCCAGAGTGACTTTGCTCCAGCGTTGAGCCGTTGGGGCTGGGGCGCGGACGTGAATCCTGAACTGCGCTGGTACCGCGAGGGCATGGACTTCCGCCTCCGGCCGACCCTCCTCACGCGCTACACCGCCACGACTTTCGCCGACGGCAGCACCCGTCAGCTTGAGCGCCAAGCCTGGATGCCGCTGACCCTCGGGGTGCGCTTCTACGTCAGCGGGCGTCAACGCTTCGGGCTCTACCTGGGGCCGCGCTGGGACAGCCTCCGCTGGAGCGATGGCGGCCAGTGGCAGGAGCGTGAGGTGGACTTTGGACCCATCTACGGTCAGGCTTTCTACAGCATCAACCGCCCCCACATGCGCCTTCCCGGCGGGCTGGTGGGGGCCTCGCGACTGCGCATCTCCTACGAGCACAGCAACTTTGATGGCCAGGCCTTTGACTTTGGCGCCGTGGTGGGCTTCTTCGGTCCTGTCACGGCCCAGTACGACATGCAGCTTCGCCGTCCTGGATGGGACAACGGAGTCCAGGTGGGCTTGGGCGTGAGCGGCACCAAGGGCGGCCAGGTCAACCTGAGCATTGGCTGGAACACACAGCCCTTTGGAGCTGTACATTGACCTTGCTTCTGCTGGCCCTGATGTCCTGCGAGAGGCCCGAGTGTGCCCGCCCGGCCTACCACCGTGCAGAGTGCAGGGTGCAGGCTGAGAACGTGCTGGCGCGGGTGCAGACCTCGGAGGGGGTAGAGATCCGCTTCCAGGAAGCCAAGGCCACCAGCGCCGAGTCTTGGAGCACCACGGGGCTGCTCCGCAACCAGCAGGACGCTCCCGTCTTTGCGCGTGTGGCCACCTTGGGGGACTTCCGCCTGAGCGTCGAGACGGAAGAGGCCACCACTTTGCGTCTGACCCTCGACAACGTCGACCCCCGGATTCCCGCCTTGGAGGGAGAGCTGGAGTCCAGCGGCCTGCGACGTGAGCTTGAGCTTGAGCTTGAGCCGGGCGTGAACTGGATTGTTGGAGAGCTTCCAGAGGCGGTCTGCAGTGGATCCTTTCGCTTGGCAGCCGCCGGCGACATCCAGACCAACCCCCTTCAGTTTCGACAGATCATCGACGCCCTCCACACCGAGGCCAGCGATTCCGAAGCGGAGGGAGAGCCGCTCTTGGGTTTGGTCTTGCTTGGCGACATCTCTGAGTTCTCTCAGCCTGAAGAGTTGACCCAGGTCTTGGACATCCTGGCCTCCAGCCCCGTTCCAGTGGCGGTCATCCCTGGAAATCACGACGTCTACGCCTCCCTTGATGCGGTGTTTAACCGCATGGTTGGTCCGGGAAATCTCAGCTTTGATGTGTGTTCTGCCCGGGTGGTTCTCTTCGATACCGGGAGCGGCAGCTTGGCGCCGTCCATCGAAGGTCGGCTACCGGAGCTCTTGAAGAGCGAGCAGCCACACTTGCTTGCAGGCATGCACCATCCGCCCATGCCCGGCAACACCTCTGGCGGCTGGAGCGACGAGCTCAGCGCGGCAACTCTGCTGGCCGAGTTCAGTCAAGCCGGCGGCGAGCTGCTCTTGGCGGCACACGTTCATGAGCGTCTGGAGATGCTGGATGGACCGGTGCCGCAAGTGGTGGTCGGCACCTTGGGCGCTGATCAGGTCGAGGTAGATCCAGACTATGGTTACTTGCGGGTGAGCGTCCGGGAGCAGGTGAGCTGGTGCTTTGTGCCGGTCTCTGCCGCCGGAAGCCCAGGAGCAAGCCGGCCCCCGCCCGTGGATTGTGTGGAGCGCTCGGCCCGCTGAGTTTGGTCCGCACCCTGTCCAAAGTGCGGTCCCCTGACGCGCCAAGGTTGGGCTCCGGCCCCTTGGGGCAATAGACAGGCGCATGAGCAAGAAATCCATTCTCGGTAAGGTCGGCTTGGGCGTCCTCGTCTTGGGACTTCCAGCCCTCTTTCTGGTGCCCTACTACCGTTCGGTGACCGGGGAGTACGAGCGCTTCCACGACTACATGCTGGCCACCGTGGACAATCCAGACCAAGCGCCGCCTTGGGAGCTAGAGTCGCAGACCGAGCCCTTTAGCCCGGAGGAGTGCGTGGTCTGGGGGATTGACTGGATGGAAGCCTGCCCTGGCACCAAGCAGTTCTGTCAGGGGGCTCTGTCCTCGGTCGTGCGGCGCTGCGTCGAGACTGTCGACCGGCAGGAGTACTGCGCAGGGCTGGACCAAGCTTGGATGACGACCGGCTTTGGCTACCACGACTGCGAGGCCCGCGTCGAAGCACTCCCCGAGGACGCCAAGGGGGAGCGGAAGAAGCGCGAGAAGGCCTGCGCGGCCGGCTATCGAAGCGTCGCGGACCACTGCAGAGACTTGGCCCTGCAGTAGCGGCTCAGAGGACCTTTAGATCTGGAGTCGAGAGCTCGAGCTCCAAGCTCTCGAAGCTGGTCGCTGTGATCACGCCGTCCACCTCCACCCGGCTTGCTGCGCTTCCGCCCACTGCGATGCGGATCTCTTGAGGCACGCTGTCACGCATTCTGCGGACCATTCGGTCCAGCTCGTCGTAAGGGCGCTGGCGAATCAAGCTCACACAGATCAGCTTGGGCCGCTTCTCCATGCAGTACGCGCCGAGCTCGGAGAGAGGCAGCTCTGGGCCCAGCCAGTCCGTGCGCCACCCCATCTCTGCGATGCGAATGGACAAGCCCAGCAGACCGAGCTCGTGCTTCTCTCCAGGAGGGGTGAGCAGGGTAGCCAAGGGACCTTCGTCTTGACCGACGCGCTCCATCAGGCGCAGCAGCCGCTCTCTGACGAATCCGCTCGTGAAGTGTTCCTGGGCGATGGTGGTCTCACCTCTCTCCCATGCGGAGCCCAGCTCCGTGAGAAGGGGCATGTACAGGTCGGTGACCTGGACTCCTGGGCTGTGGGCGTCGACTTGGTTGGCGATCGCTGCGGCGCCTTGTGCGTCAAAGGCGATCAGCCGCTCCAAGAGGGGGCCTGCGTGGCTGTGAACCGGGCCTCCCACCAACATGGTCAAGGCTTCGCTCACGGCGTGACCCGTGTCGACCAGCGCCTTGAGGCGTCGAAGGCGGTTCACGTCGTCTTCTGAGTACACCCGGTAGCCGTTGTCGGCGCGGCTGGGCTCGACCACCTGATAGCGGCGTTCCCAAGCCAACAGGGTGCTGCGGTGGATCCCGGTAAGCCGGCAGACAGTCTTTACGCGGTAGCTACTCACGAGGCACATCCAGGAAGGCCCTTCAGGGGGCTGTGCAGAAGGGTCTCATGGGGTGAACGGCTGGTAAATGGGAGCTCCAACAGAGCCCGAGCGCCCACCCAGAGTTTCTCCCACATTGGAACGACTGTTCGGCCCTGCATCGGGTCCCCGCCCTTGCGGATTAGTCGCCGTCCAATCTGCCTATACACAGCCATGGCCACCGCGATGGCTGGGCGTGTGCGCAATGGAATGTAGGGCAGACCGGCTTGGGCGCTCTCGTAGTACCTTTCCGCCATGGACAGCAGCCCTGCGACCGCAGGCTTTGGGGCGCCCCGGGTGGCAGGGATGTAGCGGCGTCCCATCTCTTGGTCTTCCAAGACATCACGGCTGATGTTGGTGAGCTGCATGGCGATGCCCAGGTCCACTGCATGGCGCAGGGCTGTGGACTCTTTGACGCCGAGCACAGCCGACATCATGAGGCCAACGGTTCCTGCCACGCGGTAGCAGTATTGGAGCAGCTCAGCGTCGTCCTCGACGGCAACCTGGCCCAAGTCGCCCCGTACACCTTCGATCAGATGAAGCAGCGCATCGATGGGCAAGCCGCGCCGCTCGCGCAGCTCCAACATAGAGGCGACCAAGGGGCGTGGAGGACGCTGCTCCAAGAGCTCGGATTCCAGCTCAGCCAAGGCGATGGCGTCGGCCTGCTCGTCTGCGATGTCATCCACCAGACGGCAGAAGTGGTAAAGCCGCGCGGCGTCCTCACGTCGATCGGGAGGAAGCAGGAAGGAGGCGAGGTAGAAGGTCCGACCATGCTTGGCCAGGACTTGAATGCTTTCACTCACGCGATGTCTCCTAGGTCACGGGTACAACGCTGAGCCAGCGCCGAGGCCACCTGACGCAAACCCTCGGGCAGAGCGTCGGATTGAAGCGCATCGGTGCGCAGCTGAATGTCCTGGAGGAGGGCATCCACACAGCCGCTCTCTCGGAAGCGACGGGCCGCTCTGTCGATGTCTGCTGCGGAGGTCTGGTCCCGCTCTGCGCGAAGGACGCCGCGAAGCCAAGCGCCGTCTTGGGGTGCCAGCTCCAGGTGGCGCACTACGAGCGCGCTGACCTTGCCCTCGCGCAAGTCACAGCCGCGCTCTCCGCGCCCCTTCTCGCCGTAGAGGTCAACCAAGTCATCAACGATTTGGTAGAGCGCTCCGGCTTCCGCGAAGTGGTCGCCGAGCTCCGAGGCGTCTTCTCGGCCTGCCAGGATTGCTGCACCTTCGATGGGCAGCGCCAGGAGTTGGCCCGACTTGCCGATGGCGGCGCTGAGCCAGTCCTCCATGCTCCAGCTCGCCTGGTTGGGCAGAGAGAGGTCCAGGGCCTGACCCTTGACGCAGAGGACCGCGCGGCTGGCGAGGGCCTGGCTCAGAGCGACGTGCTGCTCAGGAGTGCAGCTCTGCCGGCCCAGGGCCAAGAAGGGCAGCATCAACAACAGGTCGCCGGAGTTGATGGCCTGGGCCATTCCGTTGGTCGCCCACAGCGTGGGGTGACCGCGGCGAACCCGGTCTCCGTCCTGGATGTCGTCGTGTACCAGGGTGGCGTTGTGAAGCAGCTCGCAAGCTGCAGCCCAGGGGACGGCATCATCGACGCCCAAGGCCTTGGCTGCCAGCAGCCCGAGCTGCGCCCGGGTGCGTCGACCGCCGGTTTGAAGGTGAGTTCGGACCATCTCACCTAGTGGACCACTGCCCGCCAGAGCGAGCATCAGTGCCTCCACTTGTTGGGATGGAGCGAGGCTTCGTGGAATGAGGCTCATGCGACCCCCTGGCTCAAGGTTGAGCTGAGTAGCTGTCGTCGAACGGGTGCTTCGGCGCTTCCAAAGAGCTTCAGCATCGGCCAGACCGGAGAGGACTCCGAGTCCAAGTAGCGAGACCAGACCGGAACCGGCAGGTCGAAGAAGGCGCCGAAGAAGGCGCGTGTTTGTAGGGTGTCCAAGCCGGCCAGGATCCGGGCACCCATCATGTGCAGCGAGCGCGCCCGACGCGCGCTGCTGGGCCAGAGGGCGGTCCACATCTTTGCGCTCGCGGCGGCTGGCGCCAGGCTGGAGTCATAGGCTTGCACCAGCGTGCTGGCCGAGCGCAGGCTCCGTCCTACGGAGTAGCCAGTGGCTGGATGCACCATGGCTGCAGCTGCTCCAAAAGGCACCACGCGCTGTACGCTCGGCAAGGGCACGCCCATGGGGAAGAGGCAGCGCTCCTCTCCTTCGAGTTTGCCCTGCAGGCCCAAGCCTTCCAATCGCTGGAGCAGCCGGGCCCGGAGGCTCTCCATGGTGGGTGCTTTGCCAGCGATGAGCGAAGTCTCCTCGACGAAGATTCGCTCAGGTCCCAGGGGCAGTGCGTAGAGAAAGGTAGGCGCAGACTGCGGGTTCTGAGTCGTATCGGCGCCACGCCAGTCCATGAAGACCGCCTCGTTCAGGGGCAGCCCATGGCGCCCGTGGAGTGTCGCTCCGAAGGCCGTCTGCCAACCCACTGGGTCGGTGCTGGGGGTCTGGAGGAGGGCAGGCTTGTGTCCGCTGGCGTCCACGACGACCCGGGCTTTCAGGCCGCAGACCTGGCTGTACTGGCTGGTGTGCTCAATCTGCGCGGCCCGAGCGTCGATGAGCTGGAGCCCCTCGGAGAGTTGCCTCTGCAAAGCTGCGTTGTCGATCAGGGAGTAGGCGCGCTCAATCGTGCGCGCATCAGGCTCGTCCAGGTGGACGGTGGCCCGAGTCCAGCTCTTCATCACCGGCGTTCCGGCGGGCAGCTCGTCTTGCCAAGCGCAGAGCATCTTGTCCCAGGGTCCCTTAGGGTCTGGGGAGAGAACTGCGACCTTGTGCCCCTGCGCCAGGGCGGCGTGGGCGATGGCGAGCCCAGAGGGGCCGGCGCCGAGTACAAGGAGATCATGAATCGGGGTTGGCATGACATAGTATGTACATGCTATGTACAGGTTTAGCAAGTGCCAATGTGCAGAAGGATCTTCATGCTTGACCTCCTCGCTCCCCAGAGCCGCATCGATCCGAAGGTCTTGGATGTAGATGGCGCATTTGCGTGGTGGTATCTGGATCTTGTGGATGAGAACGGGGACGGTCTGGTTCTGATCTGGTCCTTCGCACTGCCCTTTCTGCCCGGACAGGGTCCCAGCTTCGAGCAGCCCAGCCTTGCGCTAAGTGTGTACAGGGATGGGCAGGTTGACTTTGTCTTGCTCACTGAGCTGGAACGGGGGGAATTCACCGAATCGGGATGGCGCATGGGCCGCAGCGTCTTTGTTCAAGAGAGCCGAGATGGCAAGCGGTATCTGGTAGGTGAGCTGGACATTGACACGCCAAAAGGACCGGTGACCGGCACGATTCGCGTAGAGGGTCCCGAGTTGGCCGCCCCGCAGGGTGCAACGGATGGAGCCGGAGCTGTGCACGGTTGGAGCCCGCAGATGGGCATCGGCCGGGCTCAAGCCACCCTGGAGTGTGGAGACTGGAGCGTGTCTTTGGAGGGGGAGTGCTACCGGGATCGGAACTTCTGTACACGGCCCCTAGACCAGCTCGGCATCTCAAGGTGGGTGTGGGGTAGGGCCGCGATCGATGGGGCTCTGTTGGTTTGGTACCTGGTCGAAGGCGAGCACCCCTCCAGTCGTGTCTTTGTGCAGCGCGAGGGCCGCTTGGATGAAGTCGAAGTCCAGGTGGAGTACAAGCGCTGGCGGCGCGATCGCTATGGCTTGCGCTGGGCCGAGGGTATCCAGATCACCGGAGAGGGTGTGGATCTGCAAGTGACCCAAGGGGCCCCTCTAGACCGCGGCCCCTTTTACCTGCGACATCCCGTTCAGGCGGTGTTGAACGGGAAGGCGGGCCGGGGCTGGGGCGAGCTGGTTGTACCCGACAACTTGGACCAAGCCTGGCTGCGTCCTTTCGTGAACATGCGAACCCAGCGCCTGAATGGGAATAGTATCTGGCTCCCGCTGTTTGCTGGCCCTAGACCCTTGCTGAGGTGGCTGTGAGTTTTTACGCCCTTACCTTGCGAACCATCCTGATCAGCAACGTCCCAATCTTGGGGGATGTTCAGTCGGTGACGGAGTCCCAGGTCTTGATTTCTGTTCAAGATGGACACGCCGTTCATGAGACTTGTGCGGTCTCAGTGGACGCAACGCTCGGTAAGACTCAGCTGGAGACCGGCTTCCTGGAGGCTTTGCCTACGCTCTACTACCCATGGGATGGAGGGGAGGAACTCGACCTTCTGCTGGATCCAATCGCCATGGGCTACCACATGGGTCAGAGCTTCCCAACTCATCTGAAGCATCCCTCGGTCAAGGACAGTGACTCCGACGAGAAACCCGGCGTGACCATCACCCTGCACATCCCCATCCTGGGACAGGTGGAGATGCTCGTCGCCCAACACACCCGTACGCAGCTCAAGGGCCAGCAGGTCGCCGAAGGGGTCTGGAAGGGAAGCACTGAGATGGTGGAGTTCGAGCAGATCATCCTTCAGTCAGGCCACAGCCGACTCAAGGAAGTCCAGACCATCAGGCCGGGGATAGGCACCTTCGTGCTTCAGCAGGTCCAAGGGCCCGTGGACTGCACCGCGTTGATTGGCGGCTGAGCGGGCCACTTGGGTAAGCGCAGTTCTTTGGGGCCCGGCCCGATCTAGCTCAGGCGATCTGCAGAGGTACCTGGGGATGCCGCAGAGATCTGACCCCAGAGCGACAACGCCCCCGGCAGCCTGAGCTGCCGGGGGCGTGTCGTTTGCACGAATGCAGGGGGGGACTACCAGCGTCCGCCGCCGCCGCCGCCGCCGCCGTAGCCGCCGCCGCCGCCGTCACGACCGCCGCCGCCGCCGTAGCCGCCGCCACCACGGCCGCCACCGCCGCCGCCGCCGTAGCCGCCGCGACCACCGCCGCCGCCGCCACGACGATCGCCGCGGGGACGATCCTGGGCTTCGTTCACGCGGATGGCACGACCGTCGAGGTCCTGTCCGTCCATCTTGGCAACGGCGTCTTCGCCGCCGTCAGCCATGGTCACAAAGCCAAATCCGCGGCTACGACCAGTGTCGCGCTCGAGGATGACCTTGGCCTCGGTCACGGTACCGTGTGCCTCAAAGGCCTCACGGAGGGAGTCATCGGTGGTGGCCCAGGCGAGTCCGCCCACAAAAAGCTTCATGCTCATCAGTATCACTTCGTCTATTGCCCAACAGCCATGGCCGGTGGGCGCGCTCGGCAGCAGATCTGCCTTCCTACACGGCCCTGTATGGCCCGCTTTGGTCCGTCGGCTCAGACCGGGGGGGTACCCCGAGACTGACCTCGACCCTGGCCGTATATCCCGAATTGAGCGCAGTGCCATGGTCGCAGCTGCGCAGAGGAGAAATGCATGGCCACGACGATCCCGTTCATGCTCCCTGAGTGGGGGGCTGTGGCGGAATCAGGGCTCAGAGATGCGGCCTTGGGAGTGGAAGGCCTCGTAGCGTTCCCCGTCGGGATGCCACCAGTCTGCTAGGATCTGCGTGTCGCCGTTTAGGCCCAAGACCGCTGCGGTTGTCATCGCCCAGACCACTTCTTGGCGCAGAGGATCGGGGCTGGAGGAGCCCGAGGCACAGACCAGGGTGCAGAGCTGGTCAGTGGGGCCTTCAAAGTCGCAGTGGTTGGCATCTGTGACCCGCAGCGCTTCCCCAGTCTGGAACCAGGGGACTCCGTTGTTGCTGGCGTTGCAGGCGCTCGACTCGGAGAACAAGCCAAGCTGGGGGACGCTGCCCGCGACGGTGAGACCCAAGTCCTCGGAGTCCACGGGGTCCAAGCCCACAAGCCCCCGTGCGCTGCTGTCCTGATTGGCGGCTAGGGCGCTGGCCAGGCCACCGGCGGAGTAGCCGACGTAGAGAGGAGAGCCGCCAAGGGCCTCAGCCAGCGTGACCAGATCGATGCCGTTCTGTGGATGATCGGTGTTGGTGAATCCCAGATTGCAGAGCGTGGGTACCGCCACGTCAAAGCCCCAGGTGGCCAAGTGCTCGCCCATCTCCACCATGTTTTTCCGGTCACGGGCAAAGCCATGACTGAGGATGACCAAGGGTGGGTTCGTCACCTCTTCAGGGGTGAAGCGCTCCAGCTCGATCTCGCAGGAGGCGGTGACGCTCTGGGACCTTGCGTTCACGGAGTGGGGCCCCGCTTCGCTCAGGTCCTGGTCTGGACTGGCCGTGTCCGCCGTGTCCACCTCCTCCAGAGCTGTGTCCGCCGTCTCGCTTGGGAGCTCGGAGGGAGGGGCGGCGGCGGTGCAAGCGAGCAGGAGAGCGAGCATGGAGTCCTCTGGTGGGCCACTGGGCTTGGTCTGTGGTGTATCTGAAGCCCGGAGTTGCAGTTTGGAGCCCAAGGTCGGTATGGCTTCCCATCGATGGAGCCTCGAATGTCCCTGATCGCTGATCTCGCCCGTGCCCAACTGGAGGCCTACAACCAGGCCGATCTGGAGGCCTTCTGCGCCTGCTACCACCCCGAGGTTCGCGTCTTGGACCAGGACGGGGTGTGCACCCTCGAGGGGATTCAGGATTTCAGAAGTCGGTATGGGAGTATGTTCGAGCGCTTTGAGCAAGTGGTTGCAAGCGTTCCCCATCGGCTAAGCCACGGGAGCCACTGCGTGGACTTGGAGCACTACAGTCGCGTCGAGCGCAGAACCCAAGAGTCCAGCGGCGGAACGGTGATGGTGCGCTACACCGAGCGGGACGGCTTGATCGGGACGGCTCAATTCTTCGGTTAGGCCTGCTGATGTGATCCAAGATGCATCGTCCTGCGAACAAGGCTGCAATCGCGGCCAAGGCTTGGCTCATGTGAGCAAGCCCGCGCAAGGAGACGAGATGATGTTGGCCTGGATGTGTGTGATCGGTGTGGCCGAAGCCGGAGGCGGGCCTTGGGTCCTCGGACCTGGGGATCAGACCATCTATGTTGGGATGGACGTGCAACGCCTGACACAGCTTGGCATTCAGGCGGGGCCGGATCCAGCGGACTACACCACCATTGACGTAGGGGAAGGCCTGTCCTCCTTCGGGGTCAAAGCCATCGCGAACTATGGCCTGCTCTCTCGGGTCGAGTTGGAGCTGGAAGTGCCCTGGTACCGGGTCTCTGCCAACCGGGTGGATGTGGAGCCCTGCTTGGCGTTGGGGGAGGGGAGCTGCAAGACCACACAGTCCATCGGTTTGCTGCGCGGACAAGCCAAGTGGCTGGTCCTAGATGAGCTTCAGGGAATGCCCCTGAGCGTGAGCCTGGGCGGGACCATGCGGTACGGCGGCTTCACTGCCCCAGCGCGCTCTCGGATCACCAACGTGGGAGAGGGCACCACGGACTTGGGGCCGAGCATTCACCTCGGTCGCACCGGCGGTCTGGGGAAGGGCGGCTATTGGTCTGCCTACACGGAGCTCTACTGGCTCTACCGCTTCCCCAGCACGGACAGCTACCAGGGCTCGGACTTGGGTCCGGATGCCCCGGTCTCTGCGCCGATGCCGGAGTGGGTGCTGAACGGCGAGGCCCTCTTCTCCCCAGACGCCAGCGTGGCCTTCGGGCCCAGTTTCAGCGGCCTCTATCGAAATGGTCTGGACTGGTATGAGCTGAACTTGGAGGACCCAGATCGACTGGCCGCGCTGGGGGTGTACAACATGCGCGTCGGTGGCAAGCTGGTGATCCGGAACGAGCGGGGAGTGGCCTTTTCAACTGGGTTCCTGCGCACTGTGGTCTCATACAACAATCCCTCCGATGCTTGGCTGGTCTCCGCTGGTCTGAGTGTCCCCACGGGTCTTGGGAGGCCTTGAGTGCTCCTCGAAGTAGGTGAGCGCGTCGCCGGACGCTTTGTGGTCGACCACCTGGTCGCAGAGGGTGGCCTGAGCGAGGTCTACCAGGTGCGTCACATCGAGCTTGGCTCGGTCCATGCCCTCAAACTCTTGCGTGCGGACCACCCCGGCATCACCAAGCGCTTGTTGATGGAGGGTCGAATCCAGGCCCAGCTCACCCATCCCAACATCGCGCCGGTCACAGATGTGGTGCGTCACAAGGACCGGGTCGGGCTGCTCATGCCCTTGATCTTGGGCAAGTCGATGGCGGAGCTCTTGGAGCGCCGCGTTCAGATCCCAGTGGCTGAGTCACTGGAGCTGATGGCGGGGGTTCTCTGTGGTGTGAGCGCAGCCCATGGTGCCGGTGTGCTTCACCGGGACATCAAACCCGGCAATGTTCTCTTGCTGGTCGAAGGCGAGGCCATGCGTCCTTTGGTGACGGATTTTGGCATCGCCAAGGTGGCTGAGAGCATGGGGAACGCGACCCGTGTGGGATCTGCGATGGGCACTCCTGGCTACTCGGCCCCCGAACAGGTTCTGGACGCCGCCGATGTCGATGTGCGCGCGGACATCTTCTCTCTGGGCGTTGTGCTCTATCGGATGCTCACGGGCCGAATGCCCTACGTCTCTCCCGATGGCTCCGTGCGCATCGGCAGCGTGGTCTCCGAGCCCTACACCCCCCTCGGGGTGGCCGATGCCACACTGCCGGATGCGCTCTGCGAAACGGTAGACAAGGCCTTGGCCCGCAGCGCCCAGGATCGCTTCGCGGACGTGCATGAGATGGCCAAGGCCCTACTCAAGGAGCGACCCAAGCTCTTGGCCAGGGTGCTGGCGCCGTCGGGAATCGGCCCCATCAGCTTTGAGCTGCCCACCTTGGATCCTGTGCCGGATGGCCCCGAGTCGGGAGCCCCCGGCGTCACGCTCATGCCAGAGGCTGCCGAGCAGCCGGCCCCCACGCCCAACCTGGCTTTCGCTCCCGCACCCACGGAGCCTGAATCGCCCGCTCCGTTGCCTGCTGCAGAGGAGAAGTCCCCCTTGATTTGGCTCGGCGCTGCGGCTGCTGTGTTGCTGCTGGGAGGCGGTCTCTGGTGGTGGCAGGGGGAGGACCCCGTCACCGAGCCGCTCGCGGAGAATACGCCCGAGGAGCAGCTGGTCATCGACCAGGCTGCGGCGCTCAAGCCGATCTCGCCGCCCTCGCCGGAAGAGCCTCCTGCGGAGCCGGTCGAGGAAGAGGTCTTGTTGGGTGCGCCAAGCGAGCTGGGTGAGCCTGTGGTGGTGGGGCCGGGGCCCAGCGGGGTTGAAAGCTCTGGCATCAAGCCGGCCGGCGAGAAGCCGGTCGAGGCGGTCCCGGAAGGCCCAGATCAGGAGGTGCCGGAGGAGCCCAGCGCCGAGACCGTGGCCTCGGATGGGCCGGATGTGGTTGAGCCGGAAGAGGGGGAGGATGTGGTCGCCGTCGTAGACCCTGCCGAAGCGCCAGGCTCCATCACTGAAGCACCCCCTGTGCCTGAAGAGCCCGAGCAGCCTCCGAGTTGGAGCGGCCCGGACGTCTCGGGTGCTTGGAGCGGCACCGCAGGCGGGCGTCCGGCGACCATGTTGCTGAAGATGACGCCGGAGGGTCAGGTCAGCGGGGAGTTGGTCTTCATCTTGGGCGCCACGCGCCGGAGCTTTCCGGTTCGTGGAAGCGTGGACCAACAGGGGCGAATGAAGCTCAGCTCGGGCTCGGACCTGAGCCTGAGTGCCCAGGCCAGCGAGGCCAGCATCAACGGGAGCTATGAGCAGGGGCGCTCCAAGGACCAAAGCATCCGTTTGGGTCGCTGATTCGGGCTGGGTTTCCGGTGCGTTGTCGGGGGGCGGTCGCCGGGGGGACTGGATGGCATGTTTCTGCGGCATAGGCAGGGTTTCCGGTGCGTTGTCCCCTTGGGACAACGCACTAGATGTTTACGCACCTTCTTCGAAGGTGCTTTTACATCAAGACGCCCTTCTCATCAGCAACCACCGAAGGCGGCAGCTCCTGACCCATCCGCTGCCGCAGGTTGCGCTCGATCTTGACGCTGAGGTTGTGCAGCGGCAGACCGTTGTAGAACATCGTGAAGGGGTCCTCGAGCACCCGCCCAGCCTCGGAGATCAAGGCGAAGGACAGGCAGACCAAGACGTTGAAGGGAATGGCGACCCATCCCATGTCGTGCACCATCGAGAAGGGCAGGATGATGGCGAAGATCTGGATGAGCACTTCAACGATGAAGCCGTAGCCACGGGGAATCGGGGTGCCCTTGATGCGCTCGCAGCCGCCTTGGATGTTCAGGAAGTCCATCAGAGTGCTGTCCATGGACTGCAGTCGAAATGAATCCAGCCGGCCGGCGTTGTTGAGGTCGACCAGCTCCGTGAGCTGCTCATCGAGCAGCAGGTGGGTCAGGTTGGTGCTCGCGCGGTGCAGCGGGGTGTCGGGTCCCATGCGCTTGTAGTCTGCGTCCTCGAAGGGGGACTCGCCTCGAAGCAAGCAGCGCAGGGTGTGTACGTAGGCGATGTGGCGCGTGACGATTCCTTTGGCTTGCTCCTCGTCTTCCGGTGCGGCGTAGCGCAAGACCTGGTCACAGAAGTGGCGAGAGCTGTTGATCATGCGGCCCCAGAGCTTCCGACCTTCCCACCAGCGGTCGTAGGACTGGTTGGCCCGAAAGCTCACAAAGATGCCAATGGCCGCACCCATGATGCTGATGGGGATGGCAGGCAGCTGCAAGAGCGTGTAGCCCAAGGGCTCGATGAGCACCCAGGCCGCCAAGCCGGTTCCCAAGTAGAAGAGCGCCTTGCGCCACTGCCAGAGGATCAAGGCGGCGGGGTTGCTTCTAAACTCGTTGGTCATCATGGCGGGACTCCTTCAGCTCAGCAAGCGTGCACGCACGCGCTTCTTCTTGATGCGGCCGCTCTGCAGGTAGCTCAGAGCCTGACGGGCGTAGTCATGGGATATGGCCACCGCTGTGATGCGCGGAAGCAGGTCGATTCGTCCAATTGCGTCGGACGGAACGCCGCCTTCCTTGACCAGCGCCCCGAGCACATCGCCCTTCCTAAGCTTGTCTTGGCGCCCAGCCAGGATCAGCAGGGTCTGCATAGGCGGCTGCATCGCGGCCAGGGAACCACCGGCCTGAGGCAGGGGGACCTCGGGGATCTCTGTGCCCATGAACTCTTCGATGGCCCGAAGACGTTCTGGCTCTCGGTCGCCACAGACCACGGAGATGGCCAGGCCCTTCTTCTCGGCTCGGGCGGTGCGGCCGATTCTGTGCACGTGGGCTTGAACTTCGCCCCCCAGCTCAGCGACGAGCACCATCGGCAGCTCCGGAATGTCCAGGCCTCGGGCGGCCACGTTGGTCGCCACCAAGACGCAGGCGCTGCCGCCGGAGAAGCGCAGCATGACCTCGTCGCGGGAGCGCTGGTCCAGGTCTCCGTGCAGAGCCAGGGCCACAGTGCCGCGGCCGCTCAGGAAACGCGCCAAGGAATCACACTCGGCCTTTGTCTCGCAGAAGACCAGCGCCCGCTCGGGGGTGTGGTGGGCCAAGATCTGGAGCACGGCGTCATTTCGGCGTCCCCAGGGGACCCGCACATGCTGTTGCACCAGCTGGCGATCTGCCACATGCGAGGACACGTTGAGGTGAACGGGGGCCCGCTGTACCTGACGGCTCAGGTCCTGGATTCCCTCTGGGAAGGTGGCCGAGAAGAGCAGGGTCTGGCGCCCATCCGGGCCGGGAGGCGGGCAGTCCTGAACGATGCGGAGTACTTGGTCCACAAAGCCCATGTCCAGCATGCGGTCGGCCTCGTCCAAGACCAGGACTTTGAGGTGGCTGAGGTCCAGCGACTCCTTGTCCAGGTGCTTGCCGATGCGGCCTGGGGTGCCGACGACCACCTGGGCGCCGCCTTCCAAGCTGGAGTTTTGACTGCGGTAGGCCCGTCCTCCAGTGACACAGAGCACCTGGACGTTGTCCAAGCGGCTCGCCAATCGGCGCAGCTCAGCAGCGACTTGGTCGGCGAGCTCACGGGTCGGGCAGAGCACCAAGGCCTGGGTGTTCAGGTCCGGGGTGATGCGGCTGAGCAGGCCCAGACCAAATGCGGCGGTCTTTCCGCTCCCAGTCTTGGCTTGGCCGCTCACATCTCGGCCGGCCAGCAGGGGCGGCAAGGCCTGCTCCTGAATGGGGGTGAGGTGCTCAAAGCCCATCTGGGCGGTCGCCTGGAGGAGCTCAGCACGCAGCGGGAGGGTGTCGAAGGTGGCCAAGGTCTGCTCCGGGTCTGCGCTTGTATCTCTGTCGCGCCAATGGTGCCGACCTGCGGCTCCAGCACCGGGTGAGGCGTTAGCCTTCCGAATGCTCTTCTCTGTCCTCCTTGCCTGCGCTGCCACCCCGCCACCCACGCCTCTGGAGCAGAGTCCAGACCCGGCCGCGGCCGTGGCGGAGCGCCTAGAGCGAGATGCCCCGGAAGGCGTCTTGGCGAGCATCGCGGTGATTCATGGCCAGGAGGTACAGCTCCTGGGCGAGCCCGAGCGGCTGTATGAGCTGGGCTCCATCTCCAAGGTCTTCAACGCCTGGCTCTTGGCGACCCTGGAACAGGAGGGGGTGCTCTCGGAGGAGGACTTGCTCTCGGAGCACTACCCAGTGGTGCCCCAAGGGGACGGAGTTCAGATCCGTCTGAAACACTTGGCCAGCCACAGCAGCGGGCTCTCGCGTCTGCCCGGGGACATGAGCACCATGTACCTGCTGCGCAACGCGGCGAATCCCTACGTGGACTACAACGCCGAGATGCTTCAGGCCGCGGTAGCGGACGCGAGGGTCAAAGACCCCGGCAGCACGTGGGCCTATTCAAACTTCGCGGCCGGGCTCTTGGGGCAGGTGATGTCGGACAAAGTGGGCGAGCCGTGGGCCCAGGCCCTGGATGCCCGCGTGCTGGCGCCCCATGGACTCTCCGGCATCGGAGAGCTGGACCCGCCTGGGGGCTTCAACGCCTTTGGAGAAGTTCAGCCCTGGGACTTTGACGCGCTGGCCTCGGCCGGCTCTCTGGACGGTGACCTGAACACGATGGTGGCCTTCTCCCAGCTCTGGCTGGAGCCGGACCCGAGCATGGCCAGCATGCTCTCGCTGCGCTTCGAGGGAGAGCCTATGAACAACGGTCTGGGCTGGATCCAGGGCGAGGGCTTCTGGTGGCACAACGGAGGGACGGCGGCCTACTCCACCTTTGTGGCGGTGGACCCAGAGCGAGACGTGGCCGTGGTCATCCTGCTCAATCAGAGCAGCCCAGCGGTCACAGAACTGGGCATGGCGCTGATGGCTTTGGAGCGCGGGCAGTAAGACCCCGCAATTCTCGGCCTCAGCTGGCCTGTGACTCGCAGAAGCGAGGGATTCCACGTGGGCAAAACACCGCTGAAGAGCCTGGTCCGCCGCCTGCGCGGACGAGACAGGCCTCAACCACGGCCGCAGCCTCCAAGAGGCCCCACCGCCACATTGGCGGACTACGCGCATCTGCACCCCGCGCTCCTTGCTCCCAGCCTCGAGCACCTGCACCCTCAGCTGCTAAGGGCCGTCGCCGGTGGGGACCTGGAGCAAGTCCTGCCGGAGATCTACGCCCTACGGGTGCTCTCCGATGCGGCCCTGCGGATGCTGAGAGAAGAGCTGGCGCACCTGGAGCAGTGGGCGGCCAAACACCGGGTGGAGCTGGGCCGCCCCAACTCGATGAACCGCTACGGCGTCATCTTGGACGAGCTGGGCTACACCCCCATGTTGGACTGGCTCAGAGTGGAGTACCTCAGCGTGCTCTGTCTCCGGCTCTTTCCGGAGCTGGGGGAGGGGAGGATGGATCAGCACCACGGATTCGTCGTGGACTACCAGCTTGGTGGCGATCGAGACCTGGGCTTTCATGTGGACGACGCCGAGGTCACTTTGAATCTCTGCCTGGGAGGAGGCTTTGAAGGTGGCGAGCTCTACTTTGAAGGGCGCCGCTGTGGAGGGCACCGGCAGATGCCAGCCAAGGAGCACGAGCGCGTCAGATACCTGCATCAACCTGGAGTCGGCATCCTTCACGCGGGCAAGCACCGCCACGGTGCTCTGCCCATCCAGAGCGGGCGTCGCCAGAACCTCATTGTGTGGCTGAAGGCGAGCCATTGGCGAGGCGAAGATGGAAACGACGACTGGACTTGCAAGCCCTGGTGCGGTGACGCGGCTAGGGGAGGGGCATGAAACTGCTCGACCTGGTCAAGATCCAACTGCTCGCGTACAACAACCACGACCTGGATGGCTTCTGCGCATGTTTCCATCCAGAGGTTCGGCTGTACGAGACGGATGAGCTGGTCTCGACGGGACGAGAGGCCTTGCGGGAACGCTATGCAGAGATGTTCGCAGGGGGCGGCTTTGGCGCGAGCGTTTCGGAGCGATTGCTGACGGAGAACCACTGTGTAGATCTTGAGCACTGGTGGATACAAATGCCTGGAGAAGAGAAGGAAGAAGGGACGCTTTTGGCCCGGTATTCCCTGCTCGACGGACTGATCGAAAGCGTTCAGTTCTTGGACTAATCCACCCACTGCCAAGGCCAAGGTCTTGTCAGTTACGCTTCCGTAACTTACGTTACCGTAACAAAGAAGCGTAAACGTAGGAGAATCAAGATGTACTTGTTGCTCTGCCTGGGTGTCTTTGCACTCGGCTACCTCGCGAATATGGTCATGATCACTGTGGGTTACCACCGTGGATTGGCGCACAGCGCTGTGCACCTGAGCCCCTTTGTGCGCAAGCTCGTCGTCCATGGCGGCACCTGGGTCACCGGGCTCGACGCCAAGACCTGGGCCGTGATGCACCGCCGTCACCACGAGTTCTCCGACACCGCCTTGGACCCCCACAGCCCAAGCAACGTCGGGATCTTTGGCGTGATGAAGGCCCAGGTGGACTCCTACCTGCGCACCATGGAGGGCTTGAAGGCGGAGGAGCCGGAGTACACCCGCTTTGCCCATGGTCTTGAGTCTGGGCATCGATGGGTCTACCACCCCGTGATGCGCATGCTGCCCTACATCTTGCACTTCGTCATTGCCCTGGCCATCGCCTTTGGCTTTGACGCCTTCTTCTTGGGCTTGGCCTACTACCTGGGCTTGATGAGTCACCCCATCCAGGGTTTCTTGGTCAACAGCCTCGGCCACGCAGTCGGTGGTCGGAACTTTGAGACCGATGATGACTCGGTCAACAACGCCATCGTGGGCTGGTTGGTCTTCGGCGAGGGCTACCAGAACAACCACCACGCCTACCCCCGCTCGGCGAAATTCAGCTTTCGTCCTTGGGAGGTCGACCCTGGGTTCGCGGTCTGTGTGGTCATGGAGGCCATTGGCCTGCTGCGCATCGACTACCCGCGCTTGATTCCCAGTGAGGTGCCCGTCACCTTGCCGATCAAGCCGGCGGAGAGCAAGCCTGTCGTGCCCGAGGCGCCAAGCGTGCACTGACGCCCTTGGGATTCCGCATTGGGCCCGCCGCTGGGCGAGGTGTGGGATCCCTGAGGGGTCACAAGCCCGGCGGGTACCCCTAAGGTGAGAGCTCCAGAATCGGAGCCTTGCCATGAATCGCCGCCTACTCTTTCCTTTGTTCTCTTTGGGCCTTCTCTTGGGAGCCTCGGAGTGCCGCAAGACGGATGGGGATGACCCCACGGACACGGAAGAGACCGGTGGGGACGACACCGGAGTGGACGACACCGGTGAGGTCGACCCCAAGGAAGATGGGGGCGTGTTCGCTGCGGTGGTCTGGTTTGAGACCGATAGCGGTGAGCGCTTCGCTGTGCCCGATGCGGAGATCAGCACCGAGTCCGGACTGAGCACGACCACCAACGGGTGGGGCGCCTTCACCCTGACCTTGGAGACCCCGGAGCAGGTCTGTGCCGCGGAGCCCACCTACGGGCATGGCAAGGTGTGTGTGACGCCCGGGCGCGGCGTAGACAACGACATCGTGCTGGTGGCCAACGAGCTGACGGTCTGGGGCCGGGTCAACGGCGCCGATGGATTTCCGGCTGTCGTGAGTCTGCCCGAGTTCAGCACCCAGCTTGGCGTTCAGGTCAGCGGAGAGGGCTTCTCCGTGAACACCAACAACAGCGGTTTCTGGGTCGCCGGCCCCAAGACCCGCCCAACAAGCTTGAGCTACGGGACCGCAAAGGCCTCCTTCGATGCCGCCTTCAAGGAGAATGGCCAGCAGGATACCCTCAACAACCAGCGGCCCCACTGGGTGCAAGCACCGAGCGCCCAGTCCGCCTCAGGCTTGCTGCGTGCTGAGCCTGGCGAGACCGTGAAGCTCCAGGCCTTGGCCAAGGATCTCGACGGGGATGAGGTGACGCTGCGTTGGGCCTACGAGGGGCAAGTCGTCGCCACTGGAGAGAAGGCCGAGCTGACCCTGAGCGAGGCGGTGGGGACCCACAGTGTGCGTGTCCTGGCGGAGGATGGGCGCGGGGGCTTGCGCTACTCCAGCCTTCGGATCCAGGTGGGCGGCACCCCGATGCTGCAGGGCCAGATCAGCTCTGAGGGAATGGCGCTGCAAGGCGCAAGCGTCACCGTGGATGGTGTGCTTCAGGAGGTGGATGAGCAGGGACGCTTCCAGATGGAGGCGGAGGCCACAGACCGCCACGTTCTCTTGGTGCAGCATCCGGAGCACCTGCCCCACAGCGAGGTCATCTATGGCGCTTCGCTGGCCCTGGACATCGAGCTGGTCCCTGCCGATGTCTTGGAGTTCGATGTCACCAAGGGCGCGAGCGTGCTGCCGGCAGACAAGAGCTTCAACCTTGTGATTCCTGCAGGTGGTGTGCTGGACGAGGACGGGAAGGCTGTCAGCGGTCCGGTGGCGCTTCGCTATGGCTACTACAGCGATGAGCTGCCTGGAGAGCCTTGGAGCGAGAACGAGAAGGGCATGTTGGGCTACGGCCAGGCCGACCGTGCTCTATATCTGGCGCTGTTCAACCCCAAGGACGCGACGGAGACCTACACCCTGAGCAAAGAGACGCAGCTCAAGGTCTACTTGGACGGGGGTGAGAAGCCCGCCACTCTGAACGCCCTGAACACCGGAACGGGCAGCTGGGAAGCCGCTGAGGGTGTGTCCATCGGAGAGGACGACATCATCTGTCCTTTCCCCGGCGGCGGCACCGGTGGCGGAGATCCGGACCCCTTCTCCATCGTGGCTTGGCCGACAAAGGTTGAGGATGAGATGGGCTGTTTGCGCTTGCATGTGCCCGGCAACCATCCCACTCCGGCCTTTGCGCTGATCGACACCTCGCCTCCTCGCTTGGTGCGCATTGACCAGGGCATCACCATGGTCCGGCCCTTGCCGCCGCGCACCAACGTGAACGTCAGCCTCTGGACGCTCAGCAACTTCTCCTTCCAACAGGCTGACGAGGCCGACGTGAACACCGGCAGTGACCAGCTCGTGGCTGTGCTGCCCACCGGTCTGGCCTCGACTGCGGACACCTGCGTTGACGTGGTGTTGCGGGAAGCCGTTCCAGGCAAGTTCCTGACCCGGCACGAGGTGGATCACTTCCAGCTCCCTCCGACCGACACCGTCACGGATGCCTACTACCTGGCGGTCGACCCAAACTCGGACAAGGACACCTTCGAGAAGTGGATGTCCAGCCTGGACTGGGACAAGCCGGACGTCAACGGGAACTTCGACCCACGCTTGGACACCAACGATGCAGCGATGGCCATCTATGGGAACGCCGCGGACCTGGGATTTGGCCGCGAGATGCACCTGCGCATCTTGGAGAACTGGGACCCGGTCGCGACCACCGAGCCACCCATCGTCGCCATGTACACCACCAACTACAGCGACGTTCACAAGGCGGCATTGGGCCTGCCGGCGGATGTCGATGCGACCGTCGCCATGGAGTTCTCGCCCTACCCGGGAGACATCGACAACTACTACGTCAAGTTCTTCGCCTTCGCCCCGGATGGGACGCGCATCAAGTCAGCACCCCTGGATGACTTTGGACCCAAGTCCATGCCGGATCTGTGCGTGAACTGCCACGGCGGCCAGCCGGCTTCTGCCGGTGACATCGCCAGCCAAGGCGGCGTCTATCCCACCCAGGGCCGCATGGAGAACTGGGAGGGGCGGGGCGCGGCGTTCATTCCTTATGCCGTTGAGAGCTTCGACTACGACGCCAGCATGCCCCTTGGGCCACAGGAGCTGGAGTTCAAGGCGCTCAACGAGGCGCTGCTTCTGACCAACGTCAGCGACGATGTGCGGGTGATGCTGCATGCGTGGTACGGGAGCACGGACTACAGCGCCAACAGCTTCCCGGCCGGCTCCGCGAGCATCCAGGACAGCGAGTGGATTCCAGACGGGAACAAGACCTGGACGGGCGGCAGCGGCGGCGGAGACTGGACCGGTCACGAAGACCTGTACAAGGATGTGGTGCAGCCCTACTGCCGAAGCTGCCACCTGAGCTTTGACCACAATGACTTTTCAAGGGCACCCACTGCCGTCAACGCCAGTTGGGTTGTGGGTGACTTCCCTGGTACGGGCATGGTCGACTACGTCTTGTGTGACTCTGAGACGCGCATGCCTCAGGCTCAGGTCACCCAGGGGCTGCTCTTCCACGACCTGGACGCCATCGCCGAAGTTGAGGCCTACGTAGGCCACAGCTGCCAGCCCTGAGGCTCCCAGGCATCAGTCCGGCGCGCCCAGCTCTTTGGGCTGGGCGCTGGGGACACGCTTGGTCGCCACATCCTTGAGGTGCCAGCCAAAGACCCTCATCACAGCCAGGTGGGCCAAGGCCTGGGTGCTCAGGTACAGGTACCAAGGCAGCGAGGGCTCAAAGTCGTGAATGGCCGCGAGCAAGGTGCACTCATTGAGGGCCGAGCGCAGCTCCAGGCGACCACGCGCAGTGGGCTTGCCGACGACCAAGAGCCCGCCAACGACGTACAAGAGCGCCCGGGTGGGGGAGGAGCGGCTCTTGGAGTAGCGCAGGCGCAGCAGCTCGATGCCCAATCCAGCCACGCGGAAGCTGGAGATGCCGTCGTCCTCCTGCACCACCTTGAGGAAGGGCCAGAGCCCTCTGGGCATCCATGCCATGTACTCCTGGGCGGCCCAGTCCGCGTCGTGAACCTCGGGAAGGGGCAAGCGTTGAACCGAGCGGACGGTGTTGGCTTGTTCCTTCCTGGGCCCCCGAGGAACCTTGGGAAGCTCTGGCTCATTGTCTGCCAGAGCACGGGCCATGGCTTGGCGAACGGGCACCCCCGGAACGCCCAGCGCCACCTGAATGTCTCGGTTTCGGGCCACCATCGGATGGTCCAGGCTGTCGATGAGGGGGGCGACCAGGTCCCGGGAGGAGCCCGTCACCAGGGAGACCCAGAGCTTGGAGAGCACCTTGGGACCGAAGGGGATGTCCATCATCGAGGGCTGCTTGTTAAGGGCCAGGGCCATCTCTTCGATCAGCGCGCGGTAGCGCAGGACCTCGGGCGCACCAACGTCCAGGCTCTGACCGACGGCCACATCCTGGGTGACCACGCGCACCATCACCTGGACCACATCTCCAATCCAGATTGGCTGAGTGGGCGTGCGCGTCCAAGGTGGCAGCACCATGCCGGGCAGGCGCTCCACCAGCAGCCGCAGCATGTCGAAGCTGGAGCCATTGGGCCCCAAGACCAGTCCAGCCCGAACAGGCGTGACCGGGACGCCGGTTGCGCCCAACGCGGCCTCGACCTCGAGACGGCTGCTCAGGTGTCGGGAGAGCTTGCTCTGGTCTTCGGGGATCAAGCCCCCCAGATAGATGATCCGCTTGGCTCCGACGAACGCGGCCGCTCGGGCCATGTTGTCGGCCAGGATCAGGTCCATGTCCTCGAAGGTGGCCTGGGTCAGGCGGGTCGAGGGCATCATGGAGTGCACCAGGTAGTAGACGACCTCGGCGCCCTCCAGGCCTCTCTCACAGTCCAGCAGGCTGAAGAGATCACAGCGTTTCCAGGTCACCCCGTCTTGATGGGCGCCGTCCTGCACGCTGCGGCCCAGGCCTACGACATCGGCCCCTTCCGCGGCCAGGGCCGCACAGAGCCACCGACCTACAAAGCCACTGGCTCCGGCCACGACGACACGGCGTCCGTTCAGTTTTTGGGGAGAAGCGATGATCTACCTCAGCGGTCACCCTAGCCCAGAGCGGCTACGAGATCGCAGAGGAGGTCTGCATGGACCCAAGTGAGATCACACGCTCGGAGACCGAGCACGGCTTTCAGTACCTGTACCAAGGGCCAGATGGCATGCCGCCGGCAGAACTCTCCGGTGCCATCGCTGGGCCGCATCTCTGGTCGGCCGACCACACCCTGGTGCCTCCCGCCTACAGAGGCCAGGGCATCGCCAGAGTCTTGGTTGAGCGCCTGATCGCGGACGCTCGGGAGGCCGGTGTGAAGATCCGTCCTCGCTGCTCCTACGTGGCCGCACAGTTCACCAAGAACCCTGAGTGGTCCGACCTGCTTCCTCTGTGAAGAAGGAGCTGCTCCCTCGCGCTTGGCGTATCCGGCTGCGTGCACTGCTCTTCTCGGGGCTGGTGTTGTGGATCGTGGGTGGCCCCTTTGCCACACAGGTGCTGGGCTTCAACGTTCCAGGTGTTCGCCGATGGCTGATGTTCATCGGCTACGGCAAGGACATCTGTGATGTGGTCTACGTCGTCCCCGGCCGGCGAGAGCCCGTTGACCGCCTGGCCACCCTGGGCTTTGACGAGGCTTGGGATGTCCCCCGCAAGGACAAGATGTTGGCGAATCCCGACGCCGTGCACCGACAGGGCCGAGAGCTCTGTCAGGCCCTGAACGTCGACACGCTGCATGTACAGGGGCGCTGTGGGGGGCACCTGGGCTGGAAGCCCATCGGAAAGCCAGCTTGGCCGGCGGATAAGAACCTGTGCAAGCACTGATCTACCGCATCGAGGACTTCTTCACGGCGCAGGCCTCGACCCGCGGCGTGGGCTTGCTGCGCTTCCTCTGGCCACTGATGATCTGGACACGGGTGGCCTCGGAGTGGCTGCTCTTCAAGAACCTGGAGCCCTGGCGCTTTGCCGTGGCGTTGCTCTTCTTCGCGGCGACCAGCGCCATGTGCATAGGCTTGTGGTCCCGCTGGAGCACCCTGGTCACCGGCTTGGTCGGAGCCTTCTTCTTCTACGGAATGGGCCACGGCATGGACGTGGAGCCCTACACACACCACCACACCTACTTGCTCTTCATGATGCCGCTGCTCCTGGCGCTCACGCCCTGCGGCGGCAGCTTCTCCGTGGACCGCTGGCTCGCCCTCAAGCGCGCCAAGGCAGCCGGTGAGCCGCCCCCCCTCGAGCGTGGACCGGACTGGGGGCGCACCCTCATCGTCATCCAGATCGCCGCCATCTACGCCTTTGCCACTTGGGCCAAGCTGGAGTGGGGCCACCTGAGCGGGGAGCGCATGGAGCACTATGCCATGCACCTGTATTTGGGCTCGGACTACCCGACATGGCCAGGCTTTCACGCCCTGATGGTCACGCTCTCCGTCTGCGCCATCGCCATTGAGGGGGTGCTCTCGGTTGGGCTCTTCGTCAAGCGCTGGCACCACTGGGTCTTGCCCCTGGGCTTGCTGCTGCACGCGGTGATCTACGTGACCTTGCCGGTGGGCACCTTTAGCCTGTCTATGGCCGCGCTGTACATCGTGGTCGTGGACCCCAAGGTGCTGCACGGCTTCATCGACAGAATGGTGGGGCAGGGCGCTTAGTCTCCGCTCACGTTCAGCCAGCTCTCCAAGACCATCTCCTCTTGGACGCTGTCCCAGCGCACGCCCGAAAGGTCCGCGCGGCCGTCGTCGTCCAAGTCGAAGATCACGGTCTGGGTGCTCTCTAAGTCCAGTCCGGTGATGGGCATGGCGCGCAAGGGGCCCTCGAAGCTGGATGCGTAGAGCACCGCCTCCCCGCTCACGAAGCTCAGCAAGTCCAGGTCACCGTCGTCGTCCAGGTCGCCGGCGGAGGTGGCGTAGAAGAAGCTGGTCTCTGAGCCGATCTCTTCGACCAACCCATCTGGGCCCATCCGCAGGATGCCGTCCCCGCCTGGCAACAAGGCCTCCTGTTCCGCATCCGAGGCCAGGCTGATCAAGGCGCCGCTGGCGTAGAAGCCGCCGAGGACTTGGCCGACCTCCATACCCGCCTCCGTGTTGAGAAAGAGGTAGGCCTCGGAGATGCCAAAGCCACCGTTGAAGAAGACCGCCAGATCCAGGTCGCCGCTGCCGTTTAGGTCGAGCGCTGCGACTTGGGGGTAGTAGTTCCAGCTGGGCACGCCCTCCAGCGGCCAACTCTGGCCTCCAGAGGTCAGGACCGCCGACTCAACGCCGGAGAGCACCAGTTCGGGCAAGCCATCGCCGTCCAGATCGGAGACTGGCTGCGCTTGGTGGTCCTTGGGCCCGATGACACGCAACTCGGCCCTGCCGAGCGGGTCCTCGAGAGCGACTGTGAGCATTCTCTGGGCCCCCCCGACCTGGACGTTGAGGGTCACCAGCCACTCCACTGTGCCGTCCCCGTCCAAGTCCACCAAGTGCAGGTCTTGGATGAACAGAGCGTCCGCGTCCACATCGTCGGTGCCCAGAGCCTGGGCCAAGCGGCTCGCCAGCAAGCCCTCTGGCAGCAGCGCTTGGGGACTCAGGCCACCCCGACCGTCCCCCCGGGCCCAGGCCAAGGCGCGGTTGGTCTGTACGTAGCCAATGTCAGCGCGGCCGTCGCCGTCTATGTCTCCGGCTCGGAGTGCGCCGATGGTGTGGCCCAGGATCTGGCTGTCTGCGGCTTGCAGGACCACGCTGTCAAAGGGGCCTTGGGGGGCCGAGGACTCGCCAGTGTCCAGCGAGGTGTCCCGTGGAACCTGAACTTCTAAGGTCGGCTCTTGGCAGGCGGCGAGAAGGATGAGCAGGGTCATGGGCGGCTCCGGTTGCCCTCAAGGTAGAGCTGACCCATGGCTTCGTCTATGCGGAAGTATCGAAGGGGAGTGTTCGGTTTCAGCGAAGCGAGGGTGGGCCCGCAATGGAGGGGGTGGCCTTCCTTGGCCCCATCCCGCAGCCCGCCCCCCAAAGCATTAGTCCTCCAGCGAGGCCACCATGGACAGCACCAACACCTGGGTCTTCAAGTTCGCCGCCAGCGGCTACGACTTGATGACCGCCCAGGACCTCTGGCGCCGCCAGATCGCGCGGCTGTTGGACCACGTGCCCACACCGCCTCAGCGCATCTTGGATCTGGGCTGCGGGCCCGGTGTGAGCAGCTTTGAGCTGGCCGAACGCAGTGGGGCGGAAGTCTTGGGTTTGGACTTCTCCGAGCGAATGATTCAGCGGGCGCAGCAGCGTCACGTCAAGGAGTTCGCGCACCTGGAGCGCCTGTCCTTTGCACATGGAGACGCCGCTGATCTGGACCTACCGGACCAGAGCGTGGACCTGGTGACGGGCCACAGCTTTTTGTACCTGGTACACGACCGTCCAGCAGTCCTTGGGGAGATTCGTCGGGTTCTTTGCCCCGGAGGGAGCTTGGTGTTGATGGAGCCCCATGCCCACGGCACCCTGCCCAGCGCCGCTTGGCAAGCCCGAGGCCAGCTCGGCCAGCTCTGGCAGACGCCTTGGGACACCTCACGCTTCTGCACCTCCATGGCCCTCTGGCGCATCTTTGGCAGCGCAAACGGCATGCTCTCCGACCGCAGCGTGGCGCAGCTCTTCGGCCAGGCCGGCTTTGCCAACATCCACACCCAGCCCACCCTCCAGGGGCTCGGCCTGCACTGTATCGGGCGCGCCTGATGCGCGAGGGGTCGGCCGAGGATGGCTGGGTCTACGCGCCGCCCAGCGGGGCGCTTGAGGTGGTGCATCAGGACCGGGACATGGTGGTGGTCAACAAGCCCAGCGGCCTGCTCAGTGTGCCTGGGCGACTGCACCCGGACTGCGCGGTCTCCAGGTTGAAAGAGCAGTTTGAGACGCTCTACCCGGTACACCGCTTGGACATGGACACCTCCGGGCTGCTGGTCCTGGCGCTGCGCCGCAAGGCCGAGCGCGCCCTGATGCAGCAGTTCCAGGAGCGCTCGGTGGCCAAGACCTACGTCGCGCGCGTCTTTGGTCATCCCAAGGACAAGGGAGGCAGCATTCGGCTGGCGCTGACCCGGGAGACGGGGCGACCTCGTTCTCGGGTGGATGCGCAGGGCAAGTCTGCGCAGACCGACTGGCGGGTCCTGAGCCTGGATTCAGACGGGAACAGCCGGCTCTCCCTTCACCCCCGAACCGGTCGCTCTCACCAGCTTCGGCTTCACCTTCAGGCCCTCGGCCACCCCATCTTGGGAGACCGGTTCTACGGGCACGCCCAGGCTCTGGCTGCGGCCGGGCGCCTCTGTCTGCATGCGGCGGAGCTGAGCTTGCGGCACCCCTACAGTGGCGAGCCCCTCACCCTGCGCTCCAAGGTTCCCTTTTAGGGGCCTGAGAGGCAGGCCTCAGGCAGCGCAAGACCCACTTCCGTGGCGATGCTGCTCATGATGTTGCGACCGGCGCTGCACTCGCTCTCGCCCTGTACCCCTTGGATGAGCAGGGACCTTGCACTGCTACAGCCCTCCCGGAAGGGGTTGTTGCTGCCGGAGGCCTTCTGGGACCAGGTGGTGCTCAGGGAGCAAACGCAGTCCGTGTAGGCCTGGCACTCGGGCGCGCCGGAGACTCTGGGCGTGCCCGATGGATGGCTGGGGGCCTGGCGCTCGGCGGTGTAGACGCCGGCCAGCGCATCACAGGTGGGCGTCCCGGAGGTGGTGATACTCAGGGTGTGGTCCTCGATGAGCAGCTCCCCTTGGCAGGGCGCGCCGAGCTTCCAGTCGGTCTGCTCGTACCACTCGCTCTCCAGCACGTACTCGGCAAGCGCGCTGGCGCGGTAGCCCGAGACGGTCTTCTCTCCGGCCACGACGTAGAGGCGGTGATCGGTCTCGCCGCTGCGCACCAGGTTGTCGCCGTAGGTGAACAGCGCGTTGCCCTGGGCGTCCTTCCACGTGCCTGTGCCGGGCGCCTCGGGGATCTGGTCTTTGGGCGGGTCCGGCGGGGTGACCTTGCAGGCCAAGAGCAACAAGAGGGCGCTCATGCGTCAGCTCCAGTCATGGGGTGGTCGAGGGGGCAGCTTCGGTCCCCGTGGACTCTACGCTCTCTTGCATCTCTTCGGCGAAGGCTTCCAGGCTGCTGGACGGCTGGCCCAGGCGTCCATCGCTGACCTGATGCACCACGCCGTAGAAGTTCAGGAGGCTGTAGAGAAAGGCCACGCAGATGAGCACCAGGCCGATGCGGGGCAGGGGATTCTTGGGGTCAGCGTACTTGTCTCTGCTGTCCACGACCGCGCCGGGCGGAAGCTCGGAGACCAGGGTCATCGTGCGCCCAAAGCGGACGGAGATCTTGGCTTGTCCGTTGATCGCCCAGCCGTTGGAGTCCAGGATTGCACCCAAGCTTCGTTGGCGCAGCTTGAACCAGGCCAGGATCACCGAGGGGGCCGAGATGGCCAGGAAGAGGGTCAAGAGGACCAGGCAGATAATCCAGAAGGGCAAGGAGAACAGGCCGGTCAAGTAGCCCAAGAGAGCCACCGCCAGACTTCCCAAGGCGCCCAAGCCGACCGCGATGGCTGCCACCGTGCCCACGTCGATTTTGGGCTCTTGTGGGGACTCTGCACCCGCGCTTGGAGCCTTGGCGCTCTCAAGCTGGGTCTTGGCTTGCGCGCTGAGCTTTGCGCTCATGTCCTGGTTGGCCTTCTCGCGTTCTGCGGCTCTGGCCTCGGCCTTCTTGGCAGCGCGCTCCTCCAGCAAGGTCACGATGCGCTTGTAGGGCTGCCAGAAGGCCTGTCTGAGGCTGACCGGATTGTCGACGATCCGGGTGATGGTCGCGTCCCAGTCTTTGCCATCGCGGTCGTAGAACACGCCGTTTCGGCCCACGATGAGGAAGTCGGTGTCGCCGTCGGTGAAGGCAGCCGCGATCTCCATCTTCTCGCCCTGGGGACGGGTGCAGGTGCAGTAGGCCAGAAAGAGCTTGGAGCGCCCGGCCAGGGCCGAGTGCTTCTTGGCGTCGCGCACCCGAACCACCAGCTCGCAGGCCCGCTCATCCAGGTACAGAGTGCCGGCCTCGAAGGTGGCGCGCTCCGAGTCGCTGTAGAAGTGGGTCATGTTCACGAAGTTCTGGGCCAGCTGGTGGAGATCTCGGTGGTAGCGCACCAGACGCTCCACCTGAGAGGCGCCGTTGACGGCCGCGTTCTGGGCTTGATCTTTGGCGATGAGCGCGCTGAGCTCCTCCTTCAGGGTTCCGGCCACCAGCTCCTCTAGTCGGGCCTGGCTCACCTCGTTCACCGCTGTGTCCGGCTTGGTCCCGCGCCAAGCGTCAAAGGGCAGGAGCTTGGCCTGGATGACTTTCCAGTCCGCCTCCTCGATGCTCTCTCTCTCCTCGCCCAGGAGGGGGCGGACCACCCGCTCGAGCAGAGCCTGGAGGCGCTCCGCCCAGGCCGGGTTGACGGGGCCGACCAGGGGCAGGGTGCTGCTCTCTCCGACGCGGGAGAGGGGAAAGCCTTCGACCTCCTCGGCGGTCACGGACAGGTCCTCCGCCGCGATGCTCAGGTATTCCTCTTCTTTGCGGTTCAGGGCCGCCAGGGCTCTGGCGTCGAATGCGGCCAGGCGGCATCGCGCGAAGTAGTCATCCACCTTCGCACGCACGGCCAACAGGCAGTCCGTGGCGGCGGCCGTCTCTGGGCCGAGGACCAGCAGCTCAGGGGTGGCCCCAGAGTTCCACGCCATCACGGCCTGGGCGTGCTCAAAGAAGGTGTCCACTTGTGCTTGGTCGACCCCCTGCTCGCCACAGAGGTCAGGCGTGCCGCCCAGGGCGTCGATGATCTCAGCGACCAGCACCTCCAACTCCGCACTCTGGGTCGCGCTGGCAGGAATCACGCCGTCGCCGTTGAAGCGTCCCTTTGCCAGCGCTGCACTCGCCGCCGTCGCGTCGGCCACACTCAAGGCGCCGTCGCTCTGTCCAAGGCTGGCCAGGATCTGCTCTGCGCTGGCCTTGAGGAGCGCGCCCTCCGGTCCGCTCTCGTCGATCTGCTCGAGCATCAAGGGCTCGCCGCCCTTGGCCAAGGCCTGCAAGCTCTTGAGGTGGAGGGTGCACCAGCGCGTCGCTTCGATCAGCTCCGGCGCCCGAATTCGGCCGTCGCCGTCTTGGTCCAGCAGGCTCAGGGTGCGGGTGTCAAAGGCCAGGCCCTGAACCGGGCAGGCCAGGGCGGCCCAAAGCTTCTGGTCCAGGTGCTCCAGGTTGGCGAAGTCTGCTGCGCTCTCCATCCGCGCCTGGGTAAAGCCGCCCAGGCTGGTGAAGCGCCAGGTGTGGGCGGTGGTCGTCGACGTCATGAGGCCCTCGCAGTGATTTGAGCCCCATAAGCTGTCCGCCTCAACGGGCTACTTGGGCAGCAACCCGGAGACCGCCATGCTTTTGCTCCTCTTGGCCTGCACCCATGACGGTGCAGACAGCGTTGACCCTCAAGACAGCCAGGAGCAGGACAGCGCAGTGTTGCCCCTCGAGTGCCAGCTCGTCGAGAGCGGCTGGGGGCCGGATGGAGAGACGGCGCTCAAGGTGGAGGTCGTGGTCTCGGATCTGGCCACCCCCTGGGCGATGGACTGGCTCCCCGATGGCCGCATGCTGCTCACCGAGCGAGACGGGCGCTTGAGCATCGTGGACCAGGGCACCCTTCATGTCTTGGCCCAGGTCCCGGTCACGGAGCGGGGAGAGGGTGGGCTACTGGGCCTGGCCCTGCACCCAGACTTTGAGGGCACCCGGGCCTTCTTTCTCTACGCGACCGTGGACGATGGCGGGACAGAGAACCAGGTTCAACAGTGGGTTCTGGCCGAAGACTCTCTGAGCGCAAGCTTCGATAGGCTCATCTTCCCGGACATTCCAGCGCGCCAGTACCACAACGGCGGGCGCCTGCGAATCGGCCCTGACGACAAGCTCTACGTGGGGACCGGAGATGCTGGGGAGCCCGACAACTCCCAGGACACCAGCAGCCCCGCTGGCAAGGTCCTGCGCCTGGAGTTGGACGGCAGCATCCCCGACGACAACCCCTTCCCAGGCTCTGCCACCTGGGTCTATGGCGTGAGGAACACCCAGGGCTTCGACTGGCGAGAGGACGGCAGCATGCTCATCACGGACCACGGTCCAAGCGGCCTGGGCAACGAGGGCGGGCGCAGCGGCCACGACGAGATCACGCTGGCCTCGCCTGGAGACAACTTGGGCTGGCCCGAGGTCTACGCGTGTGAGGAGGGTGAGGGCTTTGTTCCAGCGTCCATCACCTTCTCTGACGCCATGCCGCCTGGCGGCGCCGCCATCTACCGGGGCAGCGAGCTGGAGGACTGGCAAGGCGACTTCATCGTAGGGGTGTTGGGTTTTCAGACCGCTGCGCGGCACTTGCACCGCCTGCGCATTGGCCCCGGTGGCAACGTGCTGCTCTCCGAGGTGTACCTCTCAGAGGAGTACGGCCGCCTGCGCGAGGTCACCATGGGCCCCGATGGCGGGCTCTACGTCAGCACCAGCAACTGCGATGGGCGCGGCGACTGCGGCGAGGGTGACCTGATTCTGCGCATCGGAGCGCAGTAGGTCCCCAGCCCCTCGATGAGCCAGCCGCAGCGCTACTGCTCGGGCTGAGGCGTCACCACCAGAGCGCTCAAGTCGTAGCCGCTCTCGTCGACCAGGCGCTCCAGGATGCCGGCGTAGACCTGCTCGTCCATCTGAGGCGTGCGGCTCAGGATCCAGAGGTAGCTGCGGTCGGGGTGACCCACGACGGCGTAGCTGTAGTCATCGGCCAAATCGATGATCCAGTAGTCGCCCCAGAAGGGACCGAAGAAGCTTACTTCCAGCTTGGCGTTGCTCTCGGTGTCCACGATCCGAGCCCTGCCCGTGGCGACCTCTTCCTTGCCGTCCAAGCTGTCGATGAAGCAGCGGTTGACCACGCTGACCTTGTCGCCGTCCAGGGCGTAGGTCGCGGTCGTTCCGGTGCAGCCTTCTTGGAAGCGCATGGGGAAGTTGGCGATCTCGTACCAAGTCCCCATGTATTGCTCCACGTCCACCGAAGGCACAGCCTGCAGGGTCGAGGTCTCGGGCTCATCACAGCCGAGCAGTGGCAGCAGGAAAAGGAGAGGCAAGAGCGTTTTCATGGGGGGCCTTTTGGGCACCGGAGTAGGCCAGCAGACCGGCCTGGGTGCCTGAGACTTCCTATCCCATTTTTACCAATCAGCCCCGCCACTTACCGGCCCGTACTCCCCATCCACCCAGCTCTGAGCGGCCGATTGGGTCAGCTTAAAGCCAGCGGCGCAGCGCTCCCGGGCCAGCTCTTCTTGGCCACGCCAAGCAACCAGCTCGCCCTCGGGCTCAAACTCATCGGGAATCAAGTCAAAGACGACCCGAACGGGTCCTTCGGCATCGGCGACGTTTCGAGTGACCCGGTGTGCCGCAGCAATCTGTTGCTTGTGGCGGGCCACAAAGTCGCGGGCGGCCTTGAGCTGAGAGGCAAAGTCCGCTTTGTTTAGGGGCTTTGGGTCCTTCTTGTTTCTACCCATGACCCATGGCACGACCAGAACAGGCTCATCGCTGCCATCTGGGTACATGGCCAGGGCCCAGCCACCGCCGTCTTCGTTGAGCACAATGCGTGCGGTCCAGCCCTTGTCACTCCAGGAGCGCCCGTCTTCAGAGAGGCCCATCAGGAGAAGTCCTTTGCCTGGATGTGGCGGCCATCGCAGTAGGGCTTGTTCTTGCTCAGCCCACAGCGGCAGAGTGTGGCCCGGGTCGTGGGCTGTCCAGGACGCATGGGGTGGTTGATCTCAAAGTTGCCCTGCACCTGAATCTCAGCACCCTCTCGGATGATCAGCGTGGGCCCTTCGGGCTCGGGCGACTGAGCGGTGTCTGCACTGAACTGCAGGGCGCCCGAGGGACAGCGCTGCACGATGTCCGCGATGCGCTGGGCCGCAGAGTCGTCGCCGGCCAGCTCGGCCTCGCGCAGATCTCCCAGGGGCTCACAGGTGTAGACGTGCATGCACAGGCCGCGATCGAAGCGCGTCTGAATGGTGCGACCCTGCCAGACTTTGGCGTCCCTGGGCGCGCGCTCACTTAGGCTGCCGTCAAAGCCAACCTTGGAGTGACTGCCATCGCAGTAGGGGGCGTTCTTGCTCTGGCCACAGCGGCAGAGGTACATGTCCTTGCCCGCCTCGGTGGGGAGGGCGTCTCCTTTGAAGGAGACAGCGATGGCCTGCTCACAGGCGACCTTGAGGGGACCATCTGGGATGACGGTGATCGAGATGGGCTTGGACATGGGCGCTCCTGCTCTGAGGCCGGCAGTGTAAACCCGATGGGCCAGGCGTGTCCCAAATGCTGAGCCCGGTGGCCCTACTCGGGCTCGGTGTAGTAGCAGCCGGCATCGAAGCAGGTGTGTCGCCCGTTGCAGCAGCTGGACAGGTAGTCCTCGTAGATCTCGCAGGCCTCGCCCTCCTCCGCGCACTCCGCGTCGCTGTCTTGAGGGTCAGAGTCTTGAACGTCGCTGTCCTGGACCGCCGTGTCCTCGACGGTGCTGCTCTCCGGCGGGGTGGCATCGTGCTCCGAGCTCGGGGTGCAGGCCAGGGTGAGCGCAAGGAGGGCGATGGGGAGGGAGAAGAAAGCGGCTCGCATGAGGACTCCGTTTGGGGTGCTCACACCTTAGGGTGTCGATACATGTGCGAAAATAGCGATACATGCGAGGTCATTGTGCGCAAATCCACAGGCGCTGGGTCCAGCGAGATGAACTGGGACCACCTGCGCTTCCTCTTGGCCCTCGCCGAGCAGGGAACGCTGTCCGCCGCTGCACGCGTCCTGGGCGTGGACCACAGCACCGTTGGGCGTCGGGTGGACTCCGCCGAGGCCGCCTTGGGCGTGCGCCTCTTCACGCGCTCCGTGACGGGCTACGCCCTGAGCCCCGATGGAGAGCGGCTGCTCCCGCAGATGCACAAGGTCGCCCAAGCCATGCACGGCCTGCGTCGGGCTGCGGAGCAAGGCGAAGTCTCGGTCCGAGGGCCCATTCGCGTCACCTGCCCGGAGACGCTCGGAATGACCTGGCTGGCCCAGCGATTGGCCGAGTTCGCTCTGCAGGAGCCGGGCATTCAGGTGTTGCTGGACCCCAGCGGCCGGGTCGCCGATCTGGGCGTGGGCGAGGCGGAGATAGCGGTCCGCAACGTGCGCTCCACCCAGCAGCGCTTGGTCGTACAGCCCCTGGCAGATGTGGAGTACGGGCTCTACGCGAGCCCGCACTATCTGGCGCAGCACCCCATTGAGCCGGGCTTTGTTGGAGCGCACTTCTTGGCCCCGCCAGCCTCGCCGGGGTCCATCGAGGGGGCTTGGCTGAGCCGGCTGGCCCCCAGCGCCCAGCCGGTCTTGGTCAGCGAGCTCTCCATCTGTCTGGCCTCGGCCGCCCTGGTCAGCGCTGGCATTGCGATTCTGCCCAACTACCTGGGCCGCAGCCATCCTGGCCTGGAGCAGATCCCGGTGCCCGACCCGCCCAGGGAGTCCCTCTGGCTCACGGTGCACGAGGATGTGCGCAAGGTGGCCCGTGTGCGTGCCCTGATGGCGTACTTGCGCACCTGCTTCTTGGCACTGTGATCCCGGCGCTGTGATCCCGGCCCTGCGATCTGGACGCCGTGATCTGGGCACTCCTGGCTCGCAGCGCTAATCGCCCAGATGCCCAAGCTCCTCCTGACCGGTGCCCGCGAGAACAACCTCAAAGCCGTGGATCTGGAGCTGCCCCTGGGACGCTGGATCTCGGTCATCGGGCCCTCGGGCTCGGGCAAGACCTCCTTGGTGCACCAGACACTGCTCCGCGAGGGACAGCGCCGATACCTGAGCGCCCTCTCCCCAAAGGCGCGCTTGCAGCTGGGCAAGTTGGGGCGCGCGGCGCTGCAGAGCCTCAGCGGTCTGCCGGTCACGCTCTCGGTGGGAGAGCGGGCCTTGAGCGCCAGCGCACGTTCAACGGTCGGGACCCTGAGCGGGGCGCTGGATCTGCTGCGGCTGCTCTTTGCCCGGGTGGCGGTGGACCCCGGTGGCCAGGCCCTGACCCGCAGCCACTTCAGCTTCAACCACCCGGTGGGCGCGTGCCCGGCCTGTGACGGTCTGGGAGTAGAAGATCAGGTTGATCCCGATCTCCTGGTCGCAGACGCCAGCAAGACGCTGCGCCAGGGTGCCCTGCGTCCGACCCTGAAGAATGGCTACACGGTCTACAGCCAAGTGACCGTCGATGTGATGGACCGCATCTGCCGCGTGCACGGCTTTGACGTGGACACGCCCTGGTCTGAGCTGAGCCCTGAGCAGATCCAGGTGGTCTTCTATGGCACCCAGGCCCTCAAGGTGCCCTTCGGAAAGCACAGCATTGAGTCCCGTATGAAGTGGTCGGGCATCACCGCCAGGCCCAGAGAGGAGGGCTACTACCGGGGCCTGATTCCGGTCATTGAGGAGACCCTGAAGCGCGACCGAAACCCCAACATCCTGCGCTTCGTGCGCTCGGTGCCGTGTTCGGCTTGCGCTGGCAGCCGCTTGGCGCGGCCTGGACGGCAGGCGCAGATCGATGGCCAAACTCTGCCCGGTCTGTTGGCCATGCCCATTGGCATCCTGCTTCCGGAGCTGGCGGCCCTGGCCCCAAGCCCGGTGTGGCAGGCCCTCGCGCCGAGCCTCTTGGGGCGGCTAGAGCGCCTGGAGCGCTTGGGCTTGGGGCATCTGAGCCTAGACCGCGAGAGCACGACGCTCTCGGGAGGCGAGGGGCAGCGGGTGCGCCTCGCTGCGCAGATCTCCGGTGGCCGAGTAGCCGGTGGCCTGGGGGGCATGTTGGTGGCCTTGGATGAGCCCACCTTGGGGCTGCATCCCAGCAGCCAGGCAGGCATGGCCAAGGTCTTGGAGGAGCTGCGGGAGGCGGGCAACACCTTGCTGGTCGTGGAGCATGACCCCGACATGGTGCGCTACGCCGAGCACTTGGTGGAGGTGGGGCCCGGTGCAGGACCCCATGGCGGCGAGGTGCTGCGTTCCAGCGCGCTGCGCCCTGGGGAGGCGCCCCTTGGAGAGACCCCCGCGGCCAAGGCCTGTCCTCGGGCGGGGGAGGGGGCGATTCGACTGTCGGGGGCCACTCTGAATGGCTTGAAGTCGGTCACATTGCCCGTGGAGATCGGCTGCTTCAACCTGGTCCTTGGACCCTCGGGTGCCGGCAAGAGCTCCCTGGTCTTTGGCACGCTGCTGCCTGCTCTGCTCGGTGAGCGAGGCGGGCCATTTGAGTCCCTCTCCGGCGTGCCCAAAGGCCTGGCTGTTCGCTCGGTGGACGCCAAGCCCATCGGTAGAACGCCGCGCAGCACACCGGCGACCTGGAGCGGGCTCTTTGACCTGGTTCGAAAGCGCTTCGCAGGCACCCCGCAGGCCAAGGCTTTGGGGCTGACGGCCAGCCACTTCTCCTTCAACTCAAAGGCTGGGCGCTGCGCGCGATGTGAGGGCCTGGGCGTGCTCAAGGTGGGCCTGCACCTGCTGGAGGATCTGGAGCTGGAGTGCCCGGTCTGCGGCGGCGGTCGCTATCAGGAGGCGGTGTTGGAGGTGCGCCTGCAGGAGCGGGACATCGCCCAGACGCTGCACCTGTCCATGGCCCAAGCGCTCCAGGTTTTCGAGAAGGACCCACCCATCGCGGCTCTGTGTCGGGCGATGGTGGACTTGGGCCTGGGCTACCTGAAGCTGGGACAGTCCTCGACCACCTTGAGCAGGGGAGAGGCTCAGAGGGTCAAGCTGGCCACGTGGCTGGCCAAGTCCGGCCCAGCGCTGCTCTTGATGGATGAGCCGGACCGGGGGCTGCATCCCCAAGATGTGAGGCGCCTGTTGAGCGCCATCGATGCCCTGGTAGAGGGCGGCAGCACGGTCTTGGCCATCTCTCACCACCGGGCGTTGTGGGCGGCAGCCGACCGGAGGGTGTCTCTGGACGGTGGGCGTGTCGTGGCCTCGCAGGCCTTGGAGACCACCGCTCTGCACCAGAGCCAGGGTCTGCGTGAAGAGAGCCGCGCACTGGACGCCATCCGCCTCCGCGGCGTGCGCACCCACAACCTCAAGGGCCTGGATTTGGACATCCCGCACCGGCAGCTCAGCGTGGTGGTGGGGCCCTCGGGCAGCGGCAAGAGCTCTCTGGCCTTCGACACCTTGGCGGCATTGGCCTGGGGACGCTTCTCTGAGACCCTGCCTTTTCAAATCAGGCGTTTCATGCGGCGCTTGCCGCAACCGGCTCTGGACAGCGCCGTGGGCCTGACGCCGACCGTCGCCCTGCGCCAGGGCACGCCAAAGCTGGGGGCGCGCTCGACCGTGGCCACCCAGAGCGGGCTTGGGCCGCTGCTGCGCCTGTTGTGGTCCAGAGCGGGAGAGGTGGATGGGGTGCCCTCTGGCTTGAGCGCCGGGCACTTCACCCCGGACCGCTCTCTGGGCGCCTGCGAGCGCTGTGAGGGACTGGGCGTGGTTCAGCGCTGCACGGAGCAGTGCCTCATCACGAACCCAGAGCTGGCCATCGCCCACGGCGCCATGAAAGGAAGCAAGCCCGGTCGCTTCTTTGGAGAGTCCGATGGCCAGTACATGGCCACGCTGCAAGCGGTCTTGCCCGACGTGGACCTGAGCCTGCCGTGGTCGCAGCTTTCAGCACCCGCCAAGGAGGTGGCGCTGTACGGCGCGGGGGAGCGGCAGGTCTCGGTGAGCTGGAAGTTCCAGCGGGGAAAACGCGCCGGGGAGCACCACTTCCAGGGCACCTGGCCAGGGCTCTGCCATCTGGTCGAGAACGAGGCCAAGGTGCGCGGCCAGCGCAAGAGCGGACAGGCTTGGCGTGAGCCGCTGGAAGATCAGCCTTGTCCTGCTTGTGATGGGGCGCGTCTGGGCCCCAAGGCCCGGGCCGTTGAGTTGGCCGGAGTCAGCCTTCCCCAGTGCATGGCGCGGCCTCTGGAGGAGCTGCCGGATCTGCTCGGTGCTCAGCAAGACCCGGTGGTCCAGGCCTTGCTGCCGGAGCTGCTTCAAGCCCTGACTGACCTGATGGAGCTGGGGCTGGGGCACCTGCACCTGGACCGACGCAGCGACTCCCTCTCTGGAGGAGAGCTGCAGCGCTTGCGCTTGGCAGGGGTGCTGCGTGCTGGCCTGACCCAGCTCACCCTCGTCTTGGATGAGCCCTGCGCGGGGCTGGATGATGCTGGCGTTCAGGCACTGGTACAGCGGCTGCGGGGGCTGGTGGAGCAGGGCAACACCCTTGTGGTTGTCGAGCACAGGCCTGCCTTGATTCGCGCCGCCGACCACCTCATAGAGCTTGGTCCTGGAGCTGGGCCGGCTGGGGGCCAGCTGCTGGCCCAGGGGCCGGCGAGCCTCATCTTGGAAGGGCAGGGGCCAACGGCTCTTGCGCTGCGGGCGGAGGCTGGGCAGTCCGGTGCGGTGGGCGAGCCGGCCCTCTTCATTCAGGGCTGCACGGCGCCTGGGCTGCGCGACCTAAACTTGGAGCTCCCCGCTTGGGGTTTGGTCGCCTTGACCGGGGCCAGCGGCAGCGGCAAGAGCAGCCTCCTCAATGGCGTGCTTCGGGCCTCCTTTCGGGCGGGAGGAGCGGTGGGATGCGCTGGGATTGAGGGCTTGGAGCGCTTCGAGTTGGCGGAGGAGGGCGCGGGCGTGGTGACCTCGCCTTTGGACACCCTGCAGCTGATGGGGGCACTGCAGAAGGCCTTTGCGGGCGCGGGGGCCAGCGCTGGTGTGGCCAAGCGCGCCTTCTCCTTCCGCAGTCCGGCGGGTCGCTGCCCGGCCTGTCACGGGAGCGGTGTGGAGCGGGTGGCGATGGACGCTCTGGCGGACCTGGAGCTGCCCTGTGTGCTCTGTGAGGGGCGGCGCTACCGGCCCGAGGTGTTGGCCGTTCTCTGGCAGGGCTTCCGTGTGGATGAAGTCTTGGCCATGCCGGCCGCTCAGCTCGCGCTAGCCTTGCCCGATGGGGCGCTGAAGGACGGCGCCCAGGCGATGCTGCGCGTCGGGCTGGGGCACCTGAGTCTGGGACGACGGGGCAGCACTTTGTCGGGTGGAGAGGCCCAGAGGCTTGGGTTGGCAAGGAGCCTGGTGGGTGGGCACGGTCCGAGGATCCACCTGCTGGAAGAGCCAGGACGGGGGCTGCATGAGTCCGACCTGAGCGGCTTGTTGGAGGTCTTCGCGGAGCTGACCGGGCGGGGGGACTTGGTGGTGGTGAGCACGCACCGGCGGCCTTTGATTCAGGCGGCGGGGCGGCAGGTCGGCCTGGGAGTCCGCCCCTACTGACGTGATCTGTGGCAAAGCCACATGAATGCGCCACATCTCTCCACCTACATGCTCGCCATTGAGGGCCTGGCCGCAGAGTTTAAGCTTTCGGAGATGAGTTAGGTCGGCTGGGGGTTTTTCGGAGTTTTGGCTCGGGGGGTGCCTCGAGTTTGCCGGACTGAAGCTCGGAAGTAGGAGGCGGAGAGTACGGCCCTTCGATAGGATGGAGAACACTTAGTTCAGAGGTCGAACAATGTTCCTCAGCTTCCTGTGCCTCTTGGCCTGCAAGGACCGACCTGTCGCCTCTGTGGACTCCGATACGGCGGTGCCCTCAGATCTGAGCAGCCAGATCGTGCCGCTCTTCAACGCGGACACTGAGCTGGAAGGGGACTTGGTCTACACCCGTGAGGACGGGGCCATCGTCACGCGCTTTGCAGACCGGGGCCGCGACCGCCACGCCCGCGAGGACCAGTTTCAGAGCTACGACCACTACCTGCCGCTCTACTGGGAGTACCGCACGGCCCGGGTGCAGATCGTCGACACCGTGCCCGCTGGCGGAGAGACCATCGAGATCTCGATGGTCAGCGAGTGGCAGCTCAGCGTTCCTGAGTTTCGCGCTTGGTACTTGGGGACTGGGACCGTGGCCACCTACGGCGGGAACTACGCCAACTCCGTGGTGACCGACGGACCTGGCACCTACGACACGGAGCACCAGAGAAGCAGCGATAGCGGCACCCAGTACCGCTACACCTTGACCATCGACCACGCCATCACAATCGATGGCGCGGTGGTGGACCTGGCGGCGGGACAGTTCATGGAGCTTGAGCTCTCGCAGTTCCTCCAGGGGGTGCCCAGCGGCCGCGCCAACTACTATGGCACCGCCATCCTCTACGAGGTCGGTGTGGGCGGATTGGTTCCTTGGTACGCCGATCTGAGCCAGCGGGAGAACTCCGAGAAGCTGGACGAGAGCGCCTGGCTGGGGGGCCGGACCACGCTGCCCTACCAGTACTCCGATGAGCCCGACAACCCCTACATGCAGATGGCCACCAACCTGGCGCCATGGAACGGTCAGCCCTTCGTTTTGGGTCGTCGGGTTCACCACAGCAGCATGGTGGACGGGACCCACGATGAGAGCGCCGAGAACCCTGTGTTCGCTGAGGTGGTTGGCTTGGCGGGGCCGCTCTACATCAACGAGTCCTGTGATGCCTGTCACACCCGCAACGGTCGAGCCTCCATCGTGGGAGAGGGGCAGTCCTTGGACAAGTGGGTGGTGAAGGTGGGCACCGAAGATGGCAGCCCAGACCCTGAGATTGGGCGGGTCTTGCAGAGCGCCGGCGCCCAGAGCGAGGGCGTCGTGTATGTGGACCAGTGGCTGGGCACGGACGATGGGATGCGGCGACCCATCTACGGATTTGAGGGGGCACAGCCCACGAACTTCTCGCCGCGTCTGAGTCCCGCCCTGATTGGCTTGGGACTGCTGGAGGCCTTAGCCGAGTCCACCATTCTGGAGTGGGCCGACCCAGAGGATGAGGATGGGGACGGCATCTCGGGCCGCGCTCAGGTGGTCACCGACCCTGAGACGGGCGATTGGCGCCTGGGCCGCTTTGGATGGAAGGCGGGCGCGAGCAGCCTTCGGCACCAGATTGCGTCGGCGTTGAACACCGACATGGGTGTGATGACCTCGGTGATGCCGAGCCCGGACTGTGGCGTGGAGCAGCAGGACTGTGGCAACGAAGACGGGGCCGAGCTGGCCGAGCAGAGCTTCGAGGACCTGGTTCGCTACATCGCGCTCCTGGGTGTTGGGGCTCAGCGGGACATAGATGATGTGGAGGTGCAGGCCGGCCAGGCCCTCTTCGATGAGCTGGGTTGCCAGAGCTGCCACCGCGCCACGATGACCACCAGCGCCAAGCATCCCTTCAGCGAGCTGCGCAGTCAGACCATCCACCCCTACAGCGACCTGCTGCTGCACGACATGGGTCCGGAGATGGCCGACAACCTGGGGGAAGGGGAGGCCAGCGGATCGGAGTGGCGTACGACCCCGCTCTGGGGGATTGGACTGAGTGCCTGCGTCACTGGAGGCTTGGAAGGGGCCTCCCAGAGCGAGGTCTGTGTGCCCAGCGCCAGCTACCTGCACGACGGCCGTGCGCGCACCTTGGATGAAGCGATTCGTTGGCACGGCGGGGAAGGGGATGCCTCTCGTTCGGCCTATTTGGACCTGGAAGAAGCGGAGCGCGCTGCCCTAGTGCGCTTCTTGGAGAGCCTGTGACACGCGCTGTTTGGACCTTGGTGCTGCTGGGCTTTGCCGGCTGCGTGAGGCGCTCGGCGCCGTCCCCCTCCGAGGTCGCAACGCCGGTCGATTCCGGGGAGGCCCCCGAGGAGACCCCCTTGGTGAACCGGCTGGCCAACGGCGGCTTTGAGCAAGGAGAGAGCTGGTGGCGTCCCTCCGGCTACGCCAACCACAACTGGGCCAAGACGGGGGATGGTATCTACCGTAGCTCGGCGAGCTTCCAGGCTTTTGAGGGAGAGCGCGCCCAGAAGGTGTGGGGCTTTTACAGCGGAACGGTGCCCAACGATGCGGAGCACGGGCTGAGCTTGGGCGAGCTGACGCCGGGAGACACCCACGTCTTCTCGGCCCAGGCCTTCACGCCCACGGACGATGGGGTCGGTGGCGGCAGCCAGGCCACGCTCTTTCTGCGCTATCGAGACGCCGGCGGCGTGGTCTTGGAGGAGCGCTTCAGCGACCCGTTCGACCAGGACAGCGCGCGGGACGTCTGGCAGGAGCTGCGCATCGAGACCCAGGTGCCAGCTGGTGCGGTCTCCGGTGAGCTGGGGTTGCGCTTCACCTTGGCGGATTGGAACGCAGGAGGGGCGGTGTATCTGGACGATGCCCGCTGGACTTCCACGGGCACGGGGACAGTGCTCGGTGAGCGCCTCTTGGTGTGGAAGGACGAGTTCGAGGGCAATGCCCTGGACTCCGAGTCATGGACCGCCTTGGAGCTGCCCGCCTACACCTACAACAACGAGATGCAGCGCTACACCAACAGCCCCAGCAACGCCAGCGTCTCCAACGGGGTTCTCACCATCACCGCGCGGCAAGAGGCCGACGGCAGCGTCACCTCCGCGCGTTTGGTGAGTGACTCCAAGGCGGAGTGGCGCTACGGCCGCATCGAGGCCATGGCCATGGTGCCCTCGGGCGTGGGGACTTGGCCAGCTTTCTGGATGCTGCCGAGTGACTGGGCCTACGGGGGGTGGCCGGACTCCGGAGAGATCGACATCCTCGAGCACGTCGGCTGCACCCAAGGGACCGTCTACCAGACCGTTCATACCGGGGCCTACAACCACCTTCTGGGCACCCAGCAGGGGGGGGAGACCCGAAGGGATGCGTCAGCGGGAATGCATCTGTATGCGGTGGACTGGAGTCCCGAGGTGATGGTGTTCACCGTGGATGGTGAGCAGGTCTTTGTCTTTGAGAACGATGGAAAAGGGGACTCGGCGACCTGGCCCTTTGACAAGGACTTCCACATCATCTTGAACCTGTCTCTTATACACATCTGACGCTGCCGACGAGCGATCTAGTGTAG
>OJHJ01000141.1_pt1 | contig 54102 bp, 53 predicted proteins | sample 1595201 | NCBI WGS metagenome assembly OJHJ01 (sample SAMN05416832, study PRJEB24817) | seawater metagenome | isolation source: Sea water | place: Canada:Atlantic | collected 2013-07 | reverse complement strand
GTATAAGAGACAGGTCCAGAGCTGCGCGGCGATCCAGCCATCATCGCAGGCTGGCAGCGCCACGCGCGCGGGGGCGGCGTGCAGGGTGCGGGCCATCGCCAGGCGCTCGGCTTGACCTCGGGGGCGGAACCCGGTGCTCAACATGCGCGGGCCTGAACACTGGGGGTGTGGGCCGAGAGGCAGCGGTGTGACTGACGCTTCAAGACCCGAGCGCTGCTGAGTTGACCCTTGTCCAGAGTGCGCTGAATCAGGGCCTGCCACGCCTGGGCGTCCTGGGGGTTGAGCAGCACCCGCAGCTCGGGGTCGGGGTGTGCTGCGAGGGCCAGGACGGGGTCTACGCCCAGGCCAGCCAGGTTCTCCCGCACCACGGGATTGCAGGGGTCGCACTCCAGGGCCTTGAGCAGGTGGCGGGTGCCGGTCTGTGGGTCTCCGGCGAGCTGGAAGAGCACGCCCAGATCGCTCCAAGCCCTGGCGGACCAAGGGAAGCGCTTGACCAGGTGCGCGGCGATGCGGGTGGCCCCGAGCAGGTCGCCCGCCGTGGCCAGATCCTCGATGCGCTGTGGTCCTGCTTGGGGGGCGGTGGCTCGGCAGACCACGATGACCTGGTGGGCCATGCGCTGCAATCGCTTGAGGGGGAGCTGGCCGCCACCTTGGCGGTCCCAGTCTGTTGGAAGCTCGGCGTTCACCGCCTGAGATGCGCAGTAGCCCGCGGCGCTGGAGAGCACGCGCTGAGGGGCAAAGCCGGCCTCGCGCAGAGCCATGACCAGCTCGTCGGGTCGGGCTTGAAAGGTCCAGGTGGGGTGTCGTCCGGCGCGGCCCACGCCGCGGGCGAAGTGGGAGAGGTTGTAGAGGGTGAAGACGCCCAGTCCCCCGCTCACGACGCGCTCGCGCAGGGCACGCAGGGTGCCTTGAAGGTCCTGCACGTACTCCAGGCTGCCCGAGCAGATCACCGTCTCTACCGGGTCCATTTGGGGGAAGCCTTGGGTGTTCAGATCCCGCTGCTGCACGCTGAACCCGGGCTCTTGGACCACGACCTCGTGGCTCACATCCAGGCCCTGGTAGCCAAAGCGAGGCCCGAGCATGCGCCCCAGGATTCCGGTGGAGCAGCCTACGTCCAAGACGCTGCGTCCGCCCTCGGCCAGCACGATGTCCGCCACCTTGCGCAGGCGCCTGTGGGCGATGTCGTACTTGAGCGTCTCCCCCTGCCAGCCCTTCTGGGTGCCGCGTCCGCTGCTGGCTCTTGGCAAGCGTGCGCCGTGGGCGATGGCCGCCAGTTGGTCGAGCTGGGTCTCCGCTTGGGCCAGAATGCCCGGCAAGGCCGCGGCCAAGTTGGCGCGGTGGGTGTCCCGCTCCCGCCAAGCTTGAAGCAGCATCTCGCTGAGCCCTTGAGGCTCTGCGATGTCCACGCTCAGGCCCCCCAGGCCGCACATCTGCAGCCACTCGGGGGTCTTGAACTCGTAGGCCACACCCACGGCCGGCACCCCGGCTGTGGTCGCGAAGATCAGCGAGTGCATGCGCGTGCCGAGGAAGAAGTCGCAGGCCGCTGCTTGGCGCCGCACGTGGTGGTGGTCCAGGTCGGGACGCTCTTCTACCGAGGCGCGGTCGCTGCCGATGGCTTGGGCGATGCGCTGCGCTGCCAGGCGGTCGTCTTGGTGGTATCCGCCAAAGTCGGTGCAGTTGGAGAGGAAGCGCACCTGTCCGCCGCTCTCTGTGAGCCAGGCGCTGCAGGCAGCGGCCACACTGGCCTCGTAGGCGGACTGGAGCTCCTTGGGGTTGTCGTGGCCGGGGAAGTGCCATGCGCGGGCCGTCACGCCCAGGATGGGAGCGGCCTGCTTCTTCCCCAGCTCGCTCTCTTGGGGCACATCGGAGACGGCCGCGTCGACACCGATGCGGATGGGGCACTGAACCCCCAGACGGCGCACGATCTGGGCGGAGGCGGCGTCTCGGGCCAAGACCCACGCAGCGGGATCCAAGACCTGACGGGCGGCTTGCCGGGAGAGGGGGCTGTCCAAGGGGCCGATGGACTGGGCGAAGAAGACCACTGGGATTTGGGCGCGGTGAGCAGCGTGGTAGAGCGCCAGCCGAGGACCCAGGTTCAAGGCGTACAAGTCGTTGAGGAAGGAGCCGCCACAGGAGACGACCAGGTCGGTGTTCACCAAGGCCAGGGCCAGGGCCACAGGGTCGGCGTCCCCCATGCAGTCCAGCTCGGGGTGGAAGTGTGCGGCGACCTGGGGGTAGTGCGAGACCACCTTGATCTGAGCCTCCGGAAGGCGCGCTTGCAGACCGGAGACGATGCCCTGAAGGATGGCTGCGTCCCCGCGGTTGGCCGAGCAGAAGGAGTCGGCGATGAGCACCCGGGTTGGGGAAGGCTCTGGAGGCTGAAAGGCCTGGATCAGACGCAGGGCGCTGACGGAGGCGTCGTGGCAGGCGGCCAGGCGTTGGGCGCTCAGGCCCATTCGGCGCAGCTCCAGAGGGCGTTGGCCCAGGCGGATCAGCGCCATCTTGAGGGCGTCCACGTCTCCAGGAGGCAAGAGCAGACCGTTGACCCCGTTGACCACCAGGTCGCCGATTCCACTCAGCTCCGAGCTGATGACCGGTCGGTTGAGGGCGCCGGCTTCGGCCAGGACCGTGGGAATGCCGTCCATGTCGCCGTTGGGGGCCTGGATGCTGGGGGCGACGATCAGGTCGGCCTGGGCCATGGCCTGCAAGACCTCGGCGTAGGGGCGCATGGGCGAGAGGGTCAGGCCAGCTGGGAGCGGGCCAGAGGGCACCGGGGCTCCGATGATCTCCAGCTCCAGCTCGGGCAGGTGCTCGCGGGCGGCCTGCCAGGCGTTGATCAGGATCTGGAAGCCCTTCTTTGGGGTGGGTCGGCCCACGGCCAAGACCTTCTTCAGAGAGGTAGGCGCAGGCGGCGCCGAGGCGATGAGTCCGGCGAGTCTGGCGGCGTTGGGCACCACGGCGATGCGTTCTTTGGCCACGCCGCGCTCGGCGATAAAGTCCCGATGAAAGCGCGAGATGGTGATCACCTTGCTGCAGTTCGGGGAGAGCCTCTGCCACTCGCTGGGCCGCACGGCGGCGTCTTGGCGGAAGATGTCGTAGGCGTGGCACATCATCGAGAAAGGCTTGCCGACGCGCTCTGCGATGGGGCCCAGAGTGCGCACGCCAAAGTCAGCGAAGTGGCCGTGCAGGTGGTCGAAGGTGGCGAGAACCGCGTCCAGCCCTGGGGCGCTCAGATCCTGGTGCAGGATGGGGAAGGGGATGCCATCTGCTCCCTCGCCAAAGCGGATCCCCGGGTCCCCGGCCTTGTGGCAGACCACGCCTACATTGACGCCGGCCGCAGCCAAGGCCACCAGCTCCGCGTGAACGAAGGTCTGGCTTAGGACGGGATACTCTGGAAGGACGTAGCAGACGGAGAACATGGGATACCTCAGGGCCATGCCATCGGTCGCTCTCATCCCTAGTTGAGCTTGAGTGTCCAATCCCTACCAAAGTCCGAAGTCCGAGGAGCCCGTTTTGGCCCCTCAGCCCGTCTCGGTGATCCGGCGGCTCTTCTTGCCCTGCCTCTTCATGGGGCTGGTTCTGGGGCTCTTCTTCGTGCTCTTCGCCTTCGGCGGTGTACTGGGCCTTGAGTACGCCGACTCTGCGGAGCCCGCGGTCAGCTGGCCTGTTGTGGCGCTGATTGGGAGCTTGTCCCTGGGCAGCTTTGTGATGGCCTCTGGGTGCTACAAGGCCTAGCGCATGGTCAACCCCTACCAGCCTCCCGAGAGCGCAACGCCGCCAAAGGCGCCTGAATACAGGCTGCTCAAGCGCATCCTGGCTGTGCCCTTGGCTGGGGTTTCTCTGGTCTCGGCCTTGCTGGCGGTGGCGGTCATCGCCGGCACAGCAGTGGCCGCCTTTGCAGGAGACGGGACCGTGAGGTTGGGCGGGTTGATCGTCTACTTGGGCGTCGTCATCGCCGTCAGCTTGGGCAGCTTCGCCCTGGCCCGGGCCTTCTGGGATCCGGATCGGTACTCCAGAAAATCACTGGATCAAGCAGAGCTTCGCGCCATCTACGCCCGCGAGAGACTCGCCGAGATGCCCAATGGAGAGACCGGCATGTACCGCGAGACCCAGGACGGGGAGCTCGGTCGGCTCTACGCCCGGGTGCGTCCGGATCGTCTGCCCCAGCGCCACCGAGAGCTCATGGCCCGGATCAAAGAGCGTGTGGAGCAGTTGGGGCCGCCCAAGAGCTGAAGGTGCTCAGGGGGCCATGCTCTCGAGCATCTTCCAGGCCGCCGCCACCCGCTCTGGCCGAGCTTGGATGGCCTGCTCCCTTAGGACCGCCTCGACAAACTTGATGCCGTGGTCGTTGGTGATCTCAATGGCTCGGTCCACCAGGCCCACAGTGTCGTAGATGCCTGAATCGAGGGCCTGTGCGGTGCCGCGATGGGTCAACTCCAAGGCCAAGAGCGCCTGAACCAAGACCCCCAGCGCGCGCTGCTGTCCCTGCGAATCCAGGAGAGGCAGCAAGGTGCGCAAAGAGGTGCTCGCGGTCAGGGCGTGCAGGTAGACAAAGCCTGCCTCGTCTTCCACCAAGACGCGCCGGGCGGCCCAGGCCGTCAGCTCGGAGATCGCCGCGCCTGGATCTTGGGGAAGTGCGATGCGCGCGAGGTGTGCGCCAAACTCTGGCCAGTCCCAGACGGCGAGGGCTCGGTCGCTGATGAGTCCGGGTCGCTTCAGGTGGAGCGGGATGGAGGGAAGGGTCTCCAGCGCCTCGATCAAGTCCAGCTCGCCGGCCGCGATCTGCCCGGGCAGCTCTCTAAAGCCCCCCGCCCACAAGGCCAGGCCGTAGGCGATCTCGCGACGACGCGGCTCAGTGGGGTGCCGCTGCCAGGCACGCAGACCGTGGGCCACCCGCAGCAGCCCGTGCAGGCTGGCGCCCAACACCCCGGGTAGGAGTCCGGGCAGCTCGGCCTTCAGCAGGGCAATCGGATCCGCGAAGCCCAGGTAGAAGCTGGACCACTGGGCCAGATCCTCGTAGCGTCCCAGCTCCTCTGGCCTGGGTTGGCCAGGCGCCACCTGCCAAGGCTGGAGCAGTTCAGGCACATAGGCGGCTTGTAGGGCCGGAAGGGCATCCAGGCGACCCAGTGCTTCCAGAGCTTCGCTGGCCATCGGGCCGTGGTTGACCAGGTTGCGGGTGGTGCCGGCGTCCCAGAGGGGGTGGGTGGCTTGGTAGTGCAGCAGGGCGGTATCGAGCGTCATGGTGGCCTCGTTTGCACCCTGAATAGCGAGCCTGTCCAGTTCTGCGACTCCGCTGCCAACACAAGGACAAAGTGCTGGTCTATCGGCCGAATCACCCACCGACTTGAGCCCAAGGACAGGGATGAGGACCATCTTTCGTGCATCTAAGGCTATGTTGGGGACTGTCCCTACTTGGAGTTCCCCATGTTCTTGCTCGCCCTCTTCGTTGCCCCTGCGTCCGCGGCCGGCAACCACGCTGCGTTCACGGGTGATGGAGACCGCATCGATCTGGGCGCGGGCCTGGACCCTGGCAGCAGCTTTACCTGGGAGGGCTGGGTCAGCTTTGAGCAGGGCGGCAGCTCCAACTACGACACCATCTTTGAGGTGGCCGAGGCCGGCACAGGCCTGAACCTCTTCTACGTCGGCTGGGTCAGCACCGGATGGCAGATCGAGTTCAACGACGTGAACGCCAGCGAGGGCAGCTCCTGCACCGACGGCACCGAGGTGATCTGCGCTGCGGACACCTACACCGACTTTGACCTGACCCACTTGGCCGTGACGGTCGACGGAACCGACGTGGTCCTCTACGTCAACGGCGTGGCCACCCAAACCCTGACCTTGACCAGCTCGATGGTCTGGAGCACCACCGCCGAGTGGGGCATGGGTGCGGACACGGACGACGGCAGCGCCTACACCTCCGATTACTACGTCGGGGATCTGGACGAAGTGCGCATCTGGGAGACCGCCCACGACGCAGACACGGTCGCCTGCTTGATGGACTACGCCCTGAGCGGCGCCGAACCAGATCTCTATGCGCTCTGGTCCATGGACGATGCAGCGGGCTCCGGTACCGCCACCGATCTGGGTGCCAATGGCCTGGACGGAACCTGTGAGAGCAACGCCGACTTTGAGAGCTCCGCCTTTGGTCTGACCACTTCGGTGGGCGGCGACATCCCCTGCTACGACTTTGATGGGGATGGAGAGACCCCTGCCGACGGGGACTGTGACGACACGGACGCCAGCATCAACACTAGCGCCACAGAGGTCGATCTGAACGGCATCGACGAGGACTGTGATGGCTTTGATGGCGGGGTGGACACGGACGGGGATGGCCTCACAGACGAGGACGAGGTGGAGGTCCACGGGACCGATCCAGATGTGGCCGATACGGACGGCGACGGCTTGGACGATGGGGAAGAGGTGAACACCTACGGCACCGATCCCTTGAACGAGGACACCGACGGCGAAGGTCTCACGGACGGGGAAGAGGTCAACACCTACGGCACCGACCCGTTGGACAAGAACTCGGATGACGACGGGCTCAACGACTTCCGCGAGGTCACCGAGACCGCCACCGATCCCAACGACTCCGACTCGGACGACGACGGCCTGCGGGACGGGGACGAGGTCAAGATCTACGAGACCGACCCCAACCAGAAGGACACGGACGGCGACGGCCTGGAGGACGGTGAGGAGGTCAACACCTACGGCACCGATCCTCTGGATACGGACACCGACGACGGTGGCGTGGACGACGGCACAGAAGTGGACACCGATGGCACCGATCCCTTGGACGGCAGCGATGACAATGTGGGCAGCGGGGACTCCGACGGGGATGGCTTGAGCGATGCCGAGGAGGAGGACCTGGGTACTGACCCAGAGAACGCGGACAGCGACGGGGACGGCCTCAGTGACGGGGTCGAGGTCAACTCCACCGAGACCGATCCCTTGGACAGCGACTCGGATGACGACGGCCTGGAAGACGGCACCGAGATCAATGAGACCGGCACCGATCCCAACAACGGCGACTCGGACGGGGATGGGCTGGAGGACGGCACCGAGGTCAATGACACCGAGACCGATCCCAACAACAGCGACTCAGACCGGGATGGATTGGAGGACGGCACCGAGGTCAACGAGACCCAGACCGATCCCAACGACGCCGACTCGGACGACGATGGACTGGAGGATGGGACCGAGGTCAATGAGACCGTGACCGATCCCAATGACGCCGACTCAGACGACGACGGACTGGATGACGGGACCGAGGTCAACAACACCCAGACCGACCCCAACGACGCCGACTCCGACGATGGCGGCGTTAACGACGGCGATGAGATCGACGCTGGCACCGATCCCCTGGACGGCAGCGATGACTTTCCGGTGGATGAGACCGAGAACCCTCTGACGGAGTTGGAGAGCGTCTACTTGGGTGGAAGCGGCATCCAGTGCGGAAGCACGCAGATGCCTGTTGGCTTTGCCGGGTTGTTCCTTGGAATCCTCGGCCTTTTGGCCCTGAGAAGGCGTCGATAGAACTAGGTGCTAAAGTCTTCCTCTTAAGTCGCTGAGTCTTAAACCGACAATCTCTTAGCGAGGAGGCTGGATGTACGGCATGGTGAACAAGGCAATCGAGGGCTTGGTGACGGAGCGCTTCGGTGAGGACACTTGGTTTGGTGTGGTCGAACGGGCTGGAGTTGAGGAGGAGTCCTTCATCAGCATGGACCCCTACCCGGACGAGGTGACCTATAGGCTGGTGGGCGCCGCCTCTGAGATCTTGGATACCCCGCCAGAGGCCCTGTTGGAGGCCTTTGGTGTTTACTGGATCAAGTACGTTGGGCAGAAAGGCTACGGGCCGATGATGGACTTGGAAGGCCAAACTTTGGCCGAGTTCTTGGCAGGCCTGGATGCGATGCACAGCAGAGTCGCGGCGGCCATGCCCAAGCTTCGGCCTCCCTCCTTCAAGCTGAGTATTGTCTCAGAACAGCTCTACGAACTTGGATACTATTCGGAGCGACCGGGCTTGGGCCCGATGGTGGTGGGTCTGCTCAAGGGATTGTTGGAGGTCAAGGGTTTGACGGGAGAGGTTCGCTGGATCGGACAAAAGGGAGAGTCCTTGGATTACGATCGCTTTCAGATTCAGCTCTCAGCATGAATGGGGTCCCCCTCAATCTGGATCGGGACAGCGTCGCCGCGCTCTTCCCTTTCTATTTGGAGTTGGATTCGCAGCTCCGGGTAGTGGCCGCCGGTCCGGGTTGGGGGAAGATCTTGGACCCTGTTGGGCTACAACTTGGAGCTCAGATTGAGGTCCTGCGGCCGAGGTTGGACGCTCTGGAGGTTGCAGCACTGCTTGCAGGGCGTGAGACCTTTCGTCTGCGTGTTGAGAGCCATGAGATGGACCTTCGGGCGCAGATGCATCCTGTGGGGGAGGGCGTCCTTGTGCTGGCCTCTCCAGCCGTGCGCAGCATTGCTGATCTGAAGCAGCTGGGCTTGGAGTTTGAGGACCTCGCCGCCCACGATGCCACCGCCGACCTGATCACCTTGGTGCAATCCATGGAGATCTCCATGGCCGATGCCCGTCACCTGATGGACCAACTCAGGCGTCGGCGAAAGAGCCTGTTGGAGGCAAAGAGAATCGCGGAAGAGGCTCAGAGAGCTGCTGAGGAAGCTGCCGCTGCCCGTTACCGCTTCCTTGCGGCCATGTCGCATGAGATTCGTACTCCTCTGAATGGCGTGTTGGGGATGGGTCGCCTTCTTCATGGGACCGTGTTGAGCCTCGAGCAGCGACACTTCTTACGCTCTCTGCTCCAGTCTGGAGAAGGACTGCTGGGGATCGTGAACGACATTTTGGATTTCTCCAAGATCGATAGCGGTCGCTTGGTTCTGGAGGAGCGGGACTTCTCTCCGAGAGATCTCTGCGATGAGGTTCTGCGCTTGTCAGCGCCGGCGGCGCGGTCCAAGGGCTTGCTGCTGTTCTCGGTAGTAGACGTGAATCTCCCTGCGGTTCTCCTGGGGGATTCGGGAAGGGTTCGTCAGATCCTGACCAACCTGGTCGGCAACGCAATCAAGTTCACCCGCAAGGGGCAGGTCAAGGTCCATCTGGCCTATCGGGAGGGCGTGTTCTCGGTGGAGGTTCGCGACACCGGAATCGGGATCCCAGAAGACCGCCTTGAAGCGCTCTTCGATCCCTTCGTCCAGGAGGATGCCTCTACGACTCGTCGCTTTGGTGGCACGGGCTTGGGTCTGGCCATTTGCCGGCAGCTTGCTCGTTGTATGGATGGCCATGTAGAGGTCTCCTCGCAGGTGGGCGAGGGGTCCGCTTTCAAGGTACTGCTGGCCTTGACCTCGGTCGCGCCCTTTGTTCCAGCGTTGACTCAACTCGGCGGCGCCCTGGCCGTTGTTGAGCCCCGTACAGCGCTCAGGGAGTCGGTGGTCGACCTGTTGCGGGCTGAGGGCACTCGCGTCGAGGGCTTCGGTGCAGCAGAGGCCGTCCCAGAGGGGAACTGGGAGCGGGTCCTTCTGGCGCTCAACACCCCCCCTCCTATCTGGCTCGACCCTGCCCAAGTAGTCTTGATGGCGGATCTGGGCGACGTCCTTCAAGCGCGACGGGAGTCCAAGAGCTATGGCGGCTATATATGTCTGCCGGCCATGCGTTCCGAGATAATTCGCGCCGTCGACCCGACCCGCCCAACTCGCAGCGCACCCGCAGCTATGGATACCTCAGGAACCGTTGGGCTGCGTGTACTCCTGGTAGAGGACAACGTGGTCAACCAGCGCGTTGGCGTAGCTCTTCTTGATCGACTGGGATGCAAAGTGGTTCTGGCTGTGGATGGTCTTCAGGCGGTGGAGGAGGTGCGGACTCAGAATTTCGACCTGGTGTTGATGGACTGCCAGATGCCCGTCATGGACGGTTTCCAGGCCACGGAGAGAATTCGGGCCATTCGCGGACCCGAGCTTCCCGTGATCGCGATGACGGCCAGCGTGATGGCCGAGGACCGGGTCCGCAGCAAGCAAGTAGGCATGGATGCATTCCTTACCAAGCCTGTAGACTTCGAGGAGTTGACCGCAGTGCTCCTCAGAATGGGCAACCAACAATCTATCTTGGATCAGCGAGCGAACTGAGGCTCTCTGAGCCTGTTGGTCTGCTCCCACAGACTAAAGGCCGCGCCGCCGGGGTCCCGCATCACGCTCATGGTGCCCATCTCGCCCATCGGCGTAGGCGGCATCAACTCGGTGGCGCCGAGCGCCTTGGCCTTCATCGTGGCCTCCGCGCAGTTTCCGGGCGCCACAATGGCCAGGCTCCAGTAGCCCTGGTCCTGGTCCTCATCGGCTGGGGTCAGGCCCGCGATGGGCTTGCCGTCCCGGAAGAAGGTGGTGCTCTTGTCGCCGCCGCCGAGATCGACCTCCTCAACGTTCCAGCCACAGACGGCGGACCAGAAGGCGGCCTCGCGCATGGGATCGATGGCTGAGATGCTGTACCAGCAGAACTCTCCGGCCTCTGGGCTGCGGTCGGGCAGCTCAGGTGGCTCCTCCAGCTCGATCAAGGTGATCATGGCGCCACCGGGGCCAGCGATGAGCGCCATGGTGCCCTTGTTGGGGATCTTGTAGGGGTCCATCAGCACCGTGCCGCCGCGGGCCATCACGGTGATCAGGCAGTCTTCCAGATCGTCGACGTGGATGTAGGCGAGCCAGGCTGGCACCGGTCCGCTCTGGTCGAAGAGCCCGCCGCCCAGGCCGTCACCGGTGGTGAAGCGGTGGTAGGCGCCGGCGTTTCCCATGTTCTCACTGAACTCCCAGCCAAAGAGCTTGGTGTAGAAGTTCAAATCTCGGGGCACGTCTCCGCTGCCGAGGTCATGCCAGACGAATCGTCCGTGGGCCATTGGTGCTCCTGGTCGTTGGAGCCGCTCTAACGCGCTCCAAGCCTGGGCAGCCCCTCCATGACAGGCTCAGGGCGTCTCGGGTGCGTCTTGGCTTGGCAGGGTGGGAGCTGCAGGAGCCTCGGAGCCAGGGGGAAGGGGGGCCTCGAGGGTCTCCAGATCGGGCTCTGTGGTTTCCGTGGCCTCGTCCGTGTCGGTCTCCAGCTCCTCGGTCTCGATGAGGGGCTCGGGCTCGGGCTCACGCCAGCAGTGGTCTAGGGAGTCGACCTCCTTGACCTCCCGCTTGGTGAGCAAGATCAGACCGTTGGGGTCCACCAGCACGCTGATGTCGTCCTGTCGGTCGCTGACCTCGAACTGGCCGTGGCCGTGGTCCACGTCCACCAGGGCGCCCACGCGGCGGAAGCCGTCCATGTCGTCTACGGAGACGGGCACGTCAAAGCTGCCAAAGGGCACATCGGAGACCAGGCAGCCGCGCACGGAGTCTTCCGTGGTCATCACCTCGACGGTGATGCCGGGCATGAAGCCGCCATGGACCCAGAAGTCGAAGAAGTCGTCCAGGTCCTGGCCGCTCTGCTGCTCCAGGCTGGCCTTGAAGTGCTCGGTGGTCACGAAGTTGTCCTTGCGGGACATCAGCATGTAGTCCAGGGCCTTGTAGTAGACGTTCTCACCCACGCGGTAGCGCAGCATGTTGCCCATCACGTACAGGCCGTAGTAGCGCTGGGCCAAGCCGCCGTACCAGCCTTGGGTGCCTTCCGTTCCGTTGTCGGTCAGGCCGTAGGAGTTGACCATGCGCTCGGGCACGCCCAGGTAGTCCTGGCGGTTGTTTTGGTCCTCCAGGTACTCGCGCAGCAGCTCCATCCAGTCGAAGTAGGCCTGGGTTCCCTGAACACCGCGCACGTAGAAGGCGCTGTACACATCGGGCATCGCCCAGCTCATCCAAGCCTCGCGCACGCCGCCGGGCTGAACCAAGCCATCCCAGTAGCGGCGACCCAGCTCGCGGGCGAGCAGGGTCTGGTCCATGTAGGGGTCAAGGTTCCTGTAGATGGTGTTGGCGCCGGTGCCGCCTGCGCGGCCCATGATCTGGTTGATCTCCAGCATCCCGTCACCGGGCTCGTTGCGTCCGCGGGCGCCGAAGCTCAGGTCGCGACCTTGGTAGATCTCGAACTCGTCTACATCGATCTCGGGCATGAGGCGGTCGTAGAAGCCCAAGACACGGCGCAGCTCGGGTGCCAGCAGCTCCAAGGCGTAGGCCTCGGCTGGGTTGACGTGGATGCGCACGGAGGGGAAACCAAAGGCCGGGGGCTCCTCGTAGGTGGTCCACTTGCCCACAGCCATGCCAGGACGCAGGTCGTTCTCACCGCGCACGGTGATGGTGACCAGCTCCATGTCGGTGTCCCAGTTCTCTCGAATGGTCTCGCCGGTGGCGGCCAAGCCGAAGTTGTAGAGGCTGGGTGCCGTGATGGTGGTCTCGTGATCCCAACGGGTGCCGCCGTTGGTGGGCCAGACGTCCGGCAGCAGGTTGCGGAAGCCGGTGGTTGGACCCAGGCTGCGCACCTCGCCGCCCACTCCGTTGGAGGCAGCCTGCACGAAGTTCCACTGGGCTTCCCAGTCCATGTTGATGTCGATCTCTTCGCCCTTCTCAAGGGGCTCACTGAAGAGGATCAGCACCGGGTAGGGCACCTGAGAGCGGTCCACGCTCATGTCTGTCCAGGTGTCCTGGAAGTTGCCGGTGGCGTCGGCGTTCAGACTCAGACCGCTTCCGTCCTGGTCATCGCCAGCGCCAATGCCGCCGGAGGTGGTGTCGGGCGCCCCGGCGCCGGTGCCGATGCCTGTTCCGCCGGTGGCATCGTTGGTCACGGCGGCGGCTCCGTTGGGGCTGGCCTCTGTGTCCGTGTCGACCATGGCGACCACGTCCGAGTCCGCCCCGGTGCCGAAGAGGTCGGAGTTCAGGCTGGTCCAGGACAGCTCGTTGCCCTGGCGGTCGGCGATGAAGTTCACCTTGAAGGTGTTCTCTCGCGCCTCGAAGCGGGGCAGGTTGAGCACGACCATCTGGGCGCCGTCTCGGGTGGCCTTGAAGGTCAGGCGGGAGCGCACATTGACGTTGATGTACTTGCGCAGCTTGACCGGGCGCGCGTCGACCTTGACCTTGGCCATGACGGGCTCGACGGCGCGGGCGCGCAGTCCGGGGGTCTGGGGATCGATGCGCTTGGTCTCGTCAAAGCCCTCGCCGGTCACGCGCACGCGGCGGTAGTTCAAGTCCGAGTCCACACCGTGGGCGAAGACGGTGGTCTCCTCACCCATGGACATGGTGCCGCCGGCATCCTTGAAGCAGGTCAGCCATCGGTCTTGGGCACCGGCGGTCAGTCCGTAGGACTCATCGGTGATGAAGTCCGCCACGATCAAGCGCTCGTCCCAAGGCAGCCCACCCCAGGAGGTCATCAGCATCTCCTGGGCGATACGAGGCCGAACGTCTAGGCCGCCGGCGAGCAGCGTGGCGACCCGGTTGGGCAACACAGCGCCAGCTTTGATGAAGGGGATGGCGGTGCGCTTGTCGTTGACCACCATGACCATGTCGTAGTTGAAGATCTCGTCCCGCTCAGCTTGGTCTGCTCGGCTTGGGATGAGCAGGTCGTTCACGTCGGCGTGGGTGGAGATCATCACCCCGCGCTTGATCTTGGTGGTGAAGCTGGCGCCTTCCTCGGCGATGGCGCGCATCTCTTCTGGGTCGGCGCCGGCCGCCAGGACCATGTGGTTGGCAAAGGACCAGGCATCGGCACGGGTCTCAAAGTCCACTGTGACCGTGCCGGTGCCATCAAAGACCACGCCGGCGTTTCGCTGAAACTCACCGCGGCCGGCCTTGATGGGCATCACGGTGCCCTCTTCCAAGGTGTAGGTGCAGCGGCCAACTGTCACTTCTCGGTTCTTGACCGTGACGACGTCTGCGTCCACGTGCAGATCCCCACCCAAGCGCGCGCGCTTGTTGAGCTCTGCAGCGGGTGGAGCCTTGGCTTGAAGGCTGACCAGCAGAAGGGGAACAAGGCTCGTCAAGGGGACCTCCGTTTGCGCAAATTCTCACCCAGGAATCGAGAGACCATCAGTCCCCCCAGGAACCCGAAGAGGTGTCCCTGCCAACTGATTCCGTTCACTAGTCCAGGGACGAGTCCCCAGAGGGCTCCGCCGTACACGAGAGTAACGCCAATGGACATCAGGATTGCGGTAGCGCGTCTCTCAAAAAACCCGCGGCCCATTAGGAAGCCAAGCCAGCCGAACACCACGCCACTGGCACCGATGTGCAGAGAGCCCGGGGAACCCAGGAGCCAAGCACCGAGTCCGCCTGTGAGGGCGGCGACCACCGCGACCGCAGCGGCGTCGCTGCGCTTCCGGGTCATCGCCAACATCATCAGGGGAATCCCTGCCGTGGTGTTGGCAAGGATGTGACCGAGATCGGCATGCACGAAAGGCATCACCAGCACACCCCACAGGCCCGCGATGGTGCGAGGGACCACCGAGTGAACCGCGATCCAGCCGCCTCCGAGCCAGTCGGCCAGGGTGACACCCCAGATCGCTGCCCAGGTCGCACCCGTCGCCACCGCGGCCGCTTTGACCTGGGTGACGAGGGCTTTGCCTTCGCGTTTTACGAGCTCTGTGCTGGGTGCCATAGGGAGAACCTAAGCACCTGAGAGGCGATGTGCCTTCCTGGATCCCGGCTGCTCAGCCGGCTCTGAGAAGCCGTCAGGCGCCGACTGGGGCGAGAATCACTCCGCAAAGCGAAGCCCTCGGGGTCGAAGCCTGCGTTTCGACCTAGTCGACGCCGAAGGCATCACAGAGACCCAGCGGGCGAAGGGAGTGAGTCTCGTTCCACCAAGAAGCCGTCAGGCGCCGACTGGGGCGAGAATCACTCCGCAGAGCGAAGCCCGCTCGTGGATGCCGAAGGCATCACAGAGATACAGCTACTGCAGGTCGATGCTGACTTCGCCGTCACCAGACTGCACGCCTGCGGTGTTCGAAGCGTTGGATCCGCTGTTGTACGAGCCGCCGCCGCCAGCCACACGACCGCCTTCGCCGCCAGTGTAGCCGCCGCCGCCGCCGCCGCCGTAGCAGCCACGTCCGGAGCCGCCGCCGCCAAAGCCGCCATCGGCCTCATCGCCACAGGTGCTCCAGGTAGAAGCGGAGCCTTGGCCGCCCTCGCCGCCGTCCACGATGGCCGTGCCGCCGCCGCCGCCATAGTCGCCGTCGCCGTCAGAGTTCAGACCGGCACCGCCCGAGCCCCAGCTGTAGCTGGAGGCTGCGCCGCCCTCGCCCAAGGTTCCGGTGGCTGTGCAGACACCGGTGGTGCCGCTTCCGGAGCCCTCGCCGCCGTACTCGCTGGTGAGCGCATCACAGCCGTTGTCGACCACGGACTCGCGGGTGCCACCGCCGCCGCCCGCGATGAGCAGGGGCGTGCCGGAGCTGTTCAACACGAAGGAGCCGCCGCCGCCGCCGCCGTTGCTGCCCGAGCTCTGACCTTCACCCTCTTGTCCGACCAAGATGGTGAGCACGTCTCCAGCGGTCAGGGAGAACTCCCCGCTCATGTAGGCGCCAAGACCACCCACGTAGGTGCCGTCTCCGGCAGCTCCCTGGGCGCCGTAGGCCTCGATCAAGTAGGTGCCGGTGGTGGGCACGGTCCAGGTCTGGACGCCGTCGGTGACGGTCACTTCACTGGCCAAGGTGGTGCCGGTGTAGTCAGTGTCGCAGTCACTCTGGGTCGGGCCCGCGTAGCCCGTTGCGCCACAGGTCTCGAAGTCCCGGGTTCCAGCCCAGTTGATGACCTCCACCGACGCGGTTGCGGTGCTGCCATCGTCGTCCCCGTCGTTGGGGGTCACCGTGCACTCCCAGGTGTCCAAGTCCACCGTGTTGGCCGCATCCACGGTGTCGTTGGTGAAAGTGGTGGTGCTCAGGCTGCCAAAGCTGGTCCCGTTCTGAGTCCAGGTGGCGCTGTAGGTCACAGTGTCCCCGTCCGCGTCGGTGCTCGCCACACTGACCTCGCAGAGCAGGTCCTCGGTGTCGTCGGGGGCCGTTGGGTCGATGGCGATGGTGGGTGCGGTTGGAGGCGTGTTGGCTCCGGTCGCTGCAGAGCTGGCGACCGCGGTGCCGTCGTCCGTGCCGTCATTGGGGGTGACGGTGACGATGATGACCTGGTCCTTGTCGAAGTAGGTGCTGCCAGCCAGGCTGGCGCCGGTCTCGCCAACCGTTGTGCCGTCGACCGTCCATGCGTAGGTGTAGCTGACCGAGTCGCCGTCCACGTCGCTGCTGGAGACGCTGGCGGTGATGGTCTGGTTGGTGGTCGGCGCGCTGTTGTTCAGGGTCACGCTGCTGATGACGGGTGGGGTGTTCTGGGCGGTCGCAGTGGCCGAGGTGACCGCCGCGCCGTCGATGGTGCCGTCGTTGGGCGTGACGATGACGACGATGGCGTCGCCCTTGTCAAAGTCGCTGCTGTCCAGGGTGCTGGCCGTACTCACGGTCGTGCCGTTGACCTGCCACTCGTAGGAGTAGGTGATGCTGTCCCCGTCTGCGTCACTGGCGGTGCCCAGAGTCACGCTCAGGGTCTCGCCCTCGACCGGGGTGGTGCTACTCAGGGTCACGCCGCTCAGAATGGGGGCGCTGTTGTCCACAGTGACCGAAGAGGAGCTGACGGGGCTGCCGTCCTCTTCCCCGTCGTTGGGGGTGATGGTGCAGACCAGAACCTGTCCCTTGGAGAAGTCGCCGCCGCTGATGGTGGCGCTGGTGCTGATCTCGGTGCCGTCAGCGGTCCAGGAGTAGCTGTAGCCCTCGGAGTCGCCGTCATCGTCGCTCCAGCCGGAGGCCGAGCAGGTCAATGAGCCGCTCTCGTCCACCGAAGTGCCATCCAGGTCGGCGCTGGTGATGCTGGGTACGGTGTTCAATACGGTGACGCTGGCGCTGGAGGAGGTGCCGTCGCCCTCACCGTCGTTGGGGGTGGCGGTCACGGAGACCACTTGACCCTTGCTGCTCAAGCTGGCGTCCAGGGTGCTGCCGGTCTCCGACTGCAGGGTGCCGTCCACGGTCCATGCGTAGGTGACGGTGACGGTGTCGCCGTCCGCGTCGGCGGTCGTCTCGGAGGCCGAGATGGTCTCCAAGGTGTAGGGCGCGCTTGGGCTCAGGGTCAGGCCGCTCAGGGTGGGCAGCGTGTTGCTGACGGTGGCCGTATCCGAGGTCACAGGCAAACCGTCGTCGAAGCCGTCGTTGGGGGTGACGACCACGTAGACGCTCTGGCCCTTGGAGAAGGAGGCGCTGTCCAGGGTGGCGGCGGTTCCGACCAAGCTTCCGCCGGCGTACCAGGCGTAGGCGTAGGTGATGCTGTGCCCGTCTTCGTCGCTGGCGGTGCCCAGAGTCACGCTGAGGGTCTCGCCTTCAGCGGGGGTCGTCGTAGACAAGGCGGCGCTGGTGAGCACCGGCACGGTGTTGCCGACCACGATGGGATCAGAGAGGACGGGGGTGCCGATCTCTTCGCCGTCGAAGGGAGTCAGCTCACAGACCACCGACTGCAGGTGAGAGAAGATGCTTCCGTCTGCAGTCGAGGACAGACTGGCCTCGGCGCCGTCCACCAACCAGCGGGTGTTGTAGGCCTCGGCGTCCGCATCATCGTCCTGCCAACCGGTGGCCAAGCAAGACGCGATGCTGCTCTCGAAGAGCTCAGCTGGGTCGATGGCGGCGCTGTCCACGACGGGCAGGGTGTTGAGCACGGTGAGGACTTCGGAGTCCATGGGTGCGCCGTCGATGAAGCCGTCGTTGGGGGTGACGGTCACTTGAATGGTGTCGCCCTTGTTGAAGAGGGTGCCGTCGATGCTGTCGGTCTCGCCTTCTTGCACGACGGTGCCGTTGACCTTCCAGGCGTAGGAGACGGTGACCACGTCGCCGTCGATGTCGTCGGTGGAGACGGAGGCCGTCACGACGCTGGCCTCGCGCACTTCAGAGGGCGCCAGAGTCAGGGTGAGCAGCTCGGGTGCGACGTTCGCGATCGATGCCGATGCGGTGACGGGCTCTCCATCCTCCTCCCCATCATTGGGGGTGACGGTGACCTCCCACACCTCGCCGCGCTGTGTCTCGCTCGAGGGCACGGTCTCGCCGTCCCAAGCCGTCTCTTGGCCATCGACGGTCCAGGCGTAGCTCAGGGTGACCGCGTCAGCGTCCACGTCGCTGCCGCTCGCCACAGCGATCACGTCTTCGTCAGCTTGGGGCACGTCAACGGGGATTGTGACTTCGGCCAGTGGTGGCGTGTTCAGGATGGTCACCTGGGCCACGGCGGCGTCGCTGTTGAGCTCCTCACCCTTGTTGATGACCGTGACCTCCCAGGTTTGGCCCTTGGCGGTGGCCTCGGCGGGGATGTTCAGGGCGCCGTCAAAGTCAGACTGCTTCTCTCCGTCCAAGGTCCAAGTGACGGTGGCGTTGTAGGCGCCGGGGTCCACCTGGTTGTAGCCTTGACCGCCACCATATTGTCCGTTCTGACCGGCCTCTGGCTCCAGGACCTCGATGCTGAGCTCGTCGATGGTCGTGGGGGTCTCTGGCGTGATCGCGACCCCGGGTGTCGGAGGAGCCAGGTTGTTGCTGCACGCAGCGAGGGTGGCGAGCAGGGAGAGACCGACGAGGGGTGCGAGGCGGGACATTGGAGATTTCCTGTGCGTTCAACTTTTAGGCTGCCACCGTTAACGCTCGCTCGCCGCACAGGAGGTGTGTCATCGCTCTGTCTTGTGTTGAATGTCAGGGAATGGACTGTCGAATCCTTCCCCCTTGCACGAGGCTACTGCTTGTCGATGCTGATCTCGCCATCTCCGGACTGCACCGCCGCAGTCGCCGAAGCGTTGCTGCCGCCGTTGTAGGAGCCACCGCCTCCAGCGATCCAGCCGCCCTCGCCGCCGGTGTACCCGCCGCCGCCGTAGCAGCCCCGTCCGGATCCGCCGCCGCCAAAGCCGCCTTCGGCCTTGTCACCGCATCCGCCGCCGCTGTTGCCCTTGCCGCCCTCTCCGCCAGAGGTGATGGCCGTTCCGCCGCCGTTGCTCTCGTCGGAGTCTCCGTCGGTGTGCCAGCCGGCGCCCGCTGAGCCGTAGGTGCTCGCGGAGACTGCGCCGCCTTCTCCCGGGGTCCCGGTCGCGCTGCAGTCTCCGGTGGCCGAGTTGCCCGAGCCGGCGCCCCCGTACAAGCCGGTCAGGGCATCACACCCATCCTCGTTGGGGTCTTTGCGGGTGCCGCCGCCGCCGCCTGCCGCGATGAGCAGGGTGCCGCTGCTGTTGTAGACGAAGGAGCCGCCGCCGCCGCCGCCGTTGTTGTTGGAGTCCTGGCCATCGCCCTGCTGGCCCACCAAGATGTAGAGAACATCGCCCTGGTTCAGGGAGAACTCCCCGTAGATCTCCGCTCCCAGCCCGCCGGAGTAGCCCACTTCAGCGGAGGCTCCTTGAGCGCCCGCAGCTGTGATCTCGTAGGTGCCGTCTACCGGAACGGTCCAGCTCTGGATGCCGTTGTTGACTGTGACCTCGCTGGCAAAGTCGCTGCTGTAGCTGCCATCGCAGTCCCCTTGGCTGGGGCCACGGCGGCCGGTGTCCCCGCAGGAATCGAAGACCCTCTCCTCCCAGGCGATGATCTCGGCGCTGGCGCTGGCGGAGGTGCCCGCGTCATCCCCATCATCCGGGGTCACGGTGCACACCCACGCCTCTTCATCTTCCGTCTCGCTGGCATCGATGGTGTCGCTTGTGGCCGTCGCGGTGCTGCTGCCGGTGTAGGCCGCGCCATCGACAGTCCAGGCGAAGGAGTAGGTGACGCTCTCGCCGTCCGCATCGATGGATTCGCTGTCTACGCTGCAGACCAGATCCTCGCTCTCGTAGGCGGTCTCCGGGGTGACGCTGACCCCCGGAGCTTCCGGCGGTGTGTTGGCGATGGTGACGCTGGTGCTCGCCGCGCTGCCATCTCCTTCGCCGTCGTTCGGGGTGACGCTGAGCGCCAGGACCTGGCCTTTGGCGGTGGTCTCGGAGAAGGTGGCGCCGGTCTCGGTCTGCAGCGTTCCGTCCAGAGTCCAGGTGTAGCTCAGGCTCACGCTGTCCCCGTCTGCGTCGCTGGTGGAGGAGGAGGCTGTGACGGACTCGTTGGCCACGGGAGCTGTTGGGCTCAGGCTCAGGCTGTCGACCTGCGGCAGGGTGTTGACCACCGTGGCCGTATCCGAGGTCACGCTGGCGCCGTCTTCTTCCCCGTCATTGGGGGTGACCACCACGTAGACGCTTTGGCCCTTGGCGAAGGAGCCGCTGTCCAGGGTGGTGCCTGTGCCCGCCAGGTTGCCGTCCACGTACCAAGCGTAGCTGTAGGTGATGGTGTCGCCGTCGTCGTCGCTGGCGCTTCCCAGAGTGACGCTTAGGGTGTCGCCTTCGGCCGGGGAGGTGCTGGAGAGGGTGGCGCTGCTCAGCACAGGCGGGCTGTTCAGCACGGTGAGGGGCTCTGAGCACTGGGTGATGCCAGGATCCTCGCCGTCGTGTGGGGTCGTGCAACAGATGATGGCGTCCCCCTTCTCGAACACGGTCCCTGTCGCGGTCATGGTGGTGGCCACTTCGAGCCCATCGATGGTTCACGAGTAGAGAAAGCCCTGAGGATCACCGTCGACGTCATCCCAGAGTCGGGGCATGCAGGTCAGGGTGTCGGTCTCTGTGAGCGTCATCCCGGTGGCGAAGGGTTGGCCTGAAGTTGGGGCGGTGTTGAGCACCAGGACCGACTCTGAGGTCATGCCCTCGCCGTCCGCGAAGCCGTCGTTCGGGGTGACCGTCACTTGGAGCGTGTCGCCCTTGTTGAAGAGGGCGCCGGTCAGTGTTCCGTCGGCGCCATCCTGTACGGTCGTACCGTTGACTTGCCATGTGTAGGACAACCCGATGGCGTCGCCGTCGACGTCTTGGGCATCGACGATGGCTTGGGCCACGGTGGCCTCGCGGATCTCAGAGGGCTGGATTTCCACCTGCAAGACTTCCGGCAAGACGTTGGCGATGCTTGCCGTGGCGGTCGCGCTTTCTCCTTTGTTCCCCGTCATGCGGGATCACACTGACCTCCCAGATCTCGCCGCGTGCCGTGGCGCTCATGGGTACGGTATCGCTCGTCCAAGTGGTCAACTCGCCATCCCGAGTCCAGCTGTAGCTGAAGGTGACGCTGTCTTGGTCCACGTCGCTGCCTTGGATCTCGACCACCAGATCTTGGTCTGCTGGCGGCACCGGCTCCAAGGTCAGGGAGGCGCTTGGAGGGGTGTTGAGGATCTGCAGCTCGGCCCTGGCGATGGGGCCTGCAAGGTCCCCAGAGACGGCGCGGACCTGGGCCTGCCAGACCTGGCCCTTGCTGGTGAGATCGGATGGAACAGTCCTTTCTTCGTTGACTTCTGGCACAGGGCTGCCGTCGACAGTCCAACGGATTTCCAGCTCGTAGTTCAGGTTTACGCTGTCATGGCCATAGGCGCCGCCGTAGGCTCCCCCGGGACCGAGATCGACCAAAAGCTCCAGAGCGTCCAGGGTCTGAGGCGACGCTGGGCCGAGCTGAATCTGCTGCTCAGGTGGCTCGCTCATGGCGCACGCGCTGAGCAAGAGAAGGCCCGGAAAGGGAATGAGACGGGTCATAGTTGGCCTTGGCGGCCTTCGGTCTACAGCGTCAGGAACTTGTCAATGCGTTCCGGCCCTCCGCCAACTTTGGGCGATGTGCATGCGGCGCTGCGCCGCACTGTGTGTACCGGCCCGCCCAGACGGTTAGGTCGCCCAGCCCCCCACTCAGGTCCCATGACCCCGAGCGCTACCAGCCCCGTCGTTCACGCACAAAAGCTCAGCCGCCGCTACGGCGCCCGCTGGGCCTTGGCCGAAGTGGATCTGGAGGTTCCGGCTGGGGAAAGGCTGCTGATTGTCGGGGCCAACGGCTCGGGCAAGACCACGCTCTTGCGCACCCTGTCCACGGCCCAGAGCGCCAGCTTGGGCAGCCTGCACATCTTCGGGATGGATGTGCGCACACACGCGGTCCAGGTGCGGGCGCGCTTGGGTCTGCTCTCTCACCTGCCGCAGATCTACCGGGATCTCTCCGGGGTGGAGAACCTGCGCATCTTCAACCGGCTCTTGGGCATCCAGGGACCGGTGGAGCCCTACCTGGAGCGGGTGGGGCTGGAGGTTCGCCCAGACCCAGTGCGCACCTACTCGGCGGGCATGACCAAGCGCCTGTCCTTCGCTCGGCTGCTGGCCCAGAAGCCCGAGCTGGCGCTCATCGACGAGCCCTATGGCCAGCTTGACCCCGCTGGGTTTGCCTTTGTGGATACGCTTCTGCAGGACCTGACCGACGAGGGTGTGACGGTCATTGTGGCCAGTCACCAAGTCGACCGGGCACGTCACCTCTGCGACCGCGCCATCCTGCTTCACCAAGGCCAAGTGCGTTGGCAGGGACCGGCGATCGACGTAGGCCGCGCTTGGGACGTGCTGCATGCCTGAGTCCACGAGCGCTGAGCGAAACATCCCACACTGGCTCATTCAGACCTGGCAGATCCTGGTCAAGGACCTGGTCTTGGGCTGGCGCACACGCGCCAAGGTCGTGGCGATGGTGGTCTTTGCCGGCACCATGCTGCTGCTCTTCAGCTTTGCCATTGGACCCAACAACACCTTGTTGGCCAAACACGCCGCTGGCTACGTCTGGCTCTCGGCGCTGCTGTCCTCGACCCTGCTGCTCTCTCAGAGCTTCCAGGTGGAAGGGGAGTCCGGAGCCTTGGAAGGCCTGCTGCTGCTTCCGGTCGACCCCCGCGCCATCTTCTACGGAAAGGCGCTCGCGAACTGGGTTGTTCTGAGCCTGCTCACAGGTCTGGTGCTGGTAGGCGGCTTCTTCCTGTTCAGCGTAGAGATCCAGGCGCATCCCCTTCGGTTTGTCAGCATCCTGCTTCTGGGCAGCGCGGGCATCTCCGCTCCTGGAACGCTGTATTCCGCGCTCACTGCGCGGGCTCAGGCGCAACAGCTGATGTTACCTGTCCTTCTCTTCCCCCTGGTCATCCCGTGCATGCTGGCGGCGGTCAAGGCCACCGGCTTTCTCATTCAGGGTGACCCGATGGACCAAGGCGGATCGTGGACCATGCTTCTTATCTGCTTTAACCTGATCTATTGGGCGCTCGGCGGAGTGCTCTTCGGCAAGGTGGTCGACGAATGAAGTGGCACTACGCACTCGGCGCTCTGGGCGTCCTCTTCCTCGGAACCGGCCACGCATGGGGCCTGTTCTTTGCACCGCCTGAGTTCATGATGGGCGATGTCGGGCGCATTCTCTACGCCCACGTGCCCACAGCGTGGAACGCGATGTTGGTGTACTTGTTCGCCTTCGTCGCAGCCATCGGGACGCTCTGGACCTCCAAGTCCAGCTGGGAGTCTTGGCTGGTCGGCTTTGTCGAGGTCGGTGTGGTGCTCAACATCCTGCTCTGCTTCCAGGGCGCGATGTGGGCCAAGCCCACCTGGGGCGTGTACTGGGACTGGGACCCGCGCCTGACCACCACGGCCATCTTGATCGCGCTCTTCGCCGGCGTGCTCATCCAGCGCAATCTCTTCCATGCCCCCGACAAGCGCCGCATCATCACGGGCGTGACCGCGGTCATCGCTTTCGTGAACGTGCCCATCGTGTACTTCGCGACCACCTGGTGGAACTCCCTGCACCAGGGGCTCTCCTCCCCGGACACCGTCTCCAACCCCATGCACTGGCCCTTGCGGGTCTCTGCCTTTGGGGTGCTCTTCTTGGCGGTGGCCTTCTCCGCTGAGCGAGCCAAACAGGAGCGGGCTCGACTAGAGCGCGAAGACACGGCGCCAACCCTTCCCCTGGCGCAGAAGCAGCTAGAGTTGGGGGCCGAATGAATCCCTGGATCCTTCTCTCAGTGGCCCACGCCCAAGAGGCCGAGAACGCGGACGGTGGCGAAGACGTCGTCGAGACGCCCAGCGCACAGACCGAGCCCTCCGCCGAAGCCCCCACCGAAGCTCCCACCGTCAGCTCGGAGACCGTCGCTGACCCCGGCGGCATCCCCGAAGGCGGCTTCATTGGCAACGACAGCTACGGGGCCATTCCCTTGGGTAGCGGCTGGGGCTATGTTTGGGCTGTGTACATCGTGACCTGGCTGACCATGCTGGGCTACGCCGGATACCTTGCCCTTAGAAACAGGAAGACCTCATGAGCTCCAACAACATGACCTCGCGCTTGTTCTTGGTCGGCGCGCTGCTGGTCGCAGGTGGCGGGCTGGCCTTTGTGGCCATGTCAGACATGGGGGAGAACCTGGTCTATTACTGGGAGCCCACCCAGCTGATGGAGGCCGGCGAGGACGCCTACGGCGCTCAGATTCGTTTGGCCGGACTGGTCGAAGCCGACAGCTTGGTTTGGGATGAGCCTTCCCAGACCGTCAAGCTGGTCGTTGTGGACGCAAACGAGGTCAAGGTGCCGGTGATCGCCCATGGTGCGCCGCCACAGATGCTGCGCGAGGGCATCGGCGTTGTGGTGGAAGGCACCTACACCCAGGCCGGCATCTTCGAGGCCGACCAACTGCTGGTCAAGCACAGCAACGAGTACAAAGCACCCGAAGAGGGCGCCACTGCCGACGAGCTCTACCAGACGCTCGAGCAGGACTTTAAGACCAACTAAGTCAGGCTCAGGCCGACTGAAGAGGAGCACCCCGTGGTCTCGCTGATCGGACGCACCTTGGTGCTCTTGGCCCTTGGGGCCTGTGCCGCAGGTGGCGTGGCTGGGTTGGTTGCGGGCAAGACCCGTAGCCCTCAGGCCTGGAAGCTCTCTATCGCAATGGGGTTGGCCTTCGCCGCCCTGATGACCCTGGCCACGGGCGTGATGGAGTACGCCCTGCTGACCCACGACTTCTCGGTCTCCTATGTGGCCCAGGTGGGCTCTGTGAGCACGCCAGTCGCCATCACGATGGTCTCCCTCTGGTCGAGCCTGGAGGGGTCGATCCTCTTCTGGGGCTTTGTTCTGGCGGCCGCCACCGGCGTGTTTGCCTGGTCCATGCGCACCCGGGATCCAGAGCACGGAAGCTACGCTCTGGGCGTCCTGTTGCTCATCGGCGCCTTCTTCACCTTCCTGGTGGCCGGGGTCGCCAACCCCTTCCTGCCCACACCGGGCGCCATCCCCTTGGACGGTCCTGGACCCAACGCCCTGCTGCAGAACCACGTGCTGATGATCATCCATCCGCCGGCTCTGTACATGGGGTACGTCACCATGGCGGTGCCCTTCGCGATGGCCGCATCGGCTCTGCTTGCCGGGCGCTTGGAAGCGAGCTGGATGCGCTCTCTGCGGCGCTGGACCCTGTTTTCCTGGAGCTGGCTCTCCCTGGGCCTGCTCCTGGGTGGCTGGTGGTCCTACGAGGTCTTGGGTTGGGGTGGCTACTGGGCCTGGGATCCGGTCGAGAACGCCGCCTTCATGCCTTGGCTGACGGCCACGGCCTTTGTGCACTCCAGCCAGGTCATGGAGCGCCGCGGGCAGTTCAAGGGCTGGACCCTGACCCTTGGCTTGGCCAGCTTCCTGCTGACCATGTTGGGCACCTTCATGACGCGCTCCGGGGTGTTCAACTCCGTGCACGCCTTTGGTGAGGGCCCAATCGGTCCCATCTTCCTCGGCTTTATCGCGGTCTGTCTTGTCTTCTCGCTCTTGCTGCTGGGCCTGCGCCTGCACCACCTGGAGCCCAAGAACAAGATGGCCGGGGTGGTCTCCCGCGAGGCCGTGTTCCTGCTGAACAACCTGCTCTTTGTGGCCCTGACCTTCACGGTGCTCATCGGCACGCTGTACCCCTTGATTCGCGAGGCCTACGACGGCGCGCGCATCAGCGTGGGCGAGCCCTACTTCAACAAGATGTCCCTGCCTGTGATGGTGGCGATTCTCTTCTTTATGGGCGTTGGACCAGCACTCCCCTGGGGTGATGGAAACTTGGAGCGGGCTGGCAAGCGCCTGGCGGTTCCGACGGCCGTCAGCGTTGTTGTGGGCGCGGTGCTCTTCGCTCTGGGCGTTCGAGACTTCTGGCCACTGGCCACCTTCGTGACCGCCGCCTTTGCCGGCGTGACCTCGATCCGCGAGCTGATCGAGCCTGCCGTGAACCGTGCCAATAAGAAGGGCGAGAATCTGCTGGTCGCCTGGTGGCAGTACGCCTCTCGCTCCCGGGCCAAGGTCGGCGCCTACACCGCTCACTTGGGCATTGTGGCCTTGGCAATCGGAATCGGCGGAAGCGCTGGTTACAAGCAGGTCTTGGACGTGACGCTGACCCAGGGTGAGGCCCAGGAAGTTTTGGGCTACACCTTGGTCTTCGAAGGCTACGAGAGCCAGCAGCAGCCCCATCGCCGCAGCGAGGTCACCTGGGTGCGTGTGTACCGCGGAGACCGCGACCTGGGCCGGGTGGACCCGCGTATGAACCACTACGACACCATGGCCCAGCCCATCGGCACCCCCGCCGTGATCAGCGCAGGCCCTGGCTACTTTGGTCGCTTGGCGCCCAGCGAGGATCTGTACCTCTCCCTGACGCGCTTGAGCGATGACCACCGGGCCGTGAGCGTTCGCGTGATGACCCACCCGGTGATCTTGTGGGTGTGGATTGGCGGTCTGATGCTCTTTGGCGGCGGTCTGTTGGCCTCGTGGCCGGGACTGGTCAAGCTCAAGGAAAAGCGGGGAGCCAAGACCAAGCAGACGGTGGATGCATGAGCGGCCAAGCCTCCTCAGCCCCCAAGGGCGGTCCGAACTGGATCCTGCTCATCGTGGGCGGTCTGGCCATCCTGGGTTTCCTAGGTCTGCTGGCCTTTGGTTTTGGTGAGGATGAGCAGGAGACGGTGTTCTCCGAGCGTCCGGCGCCGGATTTTGAGCTGGAGGATCTGGACGGAAAGCTCCAGAAGCTCAGCGGCCAGGACAAGCCGGTGGTGCTGAACTTTTGGGCCACCTGGTGCGTGCCCTGCAAGGCGGAGCACCCCGTGCTGCTGCAGAACGCCAGCTTGTACCCCGACGTTCAGTTCTTCGGGGTGCTCTACGGCGACAACCCGGCGAAGGCTCGCGCGTACCTGAAGGGTGCCGGTTCGGCTTACCCCACCTTGATGGACCCCACTGGCGCCATCGCGGCCGCCTACGGCGTGACGGGGGTCCCGGAGACCTTCTTCATCGATGACACCCAGGTGATGCGCTACCGCCACAACGGCCCGGTGGACATGAACGTGATGGACTACGGCTTGAAGGCGATTCGATGACCTGGATGCTGTTGGCTGTCTTGGCCTTGAGCCCCACCGCACAGGCCGAGGTACCGCTCACCGACCCGCCCATGTGCGAGGCGGTTCCGGACCATCTCTTGGACGAGGCCACCGATGACCTGGGTCGCGAGCTGGCCTGTCCCATCTGCGCGGGTCAGTCGGTCTCCGGCTCCCAGACCCCCGTGGCCTTGGGCATGAAGGCCATCATCCGAGAGGCCCTCGCCATGGGCTACTGCCCCGAGCAGATCTCGGACTACTTTGTACTGGTCTACGGCGACGACGTGGTCTTGGACCCCTCCAAGCGCGGCAACTCGGCCCTGGTCTGGCTGCCTCTGCTGGGTGTGCTTGTTGGCTTTGTGGGCGCTGGGATTTGGTGGGTGCGTCAGCCCAAGACCCCGGTGGACCCACCGGAGGCTGAGCCCGAGACCGTGGACAACGAAGACCCCTACCAGGCCCAAGTCCTGCGGGAGCTGGACGAATGATGGACCTAAGCATTGCCACCTGGGGCCCGCCAGCCGGCGTTGTGCTCGTGGGTGCCGTCGTTGGACTGGCCCTGGCCCTTCGCAAGACCCAGTCTTGGGACCACGACCCCCGCATCGCCGACCTAAAGGCAGAGCACGAGCTGCTCATGCGTCAGCTTCGGGATCTGGACGCCGACCGCGGCAAGCTCGGAGAGGCCGACTACGTCTCGCACCGAAGCGCCCTGGTTGAGAAGACCGGCGATGTGCTGCGGCAGCTGGACCAAGGCCCGGACGGTCCGCCACCGCCCCCCTCCACGGGAAGCCCTGGCTCCTCCTTGCCCGCCTATTTGGCGATGGCTCTGGTGTTCATCGTGGCCGCGGGGATCGCCTTGCAGCAAGGGGTCTCCGAGCGACAAGAGAACGGCTCCATGACCGGCAACGCCGGCTCCTCTCAGGGGGGTGGACAGGCTGGCGTGCCCGAGGTCGTTGCGGCCGAGGCGGTCTTGGCCGAGAACCCCGAGGATCAGGCTGCGTTGTGCACCGTGCGCAAGTTTGCCCTGTTCACCCGAGACTTGGAGAGCGCCATGGCCCTGATGGACCGCTCCCGGGTAGCGGCCCCGGAGTTGCCCTGCACGGTCACCCATATGGCCGCGCTCAAGGTCTTTATTGGCCGTACTGACGAGGCCAATGCCGCTCTGGCTTCGCTCGGCGCCGAGGCCCCCAACGAGGCCCGCATCTGGCGCGCCATCATCGCGATGCAGGCCGAAGACACCGAGAGCGCCAAGACCCTGCTGCGTGAGAGTGTGGTCAATGCAGAGGACAGCTTGGAGCGGGACTTTGCTAGCTACTTGCTCTCCAGCTTGATGATGCCTCCGGCCCAGACTCCGCAGACTGGACCTCAGTCTGGTGGACCCCAGGCGGGTGCTGGACCAGCGGTCACCGGCGTCCTTCAAGGCAGCGCGGAGCCTGGTGGTGTGCTCTACATCTACGTTCGCTCCAGCGAGACCGAGCGGGGCCCGCCCCTGGCGGCCTTGCAGCTCAAGGAGTGGGCCCTGCCCATGGACTTTGACCTGAGCCAAGCCATGGTCATCCGTGCGGTTCCAGAAGAGTTCTATGTGAGCGCCAAGCTCTCGCGCTCGGGAGACCCGATGGTCACAGGACCCGAGGACCTAGTGGCCAAGGCCGTTGGGCCGGTGAAGGTTGGGGACAGCATTGAGCTGCGCTTCGAGTAGGGGCTGAGTCTTCTGGGGTTGGGCGGTGGCATGGGTCATGCATGGAACTGCTGCTCCCCTTCTTGGAGACTCAGGAATGATTGCTATCTTTCTCGCCGCGTCGACGGCCATGGCCTCGGAAGCCCCCCTGCAGCCCGAAGCAGTCGCTCAAGTGGTGGAGCGCAGCCACGGCTTTGAGCCCGTGGCGTTGTCAGAAACCTGGCGGCCTCAGGCGGCCGATGCGAGCCTAAAGCCTGGGTAGCCCACGTGAGCTGGCACACCGTCGTGCTGGATGCGCTTCGAGGATGGCTTCGAGTTTCTGGCCCTGATGCGGCCCGTGCTCTGCTTCGTTGCATGATTCAAGGGTTCTTGTCGTGAACGCAACCATAGGGTGGACTCTCGGAGCAGGTGAGCTTTGGGGTTGTTCCTGTGCGAGGAGGCGGACAAGCGGCCCTGAGCGTGCGCTTCTAAGGCTCAGCTCTCGTCGTCTTCCTCCTCGTCGTCGTCGTCATCTTCGGCGGCAGCAGTGCTCTCGACTGTGGCCTCGGATGCGGAGAGACTCTCGTCCCCGTCGGCGTCCTGACCGACCCGCAGCCATTGGTCCAGGGTGCTCGCTAGGGCGTCATGCTCGGCATCTCCCGGGACGATCTCGATGGCGTCTCCCCCCTCAAGCGCAGCGGCTTGGTCTGCCAGCCACTCCGAGCCGCCCAACTCCATCAAGTACACGCCGCCGTCCAGGTCAAAAGCTGCGCCCTCGGCCGGCTCAGGCTGAACGTCCAAGCTCAGGTGCAGGGTGGCCGAATCGCTGCTGTAGTCCAGCTCAATGGGCTGCTCAAAGGACATGGACAGACCACACCAAGAGCCGCCTGGAAGGAGTAGGGTCGCGCTGCCATCGAGGGGCAGGCCAATGCCGGATGCCACCTGGGTCAGGCTGCCATCGCAGGCGATCAGATCCAAAGAGGAGAGCTGCGCTTGGCCCGACTCCAAGGTCAGACCCGCGGTCTTGGAGACCACCGCGACGCCATCCCCAGGGTTGCCCACTGCGATGCCTTGGCGCGGGCCAGTACAGGCAAGGGAGAGCAGCAAGATCATGGGGCGTCCGGACTGGAGGGCTTGGAGAGTGGGAAGAGCTGTAGGTTTAGCTGATACACCTGCTCGGCGTCAGCCTCGGCGGCATCGCACAGGTCCAAGAGGCGTGCTTGGAAGGCGTTGAGCTCGGCCTTGAGCTGGGGGACCAACGCCGCTGGAATGGCAACGGTCAACCCCAGCATGTGTCGCTCCTTGCTGGGGAAGCGGCTCACGGCCTCCTGGGCGAGCTGGCTCATGCCGCGGTGGTAGTTGTGGGTGGCCAAGCCTTGGACTTGTTGGTGGGTGACCAGGGAACCATCGGCCGGGCGAAGATGCCCCTTGTCATCGGCCTTGAGCATGCCCAACGACTGGAGCTCGGCCATCGCCTCTTGGGCCTGTTCAGGGGTGATGCCCGGCTGAACTTGGTCCGCGATCCAGGCGGCGTCTTCGATGAAGTCCGGACGCTGGGCCAGCTCGTGAATCGCCGGGTAGTACCACCGAGACAAGCAGCGGTAGGACTCGCCTTCAATTCTGTGGGCCTGACGAAAGCGACGGGTCGCGCTGATTCCTTGGTAGGCCGCATCCTTGTCCGAGGGGGTCTTGGCCTGGTCAAAGTCCACGAGCAAGCGGAAGAACTGGGCCTCCTCTCCTTCGAGCTTCATCGCCGTGCTGAGCTGTTTGCAGGTCGCCGGGCTCAGGTTGCGGCGGCCGTCCATGATCTGAAGGATGGAGCTGGGGCTCTTCATCTTGGCCAAGCGCACGAACATGCGATGGGAGAAGCGAGGATTTTCCTGCTTCTTAAAGGCATACCAATCGCGCAGGAAGGCTCGGTAGTCCAAGTAGTCGGTCAGATCTGGCGTAGTCGAGGTCACGTTGGTCCGGTGTACACAATACCTATACCAGTGTACAGGAGTAGGGCGCTACTAAAGCCGTGAAGATCACCATAAAATGGGAGTGAAAGACTTGGGCATGCTGTACACCAATGGCATACGGAATGGGGTCCCACTGGCTTTGCATGTGTACAGCGCATGGCTACCATAGGTGAGCACTGGTCATCTCGGCACCCCGCCGATTCATAGGAGGAACCATGCGTATTCACTTGCCCGCCTTCTCCCTCGCTGCTCTGCTCTCCATCACCTTGGGCTGCACGGCCATCGGCGGACTGGGAGACGGAAGCGCCCTTCGATCTGGAAGCGCCACCGCGGAAGAGGAAGCGGATGTCGACTCGGGTCTGGAAGACGAGGACGAGGACGAAGACGAGGACGAGGACGAGGACGAGGACGAGGACGAGGATGGGGAAGATGAAGATGGGGAAGACGAGGACGAGGACGAAGACGAGGACGACGAAGACGAAGACGAAGACGACGAGGACGAAGACGAAGACGAGGACGACACCGGGGACGAGGAGGACTTTGACACTGGGCTCTAGGCCTTGAACCGGCCCAGGTGCTGCGGTGGGTCCCTCTGCTGTCTTCAGGGCCCCGTCGCAGTCACCTGGGTCACCTCCTTGGAGTGACCTGGGTCACCTCCTTGGAGGGCTCGCTCAGCAGTCCCAGCTGTTCTTGCCCACCCTGCGCAGCCCGCCGTTCTCGGTGGTCCACAGCTCCCGCCAGCCGCAGCCCATCTCGCCGATGTGGTCAAAGACGTAGTCGTCGCGGCCGTCTGCGTTCACATCCCCGATGAACTGCACATGGCAGTAGTTGCTGCTCTGGATCTCCAGGCCCTTGACCTCGATCTGGCAGCCACCCACACCGGAGAGGGTGCTGCGTTCCTCCTGAATGACCGAGGTCGCCGAGATGGTCAAGACGCCCAGGGTGCTCTGGAAGTTGACCTCGCTGGTGGGCGCTGCTCTGGGCGGTGCTCCGTATGGGCTGGGCTCGCGCGGGCCCACCTCTATGAAGGGGAGGGCGCCCCCAAGCAGCAACTCCGCCTTGCAGGGCAGCTCGTATTCGTAGACGGTCTGGAAGCCTTCTTCGTTGAATCCCGCCTTGCGAATTCCTATCGAGGCAAGCGCGAGAGGTTGCTGCACGACCCGGTCCGCGCACACCACAAATGGGTCCTTCTCAAAGGGCCGATGGGTGGAGATGCGCTTGCTGTTCTGGACGGCGATGAGGTAGTCCGGATGGGAGATCTCCTCGTCCCAAGCGCCGCGCAAGGCCGGTCCGTCCAGGTCCAACTCCGGAGTGGGCATCTCCAGGATTTGATCGGAGAGCACCTCGATGCGGACCCTCTCCTGGGCCGTCCAGAGGAAGCCGTTTGGGCTGGGTTCAATGGGCTCGCGGAATGTGATGACGCGCACCCGGTCTCGCCCAGCTTCCATCACATAGCTGCCTTGGTCGGCCTGCCGGAACAAGCGGCCCTTGCCCACCTCGTGCGCCAAGCAGGACGGCAAGGCCTCTGCGCAGTGCAGGGTGCGTTGTACGCTGGGATCGCTGCCTTTGGACCAAGCGACCACCTGCTCAACGTGCAGCTTGGAGAAGGCTTGTATGGCGCTCTGGGGCTCTGGTTGGGTCTGTGCGGTGGTCTGGGCGAGTAGGAAGAAGAGCATGCTGGCCTCGGGTCGGGAGGGAGTCTCCCAGGTTCCGCTCGCAAAGAGTAGCAAGGCACATGCCAGCGCTCCCTGAGAGGGCAAGCTCAGGCTGAAATCCGCTCGGGGTTTGTTTGCCGTTCCAGTGCCTCCCGCAAGGCCTCCAAGGTCAGCGGCTTGGGCAGCACCCCGTCCATTCCGGCTTCATCGCAGGCCCTCTGCTCCTCCTCGGTGACCCCCGCTGTCAGGGCCAGGATGGGAAGGAACAGGGCCTGGGCCCGGAGCTGGCGGGTGGCCTCGAAGCCGTCCATGACCGGCATGCGGCAGTCCATCAGGATCAGGTCGATGGGGTGCTCTGCGACCACTTTCAGGGCCTGGGAGCCGTTGGTGGCCGTCAGGTAAGCGCAGCCAATCGTCTCCAGCATGCGCGAGGTCACCAGCAGATTGACCGGGTTGTCCTCGACCACCAGAACCAGCTCGGGAAGGCGCCCGCCAGTCGCTGGGCTCGCGCTCATGGGCAGAGGTGTGGAAGCCAGAGCGGGGAGGTGCACGGTGAAGTTGCTGCCCTGACCGAGCGTGGATTCCAAGCTCAGGGTGCCACCCATCAGGTCCACCAGCCGCCGTGAGATCGTGAGGCCCAATCCTGTGCCGCCGTATTGGCGCGTGGTACCGGACTCAGCTTGGCTAAAGGGCTCAAAGATTTGGGCTTGTGCCTGCTCGGAGATGCCGATCCCGGTGTCTCGCACGCTGACCACGAGCGTGTCCTCTGCCCAGGTCAAGCGCACGACGACTTCACCCTCCTCCGTGAACTTGTATGCGTTTCCGACCAAGTTCAAGAGCACCTGACGCAGACGGGTTGGGTCGCCGGCGATGGTGCTCGGTACGGAAGGGTCGACCTCTACGCGCACAACGACCGGGGTGTCTTTGCCCTTGGCGCCGAGCAGTCGGCACACCGATCCGGCCAGCTGAGCTGAGCTGGGTTGAAGGGCAGGGTCTCTAGGCTGATCTTGCCGGCGTCCAGCTTTGCGGTGTCCAAGACGTCGTTGAGCACTTGTAGGAGTCCCTGGCCGCTGTCACGGATGGTCTCCAGCATGCATCGCTGGTCTGGGGCCAATGGCGTCCCCGAGAGCAGCTCAGCCATGCCCAGAACGCCGTTTAGTGGGGTGCGCACCTCGTGGGACATGGTGGCCAGGAAGACCTGGCGCGTTGCCAGGGCGCTCTGCAGAGCTTGGTTGCGTTCTTCCAAGGCCTCTGCGTTGACCTGGGCGCTGAGCCACGTGGAATAGAGCGCCTTGGACAGGCCACTGACCAGGTAGGCGATGCTGGCCAGGATGCCGCCGATGGCCAAGGTCTCCATCGGCGTGCGCCCCCCCAGCCAAGCGCCCAAGGCTGCCCCAGCGATGATGCTGTGCTGCGCGATCAGGCGCCTCCAGCTGCTGCGGGAGAAGCTTCTGGCGAAGAGGGCGATCACCGTCAGCGACCAGGCCCAGCTCTCGGGTCCGGAGATCCAACCCAGAAGGGTGAAGCAGGCGACGCTGAGGAGATTGCGTGCGCCGCCGAAGTAGCCAATTCCGATGCCAGAGCGGGCCAAGGCAGAGAGGCCCAGGTTGGCGAGCACATAGAACGCCACAAGGCTGCCCGAGGCCCAGGGTCGATCAGAGCTCAGGGCTGTCATCAGCCCCAGGACCGCACAGGGCGCAGGCAGCACCCGATCCAAGCGCGTCATCCACTGCGCATGAAAGCTGTTGCTTCGGTCTTGTTCCTGCACGCCTGCTCCTGAGCAGCTTCTACGGACGCCAAGACCTTCAACACAAGGTGAAGTTAGACTGCGACATGTCTTCCCAAATTCTGCTCGTCGAGCTCGGCACCCCAGTCGCCCCTGTCTTGGCCGAGCGTGGCCGCTACCGGCGCTGGTTCACGCCTTTGTGCCAACCCTTCGACGCGGAGCTGCACGCTTGGGATGCCCAGAATGATCCCCAACCCCCTGAAGGGGACTGGGACGCGATTCTGCTCACGGGCAGCGCCTCTTCGGTGCACGAGGAAGAGGCCTGGTCGGTGAATGCCGGCCGCTGGGCTGCCAGCCAAGTCCAGCGTGGAAAGCCCGTCTTGGGCATCTGCTATGGCCATCAACTCCTGGCCCACAGCTTGGGGGGCCGCAGCGGACCCAACCCAAAGGGTTTGGACTACGGCGTGCGGGGCATCTCTGCGCATCAGTCTGACCTCTTGTTCACCGGGATCGAGAAGGAGTTTGAAGCCGTTCAGGTGCATGGGGACGTGGTCTTGGAGCTGCCCCCGGATGCCCACACACTGGCCTCCTCCGATCTGACCGACAACGAGGTCATTGCCTTCTCGCCAAAGTCCCGCGGCGTTCAATTCCACCCCGAATTTGACGATGTGTATGTGCGCGCGGTGCTCGATGTGCGCGCCGAGCTGCTGGAGCAGCGGGTGCCTGGATTCGTCGCTGGGGTGCGCTCCCGGCTGCATCCAGTACCGGGTGCGGTGAAGATCCTGCACAACTTCTTGGAATACTTGGCCCAAATCCCGCGTCGTTGACGCGCAAGGAAGGACCCCACATGTTGCTGTTGATGAGCGCGCTTGCCAGCGCGACCCCCTCTGCCACCGCGGCTCTGCCCACTCTGCAACCCGTCATACTCGGGGCCAAGAAGAAGGGTGGCAAGAAGAAGAAGAAGCCTCAGTGGGTCAACGACTGGTACGTCACCCCTGGTGGTGGCGGGCAGGTCTACTCCAACGGCAGCACCACCACCACGACCGTGACGGTGGGTGGAGAGGCTGGGGTCACCTACAAGTACATCAACACCCCTCTGCCCCGGTGGTCGGGTCGCAGCCGTGTTGGGGTGACCTACATCGCCAGCGCGGCGGATGGCGCCAAGGCAGAAGGCCTGGACGTGCGCGTGGGCTCTTTCATCGGCCCGGCCTGGAAGAATGTGGGCATACAAGCGGGGCCTGACATCTTCTACAACCAGTGGACCTACCGGGCTGTGGAGCTGGATCCCACCTTTGGTGCCGAGCTTCCAGTGACTCTGAGCGCCGGCGTTGACCAGGCCAAGATCTACGTGGGGGTCTCCCCAGCCTGGGTCGACACCGCCTCACGCCGGGTCGACTGGGACACGGTGGACAGCAAGCTGCCTGGCTTTGGGCACGAGTTTAGCTACGTGGGCGGCATCAACGGTACCCTGGCTGGCGTGGCGCTGAATGCCCAGTATGAGTACCGCATCACCGCGGCTGGCCCCATCCAAGGGGTCATGCTCAGCGCCCAAGTCGACGGCGCGACGGTCTGGGACATCCTCAACCAGACCCAAGGCGGCGCTGGGAGCTCAGGCGGAACAAGCGACGAGAGCGGTGTGGGCAATGGGCCCAGCAAGTAGCCGCTAGGCTTGGCCGTCTCGCCAAGCCACGATCTGCCGGGCGATCTTCAGGGAGAGCTCGTTCTTCAGACTGATCTCCTCGGCCGTGGCGCTCTGCATGACCTTCACGCTCATGGAGCCGCGCTTGAGTAGATCAATGTGCGCCTCGGGGATGCCCTGCTTGAGCAGCTTTGCGTAGCTGATGCGCTGAAGCTTGTGGGGACCGGGTCCTGGATCGAGCATCTCGGCGGACATGGGGATGAAGGTGTAGAGCTCCACTGGGCTGCGCTTCTCGCCCTTGGCTTGGTCCGCGATGGTGCCCTCGCCGACGTGAACGGTGCGCTGGAAGGTGGTCACGGTCGCATCGTGGGGGTGCGGGACACGCAGCTCCAGATCCAAGCTTCGCTCGTCCGCCCAAGAGAAGGGACAGTGGGTCTGCTTGTCCCGGTTCAGCCAAGTGGCCACCTGGGCGTAGGACTGGGGCGTGGTCTGGCCGCGCACGGACACCCCGTCTTCGTAGAAGCGCCACCAGTTGCAGTAGCCGCCGGAGCTGAGGTGGCGGTACAGGCCGTCGAACTTGAGGTTGTCATTCATGAGGCGGGCTCTATCCCCGCCTTGCGAAGGCCGCCTCCCCACCGCGAGAGTGAGGGAGATCCCAGTCCAGCGCGGGCCCTGGAGGGATGATGCGCGAGGGGTTCAGCCGCTCGGATCGGCCCATGTAGCCCAGCTTGGTGAAGTGCACGTTCACGGTCTCGGGGAAGCCGGGGGTTTGATACAGGTCCCGCAAATACTCGGAGAGATGTGGGTAGTCGGCGATGCGCCGGATGCTGCACTTGAAGTGTTGGAAGTACACGGCATCAAAGCGCACCAAGGTGGGGAACAGACGCACGTCGGCCTCGGTCAGCACCGCTCCGCAGAGGTAGCGCTGCTCGGAGAGGATGCGCTCGCAGCGGTCCAGAGCGTTGAAGAGCGCGTGCAGGGCGATCTCGTAGGCCCCTTGGCTGCGGGCGAAGCCCACCTTGTAGACGCCATTGTTGATGGCATCGTAGACCCAGGTATTGGTCTCGTCGATGCGGGCCTCCAAGGCCTTGGGCCGCAGCGCCCGGCCAATCCCCAGAGCGTGGCAGTCCTCTTGGAGCATCTTGAGGATCTCCGAGGACTCGTTGTTCACCATGCGCCCGCTCTGGCGGTCCCAGAGGGCCGGCACGGTGCAGCGCCCGGTGAAGTGGGCGTCGTGGGCCTGGTAGATGCGGTAGAGCGGCAGCCCCGGCGCGGGCTCAGCGGGCTGGAATCCCTTCTCCGAGTTCCAGGCCTCCCAGCTCTGGGGCGCATCGGCCTGCAGCGCGTCCAAACCCGAGCGGAACCACCAACCGTTCTCGTTGCGGTGCCAGTGCGCCATGGTCGCTGGGAAGGCTTCCTGCATTCCGAGCAGGTTGCGTACGATCAGAGTGCGCTGGGACCAGGTGCAGTTCCACGCCAGCCAGAGGTGGTAGCGGCCCGCCTCGGGGGCGAAGGCGCTGCCCTGACGGATCCAGCCGTGGACCTTGGCGGGCACCCGGGTCCAGCTCCCATCGGGGTTCTTGGGGACGGCCAGGTCCTCTACCCACTGTCCATCTACGAGCTGAGCCATGGGGGCCTCCTGCCCAAAGGCTAAGGCCGCTGTTGGGCGAGGGGCAGGTCCAGTCCTGGGACACTCTCACCCGAGCGGAGCCCCGGCCGTCTTTCCCGGTCTAGGGTGTATCCTCCCGCCATGTCCAGCCTCGACTTTCAGGCCCTCCCCGAAGCCCAGCAGCTCGCCTTCGTCGGCCTGCAGCTCGCCATGGCGGCCTCCGACGGCCACGTGGATGCCGCAGAGCTGGCCTTGGTCCTGGAGTGCGTAGAGTTGGAGCGCTTCAGCGATGAATCCAGGCGCACGGTGCGCGGCTGGATGCTGGACCCACCCGAGCTGGAAGATGTGCTGCCTGAGCTTCAGAAAGGAAGCAAGGAACTCCGCTTTGGTGTTGTCATGCACCTCACGGATGTGGCCCTCGCCGATGAGGAACTGGTCCTGGCCGAGCAGCGCGCCATGCGCACGATTCGAGACGCGCTGGGTGTGAGCCGCGAGCAAGGCCTGGCCATCGAGGAGTTCATCTGGGAGGTGCGTCGCATCCGCGCTTTGGGCCTGAGTGAAGATGACCAAGTCCGGGCCATCAAGCAGGCCGCCAGCGGACTGACCGGTCTGGCCATTCCCAAGGCCGCGCTGCTCTTCTCCGGCTCGCTCTTGGGCATGGGCAAGGGCGCCGTGGCGGCCTTGGCTGCGATGGGCATGGGCGCTGCGATTCCGGGCGTCGGCATCGTGGTGGCCTTGGGCGTGCTCAGCTTCCTGGCGATGCGCGTCTTGTTGGATCCCGGGCGCCGGCGGGAGAAGGAGAAGTGGGATGCGGAGACCGAACGACGCATCCTGCGGCGGCAGCGCAACCTGGGGCACCTGACGGTCGGTCTACGAGAGTGGGCGGAGGAGGAGGATCACCCTGTCCTGAGCAAGCGTCTGGCCAGCTTTGAGAAGCTGGTGATGAAGGAGATTGAAGAGATCGACCCCCTGCGAGGCCAGCAGGCCCCCGAGTGAGCGGCCGAATCCCTTCGCTGGACCGTCTGCGCGGTCTGGTCATCGCTCTCATGGCCTTGGACCACGTTCGGGACTTCTTTCAGCCAGCGGGCGTGAGCCCCGAGAACTGGGACAGCACCACCTGGCCCTTCTTTCTGATGCGTTGGGTCACCCACTTCTGCGCCCCCATCTTTGTTCTGCTGGCTGGCATCTCCGTTGGCCTGTACTTGCCCAAGCGCTCAAAGCGCCAAGGCATCACCTTTCTGCTCACGCGCGGCCTCTGGTTGATGCTGCTGGAGCCCACCTGGATCTCCTTCTCCTGGTACTTCAACCTGGAGGTGACCCACCTGGGCGTGATGTGGGCCATCGGCGGCGCCATGGTGGTGCTCTCCTTGTTGCTCTGGTTGCCCCGCAGAGGGGTGCTCGCGGTGGGCTTGGGCATCACCGTGGGGCTGGCTTTCTTCCCGGAGTGGGTGAGCGTTGAGCCCCAGATGGCCTCGGTGGCGCGCACGGGGGCTGACTTTCTGTTGCGGCCACAAGGCCGAGAGGTCGCGGGACACTGGTTCCAGCAGAGCTACGTCATCCTTCCCTGGGCGGGCGTGATGGCCACTGGCTATGGCCTGGCCGGTGCCGTGAAGAACGCAGATCTGCGTAAGTGGAGCTGGCTGCTTGGCGTTGTGCTGGTGCTCGTCTTTGTGGTTCTGCGCGGCATGAACGGCTTCGGCGACCCCAACCCCTGGTCGTCCCATCCTCGCCCCGGCACCACCGCGATGCATTTCTTGAACCCATCCAAATACCCGCCGTCATTGGTCTTTCAATGCATGACCATCGGTGGGGCCGCGCTGCTCTTGCCCCTGTTGGCGCGGCTCGAGGGACTGCCCGCCCGTGTGTTGGAGGTCTTCGGCAAAGTGCCCATGTTCTTCTACTTGCTGCACCTGCCCTTGGCCCACTTGGCCGGCTTGGCCTATGCCCAGAGCCGCTACGGTGTGGAGGCGATTCCTGCGGATGCGCCCTTGTCCCTGACCTTGATTCTGGGTGCGTGGGCCCTCCTCTTGCTGGGTCTCTGGCCTCTCTGCATGCTCTGGGGCCAGCTCAAGCAGAAGCACCCCGACTGGGTTTGGCTGAGGTACCTGTGAGCGCGCAGCACCCTTGCATTGACCCCGGCCTCGCTGGCTTGCTGGCGCCCTTGCTGCGTTGCTGCGGAGCTGCGCTGTGAACTACCTCTTCGGCGGTCTGATCTGGCTGGTCACCGGCAATCCCCTGTTGGCCATCGGCGTGGTGATTGCCCTGATCTGGCTGGCGGAGGGCCGCGCCCGCGGGCGCTTCTTCAATCCCGCCAAGTTCTTCTCCGAGTGGCGCCAGATGCGGCACTTGGAGGGGGTACTGCGCGCCAATCCCCATGACCGGGTCGCGCACTTGGAGCGGGGTCGACTGCTGCTCAAGTTCCACAAGAGCAAGGAGGCCATCCCCCACCTGGAGCAGGCCGATGCAGGTCCGAAGGGAAACGCAGAGGCGGCTTGGCTCTTGGGGCGCGCTCTACTGAACACCCACCAGCTGGAGCCCGCCAAGCAGGCTTTGGAGCGCTGTTGGTCCGCCCGAGGCCGCGATGCCTTTGCCGGTGAGCCCCTCGTAGACTTGGGCGCCAAGCTCGTGAACATGGACCTGTACCGCGAGGCCGTGCCCATCCTGGAGGAGGCCACCGCAGCCAACAGCTCCTCGGCCAAAGCCTTCTTTTGGCTGGGGCGTGCCCAGGGTGGCGCAGGGGACAAACATGCTGCGCGCAGCACTTTCGCAGAAGCCATCTTGCTGGCCAAAGATGGACCGCGTTTCAAGCGTCGGGAGAGTTGGCCGTGGGCCCAGAGGGCGCGCTTGGAGCGGGCAAGGCTGGGCTAGGCCGAAGAGGACTAGCGCTTCACCAAGAAACCCTTGGCCCCCGGAAAGCGCTTCTGCATCTCGAAGGCCGCCTGGGTCTCACTCACCGCGGGCAGCCACTGCATGCCCATCGTTCTGAGGGTCCACCAGAGCCGCAGGTGGCTGTGGTCGGTGCCCAGCCTTGGGTCGGCCAGTCCGGCAAGATCGGCGGGCAACGCGGCGTCCCACCCGGCGCGGTACCAGGACGTGGGCTTTGGGATTCCGGCTCGGAAGGACAAGCGGCTCAGAGCGCTGCCGACCATTCCGCAGTACACCTTCAAGGCCCTTTTGGGCAGCTCGGAGAGTGCGCTGTTGCCGACCACGACCAGCTGGGCGCGGGCCGCAGGGGGCCGCCGGTGGCCTTCGATCCGGATGTCAAAGCGGCTCAGCCCCTCGGCCTCGGCCAAGGGGTCCGGGAATGGAAAGAGCCCAGATCCAAAGAGGGGAACCCAGCCCAAGCTGGGCTCCTTGACCATCACCAAGCTGGCCTCGACGTAGTCCAAAGCCGCATCGCTGAGGGCCTGGAGCAGCTCGCCTGCCGACTCGGCGTTGGCCTGCTGACAGGCATCGTTCAAGCTCTCTGCATGGGGCAGCGGCAGGCGGGCGCTCTGCTCGCGGTGCCACTGAACGGCGTCGAGCAAGGCGTCGTGGAGCTCCCCGAGCTTGAGGGGTTTGCGCAACACGGCCCGAGCGCCGCGGCGAATCGCACGCACGGCCCCCTCCAGATCGGCGAAGGGGGTGATCAGCACGGGGGCGACGGGATCGCCACGTTCGCGAAGACCGTCCAAGAGCTCCAGGCCGCCCACCTTCGGGGTGTTCAGGTTGGAGATCAGCGCGTCGTAGCCCTGCTGCTCCAGGCGGCGAAGCGCTTCGGCGCCGTCGCGCACAACATCGACGTTGTGGCCGCGCGTGCGCATGTACTCCGCGATGAGCTCCACCAACTTGGGTTCATCGTCGACGATCAGGATCTGCAGGGGGAGAATGGACACGCCTCGGAGTCTACTCCGGATGGCTCTGACCTTGCACTTGCTGGGGGACCCGCCCGCACGGTGGTAGCCTGCACTCCGCTGCATTGGGATCACATTGGCCCGTCTGGACCGCCTCGACCGCACCTTGAACATCCAGCTCGACGAGCTGGAGCAGTCTCTGTTTTTGCTCAAGATCCAGTACGAGAAGTACTTCAACGGGGTCGAGGCGATGGAGCCAGTGCGCTACCGCGACGACACCCAGCGTCTGGTGCGCACCATGCTGCGCGAGACCATCACCAATACGCGCCAGCGGTTCCGCTTTCAGCAGCTGCGGGCCCGCTTCAACACCATCGATCTCTACCTGCGGCGCAACCTGGTGCAGATCGAGCGTGGCACCCACCCCAAGTTCAAGTTCCGCGCGGACTTGAAGGACCGCCAGCGCATCAGCGCCGAGTCCCGCATGGAAGCTGCGCGGGCCGACACCCGGGCCAAGGCCGACAAGTCCCGCAAGGAAGATGCAGCCTTCCGCCAGATCTACGACCGCTACATGGAGGCCCGCAAGAAGTGTGGGCAGTCCACGGACATGGAGTACGCGGCCATGCAGCGTGCCCTGCGTGTCCAGGTCAAGAACATCAAGTCCCGCTACCAGTGCGATCGCGTGTCCTTCCGCATCCAGGTAGAAGGGGGCAAAGCCAAGCTCAAGGCCCTGCCCAAGGCCAAGGCCAAGCCCAAGCACTAAGGTCCCATGCTCTCCCTGCTCCTCTGTGCGGTCTCACTGGCCGCCGAGCCACCGCCTCCCAACGTGGCTGTGCCGCCCTTGCCGGCCAAGTACAAGCTCGGCCTGCCCGTTGGTGTGCCCCAGTTTGCCTTTGACCGCACCGGTCTGGGCGTGACCCACGCAGCGCTGCAGCTCGGCGGCATCGCCGGCACGGTCCTCGCGACGCGGGCCATGATCACGGCCGATGGGGAGGAGCGCTACGAGGACGCAGTGAGCTGGCGCTTTGTCAGCGCAGGCACCACGGCCGTCTTTGCCCTCTCCTACTTCAGCTCTGTGTTGATGGGTTCCAGGGACTACCAGATTCGGAAGTTCCTGATCGAGTCCACCAGCACCTCCAGCCTGAGCCCCCATGACCGCGCCCAGATGGCCAGCAGCTGGCAGACGGGCCGAGCCATGGCAGCCTATCTGTGAGCGTGGAAAAGCTGGCTGACCTTGCCCTGTTCAGCAAGGTCTCGCATGCACAACTCGCCGAGGGGCTGCGGGGGTTTACGGCCTGCGATTTGGGCGCCGGTGAGGTGCTGATCCGGGAAGGGGAGCAAGACCCCTCCATGGTGCTGGTGCTCTCGGGAGAGCTGGCGGTGTGTGTTGGGCCCGACCTCATCGAAGTGGGGCGTGTCGGCCCAGGAGACACGGTGGGTGAGCTGGCTCTGTTCGGCTCGATGAAGCGCCGGGCGGCGACGGTGCTCTCGGTCCAGCCCTGTCGGGTGCTGATCTTGGACCAAGCCTCTCTGGAGTACATGCAGAACGGGGACAGCCCGCTGATCCCGCCCTTGCGCGAGCACGCTGCACGAATGGCGATTGCCCGTGTGCGGGACACACAGCGGCTGGTGGCCTCGGTGGCGCCAGGATGTGATCTGCCGCTGGCCCCAAGAAAGGGCCTGTTCGCCCGGCTGATGGGCCGTGCGGGACCCCAGTCTCCGCCTCCTCCTCTGGTCGATGTCATGCGCCAGAGCGGTGTGTTCCCCATGGACAGGCTGCTGCACCTTGCTCAGGAGCTGGAGTCCATCGGAGAGCTGGTTTCTCTGGCGGGTGGAGAGCGGATCGTCACCTTCGGACAGGACTCCGCAGGCCCGCTGCTTTTGCTCAGTGGCCGACTGGATCTCTGGCATCCCGCCCGCAGTGGAGGCCACCTGAGGCTCACACGCCTGCGTCCTGGCGCCCTGTGCTGTCTGGGCGCCGACGTGGATGGGGAGCCCAGCGCCAGCGACATCATCGCCGTGGAGCCGGCCTGGGTCCTGCAGCTGCCCCCCAGCATCCGCGCTCAGCTTCAGTCGCGGGACCGCCACCTGGCCAAGCTCTGGGGCCTGGCGCTCTTCAATGGGCTCTGCAACGGACTCCGCCAAGCCAACGCCACGGTCGAGGCCCACCGGGGAAGTCTGGAGGAGCTGCGGCTGAACCGCTGAGGTGTGGGGCTTCTTGGCCTCGGACCCCAGAACGCAGAACGGCGGACCCAAGGGCCCGCCGTTTCAATGCGTGAGAGCAGCTCTCAGGTGAGCTGCAACCTTGCGTGCGCCAGCTCAGCATCGCGCTTGGCCAGGATGTACTCATCCGAGCCAGGCTCCGTGCTCGCCAGGAGCTTCTCGCTGGTCTCCAGCAGCTCAGCGGCCGCCTTCTGGTCCACATCCGCACCGCTCTCGACGCTGTCAGCCAGCACGGTCAAGCGGTCGGGGCCAGCCTCGACAAAGCCACGACCAACCACGAACTTCTGCACCGATCCGGCGGTGGTGAGCTCCACCACGCCAGGGGTAACGACGCTCAGGAAGGGGGTGTGACCTGGCAGCACGCCGAACTCACCCAAGAACCCGGGGGCCTTGACCTCGTCCACGGTGCCAGCAAAGACCACTGCGGTGGGGGTGACGATTTCGACGTTGAGTGCCATTGCTTAGAACTCCTCGGCCATCTTGATGGCCTTGGCCTTGGCCTGCTCGATGCTACCGACCAGCAGGAAGGCATCCTCGGGCAGGTGGTCGTGGTCGCCAGCCAGCATCTCTTGGAAGGACCGGATGGTGTCTTCCTTCTTGACGTACTCGCCAGGAATGCTGGTGAAGATCTCGGCCACGTGGAAGGGCTGGCTGAGGAACTTCTGCATGCGGCGGGCACGGCCCACAACAGACTTGTCTTCCTCGGAGAGCTCATCAATGCCCAGAATGGCGATGATGTCCTGCAGATCCTTGTAGCGCTGGAGCACTTCCTGCACCTGACGGGCAGTGTCGTAGTGCTCTTGGCCGAGGATCTGTGGATCCAGGATTCGGCTGGAGGAGTCCAGGGGGTCCACTGCGGGGTAGATGCCCATCTCGGAGATGCGGCGGTTGAGAACCGTGGTCGCGTCCAAGTGAGCAAAGGTGGTCGCAGGAGCGGGGTCGGTCAAGTCGTCCGCAGGCACGTAGACGGCCTGAACGGAGGTGATCGAACCCTTCTGGGTGGTGGTGATGCGCTCTTGCAGCATTCCCATCTCGGTGCCCAGGGTGGGCTGGTAGCCCACAGCGCTTGGCATACGACCCAGAAGTGCGGACACCTCGGAGCCGGCCTGGGTGAAGCGGAAGATGTTGTCCACGAAGAGCAGCACGTCCTGGCCCTCTTCGTCTCTGAAGTACTCCGCGATGGTCAGAGCGGAGAGAGCGACGCGGGCGCGTGCACCGGGAGGCTCGTTCATCTGGCCGAAGACCAGGGTTGCCTTGGAGTTGTCGGGGTCAGCAGGGCTGATGATGCCTGCCTCGACGAACTCGTGCCAGAGGTCGTTGCCCTCACGGGTACGCTCACCGACGCCTGCGAACACGGAGTAACCACCGTGTGCCTTGGCGACGTTGTTGATGAGCTCTTGGATGAGAACGGTCTTGCCGACGCCTGCGCCGCCGAAGAGACCGGTCTTTCCACCCTTGGTGTACGGAGCCAGCAAGTCGATGACCTTGATGCCGGTCTCGAACATCTCAACGGAGGTGGCCTGCTCAGCGAAGCCTGGAGGCTGACGGTGAATGGGGCGGTGCGCCTCCACCTTCATGGGGCCCAGCTCGTCGACGGGGCGACCGCTGACGTCCATGATGCGGCCCAAGGTGCCCTTGCCAACCGGCATCATGATGGGGCTGCCAGAGTCGGTGACGACCAGACCGCGGCGAACGCCCTCGGTGGAGTCCATCGCGATGCAACGCACGGTGTTCTCACCCAGGTGCTTTGCGACCTCGAGGATGAGGTTGCCCTCTTCATCGTTGATGGACTTGTTGGTCAGGCTCAGTGCGTTGTAGATCGCTGGGAGCTTGCCGCTCGCGAACTCAACGTCCAGAACGGGGCCCATGACCTGCTTGACTGTACCGGTGTTGGCTTCCATTTTGGACTCCAAAGAAGAGAAGGAAAAAAGGCGGTTTACAGGGCTTCGGCGCCGGACACGATCTCGATGATCTCGGTCGTGATGGCGGCCTGACGGGCCCGGTTGTACTCGAGGGTAAGGCGGTCGACCAGGTCGGAGGCGTTGCGCGTTGCGCTGTCCATCGCGGTCATGCGTGCGGCTTGCTCGCCGGCACCAGAGTCCAAGAAGGCCTGCAGCAGCAGGGTCTGGAGCTGGAGGGGAAGCAGCGTGTTGAGGAGCTGCTCTCCGTTGGGCTCGTACTTGTACTCAATGTCAGCAGCGTCGTCAGAGGTGGTCGCGACCGAGGTCTCGTCCTCTGTCTCAACAGCCATTGGAAGCAGCCGCAGGAAGGTGGGCTCTTGCACCATCACGGACTCGAAGGCGTTGTAGGCCACGTAGACCTCCTGCACTTCGCCGGACTCAAAGTCTGGACCCATGGTCGCCGCCAAGTCCGAGGACTCTTGGCTGTACTTGTCAGGGGTGACGTTGATGGTGGAGCTCACAAAGCTCTTGTGGCTCTTGTAGATGACCGTGGTCTTCTTGCCGTAGGTGTAGAGCTGGACAGCGATTCCCTTCTCAATGAAGGTGTCGCGCAGCCACACTGCGGTCTTGCGGTTCAGGGCGCCGTTGAAGCTTCCACACAGGCCCTTGTCGGAGCCAATGAGAATGACCCGAACGGTCTCAACCTTCTCGTGGGAAGTCAGCAGGGGATGGGAGACATCCTCGCCGGCCGAGGCCAGCACCTGCTTGAGCACGCGGTCCAAGGACTTGGCGTAGGGCTGAGCACCCTCAGCGCGCGTCTGGGCGCGCTTGAGCTTGGCACCGGAGACCATCTTCATGGCCTTGGTGATCTGCCGGGTGTTCTTGACCGAACCGATTCGGCGCTTGATGTCGCGAAGATTGGCCACTTGGGCCTCCCTAAGACAAGGTATTGCCTTTCAACCCGAACAAAGCCGGGGAGAAAGGAGAAGAATCAGGCGGTCCAGGTGCTCGCGAAGTCCTTGATGGCCGTGATGACACGGTCCTTCAGGTCGGACTTCTTGAAGGTGCCCTTCTCGACGATCTCGTTGATGAGATCGGCGTGGTTGGCCTCCATGTGCTCGTGCATGTCGTTGGCGAAGGCCACGACGTCCTTGAGCTCGATGTCGTCCACTGCACCGGAGGTGCCCGCGAGCACGTCCATGATCTGCAGGGGCACGCTCATGGGGACGTACTGTCCCTGCTTGAGCAGCTCCACCAGGCGGGCGCCACGGGTCAGCTTGCGCTGGGTCATGGGGTCCAGATCGGAGCCGAACTGTGCAAAGGCTGCCAGCTCACGGTAGGCCGCCAGGTCCAGACGCAGGGTACCTGCGACCTCCTTCATGGCCTTGAGCTGAGCGGAACCACCGACTCGGGAGACGGAGAGACCGACGTTGATCGCGGGACGAACACCCTGGTTGAACAGGTCGCTCTCCAGGTAGATCTGGCCGTCGGTGATCGAGATCACGTTGGTCGGGATGTACGCCGAGACGTCGCCACCCTGGGTCTCGATGATGGGCAGCGCGGTCAGAGAGCCGCCGCCGCGGGCATCGCTCATCTTCGCTGCGCGCTCGAGGAGCCGCGAGTGAACGTAGAACACGTCACCGGGGTAGGCCTCGCGTCCGGGAGGACGGCGGAGCAGCAGGGAGAGCTGACGGTAGGCGGTCGCCTGCTTGGACAGGTCGTCGTAGATGACCAGAGCGTGCATGCCGTTGTCACGGTAGTACTCGCCGATGGTGCAGCCGGTGTAGGGCGCCAAGAACTGCAGGGGAGCAGGTGCAGCGGCAGCAGCCACAACGACGGTGGTGTACTCCATGGCGCCGTAGCGCTTGAGCTTCTCCACAACGTGGGCCACGGTGCTCTGCTTCTGACCGATGGCGACGTAGATGCAGTGCATCTTGCGCTTTGGGTCGTTGGCGAACTGCTTCTGGTTGATGATCGCGTCGATTGCGACGGCGGTCTTACCAGTCTGGCGGTCACCAATGATCAGCTCGCGCTGACCACGGCCGACGGGCACCATGGTGTCGATGGCCTTGAGTCCGGACTGCATGGGCTCATGCACACCCTTGCGGGGCATGATGCCTGGAGCCTTGGTCTCGATCGGACGCATGTTCTCCTGGGGAATCGGAGGACCGCCGTCGATGGGGTTGCCCAGTGCGTCAACGACGCGGCCCAACAGGGCAGGGCCGGTAGGCACGGAGACGATCTTGCCGGTCAGCTCGACCTTGGAGCCCTCGGAGACGACCTTGTCGTCGCCGAAGATGGCGGCGCCGACGTTGTCCTCTTCCAGGTTCAGGGCCATGCCTACGAGACCGCCGGGGAACTTGAGAAGCTCTCCGTTCATGCAGTTCTGCAAGCCGTGGATCTGTGCGATGCCGTCACCAACGCTGATTACGGTGCCGGTCTCGGCAACCGACACGCGGGCGTCGTAGTTCTTGATCTGGGCTTTGAGGATCTTGGAGATCTCTTCAGCGCGGATGTCCATAGGGGCTCCCGAGAGGGGCTCAGGTCAGTTGACCTGGTCCGGTGTCGTGGCAAGAAGGGTCTGACGGAGGTTCAGCAGTCGGGTCTTCAGGGAGGCGTCAAAGACGCGCCCCTCAACCTGGGCCACCAAGCCACCAAGGATGTCGGGATCGACCTGAGGGTCGATCAGGATGGTCTTTCCGGTAGCAGCCTCGAGGCTGGCCTTGACCTGGAGGGTCATGGCAGCGTCCAGGGGCACCGCGGTAGTCACCAAGGCGCGAACGCGACCGGCCAGCTTGTCGGCCAGCAGGGCGTAGCGCTCCGCGATGGCGGGCATGACGGACACGCGGCCCTTCTCCTGCACCACGCGGATGAAGTTGGCGACCATGGGGTCCAGCTTGAGCGCGCTCAGCACGTCGGCGAGCACGCCGTTGCGCTCCTCGACGGAGAAGCCAGGGTGGCTCAAGGCGCCCATCAGCTCAGTGGAGGTGAGCACCTGGGAGAAGCGGCTCAGGTCTGCGCCGTAGGCGTCTACCTTGCTGTCGTCTTGGCCGATTTCGACCAGTGCCCGAGCGTAGCGCTCAGCGACGGTGGAACTAGGCATCTGCGGCTCCCGGGTTCACAGCGACCAGGAAGTCGTTGTTCAGGCGCTTGTGGTCTGCGCTGCTCAGCTTGCTGCGCAGGGTCTCGGTTGCCACGCCGATGGCCAAGTCCACAGCCTGCTCGCGCAGCTTGCGGTGGGCCTTGACGCCTTCCTCGCGGATGGCGCGGGTGGCCTGGTCCTTGAGCAGCTCGATGTCAGCAGCGGTGTGCTTGCGGTGCATCTCGGTGTCGCGCTGAGCAGCGGCCTTGGCCTCTGTCTTCATCTCTTCGACTTGCTGCTCGAAGCGAGCCAAGCGAGCCTCGAGGCCATCAAAGCGCTCTTGGGCGGCCTTGCGGGCTGCGTTGGCGTCGTCGATGTCCTGCTTGACCTGTGCCTGGCGTTGGCGCAGGGCTTCCTTGATGGGCTTGCGGGCCACAAAGAAGAGGAAGACAAAGAAGAGAAGGAAGTTGGCACCGTGGATGCCGATGGCCTGCCAGCAGGAGCCGTCCAGCCCCTCTGCGCAAGCGTTGTCCCCGCCCGAGGCGAAAGCGATGCCCGAGATGAGCAGCAGGGGCAGGGTGGCCGCGTAGGGGGTGATGCCCTTGAGGATCCGACGCATGCGTTCTCCTTAGGCTTGTGGCTGCGGTCCGAGGACCGACTGGGTGATGTCTTCGCCCAGGGCGCGGCCCAGGGAGTCGAGCTCGCGAGAGGCCAGCTCAACTTCGGCCTGCAGGGAGGCGATGGCCTCGGCCTTGACAGCTTCCGTCTCGGCGCGCGCAGCGGCGATAGCAGCCTCGCGCTCCTTGGCGGCAGCGTGACGCTGCTCGGCGGCGTAGGCCTGCATTTCCGCCTTGGCTTGGGCCAAACGGGTTTCGTACTCTTCCAGGCGGGCGTCCGCCTCTTGCTCCAAACGGGACGCTTCTTCGTTGGCGCCCACGGTCACTTGGTCGCGACCTTGGAGGTAGGCCAGCATGGGCTTGAACAGCACGAAGTGCAGCACAGCCAAGGAGGCCAGGAAGGGAATCGCTTGCAGGCCCGTCAGGATCGGGTCTGGGAGCAGTGACATGCTTCCGCTCGCGTGGGCGTCGGAAGCGAGGAGGAGGAAGCCAAGAGTCATTGGAGACCAGCGGTTGAGAGGGCCACTCGTACGGGGCGCCGCTGATAACACGGTGACCTTGCTTCGCAAGGGTCAGGGGCGGCCCCAAAGCTGAGTCAATGGCGAGAAGTCTGCTCGCAGGTCGGCTCGCCAGTCGGCTCGTCAGCGGGCCGGCGCCTCAGAGGCGAATGGAGGCCCTAAAGACGACCTCGCTCCAGCCTAGGGCGGAGGTGTTCCAGGCATCTTCGTCGACAGACTGGCCTCGCCAGAGAGACCAGTAGGCAGCGGCGCCGACGCTCAGGGTCTCGTTCACCGGGAGATCCAGGCCGCCGCCTAGCCGAATTCCTGCTCCCCCTACCTGAGCCATCACGCCGCGTGCGCTCTCGTTGGCGGCGTCTTGTTCAGCCGGCCCGTAGGCGCTGCTGCGATCGCGCACGATCGGGACCACGCCCCAGAGGCCGATGGCCAAGTAGGGGTTGGGCCGCAGCAGCTCCCCCTGATCCCACCTGCGTTGGGCTTCCACTCCAGGCCGGAAAGCGGTGATCGCGTAGCGACGTGCCTGACCGGCGTCCCAGCGTGTCGTGAGCTGCCTGGCCGCACCCAGGGAGAGCTGCCAGGTCCACCGCTCGCGCTCCAAGCCCACCCAAGCGCTCAGGGGGGGACGAAGGAGTTGGTGGATCTGATCCACAGCTGGGCTCAACTCTTCCCGCTGCAGGGGATCCGTTCCGGGCAGCAGCTCCAGACCCACCGTGGGTCCAGCGAGGGCAGTGATGGAAGTCAGCAAGACCAGCATGGCCCCCGAGGGTACACCTATCCAAGCTGCTTGCGTATGAGCTGCTTGATCAGCGCGCGGTCCTTGGGGTCGATGTCGTCAAAGGAGCAGCCAGCGGTGCGGCCATCCTTGCTCTCGTCGATTCGGCGCACCCGGGCGAACACGGTGATGGGTGTGAGGTTGCGCACCGAGAGGGTTCCTTGGATCTGGGCGTCCACGCTCAGGACGCTCTCTGGGTCCAGGGAGATGGAGAAGCCCCCCTCGGAGACCTCGTTGACATGCTGGTAGGGGGCGGCGTGGTGGTTGGGCCGAAACAGAGCCTGAACTTTCAGGCGCTGGTGGCGTCGCTCCCAATGGCAGTCGATGTTCTGGGGGATGGCCAGGCGCCAGAGCCCATCGCAGTAGGGGCCGATATAGGAGGTCATAAAGCCAAAACCGGCCGTGCTGGTCTCGTACTGAACGTGTACGGTCTGGCCCGGTTTGGGCGCGGAGACCAGGGGCAGAATCTTGGGGTCCACCTGGAAGCTCTGCTGGCCCAACTCCATATGTGGGTAGCCCAGCTGCCCGAAGACCTGGAGGGTGCCCATGCTCAGCACGGAACCCCGCAGGCGCTCCGCCATCATGTGCAGGTGTTCTTGAATGGCCGTGGCGTTGGTCAATGGGGCAGTCATGGGCACTCCTGGCTCAGCGCACGCCGGCGCGCTAGGCACTTGATCAACCCATCGGATCCAATCGGCCGATGTTGAAGGAGCGGCGTGTACATCAAGGGATTCGCCCTTCAAGGGGTGGTCGGTTTGTCCGACTTTCGCGCCGGAGACCTGGAGCGCCTGGCACGCCTGCGCGGAAGCATCGGCGAGCGCAGCGCGGTGCGCATGGCCCTGGGGCTGGCCCTGAGCGCCTTTGACCCCCAAGATGCCGTGCGTTTCTTTGAGCACCACGGCGTGGGCGTACAAGCCCTCGAGACCAAGATCGGCCTGAGCGACGAGTTCGTTTTTGAGAACCCCGGCCAAGTTCGCGGGATCGTCGATGCCCTCTCTACGCGGGTCGTGAGCACGACTCTGCTCCTGGAGTTGGATCCCCCTCAGTTCGCCATGTTGCGAGAGCTGGCCTTTAAGGATCCGGTGCTCACCGAGGCCTTTGGTCCCTCTCTGCTGACCATGGAACTCAAGGTGGGGTGGGTGTTCACCAAGGACCTGAGCGTCGGCTCCTGCGCGATCAATGGGCTGCGTTTGGGACAGCTCGACGTGCCGACCTCAAGCGAGGCCTTCAAGGCGCTGCGTCCTCTGCTGCGCGGCATGGCCCACCGCGGACTGGTGGCGCGCCCAGCCCGCAAAGTCGGCGCCCAACTCATCGAGGCCGACCGCAGCGCCGACCCCGCCAAGCGCCAAGCGATGGCCCAGATCCGGGCCGCTCTGCTCCGGGCCCCCTTCTCTTTGGGCACCTTGCAGATCGTAGAAGAAGGAGAGAAGAGCTGGTTGGCTCTGGGAGATGCGCTGGTTCCTGTGGACTTCTTTGGCCCAGCCGCCTGGGAGACACTGGCCCTGCTCTGCGAGGTCTACTTGGACCCCTGCGAGATCCTGATCACCGAACGCCCTGGTCTGATGCTGGAGCGCGCCCCTCAGGTGGAGCGCTGGCTCAAGGGACTGCTGGAAGCGCCCGGTGGACCGCTGGAGCAGGTGATGCTCTTGACCCGCGGCCAGGGTCTTCCGATCCGGGTCTCAGACCAGGTCGCTGCGAATCAGGGTGGCCGCAGCATGACCCGCTTCCCTAGAAGGTGAGCCCTCGATGAACGCCGTCTGCTTCTCCTGTGGCCAAGACAAAGACCGCCCCATGGGGTCCTGTCGCGCCTGTGGGCAGAAGCCGGTGGGCGAGGAGCGCCTGATCTCTTGGCTGCTCTCCCCCAGCCACTTGGGCCAAGAGGAGCTGGAGGAGGCCAGCGCACGCATCGCCGCTGGCACCTTCCCCAAGCCAAGCCCGGAGCTCCTGGCGGAGGCACGGGACGCTCTGAACCCCGTACCCCACACGCGGGTGGGTGAGCACCACGATCCCGACGCCGCCCTCTCCTTCAAGCGCCTCGCGCTGCTCTTCGCCGCGAACCTGCTCGCCACGCCCCTAGTGGGGCTCACCCTCTGGTGGTTCTGGCGACAGCGCCGTCCCGTCGCCGCCAAACAAGCGCTGCGGCTCACTGCACCAATGGCCATCGCCTTGATGTTGGGTTGGATCTTCCTATTCTTTCGCTAAGGGCTGGGCCGCCTCTTAGACGCTCTCCCCCGAAGCGCTCGGCTCCCAGGCTTGGAGCAGCTCCAAGAGGGCCAGTCCGGCCGGTGGCAAGCGCTCCTGACCCATGTGCACCACAGAGAGCTGACGGGATTGGGGTAGATCTCCGCCGTCCAAGGCCACCAGTCGACCCATGCGCAGGTCGGTCTCTACGGCCACGTGGCTGAGCAGCGCCACCCCCAAGCCCGCCCGCACGTGGCCCTTGACCGCTGCGATGCTGCCCAGCTCCACGACCACTTCGGCTTGTGGAAGGTAGCGATCGCTCAGGCCGCGCATGGCTGCCCCGGGCGCGAAGGTGATCAGCGGTGTTCCAGCTCGGATGGGGCCCTTCTCCAAGCGCGAGGCCAAACTTGGCGCAGCCACCAGGCTCAGCCGGTCCTCCAACCAAGGCACGCCCGGCAGCGCACCGGGTGGGCCTTGGGTGATGCCCAAGTCCACCTCGCCGTCCCGAACGGCGTCGTTGATGCGCGGGGTCCAGGTCTCCCGAACGCGCAAGGTGATGGCCGGATAGCGCCGATGAAAGTCGGCCAGGACCTCGGGCAGCAGGTAGGTGCAGGCGGTGGCGCCAGCTGCGATGCGCACCTGTCCGCGCTCTAGACCCTGCAGAGCACGAACAGCCTGCCGTCCAGAGGCCACCGCGCCCAAGGCCGCCTTGGCGTGGGGGATCAAAGCGAGTCCAGCCGCGGTGGGCTTGGCGCCGCGGGGGAGGCGATGCAGCAAGGGGGCGCCAAGGGCGTCCTCCAGCTTCTTGATGGAGGCGCTCAGGGCGGGTTGGCTGAGGTGGGCCCGACGAGCGGCCTCGGTGAAGCTGCCGTGCTCGGCGACGAGCAGGAGGTGATGCAGAGGATCAAGCATAAGAAGTCCAGATGGCAGCGCCTTGAATAATCGATTGGACCTATGCCGTCCCGGCTTCTACCTTCTGGATGTGGCGGCGGTCCTCTCTCTCATCGACCCCCGCCGGAGGTGTTCAATGTCCCCGGACTTGTGGGGTCTTGCCCCAGCTCTGCTCGGCGTCGGCCTCTTGGCTGGCGCCCTGACGACTTTGGCCGGAATGGGCGGCGGGCTGCTGATGCTCGCCCTTGTCTCGGTGCTCTTTGGCCCGATGGAGGCGCTGGTCTGGACCGCGCCAGGCTTGCTCTTGGGCAACGCCCACCGTCTCTTCCTTTTCCGCAAGCAGGCCCCTTGGCGTCTGCTCGCCCCCGTTGTCGTAGGCACCGTTCCGGTGGCCCTGGCCGGCGCTTGGTTGGCCGGTCGTGTGCCCCTTCCGGCTCTGGGCCTTCTGCTCTTGCTGGCGGTCGGCCTCTCCGTGGCCAAGAGCTGGGGTTGGCTGTCCTGGCAGCCTCCGGAGAGCTGGGGGGTGGGCATCGGCGCGCTGGGCGGGGTCTTCGGAGCCGTTGGCTCTGGCGCCGGCGCCATCGTCGCGCCCTACTTTGCCGCGCGAGGTCTGACTGGCACTGCCTACGTGGCCGCTCTGGCCGCTCTGGGGGTCACCCTGCATGCCACCCGTTGGGCCGGCTACGCCCTGTCTCTTATACACATCTGACGCTGCCGACGAGCGATCTAGTGTAGAT